>WNGA01002640.1_pt1 | contig 33140 bp, 35 predicted proteins | sample 5400061 | NCBI WGS metagenome assembly WNGA01 (sample SAMN13153366, study PRJNA577476) | soil metagenome | isolation source: 100 cm soil or saprolite under grassland replicate 2 | place: USA:California | collected 2016-06-15 | reverse complement strand
TCGACCGCGTCTGCGGGAGCCGCGCCGATGGCCGCGAGGTCGCGAAGTCGCTTGCGTTTCCGGAAGCGGACCACGAGGCCGTCCGGGCCCTCCTCCCACTCCGCGTAGTCTCCCGGCTTGACATCGAAACGGTCCCGCACCGCGGACGGGATGACGGTCTGGAATCCCTTTGAGATCTTCGTCTTGCTAAGCATTCGTCCGTTCCCTGTAGAGTGGACCGCTGACATGGTATATGGACATTTCCACAGCTGGCTCTGTAACTTCTGTGTCAGTAGCCTCTTCGACGGCTCGATGAGGCCAAGTGGAGCGCCCGGTACGGGTCGGAAAGGTCGCCGTCTCGGTGGACCTTCACGGGGTTCCGGTGGCTCGACCCCTCCGCCCCCGCCGGAGTCTGGGCGTCTCGAAGGAGTGGGGGCTGCTCCTCAACGTCGCCCGGAAGGATCTCCTGGCCTGGAGGCGGGTCTAGCGTGGACCCGACGGAGCTGCGCCGTCTTGCCGGGAGGACGGGCACCGCCCTCGGGATCCTGGAGAAGGATCAGGCTCTCACCCTCGTCCTCGGGGTCCTCGCGCGGGAATCGTGCGCGCGCGACCTCGCGTTCAAGGGTGGTACGGCGCTGTCCAAGACGTACTTCGAGCGCTACCGGTTCTCCGACGACCTCGACTTCACCGCGGTGCGCGATGTCTCGGACGACATCTCGGAGGCCGCACCTCGCCTCTTGGAGGCCGGGCGGCGCGCGGGGGTGCGCCTCGCGCGCGTCGAGCGCGTGCCGGGCGGGAGGAGCGGGCGCACCCTGAAGGTCCGGTACGAGGACATGAACCTCCACCCGAACCACCTTCCTCGTGCGGTTGAGCCTGCGGGAGCAGGTCCTCCTCCCGGCGGAACCTCGGCCGATCCACGATCTGTACCGCGTCGTCCCGCGGGACGCGCGCATGCGGACGTTGGACCTGCGTGAGATCGCGGCGGAGATGGTCCGCTCCCTGTTCATGCGCAGCCAAGCCCGTGACCTGTACGACCTGTTTCCTCCTGCGGAAGGGCGTCGCCGTGGACTCGGACGTCGTCGAGGCGAAGCTCGGCGGGTGGAAGAAAGGGATGGCCTTCCGGCCGGACGAAGTTGGGTCCCGGATCGATCGCATCGGCGCCACGTGGCGGGGAGACCTCGAACCCCTCCTAGGGCAGGTCCCGCCCTTCGAAGCCGTGGCGGGTGAGGTGCGCTCACGCTTGCGGAAGGTCCATGCGGATCGAGACTGAGGCCCTCGGCGTAACTGAGGCCCTCGGCGGAGGCTCGGAGCCGGCCCGCGGGCGGAGATTCTCGCGACGGCGCCGGGGCCTGGGAGCGAGAGACGGGTTGAGGCAGACCCTCAGTGCGGCTACGCTACGCGCACGAAAAGGTGGAGCCCCCGGTACGCGCTGGCGAAGTCGCCGTCCTTGAAGAGGAGGAACTGGATCTTCCACAGGCCGACGTAGCTGATTCGGAAGGTGTAGGGCTGGGTCCAGTTCCGGCCGTCGGCCAGGGTGACGTTGAACCTGGACCAGGTCGTGCGGTTGACCTCGACGGTCTCGTTGAAACCTGACGTGGCGTTGTAGACGATGCGCACGCCGACGAGGTCCACGCGGACCGTGTAGCCCGCCGTCGCGGCCTCGTGGTTTACGACGCCAAGGATTACGCCCCCCGTCTCGTTGACGGTGAGGTTCGTTGGGTAGGCGCTTGCGTTCCCTCCCGGGCCGAGGATGTAGAACTCGGTGAAGCGCTCTCCGGGCCGCGGCGTCGTGACGACGTAGGCGAGGGTTCCCGCCGCGACGATGATGCTCGCGACGAGGGCGACCGTGAGGATCCGGTCGAGGGCGCTATACGCCTTCCAGTCGGGCGTCGCGAGATCGACCGTGAGAGAGAGGCGACTCTCTGGCAGAAGCCGCATTCGCCGCCAGTACGCACCATAACCGACGCCGGCTGTGAAGACGGCAATCGTCACGACGATCGGCACGAAGCGGATCCCCCACGGTGTGAAGTTCAGCAAGAGTCCGAGGAGCGGGACGACTGCGATACTCAGGCCGAAGGACAGGGCGATGCGCTCGATCCAGTCAATCTCACTGTTCCCCGGGAACAGCGTGGCCACGAGCATGTAGCCGGGCACGAAGAGGACGAGCAGCATCGCGAGGATGCTACCTTCGCCGAAAGCGAGGAGGACTAGAGACATGATGAGGGTGTAACCGCAGGCGGCGTAGAGATCCCGGGGCTTTTCTTGAAAGTGCAAACGGATCACGAATGTCCCGCCCGGTGCATCAAGTCGCTCGTTTAACGGTTTTTCCGGTGCTCGATAGGCTTCTGCTAGGCCCAAGTGACTGGTTTGGAGGATGCCTGTCTCCTAGCTGGTTCGTTGAACGGCGTAAATCACGACCGCCCCCTCGGTGTAAACGAGAGCCAAGTCAGGGTGTGCGTTGAGATTTGCCACCTGCGGCCCAAGTGGTGGGAGCACCGACCAGAGCTGTGTATCTGTGCCGAGGGTCGACGCCTGTTGGTCAATCATCAGAAAATTCGCGTATTCTGCGAGATTGACGCCGCTGTCGCGTCCAGGGGTTACAACGTACTCGAACCAGAACGGGTCGTAGAATCGTTCCGTGACGGTTCGATTCAAGCCCGAGGCGTACATGTCAAGCTTCCCCAACGTCGACATGTCGGCGAGGACCGCCGGTGACCCCTGAAAGTGAGATAGAAGCCATTCTGATGATGGGGTTGCATTGGTATTGGAGAAGCGTGAAAAGTTGTTTGACTGAATCGCAAGGCCGAATCGTCCAAGGTTCATCAGGACTAGCGCAATGACTAACAACGTAACGATGGTTTCTCTTCTCCACGGTTCTGAGGCCTCGAATTTTTTCTCGTACGGTACGTTAGCAATTCCATTTGGCTTGCGTTCGACGACACCTGAATGGTGGAGAATTCCCGCCGACAAAAGAGGGAACATGATGCTCACATATTTCAGGTCGAGGAAACCATACAGAAAGTAGAGAGTGCTGTCGAGCAATGCTGAAAGGATCATAGCGGTAAATAGGACCCGGGTTTTGGGGTCCATCGCAGAGCGACCGCCAAGTCTGGTGCGTCTAAAGACTGGAGCAGCGAGGAAAATGGCCGGGACGAAGACGAGAAATGCGGTATAGATGATGTTCAGCGCTGTGAGCGGCCAAATGGTCGGAGCTCTGTATGTCAGGGCGGCCTGATTGGGTGGCGCGATTATCCCGCTCAGGAACCTAATAACGACCAGGGAGTAATCGCGCTGGAGGAAGTTCACGAAGTAAGCTTGGTATATGATCTGGTTGAATGCGACGAAAGCAACGAAGAATGCGAGGAACAGCGATGGTCCCACCACCTGAATTGTACTGTCGTCTCTCCGTCGGCCGACGAGTTTTTGGGCATAACCTATCAGGAGCACGAAGCCCAAAAGGGCAATCATCCAAACTGCCGAGACGTAACTGAAGAAATATGCCCCCACAAAAACAACGACTAGGAGAACGTAAGCGTTGAGCGACTTTTTCCGAAGGAGCATGAGGTACACGAATAGGAAGGAGAAGTACAGAGCGGAACCGAACGCATGTGTGAAGATTGTGTTGACGGAGATGCCAAAGGAATAGTCGAAAGCCGCCGATGAGGCCACCAGGGCTCCTAAGACGCTGGATTGCAGAAGTCTTCGCGCTAGTGCGAAGAGCATTACGAACCGAAGTACACCCCCGATTGGAACGAATTGCAGAACCTGTGGATCGATGCTGAAGAATTGACTGAGAACTAAGACAAGCGCTTCAAGAGATGGGTGGTTCTCCGCCCCCCAAAGAAACTGGAGATGACCCCCGGAATTGAGCGATAGCTTCACGTCTGCAACGGTCCTCGCGACGAAAATGTCGTTAAAGGGCCGGTTCGCAACGATCCAAAGGAACGGGAGCACAGACCACACCAACACAATGCCCGTCATGAGGCGCTTCGTGCGAGCTGTAATGTTGATCATCGCGTCGCCTCAGTCACTGCGGGTTTGACCGGTGGACACAACCGCCGTGTGCCGCGCAAGTCGGGACCACCCGGACATCAGAGGGCAGGCCTTCATGTTTCCGCCTGGGGCGTAATTGGTTCATGGGGCAATTTGAGGATCCCGGTCTCCTGGAGATGAAGTTTGCTTTGGACGAGACACCACTCCTTCTTAGCCATGGCTCGATTGAACATCTGGAACTCCGAGTGCGCTTCTCATCTTGGCGAATAGTTGGGCGCATAGGTCAACCGACCTCCCGAATTGGAATTCATTATCCATCTCAGCACGTGAGGTCAGAGAGATTAAAGGGAGATCCGCATGGTCTAGCGCTCGGAGAATGGTCCCGGCCAAGACCTTTGGATCGTTTGTCGCTAGCAGGAATCCAGTTTCTCCATCGGTGATCACGTCAGGAACCGCCCCAACCGCGGTGGCGAGCACAGGGGTTCCACAGGCCATGCTTTCAAGAATTGAATTCGGAAGACCTTCTGATGTCGATGGGAGGACGAACAACCTGAGGTCGTTGTAGAAATCGCATAGCGCCGATTCCTGTACAAGTCCTACAATTCGAACGGTCCCATCGACGACGAAGTCTGCTAGGATGGCTTCCACCGCACCTCTCAGGGGGCCCTCCCCACCTATGACAAATCGAACGGACTTCTTGCGGGCATTGACCAAACGCACGGCCCTTGCAAACTCTAATACCCCTTTACGCCTATCGAGCGTGCCCAAGAATCCGACTAGTTCGCCCCGTGCAGCGATTGGCCGCTTGACTTGGTACGTTTGAGTGTCGACGTACTGATGCCAGCGGTACGTCTTGGATCTGAGTCCATCGAGGTGGTTCTGACGGATGACGCCCTCGCCCTCGACAACTATGGCGTTGACCATGTGGAGGACGATTGTCCGGAGTAAGAAAACGAATGCATACTTTACTGATCCGGCTACGCTGGACTTTTCCGCGGCCCGTTCGTCAAGAACGTCCTGCCCCTCGTACAGAACCAGTGGTCTCCTGAAGATCCTGGCCACCAAGGCTGGTGCAAGCATGACAACCGGGAATAGTATTACTAGATCGGTTCGGCGAATGCACCTGATGAGGCCCAGTGCGAGACAGAACTGGGCTGCGAGGAACCGGCGGGCGGGCCCGAACTCCCTTCTTGACTCCGTCTTCCTCACGGCGAGGATGCGCGTTGCGGGCACAATATTTGCCCCTGACAGTTGAAAGCCTTCCGCTCCGTCGTTCACGATATTCACTTCATCTGCCAGTGCACTCAAGACCTTGCAGAAGTTCACAAGGAACTTGCCCGAACTGATGTTCGTCACCGGGTTCCCGAGAACAGTGACCGTAGACTGGCTCCATTCTGGACGCCGTCTGAATATCATGCGCCGTTCCAGAATGATGGGGTTCCGAGCCGGTGCTTCGTCTGGGCCTCTCGTGGAATCTGCTGTCACGTGACGTACGCTGGTACCCACTCGTTGCCCATCTCGCAACAATGGGAGGGAGCCTTTGGACGAGTGTGTCATGGCGTGGAGGCCCCCTACTCGAGAAGGGGTTGATGGGTCACGAGGTTGCCGCAAAGCCGCTCGTAAACGGCTCCGACCTTCGAGAAAGTGTAGGTGGCCATCACTTTTGCCCTGCCGTGTTCCCCTAACATCTGACCCAGGTCCGGGTTTCTGATGAGTAACTCCATTGCATTAGCGAGCCCATCAACATCCCAGGGCCTCACCACGAAACCGTCATGCCCATCAGCTATGATCTCCCTAGGGCCTGGTACGTCCGCTGCTATTACAGGCTTACCCGACCCCATTGCTTCGATTAGGGCTACCGGAAACGCCTCTTGGACGGACGGAAGGACGAAGGCACCGCAGGTCCCCAACAAACGCAGATACCTCCGTCTGTTCGCGAAAGGCTGAAACTGAACTGCGGTAGCTAAACCGAGGCCCTTGGTGAGTGCCTTCAGTTGCGATTCTTCCGGTCCCGATCCCGAGATCACTACTCGAACTTCAGGATGCCTCCTAGCGATGAGCTTTGCTGCACGGAGCAAAACGGAAACGCCCTTAGACCTAACGAGACGTCCTCCGAACAGGAAGAAACCACTACTTGGTCCCGGCAGCAAATCAGCTGGGTCCACTGCATTTGGAATCACCACTGAATCGAAGCCCTGTCTTGCTAGAGCCGCTTTGGCAGTTCCCGTCAAGGTAACTACAACATCGCTTGCCCTAACCGCAATGCGCTCGACAAGCCTTTTTGGGCATCTAGTGACAAGGCCTCGGATTGAGTCCTCAGGAGTCTCCCTTAGAAGACCGTCGGACAGATGGAGAGCAAAAACCTTCGGATTCTGCAACCTCCGAAAAGCGACGGACGTCAGACGCTCGCTCAGGATTGCTATCATGTTCGGAACCTTTTGGACATGATTTGCGCAAATCCGAGAAAAGGCATACATCTCCAGGGCTTCCCAAGGCAAGTCCGGAGTTCGGAGATCCTCGATGGTTACGCCGTTCGAGTCGTGCCTGAAGTCAGGTCTCGAGCTTCGTCGGACGATTTCTACATCATGGCCACGAGCCGCCAGTTCTCTGGCGATCCCCCAGATCTGCGTCTCGATGCCGAGGACGTCACCAGTTTCGTAGTTCGAGAAGGCCGGCCTACCGGGAGAGATGAAGGCAATTTGCATTGGTCTACCCCGCAGCTTGAATGAAGATTCTCTCGGTCTCATCGAGCACGCGCGTCCAGCCAAACCTCTTGCTGGAATCGAATGAGTTGTCGGAAAGCTTCTTCGCCAGGGCAGAGTCGCTCAAAGCGGTTTCAATCTTCGTCGCCAAGTCCTGCGCGTCTCCGGCTTCGAAGAGGATTCCATTTTCGCCGTCGTGTATTATCTCGCGGTGGGGCCCAATGTTAGAGGCGACGATAGGGAGAGCGGCCGCGAAGCCGTCTAGAATCGTGAGAGGGAATCCCTCCAACCGGGAGGGGATGACCAAGACATCGGCGGCCTGGAAGTACGACTGGATTTCAACATCTTCGACGAAACCCTCCAATCGGGCCCGCCCCTCGGCGCGCAATTTCGTGACTTTAGGTCCGACTGAGTTCCTGCCACCCCAATACTGGCCGACGATTGTAAAAACTACCGGAGTCGCCATCGGGACGAGGGCAGCGGCTTCCAGCAGAATGTCAATTCCCTTTCTAGCGTTGAGGGTACCAACAAACAGGCATACTTTGGTGTTGGGCGATATGCCGAGTTTTGCCTTGGCTAGGAGCTTGGAGGAAGGAGGCGGATGAAATGCCGTGTCCACGCCATTCGGGATCACCGTTACCTTTGATTGCCACCGGCTCAAAGCCTTGGACGAACGTTTGGCATGCTCCGTAAGGGCGATTATCGACCTCGACTCCTTGAGAATCTGCTGCTCTAACCTCGCGAACGAGTTCAGCAAGAGTGCCGCGGCTGGCGCGCGGTTACCCAAGAAGAGCTCCGCGTGAAACGTGATTACCAGAGGCACCTTCAGGCGTCTCGAACATACCCAGCCTGCGATGAGCCCAGGGGGGCTGCCGTCGTGCGCATGGACGACGTCGGGCCTCGCACGAGGGCGGCTTGCGAGGTAAGCCAGGGAGACGTATGTCTGGCCCAGTCTGAAGTCCGCAGGGTAAAGATGAAGGTTGAGAGTCCCTTTGGGGATATCTTGCCTCCGTGAAAGAGGATTAGTGGCGAAGATGTCTACCTCATGTCCGCGTTCCGCCATCCCAAGGGCCAGCTTGTAGGTGACCTTGGAAACGCCGCCCCACCAACTCCGAGGGGGCTGCTTTTGAAAGAAAGGCGGCACAAGCGGAAAATCCGTCGAGAACATCGCAATCCGCATCAGCTCTCAGCCTTCTGGCCCAGAACTACGAGGTACGGGAAAAGAATTCGATTGAGGCGGAATGCAGCAACAAGTCGGTCATACTGCAGCGTGTATCGGTACCTGCCCGTGAGCGATTCAACAAGGCTAACTTTGTCGATAGCAGCCCTGACATCCGCGGACGAGTCCAGCGATGCATACGCATGTGGATGGTGGTAGTGCGGCAAGGGAAGGAAGAACTGCAGGTTCACGAATCTTGACGACAGAAGTCTCCTCAAGCCCCAATAGCTGTAGATATAGGTCCCGTATCGGTTCCCGGCGAGTACTGCGGTTAGGGCACGTGCGCCCGCTCGGGGAAGAGCATTCACGAGTGGTTGATGGGTGTGAGGGTCGACAAGAAGGAATGCCGGGAAAAGGCGATTTTCGATTGCCAGGTATAGATGCCCTCTTGGGCGTAGCACCCGCTCGGCTTCAGAGACGGCTCTTTGTTGAATTTCCCTCGGATCATTCGAGTACCTTCCCACCCATTCCAACACACCATTCAGCAGCACCAAGTCGAATGTGCCATCCTTGAACGGCAGAGCCTCGGCGGCCGCACGCGCAATTGAGAGAGATTGACGGCTGGCGATGCGCGAATTCCTGCCGGCGAGTGAATCTATGCAATTCTGAGAGTCGATGTCGATACCGACTATGGAGCGCACTGAATCTGCAAAAGCTGTTGTGATGCCGCCTTTTCCTGAGCCTACATCGAGCACGCTCGACTGTTCAAGTCCAGGGAGTCGTCGATTGAGAAAGCCAGCCATCAGGTCTCCGCGGGTTTGACCCAGCCGAGCTCGTCGACTTAGGCTCCTCGCGTCCATTCTTCTCAGCTCATTGCGCGCCTGCGCTGGCTCGTCCGACTTTCCTGAGCGCCGATCGGACCCTTCGTTCTATCCACAGACTTGCAGCAAGGTCCTGAATGCGCCTCGATCGTCTCAGATCTTCCATCGAGGCCAACATTGCGGGAACTTTGAACAGTTCAACCGATTCCGCAAGCGGCAGGCTGTGATCGAAGTAGCTGGAGACGAAGTGCTGAATGAGGCGCTGGCGTTCGATCCGCTTGCGGAATGCCAGGTTTCGAGGTCTCGCGGCCACGTACTCAATGCTCGTTATCATGGCTGAGATGTCTCTCCAGGGGTCATCCAGGCAGAGAACCACAGGCAGGTCCGAAAGATAGTCCCCTTCGGCCGAGACAATCACGTTCCAGATGCGGAAGTCTCCAAAGGTCTGAGTGAGTCGCATTGATTCTTTCGGCACCGCGTCGCAGACTCGCTCGAGACTTCCAAGAAAGATTCTGATTGATTGGGCACTGATGCCCATTCTCTCGAGGCAGCTCTCGATTGGCACCCCACCGCAGCCCCAATCTTGGTATGGCCGAATTTGGAACGGAAAAGTCTTCCTCGCATCCCCGGTCCTAGCGGATGCTGAGTGGAAACTGCGTAGCCACTTCCCCAGATTCTGAACGGACTCGGTACATCGTTTTTCATCGATCCCTGAACCGACCCCAACGGCCTCGTCGAGACGGGTCCCCGAAATGCGTCGCATGACAAGTGCGGTGCCGTCCATTATTACGCCGACAATTTCTGGGAAACGGACGAGTCCCTCGGCTCCGCCTCTGAGCGCAAGGGAGTTAGATGTCCGAACAACGCCGGCAACCGCTGTGCGGATGTCCATAGGCCTTCTAGACTTCGGTCGCTTAACGACCAATTCTGTCGCTCCGTTCCCGGTTCGAAGGGACAGTTCCAGCGTCCACGAATGGCGGTTGTCCGTCGCAGACAGCTTCCGGATGTCGCCTCTCTCAAGCCCGGGATATAGGGTCGTGAGCTCACTTGAGACGCTTCCGAGAAATGCTCCGAGAGACTTGGGATCTTGAGTGGGTTTCATGTCCCGCTCCGAAGGCCTCGGGTCGCGACAGATTGGAGAACGCTATCGTAGATCCTGACCGTCTTATTCCAATCAAACTTCAAGGTTACCGTCTCCCGTGCCTTGCTTTTCGCGGTCTCCCCACCAGAATCTTCGTCTAATCTGTCTAGAATTGCGTCAGCTAATAACCCAACATCCTCGGGGGGTACGAGAGTGCCGGAACCCGCGAAATGGTCTCGGATTCCCGGGATGTCTGATGCGATTACACGGCAACCGAAGAACATTGCCTCGATTAGCACTGTGGGGCACCCCTCGGACAGAGATGGCAACACAAATAGATCGGCGGCTTGGTAGATTCGGTAGAGGTCGGCCTCCTGAAGCCAGCTCAGGATTGCTATGCGCCCTCTTGTCCGCTCGCTCTGTTGGAATCGTGCACACACAGATTTCAGCGGTCCGTCTCCGACAATTATGAGGAAAACGTCGTCCCGCCTGGCTACGCACCTCGTGAACGCTAGAAGTAGGGTCGTAATGCCTTTCCGCGGGATTAGGCGCCCCACAAACAAGACAATCTTGGTGTTCGCTTGGAAACCTAGGTCGCTACGCACACCGCCGTACGCGTCCTTCGACAGGTAGCTCTCAAGCGCTCCGACGTTTACCGCATTCGGGACTACTGTGAGGTGTTCCTGCGGCACTCCCCGAGCCGCCACCTCGTCCCGCCGGATCGAGGAGTCGACGAAGACGGCATCCGCACGTTTCAGAATTGCAGTGCCAAATGTCTGGGCGTAAACCCTCTCAAAGGCGTCTAGGGCTCTGTTCCCGAAAACAAGTCTGCCGTGAAGCGTTAGCGCAAGCGGCTTGCCCACACGGTACTTCAGCAATGCAGCGGTCAGGGCCATGAAGGAATGCTCATTGTGTGCGTGAACAATGTCTACCGCTTCGAGCAAACTCTTGTGACGCCACATCGACCAGGCGAGGGGGTTATTGAGCAGGGTGATCGAGGACGGTTCGCGCAGTACCTCAACCTTCCCGTTTTTCTCGAATGAGGACCCCGCTAACGTCGTGGTCAGGACTGTTACATGATGCCCCACCGAGGCGAGGTGCTCGCTGAGGTTTCGAACATATGTCTCCTGTCCTCCCGGATAGGGAGGGTAATGCGGGCTAAGCTCCAGAATTCTCATGTTTCCTCTTTTCCCGGGCCGCTCGCGTCGAAATCGCCGTTCGAGAACTTAGTGTTGCTCACTGATCGTCTTCAGGCTGCCCGCTATCATCTTCTTCATGGCATTTAGGACGATTCCGATGAAAACCGAAATGATACCGACGATTGCGGACATCGCTACAATAAAGGTGTAACCGATCGCCAGCTGCCGCGTTGCGTAGAATCTTTCGACTACCACCAGCCCGAGAAAAATCGCCACACCGAGGAGGGCGACCCCACTCAGCCCGAAGAAAAACAAAGGGCGCTTCTCGGAGACCAACGTGATAATCCTCCCTAGCACACTCGTACCGTGCTTGCCCGGGGCGAGCGTAGACCCGTCTAGGTCGTAACGGGCGTCGATGTTGACTTCACGAATCCGTAAGTTCCGCTCCTGCGCTTCGACGAGCATCTGAGACTCGATAGAGAGCCCATCGTCCGTCGGTTCGATTGTCTCCAGCGCGCGCGGCGAAAATACGCGGAATCCACACTGGGAGTCCGTGAGCATCCCGTTCTTCGTTGCGGCCGCAGTCGCGTAATCAAGGGCCCTCTTGCCGATTCGACGATACAAAGGCATCCCGGACGTCTTGCCCCAGCGAACGCCTAGCACGACATCGGCGGTAGCGGTGAGGATCGGCTCCACGATCCGCGGGATGTCGTGCGGATCATGTTGATGGTCCCCATCCAACAGGACGAACGCATCCGGCTCACTCTGTCGGGCGTACAGCCACGCACTCCGGATCGCCATGCCCTTGCCGAGGTTCCGAGCGTGGCGGATCACGTGCGCCCCGGCGAGGGCGGCTGTCTCCGAGGTGTCGTCGGTCGACCCGTCATCGATGACGACGACCTCGCTCGCGAACTGCCGCGCCTTCAAGACCACCGAGCCGATCGTGGGGCCCTCGTTGTACGCTGGGATCGCGGCGATGATTTTCGATTCCGGGAACGTCTTTCGCAAGACGGCGGGGACGGGAGCAGACTCGTCATCGAGCATCGAGCGATTCCTGGTCACCGGTGAGCGGACGGATCTCCTGGGGTCCGGCCCTGAGCACGCACCCGAGCGTATAATGGTTTGGGCGGAATTTTCGGATGTCGAGACCATCGAACTCTACCACGGCTAGAGAGAAGTTTCGACCCTGGGAAGCATTAAGTCCTCGGACCGACGTGTCCCCCGGGTGGGCCCGGCGGATGCACGCGTCCCACCTCCGAGGCTACTGACATGCGTGAGATCCGACGCGGCTCCGTACGTCCGGCTCCCTGGGGCCGCAAGCGCTACTTCGCGCCGCTGCCGGTCCTCTCCGTCCTCCTCCTCGCGACCGTCATCGCGAATCCCAACATCCTCCGGACGGACTTCCTGATCTACCAGGACTCCGGACTCTCGATCGTGGCACGGATTTCGCAGGTCGTCCATCTCTCGAGCCCGACCGGCACGGTCGTCGGCACGATGACGATCACGAACACGCATACGTTCGGGATCAGCGTGTCGGCCCTCGGAGCGACCTTGGTTTCCATCACCGGCTCGCCGATCTCCCTCACGATCGGGACCCCTCCCGGTCGGCCTCCCATCATCGTCGCGGCCGGCGCCACGGTGACCGTCCCGTTCAACGGTCCCTTCTCCGGCGACCTCGCGACGCTCGCGGTGGGACAACAGTTCTCCGTCCAGCCGGACGTCTCCTGGGTCGAAGTCTACCCATCGAGCACGGCCGGACCGTTCACCTACACCACGGTGAAGACGTGCACGATCCCCTCGGTGATCGTCGCCTTCCCTTCGGGCGGGCAATGGGCCGCGGTCTGTTCTTGAGTGCGATGGCGAGCTAGTCCTCGGCGAGCGGTGAGGAGGCGCGAGCCGCCGACCGGCCGAGTTGCAGGCTCGAGGCGTACCCGGAGATGAAGATGTTCGGGGCGACGATCATCTTGGCGACGACCCACGCGTTGAAATTCCCTGCTAGGGAACCGCCCCACAACACTCCGACGAAGGCGATCGCGATCAAGGCGGTCGCGACGAGGGACACTCCCGCGCCGAGCACCCACGCGTACACCGGTAGGCCGTGGGCCCAGTCGTGCGGCGGCGCGAGCCGCGAGTCCATCAAGATTATCACGTGCGCCAGGACGAACACGAACGCACTCAGGATCCACAAGCTCAGGATTTCGTAGACGACCGTGAGGTAACGCATGATCCTCACAGGCACCATGCCCTGTGACGTGATGAGCGTCAGGAAGAGATCCTGGATGTTCGTCCCCATGACCGCGGGCAGACCGAACCTCCAGAAGGCCGTGAGCCCGACCCACAGGAGCAGCAAGGATCCTGCCGCGAGCCGGTAGAGCCGCGAGCGGCCCTCCGCCTGACCCGCCGTCACGAGGAAGGCACGGCCCAGGAGCGCGACGCCCACGAGGTCCATCCCGAAGGCCACCCAGATCGTCTTGCTCCCGTCCCATCCGCCCACGTTCCCGACGAAGTTCAGGAAGACCGCGAGGATGAGCAGCACGTTCCCCACGAGGAGCAACGCCGACGCCACGGTGAGGAGGAGTTCGGGCCGACGCCGTCGGGTGTCGGCCTCCGCATTCGCGAAATCGTCCTCCAGAAGATCACTCGAGGACAAAGATGCCGGGGGAATAGAAAGGATTTGCGCGTGAATTCGTTTGACGAAATGAGTGTCGAATCCAGATTTCGGAGCGTTTTCTCGGAGGATCTCACGGTGTCGGATGCAAACGTCCGAGGAATCAGAATTGGGGGTTGATGCCTAGTCGGACATGCAGTCCATCCAGGCCTGGAGGGCGTCATGGGCCGCGTCGATGTCCACGATCCTCGTGTCGCCGCCGTCATCGACGAGGAACGATTCGAGGACGATGCGGTCCCCGTCCCTCCGGAAGGCGATTCGCAGGCATGGGAGCGAACTCGTCCGATCCGTTTCCGCGAACCAAGGCTCGAAGTCGAGGGACAACGTCGTGCCCTCCTCCCGTAGACAATATCCCCGCGCCCGCTCGAGCCCTGCGCGGAACCGGTCGTAGCCCGCCGCCACCGGATCCGAGCCCATGCCGCGTGGAACCGCCATCGCCTCCATCAACCTCAGGAATCATCGATTGGGGGCGTATTTGGCCTCTCTGGAACGGTTTTTGACCGTGGGCAGGCGACCGCTAAGGGGACGGCCCCTGCGCGATCGCGTCGTCCTTGCGGATTCGGCGCCATCGATGCACGAAGTAGACGGAACTCACTGCAGCCACGCCCGCGATGCCGGCCAGCGTCAGCGACGACACCTGGCTCATGTCGAACCGCCAGTCCCGCAAGCCGAGCGCCATCTCGGCGCCTCGGAGGGCCGGCTCCACGTTGTTGCGGTCCACGGCCCCGATGCGGCTCGCGTTCTGCGAATTGAAGTCGATCCCGACCTCGAACGTGAACGGCGCGGTACCCAGCGTCGCGTACAGCCAATCGTCGCTGTTGCCCGGATTCACCTGCGACGCCCGGCCCTCCTGGAGGAATTGGTAGCCGTTCGCCGCCGACATCTGCGCGGCGAAGCTGCTCAATCGGTCGTCGTCGGGCGTCGGGAGCGGCGTGTACGACCAAGGGTAGAGGATCCATCGGCCCGCGCTATGATACGAAATCGAGAAGACGGGCGGGTGGGCGAGGGCGAGGTCCCGGATCGCTCGGGTCTCCGGCTCCGAGAACGGGCCGGGGCCGCGATACATATCGCTCGACGTCAACGCGCCGAAGTCCCCGGCGCCCCACATGTATCCGTAGTTCCGGTTCAGGTCGACCCCGAACGTCCCGTCTCCGTTGTCCCTCCGGTCCTTGCGCCAGCTCGAGTCACTCAGTCGTGAATACTCGTAGCCATCCGGATTCACGAGCGGCACGAACCAGACGTTCGTCCGGGCGAGGATCGCATCGACGCGGCTGTCGTTGCCCGCGTTCAGGAGGAAGTACCGGAGGAGGTATTCCGTGACCTCGAGCGCGACCCACTCGTCCCCGTGATGGAGGCCCATGAAGAGGACGTCTTTCTTCGGTCCATCGCCCCGCGTGTGGATCTCGGCCGCGAACACGCTCCGGTTCGCGAGGCCCTGCGTGGTCTCCCAACTTGTTCCAATCTCCGTGAGATTCATGATCGCCGCATTCGAGGCCTGGAGGCTCTGCAACTCCGCGACGAGCTGATCGTACGAGTGGAAGCTCGTCGGCGGGGTCGGAAGACGTCCCGTGGGGGCGATCGTCGCGGCCGCGGGCGGCGGGAGACCGGCGAGGATCGCGACGACGGCGAGGATTCCGATGAAACGGACGCGTCGGGGTCGCGGGTGGATGACAGACCACCTACCAGAACCCGACGAGGAGGATGGTCGCGCCCGCGGTAATCGCCGACACGATCCCCAGGGTCGACAGTGTGGGCACGAGCCGCTGCCGCACGATTTCGTTCGCGATCAGCCCCGGGATGATGAAGCCGATCACTTGGAATCCGGGATCGAGCCCGCTGAACGGCCCCAGGGCGAACTCGACGGCGAACGTGAGGGTCATCGCGACGAGCATCGTGGCCGCGAACCGTCGCCGTCCGAAGAGGATCGTGGACTTCGACGCCCAGTGCATGATCGCGGCGGCCGCGAGGGCGACCGCGAGCGTGTACGCGACGACCTCCGGGCGGAGGAGCAGGAACAGGGCCACATATCCGGGCACGACGACGCCCCCGGGGGAGAGAAGGCTCCGCTCGTACCAGAGCATGCTCACCCCGATGCCGATGAAGACGGCGGTCTGAAGGACCAGCTCACTAACTCCCAGCGTGACGACCAATGGGACCCCTCCTCAGTTCTTCGACGATGCCGTACCCGGCATCCGTGACCATGTTGCCGCACGCGAACGCCGCGCCGCCGGCCGGCGCGAGCGCGTCGAGCGCCGCGAGGATCTCCCGGGGCGACGCGTCCTCCATGTCGGAGAGCCGTCCGCGTGGGTATCCGTTCCGGACCGCGGCCCGGACGAAAGCCTTCGTGTGGCGGCCCGTCACGATGACGGACGCGAAATCCAGTTCGCGGCCCATCGCCTTCGCGAAATCGAGGCTCCGGACCGCGCGGTCGTCGCGGCTGTTGAAGAGCCCGACGATCGGGCCGCCGTTGACCCTCCCCCGGCGGAGCAGTTCCGCCTTGACGGCGATCAACGAGTCGACGTCATTCACCCCGAGCGCGCAGACGAGCGTGTACGGTCCGTCGGTGTTCCGCCGTTCGAAGAGCTGGACCGTCCCGAAGTCGGGAGTGGAGCGCAGCATCCCCTCGATCGAGCGGGCCCGGTCGAGGCTGAGGACATCGCTGACGGCGATGGCGAGGGCGACGTTCTCCTTGAACGTAATGTACGGGAACGAGTCGAGGAGGGAGTCGGACACGGTCTGCGGATCGACATGGACGAATCGCGCGCCGCGCTTTTGCGCCTCAGAACCCAGGATCGGCAGGAGTCGGTCTTCCGCCGTGACGATCGTCCCGCCGTTCGGGATGACGTCCGCGAGGTTCCGCACGGCGGCGCCCATGTCCGGGCCGATGACCTCGAGGTGGTCGCGCCGGACGTTCGTGATCACGGCGATCGTCGCGCGGATCATCGAACGCTCGGACGCGCGTCGGAGCTCAGGGTCGACCGCCATGCACTCGATCACGATCGCCTCCGCGCCCTGTTCCGCGGCGAGGCGGACGACGTCTTTCTGTTCCCGGAGATTCGCCGCCTGGCCCTCCGGGCGTTCGAGCACGGACTCCGTTCCGGACACGTCGATGAGTGCCGGGATCTTTCCCGTCGTCTTGACGACGACCCGCACCCCGTTCGCCGCGAGCGCCGCGCCGATCAGCCGGCACGTCCCGGTCTTCCCGCGACTGCCGTCCACGTGGATCCGGATCGGGATTGAGGTCAGGCGCTCCGAGTGACGCCGCAGCTCCCGATACCCGAGGACTACGACGCCGCTCCAGAATAGACCGAGTGCGACCAGGAGGACCGGCCAACCCGCGAGCGAGACGACGCCGCTCCAAGACGGAAGCGGGAGAGATCGGGCCATGAACGCGGCGGCGAACAGGGCCGCCCAGATGAGGACCGGGAGGAGAAGCTGACCCGCCCTCGGACGTCCGACCGTGAAACCCGTGGTCGTTCCCCTCCTCGGGAACGGACTCGCTCGATGGAGTCCAGTCCCGTCGCAGGCCCAGGTTGCGTCATAAACGTTCTTGTACGCTCATCGATGTTTTGTCGATTTCGCGGGTCCAGAACGCTGTGCGATTCCTCCGGGAACGCGCCTCCGGTCGGTCGCGGTCGAGACGTTCCGAGGCAGCGTGCCGAGGCGAGCGACGCGAGACCCGGCGCGTTTCTCGTCGGCCGGTCACAGCGATTCGCATCGGGGCCGATGCCGGCGCGAGACTCAGAAAAAGGTTTATCTGTCTACCAGCTACCTCCCTCTCTGCAGGGCCGGAGGGAGGACGAATGAAGGATCGATGGATCATCGCAGTAGCCGTAGTCCTCGTCGCCGTGTCGATGATTGGCGCGGTCACGGGATTGACGCTATTCTGGCAGCACACCGCCGATGTCCCGGTGAGTCAGAGCATGATCGCGCACTGCGATCCCACGGTCGCCGATCCTCCGACCGTGACGCTAGGGTCCAGCGGTCAGGTCACATTCAAGTGTCTCGAGGATTCCGCGTTCTCGGTCGTGGGCGCGACGCTCAACGCCACTCCGATCCTGCAGGGGTTCCGGGCGCCCCTGACGTCGTTGTGGCTCTTCGATGCCCTGGGCGGCAGCGTGACCGGGCAATGCGCGACTCGGACGGACGCGATCCTGCTGCAGAACAACACGCAGGTGCGATTGGCGCCGATGGACTACAACTACTGTGGCGAATATCTGGACGTCGGACCGGGCGGAATCCACAGCGTGTCCGTCGGATGGTACACCGCGTAGGCGGTGCGGCATTCAGCGGCTTGACGAATCCCAAATACGGGGACCGCGTTGCCTGCCCGGTTGCCCGAAGCCTCCCTCGAGCGGCTGCGGAAGTTCTTGCTCCCGATCGAGCTCGCGGAGGCGGAGCTGAGGACGAAGCCGGCCGCCGCGGTGATGATCATCCTCCGGCAGGGGCCGCGCGGCCTCGAGCTGTTGCTGGGAGAGCGACGGAAACAGGAAGGCGATCCGTGGTCCGGGCAAGTCGGCCTCCCGGGCGGACGGCACCGCACGGAGGACGGCACGATGCTCGCGACCGCCCTGCGCGAGACGCGGGAAGAAGTGGGGATCGACCTCGACGGGCGGGCGGAGGTCCTCGGCCACATGCCGCCTCGCGCGCCGGGGAACAAGCCGGAGTTACTCGTCGTGCCGTTCGTGGCCATCGCGACGGACTCCATCGAAGCGACTCCGAGCGCGGAGATCCCTGCGACGTTCTGGTGTCTCCTGCAAGACCTCCCCGCCACCCAGGGAAAATCGACCGTGAACACGGTCCTTGGCGAACTGACGGTGCCCGCCTACACCTATGCCGGCCGTTTGATCTGGGGCTTCACCTATCGGATCCTCGAGGAGCTGCTCGTCCTCGTCGGTCTCAGCGCTTGATCCGGGGATCGTCCGGAGGATTCGGGCTGTGCAGCAGGCGCTCGAGGAGATCCGGATCGTGCAACGCGGCGAGCAGGTCCTTCCTCGAGGCGTTCTCGACTTTGCCGGGAGGCGTCGGCGCAGGCCCTCCCGATTCGGTCCCCTCGACCCGGGCCAAGAGGTGGGCCGCATCGACCGCCTTCTGGAGGGCGACCGCGGACGCGATCATCTTCGCCGTCGGCTTGCGGGCCAAGGCGAGCCGGTAGTGTGCAGCGCGTCCCGCTTCCGAGGGATCGTGGAGCAGCTGCCCGCACTCCGGGCATGCCACGAGCTCCGCACGGGGTCGCGGCCAACGGAGTTCGGCCGCGATGACGATCATCCGGATGAAGAGATACACGACGATCGTGGAGACGATGTAGGCGGAGAGATCGACGGCGGGGGGCTGACCCCCGCGGAGAATCTCGTGATTCACGAAGAGCCAAGCCCCGATCGCCCCGAGTCCGAGGAAGAGCCCCTCGCGCAACGCGAAACGTACCTCGTGCGGCTCGAAGCCTCCCACGGAAACCCCATCGAAGCGGGCGCGCGGCGACGATCGCCGCCCGTCCCGCGACGGAAGCGCAAGGACGCCGGATATACCTTTGGAACCGGGCAGTTCCGGTATCAAAAACGAGAAGGAGGGGATGAAGTATATCCATGGCTTGACCACACGGAGTTCGCAAATGGCCCGGTTACTTCGACCGCGGACCCTCGCGGTCGGATTCGGTGTGTACTTCGCGCTCATCGCGCTGGCGTCGTGGGGCTTCGCCCAGAGCCTCCCGGCCGCTTGGTACCCGCCGGATCTCACGCGCTGGGTCTACTCGACGTACATGGTCCTCGCCGCGGTGTTCCTCGTCGGGCTCGGCGGGCTCGGGATCTCCGTACGCCGGTCGTTCGGTCGGCAGCTCCGGGAGCTCGATCGGCGGGGAGCGGGCGCGAGGCGGGATTCGGGGTCGGACGCCCTCCCGCCTCCGCTCCCGGAGGGGCCCCTGGCACGGGACCCGGTCGACCGCGACATCGATGAGCTCCTCGAGAGCCTGAGCGAGATCGAGGCGACGACCGTGAGAGACGCCGAGACGATGGAGGCGACCGGGATGGAGCCGTACGCCCCCGGGGCAGGCGCGGTCGACCCGGCGGCAGCCGCGCGACGGACGAGGATCGTCCAGCGGCAGAAGTTCCTCGGTGCGTTCGTCCTCGGGCCCGCGGTCGTCGCGGCCGTCATCCTGGGGATCAGCGGGATGATGCTCCCCGGCTCAGACGGCTTCGCGGTGAGCTACTTCCAGCTGAACACCGCGCTCATCCTCGGCATCGGCTACAGCTGGCTCGGGATCGGCGGATACGTCGCCGCGTCGGTCTACGGCCTCGTCAGCGGCCCCGCCGAACGACGGAAGCGGTGATCGGGCGGGTCGTTCGGCCCGGCCCGGTTTCGGTGCAATTGTCAGAAAGTCGTCAGGGTGGGAATGGCTTTAAATACTGTGACCTGCGTTGCTTTCGGGCGAAAGGCGCGGAGTCCTGATGATTACTACCGTCGTGACGGTCACGTCCACGTTCCTCGCAGGCAGCTTCGGGGCCGCGGCGGTCGCGTCGTTGATCCTCTTCCTGATCATGCGGGAACTGACGTCGGCCCACTCGGAGGAGACGGGCAGCTTGAAGTCGAAGCTCCTCTCCCACACGCTGCTCGTGCCGATCGCCCCGCTCCTCGTCGTCTTCTCGTTCATCGTCGCGGTCAAGGTCCTCGAAGTGTTGTGACGGGCCTAGTCCACGCTCCGGTGAATCGTCGTTATCGTCGGCGAACATTCGTAAAAGCAAAGTTTTAGGTGGCGACCGGGTTCGGTCCCCGGGTCCGATGGCCGGGAATCGAGTGAGCCGTCGCAACGCTCTGACCGGGGTCGCGGTCCTCCTCTTCGTGCTCCTGTCCTCGGCCGCGTTCGGATCGCTCGGTGCATTCGGTCGGTCGACGTCCACCGCGGGCCTCGCGCCGATTCCCGCGGCGTCCGGGACGTACTTCGACTACATCGTCATCATCGTCATGGAGAATCACGAGATCTGCAACATCATCACGTCGTGCGGTGGTCAGGGAACGTATGAGACCGCCCTCGCGAACGCCAATGGGCTCGCATGGAAGGACAAGTACTGCAACGTCAACCCGAGCCTTCCCAACTACCTCTGCCTCACCGGCGGCACGGACTTCGGCTGCGCGGGGTACGACGGCGGGCCGCATTCGAACCCGTGCACGAACTCCGCGTGGTCCTCGTCAAACATCGTCGACCGACTCGTGGCCGGAGGCCTGACGTGGAAGGCGTACATGGAGGACATGCCCAGCAACTGTTACGGGAGCAATTCCGGGCAGTATGCGGTCCGTCACAACCCGTTCGTCTACTACAACAGCATCGTCGGCAACGCGAGTCGATGCAGCCGGGTCGTCCCGGCGGGCAGCTCGGACAGCACCCTCCTGAATGATCTCGGCTCGACATCGACCGCCTCGAACTACATGTGGCTCACGCCGAACGTCTGCAACGACATGCACGACTGCGACGTGCCGACGGGGGACGCGTACCTCGGAGGCGTCGTGCCGCAGATCCTGAGCAGCACCGTCTTCACGAACCAACGGGCGGCCCTCTATGTGACGTTCGATGAGGGGTACGGCAACCCCGTCTACACGGCTTGGGCCGGTTCGGTCGTCAAGAGCGGACTCCAGTCGAACGTGTCCTATGACCACTTCTCGCTCCTCGCCACGCTCGAGACGAACTGGAACCTCCCGCCCCTCACGCCGAACGACACGGGCGCGACGCCGATGGACGAGTTCTTCGGGAGCGCGACTCCCGACTACTCGCTCTCCGCGAGTCCCGCGGGCGTCACCTTCGTCGCGGGGCAAACCGGGACGTCCACGATCAGCCTCCAGCCCTCCGGCGGATTCACCGGTAGCGTGAGCCTCGCGGCGCAATCGAGTCCGAGCGGGGTGAGCACGACCTGCGTCCCCTCGACGATCAGCGGCTCGGGGTCTTCCACGTGCACGATGAGCTCGTCGACCCCCGGTTCGTACACGGTGACCGTGACGGGCACGAGCGGGAGCCTCACTCGCACGGCGACGATTTCCGTCGCCGTGTTGTCGCAGCCGCCCGCGGGCCCGAGTTCGACCCTCCAGGAGCAGGGAGAGGCCGGGGACGCCGGCTGGTTCGTCTCGGCGGTGAACGTCACGCTCCTCCCGTATGACACGATCGGACCCGCCGTCTGGGCGCAATACCGCGTGGACGCGGGTCTATGGACGAACTACACGGCTCCCATCCGGCTCCTGGACGGCCGCCACACCCTCGAGTACTACGCGACCGATGGATACGGCAGTCCGCCGGAGCCGCACAACTCGGCGACCATCAACGTCGACTCGACGCCGCCCGTGTTGGGCAGCATCGGACCTGCGGAGGTGTTCGTCACCTCCTCCGTGAAGCTCCTCTGGAGCGGCTCGGATGCAACGTCCGGCATCGAGGGCTACGAGGTCCGCGCCGACGGCGGTGCCTTCCAATCCGTGGGCCCGTCTCCGGGAGCGACCTTGACTCTCGCGGACGGCTCGCACACGATCGACGTGCGGGCCAAGGACGTGGCTGGAAACGTCGCCATGCAGACCAAGACCGTTCGGGTCGACACGAACATCTTCAGCCCAACGGGTCCGTTCACGGGCCTACCGACCTATGCGATCGTGCTCGTCGGGGTCTTGGCCCTGATTGCCGTGATCGTTCGTCGCCGACGCAAGTGACGACGGTTCTGCCTTCGAGTGACGGATGCGGTCGCCGCTTCCATCGTCGAACTCCCCGGGAGGCGCGATGCTCCGACCGGAAAGGTTCCACGAGGCCGCGATTCAAGTAGGTCTTGCATCGTCACCAAGCCGATGGCGCAGAAGGAAGTTCGAATGACACGGGCCGGTCGACGGCGAGCACGACGCCGCAAGGGAACGGGACCGTCGCATCGGGTGAAGCGACGCCGCCGATAGGCGTCCTCCAGTCAGGGCGCTGCCGTCACGACCTTGGCCAGCTTGCGTCGGAACCCCCACACGAATAGCACGATGCCGATCGCGGCGAGAGGCGCCGCGAGATCGAATCGATCGACCTCCAGGAAGATTGCGGAAAACCCGACGAGGAACACCCCGACGTATGCGATCCGCTCGTGCCGGCTTAGCCGGAGGACCTCCCGCAAGATCAGGTCCCGATACCGGATGAGGAGGGCGGCGAGGATGACGAAGGCGATCGCGGCGACGAAGAAATCGAGCGTGAGTTCCGAATAGTAGTCGTCGAAGGTCAACAGGAGACCGACTTCGTCGCCCACGAAGCCGGCGCCGACGCCGAATACGACCGCGTAGATGCGGGCGAACTTCACGTCGGTGTCCACGATCCCCAGCCAGCCGGAGACCCCCATCATCGCCAATCCGTACCAGAAATGATGGAAGTGGATCCCGCCTTGCGTGATGATCATGACGGCGGGAAGGAGAAGGTGGAAAATCCTCGCGCCGAAGAATCCCCCTACGAAGGCGAGCGTCGCCAGGAACGAGAGTCCGTGTTTGAATCGGAGCGGTTTCGTCGTCTCGGGCATGTCGCGGGAATCCCGGGACCGGCATAAGTGTCTTCAGACGGCGGCGGGGGCGGGCCGCCGCGCGGGCTTAATCTATCGGAAGACGAACGGCGCCACCAGATACAGGATGACGTTCCCGAGGCTGTGGCTGAAGATCGCGCCCCAGAGGTTCTTCGTCTTCAGCACGACGTATCCGTAGAAGAGCCCGACGGAGAAGACGAATGCCATGTCGATCGCGCTGAGGAAGAAGATGTGGAGCGACGCGAAGATCGCGGTCACGAACAACAGGCCGCCGGCGTCGCCGAGGCCCTCGATCGCGCGCTTCAACAGGAGCCCGCGGAAGATCAGCTCCTCCGAGAGGCCCGTCGCGAGGAAGATCACGAACCCTCCGACCACGAGCGACGCGAACGCCAGCTCCGGGATCCACGGGCCGGGCTTCAGGATCTCGAACTCGACCACGCCGAGCGGGATGCCCGTCATCGCGATCGCCGTCTGGATCGGGATGTCCGACCATGTCCGGAAGTGCAGTCCGAGGTCTTTCGGTCGGAGTCGTTGCACGTACGCCACCGAGGCGATCGACACGAGGAGCGGGATGCTCACGAGGGCGAGCCACGGGATCGTGTTCAGCGGGTTCGTCTCCGGGTTCGGCCCCGGAAGGCCGAGGAAGTTGTACCGCGGCACGGCGAGCGAGAAGACGCGCACGAGGGAGGCGAGGCTCGTGGCGACGAGCAACGTCGCCATCGTCCGATCGCGCGCCTCCATGACCACGGACCCGAACATCAGCGTGAAGACGAGGAGGATGTGGACGCCCAGGCCGATCGGCTGGTACAGCCGATCGGCGCCGGTCGCGCCCGAGGGGATCGCGATGAAGATCTCCGCCACCACAACGGCGGCGAGATAGCCGAGCAGGAGCGTCCAGCGGGTCGTGCTGCCGGTCGCGGTTGCGGGCGCCGTCGCGGTCTCCATGGTCCCCTCACGGGCGCGGCGTCGGCGCGAGCATGGGCTCCTCCTCCATCGGCCTCCCGGCCACGACGAGCAGGTATGGCGTCGATGCCGCCTGCCCGATGACGACCGCGATCGCCAAGCCGACGAGCCCGGAGGACTGCAGCAAGGCGTACCCGAGGCCGAGGGTGACGGCCGACCCGATGGCGGCCGACACGATCAGCGGGATGATCTCCTTGCGCACGCGGAGGCGCGTCCCGAAGACGCTGTTCAGGAACACGGGAATCGAGGACAGGGTCAGGATGCGAAGCGGGTCCGCGCCTTGGTCCGCAAGCGTCGGGTTCTCGAAGAGGCGCAGCAGGACGTCGGCGAGGGCCCACATGGCGATGATTCCGGGGATCAGCAGCGCGACGGACAGCCCGATCGCCCGGCGCTCGTCGCGGCGCCGTTCCGCGTTTCGTTGGGACGCCTCGGCGTAGAGCGAGGACATCGTCGCTTGGGGGATGACCAGGAGGATGCCCGCCATGACGGTCACCGCATAGTACACCGCGGTCGCAGTGGATCCCGTGTCCTTCGGGAGCGTGTTGATAATGAGCAAGCTCAGCAGGAGCGACCCGGCGCCTCCGATGAGCGATGCGACCCAGTTCCCCACACTGAATCGGAACATGAGGCGCAACCGACTTCGGCTGAGGCGCGGTCGCGGACGAAACCCGGGCAGAACGCGCGGAAGGAGGACGAACCCGACGACGATCACGGAGATCGCGAAGCTGACGGTCCACGACATGTACACCCCGAGGGTCCCTCCGAGCTTGTCGCGGAACGCGAGGACGAACAGGAGCGGAAGCGGGATCTTGGTTACAGAGAGGGTTCCAACGCGGATCGCGAAGATGTCCGCGCGGCGGATCCCGATGGCCGCTTGGTCGAGGACCGGCCCGAAGGCATAGGCGATCGCCGTGAGCGGGATGATGAGGAGGTACACCGGGTTATCGAAGATCAGGCGGAGGTTCGGCGCCCAGATGCCGAGGCCGAGGACGAAGACGAGCGCGAGAACGGCGCTGAGGGCTCCTGCGATCGAGAGCGACGTGTTGACGAGGGCCGGAGGATCGTCCGATTCCGGGAGGAACCGGATGAGGGCGATGGGCAGGCCGAGGGACCCGATCCCGACGAGGAAGGTGATCGTGTTGACCATCGTCGCCGCGTAGCCGGCGTCGGTCAAGTTGTACGTCTGGATCACGACATACAGGAACACGAAGCCCAGCGGCGCGCCGATCAACGAGGCGAGCATGATGAAAAACGCGTTACGATAGAGGGGGCTCCTCGCCTCGTCCCACGCGCGGCCCACGAGGCGCTGCATCCGTTGGCGTGCATCGTCCATGGGACGCGTCCCGTCGCGCGTCGCAACCTCCGACCACGATAAAGGCTTTGCCCTCACGGCTCCTTGGAGAGGATGCCGGCCTCGAGGCGGTACCTCGATGCGGGCACCGCGCGCACCCCGGGGTCGTGGCTCGCGAGGACGATCGACGCATGGTACGACGTCTGCGCGAGGGCGAACGCCTCCAGGACCGCGGCGGTGCCTTTCGCATCGAGCGACGCGGTCGGCTCGTCCGCCAGGAGCGCCTTCGGTCCGTTCGCGAGGGCGCGGGCGACGGCGACGCGCTGCGATTCGCCGACGGAGATCTCGTTCGGGCGTCGGGTCGCGAGACGGGCGAGGTCGAACGCGTCGAGCAGGTCGGCGACGCGCTGGTCCGCGGGTCGCCGCGCGAGGCGCAGCGGTAGCGCGACGTTCTCTTCGACGGTCAGATCGTCAATCAGGTTGTGCGTCTGGAACACGAAGCCGATTTCGTGCAGGCGGACCCTGGACAGCTCCGACTCCCGGAGGCGGGAGATCTCGCGCCCGACGATCGAGACGGAGCCGCGCGTCGGCACGTCGAGCCCGCCGAGGATCGAGAGGAGGGTCGTCTTCCCGCTCCCGTTCGGGCCCCAGAAGAGGACGGCCTCCTCCGGGCCGACGTCAAGGGACACACCCCGCAGCACGTCGGCGCGGCCGTCGTACGATTTCCACAAGTCGCGCGCCGACAGGACCGGCTCCGGCATGGTCGCTCGCCATCGTCGCATCGTCGGAAGAGGATTTCGTGTCCGGGAGAAGGTTCTTAGCGGCGGTCCGAATGCGGAAGGCCCCATGGCCTCGAAGCGCGGGACCCGCCGGAAACGTGCGACCCGGCCGGACGACAGCCCCGTGACGGAACCCCGATACCTCTTCGCACGGGACGGCGGGTCGCTCGCGCGGCTCGCGGAGGCGGGACTCGCGGAGTGCCGCATCCGCTTGGGCGAACTCGTGTCGACGGCCGGACCGCGGACGATCCCGAATCTCCTCGTGCCCTACGACCGCCTGATGCTCGCGTTGCAGGAAGCCCTCTATCAGACGCACTTCCTGTTCGACGTCCATCCGGATGCCGACGTCCGCAAGGTCGCGGACCACTGGTACCAGGAGGCGCAGCGCTTCGCGACGGAGCTGAGCCTCAACCGGCCGCTGTACGACGTGTTCGCCTCGCTGGACGCGTCCGGCGAGGACGACGAGACCCGATACGCGCTCGAGAAGATCCTGCGGGACTTCCGGCTCTCCGGCGTGGACCGGGACGAGGCGACGCGGGCCCGGGTCCAGGCGCTCCGGGACGAGATCACGGCAATCGGCCAGGACTTCGACCGGATCATCCGCGAAGACGTCCGCTCGATCGCCGTCGATTCCGCGGGCGAGCTCGACGGCCTTCCGGAGGACTTCGTCGAGGGCCATGCGCCCGGGTCCGACGGCAAGATCACGCTGACGACGAACTACCCCGACTCGATCCCCGTCTTCCGCTACGCGCGGAACGCGGACGTGCGCCGGCGCCTCCAGTTCGAGTACTTGAACCGGGGCCACCCGGCGAACCTGGACGTCCTGGCGAGGCTCCTCGCGAAGCGACACGAGCTCGCGTCGGTCCTCGGGTACGAGAGCTACGCGGAGTACATCGTCCAGGACAAGATGGTGCGGTCCTCGAAGGCCGTGGCGGACTTCCTCGCGAAGGTCACGGCCGCGTCGGCGGAGCGCGCGCAGGAGGACGTGGCGCGGTTGCTCGAGCGGAAGCGGCATGACGTGCCGGTGCTCGAGCGGAAGCGGCATGACGTGCCGGGAGCCGCCGCCTTAGACGCGTGGGATCCGAACTACTACTCCGAGGTCGTCCGCGCCGAACGATTCGCCTTCGACGCGAAGCTCCTGCGGCCGTACTTCGCCTTCACGAAGGTGCGCGACGGGCTGTTCGCGCTGACCGGCGAGCTGTTCGGCGTGCGGTACGAGCGCGTGTCCGGCGTACCGGTGTGGCACGGGTCTGTCGAAGTGTATGACGTCTACGACGGGCCGAGGCGGCTCGGTCGGTTCTACCTCGACCTGCATCCCCGCAAAGACAAGTACACCCACGCCGCGGCCCAAGGCCTTGTGACCGGCATCCGCGGGGCGCAGCAGCCGCAAGCCGCGCTGATGTGCAACTTCCCGGATCCGGCGGACGGGCCGGCCCTGATGGACTATCGCGAGGTCGAGACGTTCTTCCACGAGTTCGGGCACCTGCTCCACTCGATCTTCGAGGGCCACGGGCGGTGGGTGAAGAACACGGACGACGGGCTCGAGTGGGACTTCATCGAGGCCCCGTCCCAGATGCTCGAGGAATGGGTGCGCGATCCCGAAGCGCTCGGGCGCTTCGCGTTCCACTACGAGACGGGCGAGGTGGTGCCCGCGGATTTCGTCGCGAAGCTGAAGCGGGCCGACGCCGTCTCGCGGGCGCTCGACGTGCAGCGGCAGCTCGTGTACGCGACCCTGTCCCTGGAGTACTACCGCCGCGATCCGACGGGACGGGACACGACGCGAACGTTGCAGGACGTCTTTGGGCGTTTCCCGCTCGTGCCGCTCTTCCCGGACACGCACTTCCAGTGCAACTTCGGCCACCTCAATGGCTACTCCGCGATCTACTACACGTACATGTGGTCCCTCGTGATCGCGAAGGACCTGTTCTCGAAGTTCCGGGAGGGCGGCTCGATCCTCGACCCGAAGATCGCTCGACGGTACCGCGAGACGATCCTGGCGCGCGGCAGCGTGAAGCCCGCGGCCCAGCTCGTCGAGGACTTCCTTGGAAGGCCGCTCTCGTTCGACGCCTTCGAGGCGTGGCTGCGGGAATCGGCCTGAGGGACGTCAGGGAGTGTCGGCCGCGGTGCGGTAGTAGGCGAGGGTCTTCTCCAGGCCGTCCCGCAACGAGGTGCCCGGCGTGAACCCGAGTCGCGCGGCCGCTTTTCCGATGTCCGCCCGCGAGTGGCGCACGTCCCCCGGCCTGGACTCCTTCCGCGTCGCGCGGACCGGGGCGTCCGTGATCTCCGAGAGGACGTTCGCGACCTGCGCGACCGACGTAGCGGTTCCGGAGCCGACGTTGAACGTCTCCCCTGCGACGGCCTTGTCGCCCGCGAGTTCGAGGGCTTCCACGAGATCGCCGATGTACAGGAAGTCCCGCGTCTGCTCGCCGTCGCCATGGATCTCGATCGACCGGTTCGCCGCGACCGCGGCACAGAACGTCGGGATGACGCTCGCATACGACGACGTCGTAGGCTGTCGTGGTCCGTACACGTTGAAGATCCGCAGGACGACCGTCTCGATGCCTTTGAGCGACGCGATTTCCTCGCAGGCGAACTCGCCCACCATCTTCGTCGTCGCGTACGGCGAGGTGGGGGCCGGCTTCTGCGTCTCGACCGTCGGGCTGCCCTCGGCGTTTCCGTAGACGGCGGCGCTCGAGGCGAACACGACGCGCCGCGCGCCCGCGTCGACGGCGGCCTTGAGGACGTTCAGTGTGCCCTCGACGTTCGTCCGCCAGTAGTCCTGCGGCTTCTTCACGCTTTCCGGGACCGACGTCTTCGCGGCGAGATGGTACACAACATCTCGTCCTTTCATGGCGGCCGAGAGGACCTTCGGTTGCAGGACCGATCCCTTCTTTACGTGGACCTCGCCGGGAGCGGACGCCAGGTTCTGAAGCGAGCCGGTCGAGAGGTCGTCGAGGACCGAGACGAGGTTCCGGCCCGCCAGTCGGTCGACGAGATGGGACCCGATGAACCCCGCGCCGCCGGTCACGAGGATTCGCTGCTCTTCCATCGAGCGCCGCGGACCGCGAGGACTTGGAATAAGGGTTTGGGTTGGGATCCGCCTCGGAAGGGCTAAGCCGGCGGACTGGGCCTGTGAGCCCGCTGCGCGCGGCGAACTTTCTCGAGATACGCAAGGCCGATGGCGAGAATCAGGAGACCCAAGAGCGCGCCGTATGGCCAAAACCAGATCGAAGAGGCCACCAGGACGATATAGAGGACGAGGGCCAGGAAGATTCCAGCCGCTCCGACACGGTCGAGCTCGCCGCTCGGCCATCGGCCCGGGCCTCCGACGCGGTAGCCCTTTGGACGAACGTAATAGACCGGAAATGGCAAGACACCAACCGCGCGCGACGCGCGAGTCTCATATCCGTTCCGGACCCAGACGGTAACGTCGGACCTTCGCTCGAGGGCGCGTAGGCCGGCGGCATTTCCGAGGATAAGCGCTCCGGCGAAGAGGTACAAAGTCGGGATGAGGGAGGTTACGGCCTGCAGGTCGTCGAACGACGCACGTATCAGGGTGAGAGGAACCAGGACTAACAGGACGGGGATAGCAACCGCCAGCACCACTGCCAAGAGCCATCCATGCGGACCAATCCGCCGAGACCAAGCGGGGTAGAAGCCAAAGCGCTGCGAGTTCACGAGAACCCTTCGTCCGAACAGCTCTCCCAGCCAGATCCCCGCGGCCGAGGCGGCGAGCGACAACGCGAGGACCAAGAATGCTGGAACACTCCGGTTTGACAACGCCCACCACACTGAAAGGGCTGATAGCATCGTCCCGATCGCGAACCAGCCAACCGCGAGGCGGCGCTCGGGGCCAAATCGTTGAAAGTAGATTCCCCACGGGGGCGCGATGGCCACGAGGGGGCCACGTGTCACCGGATGGATAAGCCTTGTCTCCGAGGCCCAACGCGCTATGGTCGCAAGCCGGTGAGGTCGAGGCTGACCTCGTACAGGCGTCGTGCGAGTTCGGGGTCCCACGAGAGCCGCGACGAGGCGCGTGGCTTCTTGTTCACCAAGTACTTGGCTGTCACGTCGGCCACCTCCGGCGAGGTCGCGAGATAGATCGGCGTCTCGGCGCCCCGCTCTGGGCTCTTGAAGAACGGACGGACCAGGTGCACGGCCCAGGGCCAGTCGTCGCGGCCGAAGTTCGTCCGGATGACGCCGGGGTGGCACGCGTTCACGGTGACGCCGCTCCCCTCGAGCCGACGTGCGAGCTCGTACGTGAACAGGACCTGGGCGAGCTTCGACTGGCCATACGCGCGGAAGCCGCTATACCTGCCTTCGCCCTGGAGATCGCCGAAATCGATGCGACCTCCTTCGTGCGCCGAGGACGAGACATTGACGACGCGCGACGGCGCGGAGGCCTTCAGGAGGTCCAGCAGGAGGAGCGTGAGGAGGAAGCCGCCGAGATAGTTGACGGCGAACGTTTCTTCGAAGCCATCCAGCGTGACATGGCGGTGACGTCGAAAGACGCCCGCGTTGTTCACGAGGGCGTCGAGGCGATCGTGCGTCCTTCGGAATTCTTCCGCGAACGAGCGAATCGAAGCCTGGTTGCCCATGTCGACGATCATCACGGACATCTTGTCGTTGCCTGTCGCCCGCGTGATCTCCTCGCGCGCGGCCTCTCCCCGTTCCGCGTTGCGGCAGGCGAGGACGACCGTCCCGCCGAGGCGAGCGAGGCCGAGGGCGGTCGCCTTGCCGATTCCGGAATTCGCGCCGGTGACGATCCAGACGCGGTCGGCGAAGGCGGGAGGTGTGGGGTCCGTCATCCGGCTCGCCGGATCCCATCCGTCCGTCCGGTAAGTCGATTGCCCCATCTCTTCGGCCTCCGTCAGGTGATCCTCAATTCCTAGGGTTTCAGACACGGCCGTTAGGCCGTATATGCAAGACTTGAGCGCCTGGCCGCGGATGGGGCCATCCCGGATGTTCCAAAAAGGAACATTTGGCTCGGAACGCTTAAACAGACTGGCGCCCCCATTCGCAGACGGTTGGCCTTGGCAGACCTGGTTGCTCAGGCGATTGCCGTCACATTGCAGGGCGTCATCCTCGCCACATTCGTGATCGTGGCGACGACCTTCGTCACGTTCCGCCGCATGAACAAGGACGTGCGCCGCGCGAGGATGTTCATCCTCGCCGAGCGGCTCGAGCGGTTCCTGGCGGCCTTCACGGTCGCGTTCCTGTTTCTAACGGCCGCGCTCATCGCCAACGCCGCGGGCCATCCGCTCCCTGCCGCCGCCTCCACGGTCATCGTGTTCGTTTGGCTGGGGGGATTCTTGTACGGCGCAGTGGAAATCTTCTTCGTCGTCCGGCCGCGGCCGCGCGGGGGATCCCGACTCCTGAGGCGGGCGGCATCGATCCGGACGCGAGCCCGCGACGCTTCGACGGAGGGGACCGGTAATGCTCCGAAGTAGTCCGCGCCGCGTGGACATCCCGATCGTCTCCGACGAGGAGACGGACCTGCGGGGCGACCTCGAAGGCGTCCTGCAGGACCTGAGCCGCCGCGCGCCCGGAGTCCTCGGAGCCGTCATCGCGGACGAGAGCGGCCTCACGGTGGCGGGGAACGGCGGGCACCGCGAACAGGTCGACGTCCTCGCGGCGATGGCCACGCTGATCGCGCGATCCGCGGACAACGTCTTCGAGACGCTCAACCTTCCAGGGCCTCCGGTGGTGCTGCTCGAGGGTCCCGTTTCCGGCGTCGCGGTCATGCGCCTCGGAGCGAGCGAGATGAACCTCCTCTGCTACTTCAGCAAATCCGCGAACCTCGGCCTCGTCAAGATCGAGATGCGACACGTCGGGGCGCGCCTCGCGGAGATGCTCGGGCTCGGCGTATCGCCGGCGGCGGGCATCGAGGAGCTGTTCGTCATGACGCGCGGTGGGGTCCTCCTCCGGCACTACTCCTCCACGCTCCGCACGGACATCGATCGGGACATCCTCAGCGGGATGCTCGTGGCGGTCCAGGAATTCGTCAAGCAGACCCTCGCCACGAAGCAAGGCGGCCTCGACGAGCTCCGGTACGGGGCGTACACGATCCTGTTCGTCCGCGGGACCGAGACCGTCGCGGCGGCCGTCGTCCGCGGCGCCGGAAGTGAGGACATGAAGTACCCGATCATGGACGCGCTGCTCGGGTTCGAGTCGCGGTTCGCGCGCGAGCTGGCCTCTTGGAGCGGAGACACCTCCGCGTTCCCGGGGATTGACGACTACTTCTCTAAGATCCTGCACACGTGAAGCGTCGGTCACGAAGGCCCGGGGGTCCCCGCGATCGCCATGCGCACGTCGATCCACGTCATCTCGGGCGGCTCGACATCCTGTTGCCAAAAGAGGGCGATCAGCTCGCCGAGATGATGCGCCTGCTCGAGCGTGACCTGCGTCAGCGCGTCCCGTAGCGGGTGCGGCCGCTTCTTCCACCACGCCTGGACGGGACGCTCGAGATCGCCGTCCTGCAGCGACGCGAGGAACGCCTGTTCCTTCGCGATCACCTTCTCCATGTAGGCGCGCACGCTCGCCATCGTCGGCAGCGCGTCGAAGTCTCCGTCGTACGCTTTCGGGTCCGGGGAGTCGTCCTGGGCGGAGACGTTCAGCCAGCCGTCGTGGACCTTGACGATGTGGTGGAAGATGTTCTTCATCGACTGGTAGGTCGCTTCGCGATTCTTGAGGACGGCGTCCTCCGGCAGTTCGGAGAGCGCGTCGCAGTAGTCGCGGAGGACCCGCCAGTTGTACTCGTAGATGTCCCGGAAGTCTGCGGCGGTTGGCATGTCGGCCACGACACGAAACCCCCTAATTAAGCGATACGATAGGGTCCGTGAAAGCTCCGAATGCCAGGAATTCTCTGGCCTCGTCTCAACCTTCATATAGATGAAATTCATTACATAAGATAGTGAACGACTTTGCTCCCGTTCGACATCGACGAGGTCCACGTGTACGTGAGCAAGCACTTCCGGAACACGTGGATGAGGAAATGGGACTGGGATCAAGCCGATTTGAGGGAGGCGTTGCGCGCCGCGCACAGGGTTTCACGCGTCG
>WNGA01001755.1_pt1 | contig 33142 bp, 31 predicted proteins | sample 5400061 | NCBI WGS metagenome assembly WNGA01 (sample SAMN13153366, study PRJNA577476) | soil metagenome | isolation source: 100 cm soil or saprolite under grassland replicate 2 | place: USA:California | collected 2016-06-15 | reverse complement strand
GTCGCGCTGCTCGAGTCCGAACAGCTCCGATGGCCTGAGTCCGGTCGCGGCCGCGAAGATCACCATCGGCCCGTACACCGGCCCGAGTTGCGCGGCCACGGCTTCGACCTCCCGCCATGTTTCGAACGGTCGCTTCTCCTTCGCCCGCCGCGCCGGGTTCGGGACGCCGCGTTTGGCCGGGTTGTAGTCGAGCAGCCCCCAGGCGACAGCGCGGTTGAGAACTTGCCGCAGTGCCTGCGTCGCCTCGAAGCGGTGTCCCTCCGGAACGCTGAACCGCCACCCGTACACGTCCCGCGGCGACAGATCCGCTAGCCGCTTCTCACCGAGTACCGCGGTCGCGTTGGAGAGCAGCCAACGCAGCTTGGCGATCGTCACCGGCTCGGCCTGATGCATCTCCAGGCACTCGTGCACGAACTCGGCGAGCGTGATCGTCGCCCGCCCGCCGCCCGGCCCGAGCCGGTCGAGCACCTTGAACAGCGCCGTCTCCGCCTCCGCACGTGTCGCGAACCCGCCCACCTGCGGCCGCTCGGAGCCGCGACCTTCGAGCCGGTACCGATACGCCCACAGCGGCTGCCCATCCGCACCCTTCGTCTTCAGTTTGAACACCTGACCCTGCTGAATCATCACGAGCCTCCTTCATCGGAAAAGAGATCGAGGAATCTCGTGCAGACCCCGTGGGGTGCATTTATTCGGTCATGGTCGATTTGCAGGGAGATCGAGTTTCCGGCACCCACAGGTCACGCGGGCGAACAAGGTGGCCAAGGAGTCGTTCGACAGCACGGCCGACCAGCTCGCGGACGATCTATTGAAGGCGGCGAAGAACTAGGACGCCTCTCGCAAGACCAAGTGTTCGACACTCGGTCTTGGCTCGAGTTGAAGAGGACCGGGCGGCGCCGCTTTGGCGCCGCCCGGTCCGCGCTTCGCCAACGGTCGCCTTTGCGCGTCACTACGGCGCGCAGGCGGACACCAAATCGCCGAGTGCATGGATCCTGGCACATCATGGGTCGCGGCGTGGTGGGTGCTCCCGCTCTCCGTTGCGCTCCTGCTCGTGGGCTGCGCTGATCTTCGACGACCCGGATGCGCCGAGCGGCTTGTTCAGGCAGTGGCTCGCAACTGCCGGCCAGGCCCCGCACCCTGCGGCCGTCACGTCGTCGGTTCAGGCGGCCGGTGCCTGCCTGACTTGTCAGGCCCAAGGAAGACATTTATTTTGGGCCGCTCATGGACGAGAAAACGTTGTCACGTCCTCTGCAGCCGGCCCGGCCGGCGACCATGCGCGACGTCGCCGCACTGGCAGGGGTCGGGCTCAAGACCGTCTCCCGGGTCGTCAACGGAGAGTCCAACGTCAGTGATCAGACGCGGGCACGTGTGCAGGCGGCCATCGAGCGGCTCGACTACCGGCGGGACATCAACGCGTCGCACTTGCGTCGGCTCGGTCGGAAGACCGCGACGATCGGCCTCGTGCTGGAAGACGTGTCGAACCCGTTCTCTTCCGCCCTCCACCGCGCGATCGAGGACAGCGCCCGCCAGCGGGGCGTAATGGTGTTCACCGGGAGCTGCGACGAGGATCCCGATCGGGAGCGAGAGCTAATCGGCAGCTTTCGTGCGCGCCGGGTCGACGGCATCGTCGTCGTGCCCGCCAGCCCTGACCATCGCTACCTGCTCCCGGAGCAGCGGGCTCGCACACCTCTCGTCTTCGTCGACCGCCCGGCGCGCTCCATCGACGCCGACTCCGTCACCTCGGACAACGTCGGCGGGGCCGAGCGGGCCGTCGAGCACGTCGCCGCCGTCGGGCATCGACGGATCGGATTCCTGGGCGATGCGCTGAAGATCCAGACGGCAACAGACCGCCTGCGGGGCTACGGCCTCGGCCTCGAGACGCTCGGGGTCGAGCACGATCCGGCGATCGTGCGCACAGGCCTCCGAAGCGCCGACGCGGCGGCGCTCGCAGCGACGGAGTTCCTCCGCTCGGCGAACCCGCCCACTGCGCTCTTCACAGCGCAGAACCTGGTCACGATCGGCGCGCTCCGCGCGCTCCGCGAGCTTGGGCTCGAGCACAGAACCGCCCTGATCGGCTTCGACGACGTCGAGCTCGCGGACCTGCTGAAGCCAGCCGTGACGGTCGTCGCCCAGGATCCCGCCGCGATGGGCCGCGCCGCAGCCGACCTGCTCTTCCGCCGACTCGACGGGGACGACTCGCCTCCGGAACACGTCGTGATCGACGTCGAGCTCATCCCTCGCGGCTCCGGCGAGATTCCCGCCGTGGAACGAGCAGCCTGATCACCTGCCGTCGAGGAGGTCAACAACCTCCGCGTAGGTGGGAGTCTCGGCGCCCGACCGCGCACACGTGAGCGCGGCGACGGCCGAGGCGAAGCGAAGGACGTGCTCGAGCTCGGAGTCCGCGAGGACCGCGAGGCTTCCGCGTACGAGCGCCCCCCGCTCCTCCAGAGCGACCAGGAGGCCGGCCCCGAACGCGTCGCCGGCGCCAATCGTGTCCTGGACGTCGACGGGCTGCGCCCGCACCTTAGACCGTGCCCGGTGCGTCCGAGCGATCGCACCGTCGGCGCCGAGCGTCAGCACGACCAGCTCGGCGCCGAGGTCGAGCAGCCGCGTTGCGACCTCCTCGTCACCCATGCCGGGCAGGAGCCAGGAGGCGTCGGAGGCGCTCAGCTTCACGATGTGTGCGCCTCGGCAGCAGCGGTCGAAGCGGTCGCGGTACCCGGCCCCGGCGACGATTGCCGCGGCGCGCACGTTCGGGTCGATGACGACGATCCGCTTGTGGCGCTCGCGCTCGACGAGAGCCTCGAGCGCCGAGGCCGAGGGCTCCAGGGCAAGCGCGAGGGATCCCAGGTACACGGCGCGAATGTCCTCCCCGGGTACCGCGAACGACGCATACCCGAACGTCGTTCCGCTCAGGTAGAAGCTGTAGTCCGCTTCGCCGTCCGCCGATCGGTGGGCGAGGGCCAGCGCGCTGGGCTCGGGCCCGCGGCTCGTGTAGCGGAGGCTGACGCCGCTCTGGGCCAGGACGTTCGTGAGCACGGTCCCGAAGTGGTCCTGGGAAAGGCGCCCGAGGAAGCCGACGGCAGCCCCGAGGCGACCCAGGGCTCGGGCCGTGTTGTACGGGCCTCCACCCGGGGACGGCAAGATCGCGCCATCGGTCACGACGAGGTCGATCAGGGCCTCACCCGCCACCAGGATCATCTGCGAGTCGCCTGCACGTCCGCTGGAGTGGTCACTGGTTGATGGAGGAGTCTGACAACGTTATCATCGCGGCGCCCGGAGGAACCTACACGGTTTTTGGCGGATCCAGGAGGTGCAGGATGCAACTCAGGACATTCGTAGAGTCGGCGCGGCTCCCGCGGAAGCGTCCGCCGGCGGCCCTCGTGCTGCTCGCTGCCGCGATAGCGCTGATCGGCGCCGTCGGGGCCGGCTGCGGGGGGTCGAGCAGCAGCGGGTCGAAGAAGACGCTCACGGTCGCCATCGTCAACAACCCGCAGATGGAGGACATCGCGAAGCTGACCCCGTCGCTCTTCACGAAGGAGACGGGGATCAAGGTGAAGTACACGATTCCCGAGGAGGGGAAGCTGCGCGAGGTCATCACTCGTGACCTCAGCGGCGGCGGCGGCCAGTTCGACGTCGTGATGCTCGGCCCGTACGAGGCGCCGCAGTTCGGCACCAACGGTTGGCTCAAGGACCTCACCCCCTACACAAAGGACGATGAGTCGTACGACGTGGGCGATCTGATCCCGGCGGTGAAGAACGCTCTGTCGACGGGCGACAAGCAATACGCTTCGCCCTTCTACGCCGAGTCGTCGTTCGTCATGTACCGCAAGGACGTCCTGAAGTCGAAGGGCGTCACCATGCCCGCGAGGCCGACGTGGAATCAGATCGCGGCGATCGCGCGCAAGATCGACTCTCCGCAGATGGCCGGCATCTGCCTACGCGGAAAGCCGGGCTGGGGCGACCTCGGGGCGTCGTTCACCACCGTGCTGAACACGTTCGGGGGCACGTGGTGGTCGGCGACGCCGGACGGCAAGGTCGACAAGGCGCAAGTCGACCAGCCGGAGTTCAAGAAGGCGCTCCAGTTCTATGTCGACCTCGTGCGGGACGCCGGCGAGGACGACGCCGCGAACGCGAGCTACAACGAATGCTCGACCCAGTACCAGCAGGGCAAGGTGGCCATGTGGTACGACGCGACCGTCGCCGCAGGGTCGCTCGAGGCCGACGACAGCCCGGTCAAGGGCAAGAACGGATACGCGCTCGCCCCGGTGGAGAAGACGAAGGCATCCGGCTGGCTGTGGACCTGGGCGCTTGCGATCCCGCAGAACGCGTCCGATCCGGACACGTCCTGGAAGTACATCTCGTGGGCGACCGGGCCCGACTACATCAAGGCCGCCGGGACGAAGGTGTCGGGCGGCTGGGCAGCGATTCCCCCGGGCACACGCCTGTCGACCTACGAGATCCCCGAGTACCAGAAGGCTGCGAAGGCGTTCGCCCAGCAGACGCTGGACGCGATGAAGGCCGCGCCGATCAACAATCCCGGCACGACGAAGCGTCCGGGCCTGCCTGGTGTGCAGTACGTCGGCATTCCTCAGTTCCAGGACGTCGGAAACCGCTGCACCCAGGAGTTCGCGTCGGCGATCTCCGGACAGACGTCTGTCGACGCTGCGCTGAAGGCCTGTCAGACGATCGCGGCGGGAATCACCTAGCGCACCCGGTGAGCAGCGCCGACGCCACGGCAGGGACGGTCAGCCCGCGGGACCCGCTCTCCCGGCCCTGGCGTCGGCGCCTGCCGCTTCTACCGGCGCTGCTCTTCACGATCGTCGTCACGCAGGTCCCGTTCGCTCTGAACATCTACTACAGCCTCACGGACTGGACGGTCAACCCGCCGAGCCCGAGGAAGTTCGTCGGCTTCGACAACTACCGGGAGCTCGCCGGCGACGAGTTCTTCCGCGACGCGGCGGTCACGAGCGTCGTCATGACGGTCTCGGCCGTTCTCGTCTCCCTTGCGCTCGGGACCCTGCTCGCGGTCCTCATCGACCGCAACTTCCTCGGGCAGGGCATCGTCCGCACACTGCTGATCACGCCGTTCCTGATCATGCCCGTCGTCGCCGGGCTGATTTGGAAGAACCAGATGTTCAGCAAGCTCTTCGGCGTCGTCAACTGGGGCCTCGAACGCCTCTCGCTCAACTCCGTCGAGTTCGTCTCGAACCATCCGACGTTCTCGATCGTGACCGTGCTCGTCTGGCAGTGGACGCCGTTCATGATGCTGATCGTGCTGGCGGGGCTGCAGAGCCAGTCCCAGGACGTGATCGAGGCGGCCAAGGTCGACGGAGCGACGGCGTTCGGCACTTTTCGCCAGCTCACGCTCCCGCACCTCCGGCGGTACCTGGAGCTGGGCGCGCTGCTGGGCACGATCTACCTGATCCAAGTGTTCGACCACATCGACGTGATGACCGGCGGCGGCCCGGGGTCGACGAACATCCCGCGCTTCGTCTACGAGCGGTCGATCGGCGGGGGCTGGCTGTTCGGCGACGCTTCCGCGTACAGCATCTTCGTCGTCCTCGCCTCGATCGTAGTCGCGACGCTCGCGCTGCGCGTGCTGTCGAGCCTGCTCAAGGGCGAGGAGGCCGCGTGATCGGCGCACGGCGCGGAACGCGACTGAACGTCGGCGAGCGACGCTCGGTCAGTGTCCTCCTGGGCCTGCTCGCCTGGTTCGCCGCGCTCGTGTTCTTCTTCCCGGTCTTCTGGATGATCCTGAGCAGCTTCAAGTCGGAGCAGGACGCAAACGGGCCTCCGAAGCTGTTCTTCGATCCGACGCTCGATCGCTACCGCGACGTGATGGGCAGCACGGAAGGCCTGCTCTCGTTCTCGACCGCGGCGACCAACTCGGCCACGATCGTCCTGATCAGCACGCTTCTCGTCCTCGCTATGGCGATCCCGGCGGCCTACGCCCTCGCGATCGATCAGATCCCGAAGTGGCGCGACGTCCTGTTCTTCTTCATCTCGACGAAGTTCCTGCCGATCGTCGCGTCGATCTTGCCGATCTGGATCATCGCCAGCACCTTCCACGAGCTCAACACGCTCACGGTGCTCATCGTGCTCTACACGGCGATAAACCTTCCGCTTGCGATCTGGATGCTTCGCTCGTTCTTCACGGAGATCCCGCGCGAGCTGATCGAGGCGTCCGAGATCGACGGTGCGAACCTCCGCGGACAGCTGAGCTCGGTCGTGTTGCCGATCGCGGCCCCCGGAATCGCGGCGACGGCGCTCCTCTGCGTGATCTTCGCGTGGAACGAGTACTTCTACGCGGTGCAGCTGAACCCCGTCGACGGCTCGACGATCCCGATGTGGGTGACCACCAACGTCAGCACGCGCGGCAACTTCCTCGCGAAGCTCTCGGCGGCGTCCGTGCTGGCGTGCATCCCGGTCGTCGTCGCCGGGTGGATCGCGCAGAAGCGCATGATCCGCGGGCTCGCGATGGGCGCGATCAAATAGGTTTGAGGAGAAGCCCGGTCTCGTGGCATCTGTCCAGTTCGACTCCGCGACGCGCTTCTATCCGGGCACGCCGCGTCCCGCGGTCGATGCGCTCAGCCTCGGGATCGAGGACGGCGAGCTGCTGGTGCTCGTCGGCCCGTCGGGCTCCGGCAAGACAACGGCGCTGCGCATGCTCGCGGGCCTCGAGCCGCTCGACGCGGGTCGCGTCCTGATCGGCGAGCGCGACGTCAGCTCCGTGCGCCCGCGCGACCGCGACATCGCGATGGTGTTCCAGAACTACGCGCTCTACCCGCAGCTCAGCGTCGCCGCGAACATGGGGTTCGCGCTGAAGCAGCACGGGGTGCCGAAGGAGGAGCGAATCCGGCGCGTGCAGGACGTCGCCAGGCTGCTCGATCTCGAGCCGTTCCTCGATCGCAAGCCGAAGAACCTGTCGGGCGGACAGCGTCAGCGGGTCGCGATGGGTCGCGCGATCGTGCGGCATCCCCAGGTCTTCCTGATGGACGAGCCGCTCTCGAACCTCGACGCGAAGCTGCGCGTCCAGACGCGCACCGAGCTCTCCGAGCTGCAGGCGCGGCTCGGGGTGACTACGGTCTATGTCACGCACGACCAGGTCGAGGCGATGACGATGGGCCATCGCGTCGCCGTCCTCAAGGACGGGGTACTCCAACAGTGCGACACGCCGACGCAGCTCTACCACGAGCCGGAGAACCTCTTCGTCGCCGGGTTCATCGGCTCTCCGGCGATGAACATGCTTCCGAGCGCGGGGACGGGGCCGCTGCGCATCGCCGGCGCGGAGATTGGCTCCGATGTGGATCCGGGCGCGAGCCGTTCGTCGATCGGCTTCCGGCCCGAGGCCCTGTCCGTGGGCAGCGGGCCGATCAGGGCGCGCATCCGGGCCGTCGAGGACCTGGGACCCGAGGTCTTCGTGCACGTGCTCGTGGACCACGAGGGCGAGGAGCACCGTCTCGTCGCCAAGGTTCCGGCTCCGTTCTCCGGGGCGATCGACGACACCGTGTCGCTCTCGCTCAACGGGAGCGTGCACGTCTTCGGAGACGACGGCGCGCGCATCACGACCGTGACGGCGCTCGCGCGCGAGGCGGCGCCACTCCACGGCGAAATGCCTAGCTGAGCCTCTCCACGGCCCGGATCGGATCGTGCGTCGCGAGGGTGCGCGTCCCACGGGCGAACGCGTCGCGGAACCGCTCGTCGTCACGAAGCGACGGCGGGAACACCTCGGCGAATTCCAGGAACGAGACCGGATCGTCCAACGCGTTCGCTGCGTACGCAACCGCCCGATCGGCGCTCGCGTCGGGCGCGCGCTCCCCCGCCGGCATCGTGGCGAGGTAGCGCGCCCACCCGGCGAGTGCGAGAGCCGCCCGGTCCACCGGCCCGCCGAGCTCGAGCTGCCGTTCGACCGTGGGGATCAGGAAGGTCCGGAGCTTCGCTGTGCCGTCGATGCAGAGACGCGCGATCTGGTCGCGCACACCCGTGTTCTCGAAGCGCTTCAGGACGGTCTCCGCATACTCCTCCCGCGGATGGCCCGGGATCTCGGTGAGCGTCGGGATCGCCTCCTCGTGGAGCAGCCGCTCGAGGAAGCGGCGCATCTGCGGAACTGCCATGGCCTCGTCGACGTACACGATCCCGGCGAGCGCTGACAGGTACGCCATGCACGAGTGCGTCGCGTTGAGCAGCCGCAGCTTGTAGAGCTCCCAGCTGCGCACGTCGTCCGTGAAGAGCGCGCCGGCGTCTTCGAAGCGGGGGCGCCCGGCCGCGAAGCGATCCTCGAGCACCCATTGGCGGAACGGCTCGGCAACCACGGGCCAGGCATCGACGATCCCCCACGTCTCACGCAACCATGCACGATCGCCGTCGGCGGTCTGCGGGGTGATCCGGTCGACGACCGAGTTGGGGAAGGTGCAGGCACCCTCCACCCACCGAGCGAGGCCGGGATCGCGCTCCTCGCAGACGGTCATCACGGCCTTGCGCGCAAGACCGCCGTTGCCGGCCAGGTTGTCGCAGCTCAGGATCGTGAGGGGCGCACCACCTGCGGCCCGGCGGGCGGCGAGCCCGTCGACGATCGCCTCGATCGTCGCGTTGCTTGACTCTAGCGAGTAGCCGGACTCCGTGATCGTCAGCGAGAGGATCTCAACGCCCGGCTCGGCGATCTGCGCCGCGAATCCCTTGACATCGTCGACCGCGACGACGAAGTCGATGATGCTCCCAACTACCTGCGGCTGTGGCTCGCCGTCGCCACGCTCGACGAGTGTGTAGAGGTAGTCCTGTGGCGCAAGCGCGTCGCGCATCCGCTGATCGCCCGCCAACAGGCCGAGTCCGCGGATGCCCCAGTCGCTCCCGAGCTCGGCGAGCTCATGCGCATAGAGCGCAAGGTGGGAGCGGTGGAACCCGCCTACACCGAGGTGCAGGATGCGCGGAAGGAGTCGCGAACGGTCGTAGGTCGGGACGGGGACGCCGCGCGCCGCGATCGCTTCGAGCATCTCGTGGCGAATCCGAACGAGCGGGGCGATCACAGAGGTCGCTGAGGCTACCACCGCCGAGCCAGCCCAAGTCGGCCGGCGGGCGTGCGGGCGGCCGTGGGCGTAAGGCGGGCGAACCCTGTGACAGGGCAAGCCGTCTGCGCGAGCGTACTGTCACGCAGACGCGCAAACCTCGCGCAGAACTCCGCTATCCGCCACCTTCGGCGGGAGCCCTGCTCGATCGCCGTCCGCCCGGCCTACTCGGCCGCCCGCTTTGAATGTCTTCCTGGTCATGCACAGCATCTGTCCAGATCTGCCAGCCTGTCACCGGACCAGGTGCGCTGCGACGTGGCCCCTTCGACAGGCCAGGCGGAGTCGCTGTCCGACACCTCCCCATGGCCAGTCGTGGCCGAAGCGCGGTTGCGCGTCGTCCGCGCAGATCCCGTCGTTCGCTGTTGAGGCAACGAAGCATCCCGCGCTCGTCCCGCAGGAGGGCACCGGAAGCTCTCGCCTGCACCCGCGAATCCACGCAACGTCTGGGTTGGAAAACCCTGCTCTCGCCCGGGAATCCCCGCCGACTCCCGCCAGGCCGGAGGTACCAAGACCGGCCTGTCACGCCGGAGGTTGCGGGTTCGAGTCCCGTCGCTGCCGTGTCTCGAAGTGCCTGCAAAAAGGCACTCTGTGTTGCCGGCTCAGACGCACCTTTTCACCTCGTGGCCCAAACGTCGGGTGCGATGAGAGTCCTACCGAGCCGAGAAAAAGCCTGCAAATACCATCGCTCCCCACCAGAGCCGGTGATTTGTTTGGGGCCACGAACGCGGCCAGGCGACAATAGACGCCAGGCGTGCGACACGACGCCGCGAGCCTCCGCAGCCGTCCGCGGTCCGTTCAAGTCCTATCGACGGCGACAAGCGCTCTGGTCGACGCCTATCCGAGAAGGACGATTGACGCCCCCAGCCGCAACGCAGCGCGTTCGTCCCCGCTAGCGTGCTTTCAGCCGCTCCTCGGCAAGCACGTCGGCGGCTGCCGCCGTCGAGGGCGTCGGCCCGCTCGTAGATCTGACGTAGCGTCTCGCCGATCCGCGCCAGCGCCGTGTCCAGCTCGGATTTGCTCCAGCCGAGCTGCTCCAGACCGACGATCGCTATGGCACCACCGGCGTTGATGACGTAGTCGGGTGCGTACAGGATCCCACGCGCGTGCAGCAGGTCGGCTGCCTCCGGCTCTGCTAGCTGGTTATTTGCTGACCCGGCGACGATCCGGCAACGAAGCTGCGGCACAGTCTCCACGCTCAGGATGCCGCCGACCGCACATGGGGCGAAGACGTCGGAGTCGGGCTCGAAGAGTTGGTCGGCGGGCAACGCCACGCCGCCGACCCGAGCGGCAACGGCGTGCGCGCGCCCGGGATCGATGTCGGCCACGAGGACCGAGGCACCGGCGTTCGCTAGATGGTCTGCGAGGGGCGAACCAACCCCGCCTGCACCCTGGACTACGACGATTCGCCCTTCGAGGTCATCCGATCCGAAGGCATGTGTGAGGCTGGCGCGGATGCCGTGGTAGACGCCAACGGCCGTTGGCGGAGCAGGACTCCCCGAGCCGCCGGCCTGGACCGATCGACCAAAGACGTACTCGGTTCGTTCGCCGATGACGTCCATGTCCGCCTCACCGGTATTGATGTCTGAGCTCGTCCGGAAGGTGCCACCCAACGAAGCGACGAGATCGGCGTACCGCAGGAATAACGCGCGACGCTGCTCCCCGCTTGGGATCTCCGGAACCGCGATCACCGCCTTGCCGCCGCCGAACGGAAGGCCTGCGATCGCTAGCTTCCGGGTCATCGCGGCCGAAAGGCGCATTGCGTCTTCCAGCGCCTCAGCCGGCCTCCCGTACACCTTCATCCGCGTGCCGCCTCCCGCGGGACCAAGGCGCGTCGAATGGAGGCAGACGAAAATCCATCCACTGCTCTCCCGGTCACGGTGTACGACCACGGACTCCCCGTCCCACGTCTCGAGCGCTTCTTCGAACGTCAGCACGCCCTCGATTCGATCACAAGGACACCTCTCCGTGTCAATCGAAGCGGAGATCGTCTGCGTGGACCCTTGGAGCAGGCTGCCCTCCGCCCTGCCTCCACTCGGAGCGCATCTGAGTAAGAGATCGATCGCCTCGCATCGCGGAGGCCGACACTTGGCGATTTCAGGCAGATTGTTGACTAGTTGGCCAAATTCTCGTGGCCCACTCGTGGCCCATACGTCGATTGGACGATTGGCTCGACCAGCACCTGGCTCGAGCGGCCGGAGAGGTGGTGGACGTGCCGGACACGCTGGGCAGATCGTCAGCCAGGTGCTCCCAGCCCGGCGGGAGTGCCCGCTCGAGATCGGTTGCCTGTCGCAGATGCGTCCCGCGCTCCTCGGGATGCGCGGCAAAGTAGGCCGCGTAGTGCGCGTCAAAGTCGCGCGAATATTGGTTGTAGGCGTCGCGACACTCGGCGTACACCGCATCGTGTGTCCATGAGGCCAGATGTAAAAGCGTGGTGGTCACGCTGATAGCTGTATCGCGACAATGTGTCGTATTACTGGCCCTTATGGGTACAAAATTGGGTACAAAATCGCGCAGTCGTCGTCCTGCAAGAAGACGAAAGGCCCGCGTTTGCGGGCCTTTCTGAGTAGCGGGGGCAGGATTTGAACAGACATCTGCAACCGCATATCGCTTCACCGAGGTTCGGTGGCTCTGATCGCTATCCGAGGCCGCGGGTTCGAGTCCTCTTGGCCCCGTGCCCTTTCGCTGACAAGCTCAGTCGAAATGAACCTCGCCGTTGAAGGTCGCTACGGCTGTCGTTGGCGAGACGAAGCCGAGCAAGGTGAAGTCGCCGCTGCCGTGGAGGCCGTCGTAGGCTCCCGTTCCCCCACGCGCGGCCCAGGGGCCATGGTCAATGAAGTCGGGCGGGTGGACTTGGGGGTGGAACTGGATCGTGAAGGTTCCGCTCGCGTCGTCGCAGCTGAGTGCTGAAGGCCCGTGAAGGCGGAGGCGACCGGTCCTCCCCCACCGGCGATCGGCTCGCTGACGAAGGTTCCACTCGCGCAGAGCGGCGAGGTGGCCGTGAACGTCCCCTGCGGGACCGGCCCGCTGAAATCGGCCAGGACCGTGATCGTCACGGGCGTCGGCGGCGAAGCGGCCGCAGCCGTCGGAAGCGTGACAGCAACGACGCCTGCTACAAGCAAGACGAGCCTGCGCATGGTGTTCCTCCTTCGAGTAGGGGAAGAAGGGGTGTCAGGTCTTGCATTCCGACAAATCTCCACCCGGTCCGGATCGTGACGAGACTGTGACATCTCGGCCCGGACAGTAGCCCAGCCCGCCGGCGGCGGCTAGCTTCGGCGGATGGCTCGTCCCCACCGGATCTGCTACCCGGGCGCCACCTACCACATCATCGTGCGCGGCAACGCCCGCCAGTGGTCTTCGGGGACGACCACGACCGCCACGCCTTTGTTGGCGCACGCGCACCCTCGGCGTGGTGCCGAGCACCATCGGCACCACAGCACCGTGTAAGGAGCGTAAGCGCTCACCCGATGCGGGATAGAGCGTTCCGGGTCGGCACCGTTAGACGGCACCAGTAGCCACCCCACCTAACCGAGAGAGGTGACGAGCCGAAGAAGCTGCACCCACCGAACGGTGTCCTCGCCCCGCGGAGCATCCCTTACGACGAATCCCTAGGACCGGCTCCGTGAGCGCCGGGAGCGGAACGACACTTCTGTCGCACTCCCCAACAGAGAGCGACAGGCCTGACTGGCCTCGGGGCTTCTCGTCCCTCAGTGTCTGGGCTTCCTTCTAGTGCATGCGCGCGAGGACTTGTCTATTCCCGCCCGCGGTCGGGCCTCGCGACGGGGGGAACGTCAGAGCAGCGTGAAGCCGGTCGTCGTCCCTGTCGCAGTTCCCGCAAACTGCGACAGCTCCGCGCAGGGGCCCGGATGCCGAGATCGCGGCCGGTGCGACCCCGACGATGGCGACGGTCTCTCGCCTGGGGACAACTTGACGTTCTACGTCCCATGGGTCAACCTCGGTGCCATCTTCGCCGTCCTCTACCCGGTCGCGCTGGCGACGACGAATCTCCCGGCGCGGAGAGCCGCGCGGGTCTGCCCGGCTGAACCGCTCCGCTTTCGGTGAGCGCGGGCCGCGTTGCCCTCATCGTTCTCGGCAGCATCGGGGCCCTGCTCGGGCTCGCCCTGCTGGTGGGCGGCGGATTCCTGCTCTGGGCCGATCGCACCCAGCGCGAGGACGGCTACCTGACGACGCCGACCGAGCGGTTTGCAACCTCGACCTATGCGCTGACGCGCACTCGGCTCGAGGTTGATGCTGATGGGCCCGACTGGCTCTGGAACGACAACTGGTTCGGCAAGGTTCGGGTCCGCGGGGAGAGCGCCGCCGGCGGGAAGCTGCTCTTCATTGGCATCGGGCCTGAGGCGGACGTCGCCCGATACGTCGGGAGCGTCGCGCACGCGAACGTCGAGGACATCGAAGTCGATCCGTTCCGCGTCCACTACCGTCCGATCGCAGGAGGCCCGCCCCAAGGGCCGCCGACGGCGCAGCACTTCTGGGCGGTCTCTGCCTCTGGCGTGGGAACACAAACGGTGACGTGGAAGGTGCGCGAGGGCGACTGGTCGGTCGTCCTCATGAACGCCGACGGCTCTCGTCGCGTCGTCGCCGACATCGACCTCGGCGCCAAGCTGTCATTCCTGCTCTGGCTCGCGATCGGGCTGCTCCTCGGCGGCGGGTTTGTCCTCGTTGGGAGTACCGCGCTGATCGTCCTCGCCGCGCGCAGGCGTCAGGCGCCGCCCGTGCCGCCGGCGCCTACTACCGCAAGCAGCGGGGCAGGAAGTACGCCGGCCTCCGAGCCCGCCGACCGGCCGGACCAACAGCTCCCGCCCGACTGAAACGCCGTCTCGCCGAGCACGTCCACTGTTGAGTGGCCGGTCGCCAAGGCGTAGTTGAGGCGAGTCCTCGACCCCTTCCCTGACGCGAGCTCGTCGGCGCGAAAGACCGTATGGCCACGCTCGGCAGGATAGGCGCGAACGCGCGCCGAGCCCGTCGTCTATGGCCTCTTCGCGGTTTCCGAAAACAGAGGTTGCCCTAACCGGTAGCCGAGACGCGCGCGAGCCCCCTCGTCGCCGGCCTCTTGGCGGTCCGGCACCATGAAGACGTAACCAGGGAAGGAGCCTGTGATGGCGGTGGCGGCACAGGAGCGCTCGCAGTTGGTCAACGAGCTACTCGAGCGGATTGGACAGACGGTTGGCCAGAGGGCGCAGGTGTCGACCGTCTTCGGCGAGCCCGTTCAGCGCGAGGGCGTGACCGTGATTCCGGTTGCAAAGACACGCTTCGGGTTTGGCGGGGGCGGAGGCGGCGGCTCCGGCTCCCGCGAGGGCGACGAAGGCTCGGGCGGGGGTGGAGGCGGCGGTGCGGCCGTCAGCCCGATCGGCTACATCGAGGTGCGCGACGGGAGCGCCGAGTTCAAGCGAATCTTCACCCCGACCGACCTCCTCGCGCTCGTCGCTGCAGCCTCGCTCGGCGCGCTCGCGGTCAAACGGCTGCTCGACTGAGGCAACAAGAAAGCCGAGCCCCCGTCGCCGCCTTTTTCGCGGTATCTCAGCACCACAACGATCCGTCGGTCCATAGCGTCGCGTGGCCTCTGGGCCAGAAGTCGATCACCCGCCGCGCCAACGCACCCACTCCGCGCCGCTGGGCGGCATTTCTGCGCGCCACGCGATCAGCGCCTGCAGCTCGCCGAGGAAGCGGACACAGTCGGCGCGCAGGTCCTCGGACACGAAGTCGCCCGGAACCTCGGGCTCACGCGCACGTGAGGCTTCAGGCTCTTCGCTTGGTTCAGAAATTGCTCTTCGTCCTCGTCTGCGTCGGCGAGCGCGTCAGGCCACGCGCAGAAGTTCGCGCTCTTTCCGAGAAATGCTCGCTGCGCATCCCCCGTTTGAGCCATCGCACACCGCCACCGACGCCGGTAAAGTCGCGCCCGACCGTCGCCGCTTGACACAAACTGTCGACCCTTTCCGCACGGAGGTGGGGAGCCGCGGGAGGGATTATCTGGTTACCGCGATCAACGGCTGAGGGTGTCTCTGCCGTCGGCGCGCTATGCATCGGCCTGGTCGGCCTTCCTGTGAAAGGCGCGCTCGATCCGATCGGCTTGCGCGCGTATCGATGGTCCGTACTCGACCTGAGGCGAATGGGCAAAGACGGCGGGTTCTCCGCGAATCGCTTCGATGAGCGCGACGTCGAGCAGGTCGTTTCGCGCCTCATCTTCGCCACAGCTCGCGATCCACGTGTCTTCCTCACGTCTCACACGGAACCTGCGCCCGTCTGGCGTGTGCGTGACCCATTGGGTCATCCGCGTCTCCTCTCCCGACCGCCGCGCGGCTTCCAGGGCTGGAGTGCGCGGGAGGACCGCGCTCCCCCCTTACACCCACCGCCATGTGGATTGGGCGAGCCCAGTCGCACAAAGTGGGATCGGGCACACTCGGCGCGTGGCCGATGACGAGGCCCCCGAACGGGGTGATGGGGAGCGCAAGTCTGCGCCCCCGTCGGAGGAGCGCGGCGGCTTCGCCGAGCTTCGAGCGCGCGTGCCCGCGGCGATCCGCGACGTCCCGTTCCCGAGTGCGGCCCGCGGGTACGAGCGCCGGGCCGTCGCTTCCTACGTCAATCAGGTCAATCGTCTGATTGCTGAGCTCGAAGTCGGGCGGTCGCCGCAGGCGGCAGTCAGGCGCGCGCTCGACCGGGTTGGGGAGCAGGCGAAAGCCCTTCTGCAGCAGGCGCGGGAGACGGCGGAAGAGATCACGGCGAGTGCGCGCGAGGAGCAGAAGAGGAGATCGCTCGCGCACGAGCCGAGGCGGAACAGAACATCGCCGGCGCAAGGGCGGCAGGAGCCGAGGCGGAGGAGATCATCGCCAGGGCAAGGGCCGAGGCGGGCGACATCATCGCTGGCGCGAGGGCCGAGGCGGACGAGATCGTCGCCCGCACAACCGCCGAGGCGGAGAATGCCCTCAGCCGCTCGCGCGCGGAGGCGGCGGAGCGGCTGCAGCGGCTCGAGGAAGAGATCGCGGCCGTGCGGGAACAGGCCGAAGCGCGAATGCAAGAACTTCACGCCGAGACCGAGGCGGTCTGGAAGGAGCGGCAGGAGCTGCTCGACGAGATCCACGTGATGGGGACACGGCTCCTGCAGGTAGCGAGCGGAGCGGCTGCCCGAGTCTCACCCCCGAGCCCTCGGACGTATCAACGCCAAGGGCCCCCGCAGGAAGCGAAAAATGAGTCGGCCCGGGCCTGAGCGAGGGATTCGGTCGCCCGGGAGATTTCGCTCGCCAGCCTCCTGCGAGCGCAGCGATGATGAGGCTCCCGGGAGGAAGCGGCGTAGGTCCTCCTCCACGTCGCGCGGCGGCGCCGAGGCTTCGCAGCAAAAGGGCGCGCGGTCGACGCGCCGCGAAACCGCATGAGCAAACCAGGCCATTGTGCCTCTCTGCCGCGGCAGGATCCGGGTCGAGCACGACCGCTTGAGCCCAGCTCGCCGAACAGGCTGCCCCCAGGGGGAGTAGATACACGGTTTTCCAGCGTTCCAGCCTGGAAACAGGTCTTCGTGTGAGCTTGCCACCCCACCACTGGCGCGTGCTCGTCAGGGAGCAGGATGGCAGCGAGAGCGAGTGGACCTACGAGCAGCCAGCAGGCGAGCCGCCACCGATCCCGCAGGTCGTCATCGCCGTCGGTGGGAGCCGTCGGGTCGTCGTCGACGACGTCTCGACCGTCGACCCGCCACCGGGGCGGGTCGGTGTCGTCCGCGCGCGGCCCGTCATCAGCACGCCCGCGGGTTAGGTCCCGGATGTCGCGGAATGCGGGAACTGCGACGGAGTCTAGGAGCTCTGCGCCACGCTCGGGCACATCGCTTCGAAGTGGTCGGGGCTGTCAACCAGCCGGCCGGGTGCGGTCGCCGACCGTATGCCGCCATCGCCAGGTTCCCTCCGGTGGGCCTGCTGCTCAAAGCCGGGCGCTCCCGGCACCGCAGGGGTCAAACGAGCAGGGACTCGCCTTGACGCTTCCCCGCCGGAGCTGCCCGGCTGTTCTCATGGAGATCGAACCTGCAGGAAAGATCCCGCCGCCATCGTCTGGACCTGCTCGGCCGAATGAGGGACAAGTACCCGCAGTACCGCCGCGAACCGCCGAACGGTCCCATGCTGGCGGTGGACGTGACTGAGGTGCGCGAATGGACGAGCTCCGGGTGATTCTCGCGCGAACCGAACAACGCGCCCAGTCCGCCTCAAACAACGGTTTGGCGCGCGCGGCTGCCCCAGTCCGCGGCGTTTCGCGCCTCGAGGTCTTCTTCGGCCTGTACATGTACCACTGCCACAAAAGGAGCATGACCAATACTCTCGGGCAGAGCATCGCCGTCGGATACACAATTCCGCCCGCGCAAACTTTGCGATTTGCAGCGGGATCGTATTTGTGCAGCCCACACGCGAACCTCAGCTGCATGCAAACCAGGTTGTGACATCACTCAGGATGGCGACCGCAGTACGGATCTCCGTTCGAACTAGGACTTGCGTTTGACACCCGGGCCGACGACATTGAACCCGCACCCAGCAGCCCGCGTGCGTCGGCCACTCGCACGAGCTCACCCGCCGAACATTCCGTCACCGACAGCCACCCCTCGCTCGCGATCGGGCGTCTCCACGTGAACGCCGTGTCCGCCGATGTCCGCGTCAGGTCCGCCCCATGAACGAGCTCCCGCTCGCAGGCCTGTGCGTCGTCGACGTGACGACCTCGCTCGCGGGCCCGTACTGCACCGAGATCCTCGGCGCCCTCGGTGCCGAGGTGATCAAGATCGAGCACCCCGATCACGGCGACGACACGCGCGTCTGGGGGCCACCCTTCTGGGGCGAGGATGGTGTCCTCTTCCTGGCGGCAAACGCGAACAAGCGGTCGGTGGCGCTTCGGCTCTCGCACCCGGCGACGCGTGACGCACTCCTGCGCCTGATCGACCGCGCCGACATCTGCGTCGTCGGCCTCCGCCCCGGCCTCGCTGAGTCGCGCGGGCTCGACGCGTCATCGTTGTCCTACCGCAACGTCCAATTGGTGCATGTCACCATCGGCGCCTACGGGCGAACAGGTCCCCTTGCGGCGCTCGCCGGCTACGACCCGCTGATGCAGGCGGAGACCGGGCTGATGAGCATCACCGGCGAGGCGAACATCGGCGGTGCGCGCGTGGGAACCTCGCTGATCGACTTCGCGACGGCACAGTGGGCACTGATCGGGATCCTGCTCGCGCTCGCCGACCGAGACCGCACCGGACGCGGGAGGGCAATCGATGTCTCGCTTTACGAGACTGGACTCGCGCTCGTGCCATACCAGCTGATGGGATACCTCGCGACGGGGGAGATTCCGACGGCTCAGGGAAGCGGGTTCGCGCTGGTCGCGCCGTACCAGACGTTCGCGACCAGCGACGGCGAGATCATGATCGCCGCCGCGAACGACCGCCACTTCGCGCTCCTCTGTGATGCGGTCGGGCGGCCCGAGCTCACGTCGGATCGGCGATTCAGCTCGAACCCGGAGCGCGTAAGACACCGCGACGACCTTGCCGCGATTCTCGGCGAGGTGCTCAAGACGCGAGCGTCGAACCACTGGCTCGAGCGCCTCCGAGCCGTGGGCGTACCTGCAGCACCGGTGCAGACAATCGCTGATGTTGCGAACGCCGAGCAAACGCACGCCGTCGAGATGCTGCAACGGCTTCCGCACCCGGTGATCCCGGGGTTCGTGGAGATTGCACCGCCGCTGACGATTGCTGGGCGACGCGTACTGCACCGGACGCCGCCGCCGCGGCTCGGTGCGGACACAAGGGCGGTGCTTGCGGAGATCGGCTACAGCGACCGTGAGATCGGCAAGCTCGAGCGGGCTGGCGCGATCATTGCCCCTCGGACTCCTCCCGAATAGACGCAGCTTGACGCGGCGGTAGGAGGCTCGTTAGGGTCGGTCATACGGTCGTCCGGCCAAGTACCTCGGTGAGTTCATTGGTCCAGAGAAGACTCGAGGAGCGCACACGGCCTCCGCTCTATGTGCAGGTGGCTGACTGGATCCGCGGCGAGATCGAGCGCGAGCGGCTCGAGCCCGGGACGATGCTGCCTTCGGAGGCCGACCTGCAGCGCCGGTTCGACGTGAGTCGGGCAACCGTCCGACAGGCGGTCCAGGAGCTCGCGTTTGCCGGCGTTGTGAAGCGCCACCAAGGTCGCGGAACGTTCGTCGCGGTTCCGCCCCTCGAGCGAGCTCTCCCGGAGCTGACGAGCTTCAGCGAGCATCTCGCCTCGAAGGGACTCGCATCGTCGAGCCGTCTGATCAACTGGGAGGCTGTGGACGACCGGCGGAAGTCGGACGGACATTCCTTGCCGTCGCCGGACGCGCCGGATCCGCGACTGTTCGGCAGCTCGAGCATCCGGCTTGCCCGGGCGATCCGCCTGCGTCTCGCGGACGCCCGGCCCGTCGGGCTGCACACGACGCTCGTTCCGCTCGCGATCGCCGAGGCAATCGGCTTCACGGAGGAACGGCTGCGTCACGACGAGCGCCTGTCGTTGTATGCAGAGCTTGAGCGGGCCGGCCATCGGCTGAGCGCCGCCGAGGAGCATCTGCGAGCCCGCCTGCTGGCGCAGCCCGAGGCCGCCCTCTTAGGCGTGCCGCGGAGCACGGCGGCGATGAGCGTGCTCAGGCTCACCCGCGATCAAAGCGGCCGCCTGCTCGAGGCTGTCAGGGCGGTCTATCTCGGGGACAAATACGACTACGTCATCAGCTTGGAACGCACGCAAGCGGGAAGGAGGCAGAGATGAGTCGGAGTTGGATGCTCGCGGCCGTTGCGGGGGTGGTCGCCACCGCGTCCGTCTATGGGGCGGCCTACGGCGCGCCGACGAGGAGCGCGGTGCCGCTCACCGGCAAGGCATTGAACAAGAAGGTCGCGATGGTAATTGCCCAGGGCGGGCTTGGCGACAAGTCGTACAACGATCTCGCCAACACCGGGCTCAAGCGCGCGGAGGCGAAGTTCGGTTTCAAAGGCCAGAGGATTCAGTCGGCCGACATCGTCTCCCAGGGCGAGGCGATCCTCCGCCAGGCTTGCCAGGCGAAGTTCGACCTCGTGATCGATCTCGAATTCTCGACCTCCGACGCCCTTCAGAAAGTCGCGGCGGACTGCTCGCGCACGCAGTGGACCTTCCTGAACCTGCCGCTGAAGAAGAAGAACCTGACCAGTTTCGTGTTCGCCGAGCACCAGGGCTCCTATCTTGCAGGCGCGCTTGCTGCGCTCGTCACCCGAGACACGAAGATCCGCGGGATCAACGCCAAGCACGTGATCGGTGTGATCGGCGGGACAAAGTCGACTGGAATTGACAAGTTCCTCGTCGGCTACTACCAGGGTGCACGCTCGATCGACCCGAAGATCAAGGTGCTGGTGAAGTACTCGAATAACTTCGGTGACCCTGCGAAGGGGAAGCAGATCACCGAGGCGATGTACGACCAAGGCGCCGACATCGTCTACCAGGTGGCCGGCGGAACCGGGCTGGGAGTGATCCAGGCCGCGAAGGAACGCCATCACTACGCGATCGGCGTCGACACCGATCAGGCGAGACTCGCGCCGAAATACGTGCTCACAAGCATGGTCAAGCGCACCGACCTCGCGGTCTACAAGTCGGTGCAGATGCTGGCCGCCGGCAAGCTCGGGAACAAGGTCGTGAACCTCGATTTGCGCGCGGGGGGCGTCGGACTCGGCAAGATCCAAGCGTCCGTCCCGAAGCAATTCGTTGCCCGGGTCAACAAGCTGAAGCGCGGCATCATCACGAAGAAGATCAAGGTGTGGAACGTGATCACCCAGGGCTACCCGCGCTGGTTCAAGTAGACGAGACAGGTCGAGTCGAAGCCGTCACAGACGCTCCGGAGCAGCGGCCCCACCTCGTTCTGCGTGGGATCACGAAGCGGTACGGCCCAGTGGTTGCGACCGAGAGCGTCGACCTGTCCGTCGACCGTGGCTCGATTCATGCCCTCGTCGGGGAAAACGGCGCCGGAAAGAGCACGTTGATGGCGGTCGCGTTCGGACTCGTCTCCCCCGACGAGGGCACGATCGAGCTCGCCGGGGAGCCGGTTCGCCTGAGCGGACCGCACGACGCGCTCGCGCGCGGGGTCGGGATGGTGCAGCAGCGCTTTCAGCTGCTCGAGGGGCTGACGGCGCTCGAGAATCTCGTTCTCGGCCGCGAGCCCGCGCGCGGCCCGCTGCTTGACCAGCGAGCGGCCCTCCGCCGCGCCGAGGAGCTTGCCTTGTCGCTCAAGGTCCGGATGCCGTGGCACAGACCGGTGCGGCTGCTCTCGGTCGGTCAGCGCCAGCGCCTGGAGATCCTGCGCCTGCTGTACCGCGACGCGAGCCTGTTGATCCTGGACGAGCCGACGACCGTCCTGACCCCGCCCGAGGTCGAGGATCTCTTCACCGTCCTGGGGCGCCTGCGGGAGCAAGGACGGACGGTGATCTTCATCAGTCACAAGTTGCGCGAGGTGCAGGCGATCGCCGACCGGGTGACGGTCATGCGCGGCGGCCGCGTCGTCGAGACCCTCGACGCCCGCGCACTCGACATCGGGCGGGTGGCAGAGCTCATGGTCGGCGATCCTCGATTCGCCTCGCTTGCGATCGACGCGAGGCTGGCGGGCGTGCAGGTCGACGCCGTAGAGAGCGGAAGCGTGGGCGGCGAACCGCAGCTCCGGCTCGAGGGCGTGCGCGTCCGCAGGTTTGCCGGCGACCTCGCGCTTGCCGGGATCGGGTTTGAAATCGCGGCTGGCGAGATCTTGGGCGTGGCGGGCGTCGAAGGGAACGGACAGCGCGAGCTCGTCGAGACGATCGTCGGCCTCAGGCGGCCCGACCGCGGCGACGTGACAATCGCGGGCCGCAAGGTCACGCGCGCGAGTGTCGGCGTCCGCCGAGCGGCTGGCCTCGCGTTCATCAGCGAAGACCGGGACGGCGAGGGTGTCAACCTCGACGGCTCGCTCCGGAACTCGCTGATCACCCTGCGTTTCCGCCGCCCGCCGCTTGCGCGCTTCTCCGTCCTCCGGTTCGCGCAGATCAGCCGCTTCGTTCGCTCTCTGATGGAGCGCTTCGGGGTGCGAGCGGCCGGTGAACGCGCAACGGTGCGCTCGCTCTCGGGAGGGAACGTCCAGCGCGCCGTGGTCGCCCGCGAGCTCGAGGGCGCCCCGCGGGTCGTCGTCGCGGCGTACCCAACGCGCGGCGTGGACGTGCGCGGGATCGCCTTCGTCCACGAGCAGCTGCGCGCGATCCGCGACGCGGGCGGTGCGGTCCTGCTGATCAGCGAGGAACTCGACGAGTTGCTCGCACTGTCCGACCGGCTCGTCGTCCTCTCGGAGGGGCGGATCGTCGGAGCGCTGGCGCACGCCGACTTCGGCGACCGCGTGCAGATCGGCCGCCTGATCGCCGGCGCGGAGACCGCGTAGATGGATGCGCCCGCGCCACTTGCCTCGCCGCTTGCGGCTCGCGGACTCGGCTGGGCGGTCGGCGCCGCCCGCCTGATCGCGCCCTTCGCCGCGGCCCTTCTCGTCGGCGCAATCATCCTCTGGGCGACCGGGCGGAACGCGATCGAGACATACCGCCTGCTCGCGCACTACAGCCTCGGCGACTGGAGTGCGATAACGAACACGCTCGCCGCTGCGACGCCGGTGATGATGACCGGCCTCGCGACGGCATTCGCCTTTCGCGCCGGCGTCTTCAACGTCGGCGTCGAAGGCTCGCTCTATCTCGGCGCGTTCGCGGCCGCCTGGGTCGGGTTCACCTTCGTACACGTCACGAGCGTTCCGCTGATCGCCGCGGCGCTGGCGCTCGCCGCCGCCGCCGGTGCCCTCGTCGGCCTGATACCGGCGTTGCTGAAGGTGCTCTGGTCGGTCGACGAGGTGGTTACGACGCTGATGTTCAACTTCGTCGTGATCGGGCTGACGTCGTACCTCGTCAATGGCCCCTATCTCTCGATCGGGACGGCGAACTCGATGAGCCCGCTCGTCGCCACTCAGGCGGAGCTGCCGTCGCTGTCGCCGCCAAGCCAGATGACGGCCGGGCTCCTGATCGCGGCCGGGACCGCGCTCGTCTTCTGGGTTGTCTACGCACGCACGACGGTCGGGTACGAGCTCGCCACAGTCGGCGCGAATCGCCGCTTCGCCGCCGCCTCCGGGATCAGCGTCGGTCGCGCGATCCTCATCGCGATGGTCGTCTCCGGGCTGATCGGGGGGCTCGCCGGCGGAATTCAGATCCTCGGCGTGAACCACCGGTTCATCGACCACTTCTCGCCCGGGTACGGCTTCACGGGCATCGCGGTCGCCCTGCTCGGACGCAACAGCGCGCTCGGGTGCGTGCTCGCGGCGATCTTCTTCGGCGCCCTCGCAAACGGCGGCTCGACCGTCCAGCTGTTCACGAACATCCCGCTCGAGTTGATCAGCGTGCTCCAGGGGACGGTGATGATCTTCGCCGTGATCCAGCTCGGGCGCGGTATGGGGAGCCGCGGATGAACTTCTCCAGCACGGTGGCGTCGGCGGTCGAGCTGAGTACGCCGCTCGTGCTCGCTGCGCTCGGCGGGCTGATCAACTTCCGCGGCGGGATCGTCAACATCGGGCTCGAAGGAGAGATGCTCGCGGGCGCCTTCGTGGCCGTCCTCGTCAGCTGGAAGACCGGCGACCCGTGGGTCGCGACCCTTGCCGCAGCGGGCGCGGGCGGGTTCGTGGCGGTGCCTTTCACGCTCGTGATCACCCGGCTGCGCGCGAACGAGATCATCGTTGGGCTCGGCCTGAACGTCCTCGTCGCGGGCCTGATCGGCTACCTCCTGCCGGTCGTGTTCAACGTCTACGGCGCACTCAACCCCGACAATCTGCGCTCGCTTCCGCACGTCCGGATCCCGCTCGTCGACGACGTGCCCGTGCTCGGCCCGATCTTCTCGAACAAGACCCCGCTGACCTACATCGCGCTGGCGAGCATTCCGCTCGTCGCCTGGGCTCTCCGGCGGACGACGTGGGGCATCCGCCTCCGTGCAGCCGGCGAGAATCCCGACGCGGCCCGCGCGGCAGGGATCAGGCCGCTTCTCTGGCGCGACCTCTCGAGCGTGGTTGCGGGAATCTTCGCGGGTGCGGCGGGTGCACAGCTCTCGATCGGCATCGTCAGCCTGTTCACGGTCGGAATGACCGCCGGGCGCGGCTTCATCGCGCTCGCGGCCTTCTACTTCGGTGCCGCGCGGCCGTGGCCGACCGCTGCCGCCGCATTCCTGTTTGGGCTCGTGGACGCGATCCAGGTCCGGCTGCCCGGTTCAACGCTGCCGCCACAGATCGTCGACACGCTTCCCTACCTCGCCGTCATCGTCGCACTGACCGCGCTCGGGATCGCTCGCACGCGCCGCGCAGGCCGAGCGGGGATGGTGTAGCGGTGCCAGAGCGGACGAGAGCCGCGCGGCCGGTCGCCGACGAGCGGCATGAGGTCGCGCTCCTCCTCGTCGACATGATCAGGGCGTTCTTCGACCCGCGCGGCGGGTTCCACTATCCCGCCGCGGAGGAGGTACTGCCGGGCGTTCGCCGTCTGCTCGAAGCGGCGCGCCGCGGCGGCCGGCTCGTCGTCCACGCCCACGAAGTCCACCGGCGAAGCCTGATCGACCTCGAAGGCACGAAACTGCCCGAGCACTGCCTGGAGGGAACGCTCGACATCGAGTTCGCACCGGGTTTCGAGCCGGTCGACAACGAGGTCGACCTCGTGAAGCGCCGCTACAGCGCCTTCTTCGGCACCGAGCTCGCCCTCCTGCTGAACGAGCAAGGCGTCCGCCGCATCACCGTCGCCGGCGTCAAGACGAACGTCTGCATCCGCGCAACCGTGCAGGACGCCTTCGCGAACGGGTTCGAACCGATCCTCGTCCACGGCGCGGTGGGCTCGAACCGGCCGCACCTCCACGACGCGACCCTCGAGGACGTCGAGCGCTACTTCGGCCGGCTCCTTTCGCTCGACGAGGCGGAATCACTGCTTGCCCGGGACGAAGGGACCGCGAGATGAGCCGCGTACGAGTCGTCGTCTCCGGCTACACGAGCGTCGATACGCGCTTGGTCACATCCGCCTTGCCGCGGGCGGGCGAGACCGCCCTCCTCGACGGAGAGGTGCTGCCGCCTCCTCGCTGGGGCGGCTGCGCTCCGAACATCGCGCTCTGGCTCGAGCGGCTCGGTGTGCACGCGGCGCTGGTGGCATGGTTGGGCGACGACGAGGAGGGACGCCTCTACCGGTCGCTGCTGGAAGACGCCGGCGTCGACCTGCGCGCGCTCGAGGTGGGAACGGGCCCATCCGCGCGCGCTTGGCTCGTGCACGACGCGGGGGGGGAGGCGATCTGCCTCTTCCACCCGGCGGGCTCGGAGGCTCAAGGCGCAGCGGCGGCCGCCCCCCTTGCCGAGGAGGCCGAGTGGCTCGCGGTCACGGTTGGCCCCCCTCGCCTGACCAGCTCGCTGCTCGACAGGTTCGAGAGCACGCCCCTCGCGTGGAACGTCAAGGCCGACCGGCAGGCGTTCACCCCGGCGCTCGTCGCACGGCTCGCCACGGCGGCGGTCGTCTCCTTCAACCGCAGCGAGACCGTCTTCCTCGGCGACGCGCTCGCCCTCCGCCGGCCGGCTGAGCCGGACGACCTCCTTGAGCGCGGCGCCGGCCTGGTGGCGCTGACGCGCGGCCGGGAGGGCGCGTTGCTCGCGTGGTCGGACGGTCGCGTGGAGCTGGCGCAGGATGCGATCCCCGTGAGCGACGCGACGGGCGCGGGCGATGCGTTCTTTGCCGGCCTGCTCGCGGCGCTCGTCGAAGGCGCCACTCCGGCAGACGCGGGGCGGCGAGGAATAGAGACGGCGTCGCACCACCTCCAGGCGGGGAGGGCGCTGTGAGCAAGCGCGCGTGGTACCTCGGGTGCGGGCCCGAGGACGTCGCAGAGCGCGCGGTCGTCGTCGGTGACCCAAGCCGGGTCGACCTCTTCGTGGAGCACCTCGACGACGTTCGAACCGTCGGCGACGACCGTGGGCTGCGCGTCGTCACGGGCGCGAGCGACGGTGTGCCGCTCACCATCTGTGCGTTCGGGATGGGCGCGCCGGTCGCCGTGATCGTGCTCGAGGAGCTAGCCGAACTCGGCGTACGCACCGTCCTTCGAGTCGGCACGGTGATGACGCTCGAGGCGGGCGCACTCGGAGGGCTGGTCGTCGCAAGGGCCGCGCTCCGCGGAGAGAAGACGTCGGCGACATACGTCCCAGACGGCTATCCAGCGCTCCCCGACCTCGATCTCCTGTTCGGCACGCTCGTCGCGCTGGAGCGTCTGAACGAGCGCTACCGGATCGGCCTCGTCGCGAGCTTCGACGGCTTCTACAGCGAGATGTTCGCTGCGTCGCCGGGGCGCGATGAATCTGTTGCGATGCGCCTGCGCGCGCTCGCGGACGTCGGGGTGATCGCCCTCGACATGGAGACATCTGCGCTCCTTGTTGTCGCCAGCCGGCTTGGCGTCCGCGCCGGATCCCTCTGCCTCGCCAGCGTCGATGGATGGACACGCGCGAAGCTCGAAGGGGACGCGCGTCGCGACGGAGAGGCACGGCTCGTCGCGGCCACGCTCGCCACCATCTCGAACCACGACGGTCTGCTCACGACCGCGATCGCGGAAGCGGCCCGCTCTCCCACGACAGCCGGCGAGGAGGTGTAAGTGTCAGCGAACGCGTTCTTCTCGACAGCGCTCGATCACCTCGAGCGCCTACGCTCGACCCAGGCCGAGGCGATTCAGCGCGCGGCGGAGATCTGTGCCGACACGATCGGCGACGGGAGGCTCGTCCACACGTTCGGCACCGGTCACGGCGCGATGCCCGCACTCGAGGCATTCCCGCGCAGCGGCGGTCTGGTCGGCTTCCATCCGATCGTCGAGTCGCCGATCACGTTGCTCCACCACGTCTGGGGTGACATGGGCGTGGCGCAATACCGCTTTCTGCACCGCCAGGAGGGCTACGGACGAGCGATCCTCGAGGCCCACCGCCCCGACCGCGCAGACAGCCTGATCCTGTTCAGCCATTCCGGGATCAACCCGGTCATCCTCGACCTCGCGCTGAGCGCACAGGAACGGGGGATACGAGTCGTTGGCGTGACGTCGCGACCACACTCGTCGGCGGTCGAATCGCGGCACTCGTCGGGCAAGCGCCTGTACGAGACGGCGGACGTCGTGATCGATACGGGGGCGCCGCTCGGCGACGCCGCGGTGCGGATCGAGGGTCTCGACGACCCCGTCAGCGCCGTTTCGACCGTGCTCGTCGTCGCGGTGATGCAGGCGATCGTGGCGGAGACCGCCGTTCTGATGGTCGCCCGCGGTGCGCCGCCCCACGTCGAGGTCAACCTCAACCTGCCGCGCGAGACGTCGGCCCGCGAGCACAACGACGCCGGCTACGAGCAGCTCTGGCAGTGGCTGGCGCGCCGATGACGCAGGCCGCGGCACCCGCCACGCCGCGGCTCCCGCACGCCGACGGGAACGAGCTCGCGCTCCTCTTTGTCGCCGGCGAGTGGCGCGAGTCCGCGTCCCGCCGCCGGATTGAGATCCGCGATCCCGCCTCCGGCGACCTCGTCGGCGAAGCGGCGCTCGGCGCGCGTGAAGACGCGCGGGCCGCGCTCGAGGCCGCGCAGGCCACCTTCCGTGCGTGGGCCGACACGACCGCCAAGGAGCGCGCCGAGGTCATGCACCGGGCGGCGTCGCTCCTGCGCCACCGCATCTGGGAGATCGCGCGCGTCCTGACGCTCGAACAGGGCAAGCCGCTGGCGGACGCACACAAGGAGATCGCCTTCTCCGCCGACGTCATCGCCTATTACGCCGACGAGGCGCTCCGGCTCGGGGGCGAATGGCGTCCCGCCTCCGGCCCGAAGATCCGAAGCCTCGTCCTGAGACAGCCTGTGGGCGTCGTGGTGGCAATCGTGCCGTGGAACTACCCAATCGACCTGCTGTCCTGGAAGCTCGCGCCTGCTCTCGCGGTCGGCTGCACGGTCGTGGCGAAACCGGCCACAGGGACACCGCTCGCGACGGCTCGCGTGATCCGCTGCTTCGAGGATGCAGGGGTCCCGCCCGGTGTGGTCAACTTCGTGATCGGCCCGGGCGGCGAGGTCGGCGACGAGCTCGTCGAGAACCCGATCAGCCGAGCGATCAAGATCACCGGCTCGACGGCGACGGGCCGGCGCGTGATGCAGCTCGCGTCGGGGCACATCAAGCGCCTGACACTCGAGCTTGGAGGCCATACACCCTTGATCGTCCTCGACGACGCCGATCTCGATGCGGTCGTCCCAGCAGCGGTGCGACGCAGCTACTCGAACATGGGTCAGATCTGCATCTCGGTCAACCGTGTCTTCGTCGCGGGACGCATCGAGTCTGACTTCCTGAGCGCATTCGCCGAGCAGGCGCGGCGGTTGCGCCTCGGCCACGGGCTCGATCCGGGCGTCGAATATGGACCGCTCTTCGATGAGGGCACGCGTGAGCGGACGAGCAGGCACGTCCATGACGCCCTCGTCCGCGGTGCACGTGTCGTTATCGGAGGCCGCGTCCCGCCCGGCGCCGACTACGAGAGCGGCTGGTTTTATGAGCCGACGCTGATCGCGGACGCCGCGCCCGAGATGCTCGTGATGCAGGAGGAGACTTTCGGTCCGGTCGCGGCCGTCAGCCGGATCGCGTCCGATGCGGAGGCGATCGAGTTGGCCAACGCAACGCCGTACGGGCTCGCCGCGTACGTATTCGGCCGCGATCTCGAGCGCTGCTTGCGAATCGCCGAGCGCCTCGAGGTCGGCGGTGTCGGCGTCAACGTCAACGACGTCACGGAGCTGCAGGCGCCCTTCGGCGGCTGGAAAGAGTCGGGCCTCGGCCGCGAACTCGGGCCGGAAGGTCTCGCGGCATGCCTCGAGCCCAAACACATCCGAATCGGACTCGGCGGCGCTTGATCGGGGCCTTTGGCGATCAGCTGCGACGACGAGGCCGCAGCGCGGTCAGCCTGACGCCAGCCGTCAGTCACGTCACGGCGTCAGCGATGTGCGCTATTTGGCTTGGTTGCTGGTGTTGGGGGTGGTCGGTGTGGCGTCAGGCCTCGGCGTCAGCCGAAGCTCCATGCGAAGGTGGTCGAGCGATTCGCGTAGATCGTCTGTTGCGGCTGCACGCAGCAGAGGTGAGCCGTCGTCCTCGACGTGCGCGGATTCGTCGTCGTCCTTGCCTGTCGCACTTCCCGCAAACTGCGACGGGGGCCGTGGGTCAGCGCGTTCGGTTTGAGCGTGTAGCGGACGGTCGCTGGATAGCGGCGACCGCCCTGGGCGGTGGGGATCCGATCGGCGTTCAGTCCGTCCGCGATCGCGGCCAGGCTGCTGCCGGCCGCCCGCTCCCGCCTGATCCGCTCGATCGCTTCAGCGCCCAGCCCCGCCGCTGCGCGCTCGCGAGCAGGGCGGCGAGCTCGCCCAGCGCCTGGCAGGGCCGGGCGCGCTTGGCGGCGACGAGCGCGTTCGCCTCGCCGTGCTCCAACAGCCGCAGCGCCTGCCCGACGCCGGGACGGTCCCGGTCGTGCGCGGCGAGGGCGGCCTCGTTCAGGCGAGCCGGTTGACGGCGGTTACGATCGACGATTCCCAACGACCCGCGCAACTCGGAGGTGAACACGGATGAACGACAACCCGACGTGGCAGGTCGCGCACCTCGACGACATCGAGCGGCGCGGCAGAGATATTCCGGTGCGCGAGCACCTCGGGATCCACGCATTCGGAATCAACGCCTACACGCCCGGCCAGGACGGCACGCTGATCAACGAGCACGACGAGACCGGGTCGGGCCAGGAGGAACTGTACGTCGTGCTCGACGGGAAGGCGACCTTCGAGATCGACGGCGAGACGGTCGACGCGCCCGCAGGAACATTCGTGTTCGTCGGGCCGGAGTCGCGGCGGAAGGCGACCGGGGACGGAACAGTCCTCGCTGTCGGCGCCACACCCGGCGAGGCGTACGAGGGGGTCGACTGGGGTGAGGCGTGGCCGTTCCACAGAGAGTCCATGACGGCCTACAGCGAGCAGCGGTACGCCGACGCGCTCGAAGCGGTCCGCGGTGGCCTCGAGCACATGCCGGACCACGCGGGCTTGCATTACAACTACGCGTGCTTCGCAACGCTCGCGGGCGACACCGGCGACGACACGTTCGCGCACCTCCGGCGGTCCGTCGAGCTGCTCCCGCGGTTCCGCGAGGACGCGCGCAGAGACGACGACTTCGCCGCCGTACGCGACGACCCGCGGTTCGAGGAGGCTCTTCGCTGAGCGCGCAGGTCTCGACCTTCGACGAGCCGAGCCTGGTCGGGTGACGGTAAGACTCGGCGGGTCGGTCTGTCTGAGGCCGACGCCAGCCTGGTTGTCGCCGTGTCGTGTGTGACTCGTCTGGTGACTGGCCGCTTCGTGCGTGCCTTGGGAATGAACCGTCCGCGCGTACGCGGCGGCGCCGGTCTGGCGCCCGCAGCTGACAGGCGGCCGGGTGGACGCCAACCTAAAGCCCCATATCGGCTACTCGCGCTCGACCGTCGAGCGTGCCGTCCGGGAGCTTGAGAGGCGGATCGACCGTCGATCCCGGAATGCAGTCGTCGTGCCGAGCTTCGACCGGCTCATCGTCAAACGCGGCCACCGCGGCGTCGCCGTCGCGGCCGCCCCGCTCCGCAGGGAAATCGAGAAGACGCTCGTCTCGAGGCAGGCTCGCCGTCTGATCGAGGTCCCGATTCGTCATCCCCGACCACAAGTCACGGTGTCGGCACTCCGGCGTCGGTACCCGTCGTTCGTCACCATCGACCGCGCCGCCTTCCGGCTTCGCGTCTACAGCCATCTCAGGCTGGTACGCAGCTATCCGATCGCCGTCGGGCAGGTCGGGCTCCAGACACCGGCCGGCCTTTACCACGTCCAGGACAAGGTCGTGAATCCGTCCTGGCAGGTGCCGTTCAGCTCCTGGACCGGCTCGCTCGGGGGCCAGCTGATCCCGCCAGGGCCCGACGACCCGCTCAAGGCTCGCTGGCTGGGGATCTTTAACGGGGCCGGGATCCACGGCACCGACGAGACGTGGTCGATCGGCCATGCGGTCTCGCACGGCTGCGTCCGGATGACCATCCCGGACGTGATCGACCTGTACGACCGCGTCAGCGTCGGCACCTCCGTCTACATCGGGGACTGAAGCTCACCCACGATCCCGAACGGCCGCGGGCGGCTCGGGCCGTGAGAACTCATCGAGGACGAACCATGCGCGATCTCGCTCTTCAGGCCCGTCGCCAGGCAGAAGAGCATGTCGGGCCGGCCGTCAGCATCAGCACGCTGACGGTGACCAGGTAGGTGACGAAGAGCGACGTGTTCGTGCTCCTGATGGTGCCGCATCACGGCGGGTCCGGGCGCGCTACCGTGTCCTCGCGCACGCGAAAGGAGGCACAGCATGTGCTGGTCGAAGTACGAGCGTGAGCAGTGGGAGCGCGAGCGGCGCGAGGCCGAGCTCGAGGCCGAGCGGATCCGCCTCGTCTCCGCGACGCACAAGGCAGCGGAGCCTGAGCCCGAGCTCGAGTTCGACGAGCGCGAGGAAGAGCTCGTCCGCGGCTAGCTCGAGCGACTCATAACCGTCGACGGCCGCCCCCAAGCGGGCGGCCGTCGCGGAAATTCCGGCTTGGTGTCGTCTACGTCGGTGAAGCGGCACTCTGGCCGCCAGCTCACTCGGCTTGAGCCTTTGCCCGACCTTCTCCATCACGGCGGGATCGCCGGCGCGAGCCGCAACCTGTGGTGCCAAAACTCGGTGCACGCCTCGAAAAATCAGCGCCTCGCGGCAGGACAATAATTTTGGCACCCCACAGGCTTCACGCTCGTCCTCGCCGGGATGAAGGTGTGGCTCGAGCACAACCTGGAGTTCAATCTCGTCGGCGACCGCTTCCCAGAAAGCGTCGAGCACGGATCACGAAAGCAATGGCCGCGATGCGTGCCGCGAGACCCGACCAAGGACGACCCGGGCTTGGTGGGGCGTGTGGTGCCGGAAACTCGAATCGAAGACGGTGGCGGGCGACCTACCCACCCACGCGACGGTCACGCCGGCGGCGGTGATGGCCGAGGTGTGCCGCGAGCACGCGTGGTTCGGGGACGTTCGCAGACCCGCTCGGCAAGCTCGACGACCGCCTCGATCAGCTTCTCCCCCTTGAGCAGGGCGAGGTCGTTGTGGTCGGCGCCCGCGATCTCCACGACACGCGTCTCCCCGGCCGCCGCTGCCGCGACCGCGCGGCTTTGCTCCGGCGGCACGATCGAGTCGCGGGAGCCGTACACGACCGTCGTCGGCACCTTCACGCCCGCGAGATAGTCGGCGAGCGGGTAGCGGTCGCGAAGCAGCGTCCCGACGGGCAGGAATGGGTAGTGGACCCGTCCCACCGACGCGAGGTCGACAAACGGCGAGCGAAGTACGAGTCCGGCCGGCGGGTGCTCGGTCGCGAGCTCGGTCACCACCGCCGAGCCAAGGCTCTCGCCGTAGTACAAGAGGCGCGCCGGCGCTAGCTCGGCCTCTTCGATCAGAAACCGGTGGGCCGCGCGAACATCGCGGGCGAGCCCCTGCTCGCTTGGTCGCCCCGGGTTGCCACCGTAGCCGCGGTAGTCGAACAGCAACACCGCCAGGCCCGCGCTCGCCAGTGCGCGCGCCAACGGCGCTCGCAGCGACCGGTTGCCGGCGTTTCCATTTGCCACCAGCACCGCCACGCCAAGGTCAGGCTCGCCGGCCTCGACCAGCCACGCGCCCAGCGCCAGGCCGTCCACCGTCCGCAGCATCACCTCCCGTGCGCCGGCGACCGCCGCCTCCGCCCGTGGCACCTGCGCCGGGAAGGGAAAGTAGATCAGGCGGCGCTGGAGTCCGACGAGCACGCTTCGATCAACGCATTAGTCTGCCGCAGCCCAGACCCCGCAAGTGCCAGAACCCTGCTCGCCTTCTGCGAATGAGCTGATTTGCAGAGGAACTGAGTTTTCGGCACCCACGTGTGTCACGAACGCAGAGAGGAGGTTGTTGATGTAGGCAGGTTCCTTGATGCGGTGCTGTGCGAGAGATGAAGGTGTGGCCCTTCGGAGTCGCTCTGCGGGGGGAGGCTCCAAACCA
>WNGA01007484.1_pt1 | contig 33153 bp, 32 predicted proteins | sample 5400061 | NCBI WGS metagenome assembly WNGA01 (sample SAMN13153366, study PRJNA577476) | soil metagenome | isolation source: 100 cm soil or saprolite under grassland replicate 2 | place: USA:California | collected 2016-06-15 | reverse complement strand
GCATCGTCAACTGGTGCCCCGGGTGCGCCAGCACCGTCTCCGACCTCGAGGTCAACCACCTCGAGGTGGACGACACGCTCACCTGGATCCGCTACCCGCTCGCCGAGGGCGCTGGGCACGTGACGATCGCGACCGTGCGGCCGCCGACGATGCTCGCGGACGTCGCCGTCGCGGTGCACCCGGAGGACGAGCGCTATCGCGAGCTGGTTGGCAAGGAGGCGATCGTGCCGATCGCCGAGCGGCGCGTGCCGATCATCGCGGACGAGCGGGTTGACGCGGAGTTCGGCACCGGCGCCGTCAAGATCACCCCCGGCCACGACCCGGTGGACTGGGAGATCGGCCGCGACCATGGGCTGCCCGAGCCGATGGTGATCGGCCCGGACGGCCGGATGACCGAGGAGGCGGGCGAGCTCGCGGGCCTGACCCAGGAGGAGGCCGAGGAGCGGATCCTGGCGCAGCTCGAGGAGCGGGGCCTGCTCGACAAGCGCGAGCCGTTCCGGCATGCCGTCGGCCACTGCGACCGCTCCGGCGACCGGATCGAGCCGCTCGTGCTGCTCCAGTGGTGGGTCGAGATGGAAGAGCTCGTCCAGCCCGCGATCGCGGCGCTCCGCGAGGGGCGCGTCCGGTGCAAGCCCGAGCAGCAGACGAAGGTGATGCTCTCGTACCTCGAGAACATCCGGCCCTGGTGCATCTCGCGCCAGCTCTGGTGGGGGCACCGGATTCCCGTCTGGTACTGCCCCGACGGCCACACGACGGTCGCGGAGAGTAGCCCGGGCGCGTGCTCCGACTGCGGGAGTCACGAGCTCTCCCAGGAGGAGGACGTGCTCGACACGTGGTTCTCGTCGGCGTTGTGGCCCTTTGCCACGCTGGGCTGGCCCGAGCAAACGCCCGACCTCGAGACCTTCTACCCCGGCGACGTCTGCTCGACCGGGCGGGACATCAACTTCCTTTGGGTCTCGCGCATGATCTGGGCCGGAATCGAGATGATGGGCGACCCGCCGTTCGAGCGGGTCAACTACCACGCGATGATCCTCGCGCCGGACGGGCGCCGGATGTCCAAGAGCCTCGGCACGGGGATCGACCCGACCGACCTGATCGCCGAGCACGGTGCGGACGCGACCCGCTACGGCCTCCTGAAGATGTCGTCCTCCCAGGACGTCCGCTTCTCGGTTGGGGCGATCGAGGAGGGCCGGAAGCTCGCGAACAAGCTGTGGAACGCAAGTCGCCTTCTCCTGCAAGCTGGAGAAGGCGATACTCCTGCTCTCCGAGGACGCGACTTCGAGGAGCATTGGATCGTCGCGCGTCTGGACGAGGCGAGGCAGCGAATCGACGAGGAGCTCGGAGAGTTCGAATTCTCTGCGGCGGTCGATCGGCTGTACCACCTGACGTTCGACGACTTCTGCGACTGGTATCTCGAGGCGATCAAGCCGCGGCTGTACGACGGCGACAAGGATGCGCAGGCGACTGCCTTGGCGAACCTCGAGACACTCCTGAAGCTCCTCCATCCAGTCATGCCCCACGTGACGGAGGAGATCTGGTCGCAGTTGCCGGCACGCGAGAGTCGGCTGATCGTGGCGCCGTGGCCGGCCCCTGCGGAGATGGAAATTACGGTCGGACCGGATGGGCTTCAGCGCGTGCAGGAGCTCGCGCGCATCTTCCGGCGTAGCGGCGTGACTGTTCCCCTCGAAGGCCACGAACGGCGGATCTTCGAGGCGGTGGTCAAGCCCGAGCGGGTCAGGGCCGACGGCGGCAACCTCGAGGCGGAGGTCGAACGGCTGCGGGCCGAGGTTGCGCGGGCCGAGGGGATGCTGGCGAACGAGCGGTTCGTCGAGAACGCGCCCGAGGAGGTCGTGGCCGCCGAGCGCGAGAAGCTCGAGCGCTACCGACGCGAGCTCGATGCGCTCTCGAGTTAGCGACCTGACCGGCCACGTCTTCCGGCCCCTGGGCGGCTGCAAAGACTTCGCCAGGCGGCGTCCTCAGTCGCCCCCGTGCTACCAGCACGGGGACTCCCTGCGTCCTTGCCTGGCTCGCTTTTCGCGCGCCAGGGACTCGGAAACGTGACCGGCCAGGTCGCCTGGCTCGAGTCGCTCTCGCCCTGGCCGGAGGAGTTCGGCCTCGGGCGGATGCGGGCGCTGCTCGCCGAGCTCGGCGAGCCGCAGCGGGCCTACCCGGCGATCCACGTCGTCGGCACGAACGGGAAGTCCACGGCGACTCGGCGGGCTGCCGCCTACCTCGAGCGCGAGGGCCTGCGAGCCGGGGCGTACACGTCGCCGCACGTCTCCGGCTGGAGCGAGCGGATCCAGGTGGGCGGGGGAGACGCGGAGCTGGAGCGGGCACTCGGGCGGGTGCGGCCCGCGGCGGAGCGGCTCGGTGCGACCCAGTTCGAGGTCCTGACGGCGGCGGCGCTGGCGGAGTTTGCCGCGGCCGAGGTCGACGTCGCGGTGGTCGAGGCCGGGCTGGGCGGCCGGCTCGATGCGACCAACGTGCTCGGCGCGCGCGTGGTCGCGCTGAGCAACGTGGCGCTCGACCACACCGACGTTCTCGGCTCGACCAGAGAGCAGATCGCGGCCGAGAAGCTCGCGGTCGTCGTGCCCGGAGCGACGGTCGTGCTCGGCGAGCCCGAGTGGGAGCCTCGCGCGCGCGCGCGAGGCGCGCGCCGGGTCATGCACGCGGAGGACGTCGGCCGCGCCGCCGCCGAGGTGTTTCTCGGAAGGCCGCTCGAGGGGGACGTCGAGACCGACCTCCCCGGCCGCTTCGATCTCGTCGGGGAGGACGTGTTCGCGGGCGCCCACAACCCGGCCGGCGTCGAGTGGCTGCTCGGTCGCCTGCCGCGGAGCGACTACGTCGTCGTCTGCTCGATCCTGGCGGACAAGGACGCCGAGGCGATGCTGCGATCGCTCTCCCGTGCCGGGGCGGTCCTCGTCGCCACTCGCTCCGGCAACGCGCGTTCGCTTCCGGCGGCCGAGCTGGCCCGGCGGGCGGAGCCGTTCTTCGAGGCGGTCGAAGCCGTTGCCGATCCGGCCGAAGCTCTCGCACGCGGGCGCGAGCTGGCGGGTGCGGACGGGGCGGTTCTCGTCACCGGCTCGCTCTACCTGCTCGCGGACCTCGACGTCCGGCTTCAGCGAATACCATGAGCAAGCTCGGCGAGAAGCTGAGCGTCTTCGCTGTCGCCTTGATCGTCGTCGTGGCGATCGTCGGCCTCGCGTTCGGCGCCGGTTATCTCGTCGGGAAGCTTCTCCTCTGAGGGAGGCGTGGTGATACCAGCAGCGGACAACGGGCTCTTTGACTTCTTCAGCGTCGGGACGTGGGCGGTGATCCGCAACCTGTCGCTGTTCTTCGTCGCGGTGTTCTGGCTGTCGGTCGCCTTCTGGGTCTACAAGGACGCGAGGCGGCGGATCGAGGATCCGTGGCTGGTCGGGATGGCGGTCGTGCTCGGGCTCGTGCCGCCGTTCGTTGGTGCGCTCATCTACATGCTCTTCCGGCCGCCCGAGTACTTCGAGGATGCGCGCGAGCGGGAGCTCGAGATCAAGGCGATGGAGCAGCGGCTCGCGCGGCGCGACCTGAACTGCCCGGTGTGCCGCGCCGAGGTCGATCCGGCCTTCCTGGTCTGCCCGGTCTGCACGACGCGCCTGCGCCGGTCGTGCCGCAACTGCAAGCAGCCGCTCGAGGCGGTCTGGCAGGTCTGCCCGTACTGCGAGACGCCGATCGAGCCGGCGGCGCTCGAGCTCGGGCAGACGCAGGCGCTGGCGCCGCCCCGGCGCGGACGCCGGGGGTAGCTCGTAGACTCCGCCGCCGTGGCGGTGGAGCGGACACGCTACGCGTCCGGTTTCGCCGCAGAACTCGTGTCGTGATGGGAAGGTTTGGTCCCGCATAAGCTGCGCCAGTGGTAGTCGAGCGTACGTTGGTCTTGGTCAAGCCGGACGCGATGCAGCGCGGCCTCGCGGGCGAGATCCTGGGTCGCTTCGAGAGGCGCGGTCTGTCGGTGCGCGCGGCGCGGCTGGTGCACGTCGACCGCTCGCTGGCCGAGCGGCACTACGCGGAGCACTCGGAGAAGCCGTTCTTCGGCGAGCTCGTCGAGTTCATCATCTCAGGGCCGACGCTGGCGCTCGTCCTGGAAGGGGAGTCGGCGATCCCGGTCGTGCGAACGACGATGGGCGCGACCAACCCGGCTGACGCCACCCCAGGCTCGATCCGCGGCGATCTCGCGTTGGCGATGCCCGACAACCTGGTGCACGGCTCGGACTCGCCTGAGTCGGCGCGGCGCGAGCTCGAGCTTTGGTTTCCGGGTGGCGACTGACCCCGATTACGTCGCGATCAACCGCGACGCCTGGACGCGCGCCAACGCCGAATACACCGGCGCGCGTGCGCGCGACGCGTGGGCCCAGGAGATCACGTGGGGTATGTGGCACGTCCCCGAGAGCGAGCTTCGCCTTCTGCCCGACGTCGCGGGCAAGGACGTGATCGAGCTCGGTTGCGGGACCGCGTACTTCGGGGCCTGGCTGAAGCGGGCGGGCGCTCGTCGCGTCGTCGGCGTCGACGTCACGCCCGCGCAGCTCGAGACGGCCAGGCGGATGGACGAGGAGTTCGGGCTCGGCCTGGAGCTGATCGAGGCGAACGCCGAGGACGTTCCGCTTCCGGAGGAGTCGTTCGACTTCGCCTTCTCCGAGTACGGCGCATCGATCTGGTGCGATCCCGCACTCTGGATCCCGGAAGCCGCGCGGCTGTTGCGGCCGGGCGGCGAGCTCATGTTCGTGCGCGGCTCGACGCTCCGGATCCTCTGCGCGCCCGAAGAAGGACAGGCGACGGACCGGCTCGTCCGGCCGCAACGAGGCCTGTACCGGCTCGAGTGGACGGGCGACGACCCGGGTGTCGAGTTCCATCCCCCAACCGCGGACATGTTCCGCATCCTGCGGACCAGCGGCTTCGACCTGCTCGACTTCAGGGAGTTGTTCGCTCCAGAAGAGGCAGTCGATCACGAGTACTACACCGATCCGCCGGCCGAGTGGGCGAAGCGCTGGCCCACAGAGGAGATCTGGAGGGCTCGTAAGCGGGCGTGAGCGTGCCGCCGGCGCCGCCGTTGCTGCTGGCGTCGAGGTCGCCGCAGCGGCGGGCGATCCTCGAGCAGCTCGGTGTGCCGTTCGACGTCGCCGTGCCGCGCTACCAGGAAGGGCTCGTGGGGGAGGGTCCCGTGGAGACGGTGCTGGAGCATGCACTGGGGAAGGCTCGCTCGGCAGCGGACATCGCCGGGGAACGGCCCGTGCTCGGCGTCGACACGGAGGTCGTTCTCGGCGGCCGCGTCTTCGGCAAGGCGGGCGATGCGACGGAGGCGGAGGCGATGCTGGAGGAGCTGGGGGGCCGGACGCACGAGGTCGTTTCGGGCCTGTGCCTGGTGACGCACGCGTGGGAGGCGGTCGAGCACGACGTGACGCTCGTGTCTTTCCGGCCGCTGGATGCGCGCGACCTGGCGGCGTACATCGGCACCGGCGAGTGGCAGGGGCGGGCGGGCGCCTACGCCATCCAGGGGCGCGGCGCCGCGCTCGTCGAGCGCATCGAAGGCGACTACCTCAACGTGGTCGGCCTCCCGGGTGCCCTGCTCGTCCGCCTGCTGGCCGAGCGCTTCCCTGGCGTCTACGGGTTCGGCTGATCCCGGCGTGTCCCGGGGTCAGACCCCGGGACAGGTCCCAAGAGGTCACGGCGGTCGTGCTCGCGCCGGCGCGTCCAGAACGAATCGGCGGAAGTTCTCACGCGCCCGACTCGGCTCGCGGCCGAACTGTCCGAGAAGCCACTCGACGGTGAGGAACGCGGCTCTTCGCACCTCGCCGACGAGCGCCCGATAGCTGCTCCACGGCCATCCCCCGGCGTCTTTGCAAAGGCCCGCGCGCACGGGGTTCACCACCACGTAGCGCGAGAGCTCGAGCAGGTGGTATGAGCTCTCGATCAGCTCCGAGAAGAAGCGGCCCTGGAAGAGATGGCCGTCGTAGCCGTAACGAAGGTTGAACCACTGCGCGTACGTGCCGTTGAGGAGCTGCATCCCCTCCGAGATGTTCGGCTGCGGGGTTTCGATCACGAGGTGGAAGTGGTTCGGCATCAGGCAGTAGGCGTGGCACCGCCACTGGAATCGTTCGACTACCGCTTCGAGAAGCGCCAGAAAGCGCCGGTAGTCGGTCTCGCAGCTGAAGATCTTCTGGCGCCGGTTGCCTCGAGTGCCGACGTGGTAGAGACCTCCGGCGAGCTGGAGACGAAGCGGGCGTGGCACGCCGCCGAGGGTACGGCCGAGCGAATCCCGTGACGCGCGTGCGCGATACCCTCGGTGCAGTTCCGTTGGACTCTTGCGACCAAGCCGGGGTCTGACCCCGGGACACGGCTGGAAGGGACACGTCTGGCGCGCCGGCGCGGCGAGGTCGGAACGGGCGTTCCTAGCTACACTCGTGCGGGCGCGATGGGTCTTTTCGGCTACTTCAACGGCTTCGGCGGCCGCGACATGGCCGTCGATCTCGGCACCGCGAACACGCTCGTGTACGTCCGAGGGCGCGGGATCGTCCTCTCGGAGCCGAGCGTCGTCGCGATCGACCAGCGCACCGGCGAAGTCCACGCGGTCGGCGTCGAGGCCAAGCGGATGCTCGGCCGTACGCCGGGCACGATCTCCGCCATCCGCCCGCTCAAGGACGGCGTGATCGCCGACTTCGACGTCACCGAGCAGATGCTCCGCCACTTCATCCAGAAGGTGCACCAGCACCGCTTCGCCCACCCGCGCGTGGTCGTCTGCGTTCCTTCCGGCGTCACCGGCGTCGAGAAACGTGCCGTCGAAGAGGCGACCCTGAGCGCCGGCGCCAGACAGGCCTACCTGATCGAGGAGCCGATGGCGGCCGCGATCGGCGCGGGCCTGCCGGTCGCCGAGCCGACCGGGAACATGATCGTCGACGTCGGCGGCGGAACGACGGAGGTCGCGGTCATCTCCCTCGGCGGGATCGTCGTGAGCCAGAGCCTCCGCGTCGGCGGCGACGAGATGGACGAGGCGATCATCAGCCACATCAAGTCCGAGTACAAGCTGCTCGTCGGCCAGCAGACCGCCGAGGAGATCAAGCTCGAGGTCGGCTCGGCGTTCAAGGCCCCGTCAGCCAGATCATCGAGGCGATCAAGTCCACGCTCGACAAGACTCCGCCCGAGCTCGCCGCCGACATCATGGACCGCGGCATCGTCCTCGCGGGCGGCGGCGCCCTCCTGAACGGGCTCGACGAATGTCTCCGCCACGAGACCCAGATGCCCGTCCACCTGGCGGAGAGCCCGCTCACCTGCGTGGCCGTCGGCTCGGGCCGCAGCCTGGAGGAGTTCGAGGCGATCCACCGCAGCCAGACCGCGAAGCGAAGGACGAACCATCGACCCTACTAGAGACGTGCCGTCCGTCCCGATTCGCGGCACGCCGGGGTCTCTCCTAGACTAGTTCGTTCCCGTGCAACGGAACCGCACCGCACGACTTGCGGTCCTGGGGTCCCCCGTACCTCGCTCCAGGCCCGCCGGGTACTCCTCCCGCAGCGCCACCGCCCTCAAGCGGCGGATCGTGGCGGGCGTGCTCGTGCTGCTCTCGCTCGTGCTGATCACGATCTACTTCCGCGAGCCCGCGGGCGGCGGCCTACACGGCGTCCAGAGCGCCGGCGCAACCGTGCTCCGCCCGTTCGAGGTCGGCGCCGACCGCATCGCGCGCCCCTTCCGCGACGCCTACGGCTACTTCGCCGGCCTGATCCATGCGAAGTCGCAGAACGAGAAGCTGCGCCGGCAGGTCGACATCCTCAGCCAGCAGGTGATCCTGAACGCGAATGCTGCCGCGGAGAACGTCGAGCTGAAGCGCCAGCTGAGGTACGTCCACTCGCCCGAGTTCCCGCAGGACTTCAAATACGTCGCCGCCGAGGTCTCCTCCCGCCCGCCGAGCGAGTTCCAGCAGCAGGTCGGGATCACGGCCGGCTCGAGCAGCGGCATCCGCCTGAACGACCCCGTCGTCACCCCGGACGGCCTCGTCGGCAAGATCACGCATGTCGCTCACAGCACGGCGCAGGTGACGCTCTTGACAGACCCGAACATCCAGGTCTCTGCGCTCGACCTCAACACCCGCGCGGCCGGGGTGGTGAAACCAGGCCAGGGCCGCGACACCCTCTCGCTCACGCGCGTGGACAAGTCGCAGATGCTGAACGAGGGCGATTTGATCGAGACGCAGGGCTGGCACACGAAGCGCCTCACCTCGGTCTACCCAAAGGGGATCGCGATCGGGCAGGTCACCGGCGCCTCCCTGAGCGAGGTCGGCCTCTACTGGCAGGCGCAGGTCGATCCCAGGGTCGACTTCGATTCGCTCCAGTCCGTGCTCGTACTGATCCCGAAGTCGCGGGGCACGCAGTGATCCTTCTCGAGCCGGCCAAGGTCGGCGTGCTCGTGTTCGTCGCCGCGATCCTCCAGGTGACGATCTTCTCCGACATCGAGATCCTCGCGGGCTACCCCGACGTCGTCCTCCTGACGCTGGTCGCGATCGCCCTCCTGCGCGGCTCGATCTACGGGGCCAGCGCCGGCTTCGCCGCCGGCCTGCTCGTGGACACGGCGAACCTCGCCACCCTCGGCGTCACCTCGCTCCTGCTCACGCTGGGCGGCTTCTGGATCGGGCGCTACGGCGAGACGACCGGCCGCGACCGCGCGCACGCACCCTTCGTCTCGGTCGCCGTCGCGACGATCCTCGTCCAGTTCGGCGCGCTCTTCCTCCACTACATGCTCGGCGACCAGGTCTCGGCCCGGACCGCGCTGGTGGAGGCGCTGCCGCCGAAGGTCGTGCTCAACCTCCTCCTGACTCTGCCCGTCTACGCGCTCGTCCGCAGGGTGCTCGCGCTCGCGTCGCAGCCCGAGGGCGCGACCGAGGTGCGGCTCCTTGGCTAGCACCGGCGCCCGCCCGGGCTCCGGCCGCTTCCTCCCTCCCGATCCGCGGGTCGAAGGGCCCTACCGGTTCACGCCCCAGCTCGCGCTTCGGCTCGGCATCCTCGGCGCGGTCGCCCTGCTGGCCTTCGGCGTCCTCTTCTTCCGGCTCTGGGCCCTCCAGGTGCTCTCGGGGCCCCAGTACCTCCAGGCGGCGCTCGACAACCAGCTCCGCTCGGTCCGGGTCGAGGCCCAGCGCGGGCAGATCCTCGACCGCAACGGCCACCCGCTCGTCACCAACATTCCCGGCACCGCCGTCCAGCTCGCGCCCTCCGACCTGCCGAAGACCTGGACGGCCCGCTATGACGAGCTGAAGCGGCTCTCGCACGTCGTGCGCGTCCCGGTGAAGCAGCTGCTCCGCGAGATCAAGCGGCGCGGCAACGATCCGGTCACCCCGGTCACCGTGCGCGAGTCGGTCAAGCGCGACGCGCCGATCAACTACCTGCTGGAGCACGGGGACAGCTTCCCGGGCGTACACGTGGTGGACACCTTCCTGCGCGGCTACCCGCACGGCTCGCTCGCGGCGCAGCTGCTCGGCTACACGAGCGAGATCTCGCCCGAACAGCTGAAGCGGCTCCAGCGAAAGGGCTACCAGGCGGGCGATCGGATCGGCCAGACCGGGATCGAGGCGAGCTACGACGCATATCTCCGCGGGCGTGCGGGCCTCGCGCAGCTCCGCGTCGACTCCCTCGGCCGGCCGCGCAGCCAGCTCGTCGTCCACCGTACGCCGGTTCCCGGCGAGTCGATCAAGCTCACCCTCGACCTCGGGCTCCAGCGGGCCGCCGAGCGCGCGCTTACCTACGGGATCGAAAAAGCGCGGGGGAACGGCCAGTGGGCCGCGAACGGCGGCGCGATCGTCGCCCTCGATCCAACCGACGGCTCGATCCTCGCCATGGCGTCGAACCCGACCTACGAGCCGAAGCTCTACACCGGCCGCGTCAGCACGAGGCGCCTCGCCAACGCCGGCCTGATGCCGAGCACCGCCGAGCAGCACAACTTCCCCTCCCTCGACCGCGCGATCAGCGGCCTCTACCCCTCGGGCTCGACCTTCAAGCCGGTGACCGCACTCGCCGCGCTCGAGACGCACGTGATCTCGCCCTCGACGACGCTCGAATGCACCGGGCACTACACGGTGTACAAGGAGGACGGTACCGTCGCGCAGGTGTTCAACAACTGGGACCCGTACGCGAGCTCGTCCATGACCCTGCCGACGGCGATCGCCGCCTCGTGCGACACGTTCTTCTACCAGCTCGGCTACGACTTCTACAAGCTGCCGCCGAGCGCCGGGCACCCGCTCCAGGCCTGGGCGGCCAGGTTCGGCTTCGGCCGCAAGACCGGCGTCGACGTCGGCCCCGAGGAGGGCGGGCTGCTGCCGACGCCCGAGTGGCGCAAGCGCAGATTTACCCCGAAGACCGATCCCGACAACTGGCAGATCGACCGCCTCTGGAAGCCCGGCGACTCGATCCAGCTCACGATCGGCCAGAAGGACCTGCTCGTGACGCCGCTCCAGCTCACGCGCTTCTACGCGCTGCTCGCCAACAACGGCAAGCTGGTCCGCCCGCACCTCGTCCAGGACGTCGAGGAGGGGGGCGGGGGCCGCTCGCAACCGCGCGTGGTGCACCGCTTCACCGCACCGGCGCCGCAGCCGGTGAACCTCGATCCGACCGGGCTCGCGGCCGTCCAGTACGGCCTCTACCAGGCGACGCACGCGAGCTACGGCACCTCGTCCTCCGTCTTCGGCAACTTTCCCGTCGACATCGCCGGGAAGACCGGCACGGCGGAGAAGCTCGTCCCCGGCCTCCCGGAGAGTCAGTCGGATCAGTCGTGGTTCTGCGGCTACGGTCCCGTGAACAACACGTCGGAGCCGCCCAAGATCGTCGTCTGCGCCCTGATCGAGAACGGCGGCCACGGCGGCGACGCGGCCGCTCCCGCGGCGCTGAAGGTCTTCGAGAAGTTCTTCCACGTCAGCGCCGGCCCGACCGGACCCATCCATTCCGACTAGGTTTATGGCTCGCCCGCCAACATCCTCCGGCATCTGGCGCCCGATAAGCGGCGCCAGGCCGCGTCCTCAGTCGCGCCCGTACCTTCCAGGTACGAACGCTCCCTGCGTCCTTGCCTGGCTTGCTTCTCGAACCCCAGAAGCTCGGAAATGTCACCGGGCAAGCCATTGATGATCGAAGCCGTCGACACCAGAGCAAAGGGCCTGCGCCCGGTGCGGACGGACACCATCCAGGTGGCGTCCTTGCTGCGCCGGCTCGACTGGGTCCTGCTCGGCGCCGTCGCCGCGCTCGTCGGGTACGGGCTGTGGGCGATCGCCGGGATCACGCGCCACGACATCCCGGGCGACTCGAGCTACTACCTCTTCCGCCAGGGCGTCTACGCGGCCGTCGGCTCGCTCGGGCTCGCCGCGCTTCTCTTCGTCGATCCGGACCACTATCGCCGCCACAAACGGCTGATCTACGGCGGCACGGTCAGCGTGATGCTGCTCGTACTCCTGGCGGGGACGGTCTCGCGCCACTCCAAGCGGTGGCTCGACCTCGGCTTCTTCCGCTTCCAGCCTTCGGAGTTCGGGAAGCTGCTCTTCGTCCTCTTCCTGGCCGGCTTCCTGGCCGACCGGGTCAAGCGGCTCGGCGAGAGCAGGACCGTGCTCGAGGCGATCGCGCTTGCCGCCGGGCCCATCCTGCTCGTCTTCGTCCAGCCGGACGTGGGCACCACGATGGTCTATGCAGTCGCCCTCGCCGCCGTGCTGTTCGTTGCGGGTACGCGCTGGGTCCATCTCGCCGCACTCGGGGCCGGCGTGGTCGCCATTGCTCTCGCCGTCCTCTGGCTGCTCCCCGCTGCGGGCGTCCACGTGCTCAAGCCCTACCAGGAGCAGCGCCTGACGCACTTCACGCACCCCGACCAGGATCCGGCCGGCGCGACCTACAACGTGCGCCAGTCGATCAACGCGGTCGGCGCAGGCCAGTGCTGCGGCCGCGGGGTCGCCGGCGCGACGCAGACGAACCTGAACTTCCTTCCGGAGCACGCGACCGACTTCGCCTTCGCCTCGCTCGCCGAGGAGCGCGGGTTCGTCGGCGTCTCGGTGCTGCTCCTCCTCTACCTGCTCGTGGTCTGGCGCGGGCTGAAGATCGTGGCCGTCGCCCGCGATGCGTTCTCGGCGATCGCCGCGGGCGGCATCGTCGTCGCCTTCCTGTTCCAGATCTTCGTCAACGTCGGCATGTCGATCGGGATCGCGCCGGTGACCGGGATCCCGCTCCCGTTCGTCAGCGTCGGCGGCTCGGCGATAATCGCGAACCTACTCGCGATCGGCGTGCTGGAGGCAATCCACGTCCGCGGGACGGGAGTGCGCCGGAGGCGTCTCGCCTCGTCGAGCGGTTTATAGTCGCCCAGTTCAGCATCTAACGAGGGGAGGGGATGTGACCAGACGCTTCCTGCGCCTGAGCGTCGTCGTCGGCACGGCCGTAGGGGCCCTGGCACTGGCGTCGACCGCGCTCGGCCAGAATTACTGACCGCCGGCTGGCGACCTGCCGAACTCGCCGGCGACCGACACGGACAACCTGTCGCCGCTTCAGTGGGACATGCAGCAGATCCACACGCCGGAAGCGCATGCGATCACCGGCGGAAGCCCGTCCGTTCTCGTCGGCGACATCGACACCGGGCTCGACTACACCCATCCGGACCTGGCGCCGAACGTCGATAGCGCCAACAGCGCCAACTGCGTCAGCGGGGCGCCCGTGGCCGGCGCGGTGGCTGCCAACGACGACAACGGCCATGGCACCCACACGGCCGGTACGATCGCGGCCGCCTCGAACGGGATCGGGATCGTCGGCGTCGCGCCGAACGTGAAGATCGCCGGAATCAAGGCCGGAACCGCGGCCGGGTTCTTCTTCCCGGAGGCGGTCATCTGTTCGTTTATCTGGGCCGGAACGCACGGCTTCGACGTCACGAACAACAGCTACTTCGCCGATCCGTGGCTCTTCAACTGCCGCAACGATCCGGTGCAGCGGGCGATCTGGACGGGGGAGCGCCGGGCGATCGAGTTCGCGCAGCGACAAGGCGTCGTGGTCGTGGCGGCGGAAGGCAACCAGTCGGACGACCTCGCGCACCCGACGCAGGACGTCACGAGCCCGGACGACACGACACCGGTGACGCGTGACATCACGAACGCATGCGCCGTGGTCCCGGTCGAGGTCCCGGGCGTGATCGGCGTCACTGCCGACGGCAACAAGGAGATCAAGTCGTTCTACTCGAGCTACGGCATCGGTGTCGCCGACCTGGCGGCGCCGGGCGGCGACTCGATCCTGCAAGTCACGGCGCAGGCGCCGAACGGTCGGGTGCTCTCGACCTGGCCGTCGTTCCCGTGCACGCGGCTGGTGGTCGACGGCGCAGCGCGTTACTGCGATCTGCAAGGGACGTCGATGGCCTCCCCGCACGTGGCGGGCGTCGCCGCTCTCGTCGAGAGCCGGTACGGGCCCATGAGCCAGGGGCGCGTGGCGGCGTTACTCGGGCAGACCGCCGGTCCGATCGCCTGCCCGGACCCGGTGACCCTGGCGCTCTACGTGCCGTTCACGGCGATCGACAACGATGCGCCGCAAACGTGCCAGGGCGGTATCGGCAACAACGGCTGGTACGGCAGCGGTCAGGTGAACGCGCTCGGCGCGGTGACGCACTCGCCCTGATCCGAGCCGCAATCGATCTGAATCGAGGGGCCGGCGCGAGCCGGCCCCTCGCTCCGTCCGGGGCCGGTCCTACCATCCCGCCATGGTCGCCAGACGAGAAGCCGAGGAGCTGCTGCTGATCGAGGAAGCCGACGCCTGGTTCGAATACCTCGAGGCGACGCGGGGACAGACCGCCCTCCGCTACCGCGAGCTCGAGCCCTGGGCGTGGGCGCGCCTCAACCAGCGGCTACGCGCGGTCCGCACCAAGCGCGCGAAGCTCCGCCCCGCGGCAGCGGCGTAGCCGGCGGAATCGGAACGGCAGGCCGCGCTGCTAGCCTGTTCCTGTGCCCATGAGTTTTGCACCCAAGCTGCAGCGCGCGCTCCGCCCGCATGAGGTCGGCCGCACGGGCAAAGCCCGCACGGCCTCACAACACGGCATCGCAAGCGACGCCGTGGGCGACCGTAGCGCGCGCGCCGAACAAGGAGATTTCACTTGCTGCGATGGTTCCGGCGGCAGAAGCCGCCAGCCGACGAGCGCGCCGAACGACAGAGCGCGCCGATTGTCCCTCCCGAGACCGTAACCGAGTCGCCCGCGCAGGCGGGCGCAACCGAGTCAGAAGCCGCCCGCAAGCGCCGCCGGCGTGGAAGCCGAGGTGGCCGCGGCCGTAAGCGCCCGAGCCAGGCGCAGGCCCAGACCCAGACGCAGACCCAGGCCGCCCAGCGCGAAGGGGCGGACGCCGGTGCGAAGGCGAAACCGGCGGCCGCGAAGCCGAAGAAGATCGAAGAGACCCGCCCCGAACGCCGCCCCGCCGCGCGCAAGCAGCGGCAGCCGCGCCGCCGCACGCCGCCGAGGCGCCCGCCGCTCCCGCCCGCGAAGCGAGAGCTGCTGATCTCGGTCGACGTCGGCGAGCAGCGCGTCGCGGTGGTCGAGGACGACCGCGTCGCCGAGGCCTACCTCGAGCGGCCCGAGCGCCGCTCGATCGCGGGCAACATCTACAAGGGCGTCGTCGACAACGTCCTCCCCGGGATGGAGGCCGCGTTCATCGAGATCGGCCTGGAGAAGAACGGCTTCCTCTATGTGGACGAGGTCGTCGTCCCCGAGCTCGAGGGCCGCTCCCGCGGCCGGAAGATCCAGGACCTCCTGAGCAGGGGCCAGGAGGTGCTCGTCCAGGCGGTCAAGGACCCGATGAAGTCGAAGGGCGCGCGCCTGACGACGGAGATCTCGCTCCCGGGCAGGTTCGTCGTCTTCGTCCCGAGCGGCGAGGGCCTCGGTGTCTCGCGCCGGCTCGAGGACGACGAGCGCACGCGCCTGCGCGACATCCTCAAGGGGCTCGAGGTGAAGAGCGGCGGCGTGATCGTGCGCACGGCGGCCGAGGGCGCCTCGGCGGAGGACATCGAGCGCGACCTCGTCTTCCTCCAGCGGCTCTGGAAGACGATCGAGGCTCGCGCGAAGAGCGCCAAGGCTCCGGCGCTCGTCTACCAGGAGGCCGAGCTGCCGCTGCGGGTCGTGCGCGATCTCTTTACGGACGACTTCGAGAGTGCGCAGGTCGACCACGAGCGCACCTACAAGCGGATCGTCGGCTACCTGAAGAAGACCTCGCCGCACATGGCCGAGCGTGTGCGCCGCTATCGCGAGAAGACCCCCCTTCTGGAGGCCTCCGGCGTGGATGCGGAGATCCGCTCGACGCTCTCGCGCCGGGTCGATCTCCCCTCCGGGGGCTACCTCGTCTTCGACTACGCCGAGGCCTTCACCGTGATCGACGTCAACACCGGCCGCTTCGTCGGCTCGCGCTCGAAATCGTCCGGCGGGCGGCTGGAGGACACGATCACGAAGAACAACCTCGAGGCGGTCAAGGAGGTCGTGCGCCAGCTGCGGCTGCGCGACATCGGCGGGATCATCGTCATCGACTTCATCGACATGGCGAACCCGAAGAACCGGGCCACCGTCGAGGAGGCGCTCAAGAACGAGCTCGAGCGCGACCGGACGAAGACCTACGTCGTCGAGATCTCGCCGCTCGGCCTGGTCGAGATGACGCGCCAGAACGTGACCGACGGCCCGCGCGAGATCCTGACGCGGCGTTGCGCGGTCTGCGGCGGCGACGGGGTCGTCCTGTCCGAGACCTCGGCTGCGGTCGACGCCGAGCGGAAGCTCCGTGCCGCTGCGGCGAGCGCGCCGAGGACGAAGGCCTTCAGGGTTGAGCTGAATGCGAAGGTGGCGAGCATCCTGATCGGACCCGGCGCCTCCCGGCTCGCCGCGATCGAGGAGCAACTGCGCTGTCGCTTCCTGATCGAGGGGCGCGAAGACGTTCCGACCACCCACTTCCAGGTGCTCGACAAGGGCACGCTCGAGCGGCTTGCGCCAAAGGGGCCGGTCGAGGAGGGCACCGAGCTCGAGCTGAAGCTGGTCGAGGTCGGGCTGCACGATCTCGAGGCCGGGATCGGGAAGCTCGACGGCTATACCGTCAGCGTCGGCGGCGCCTCCCGGCTCGTCGGCAAGAAGGCGAAGGTTCGGATCGAGCGCGTTCTCGACGGGACCGCCTACGCGACGCTCGCCGGCGGGGCCGCCAAGCCGGAGGCGCCGATCACGGCCGAAGGGGAGGCCGAGAAGCCGACCCGCAAGCCGCCGGCGAAGAAGGGCCGCAAGGAGACGCCGGAACCGGAGGTAGCAGTAGAACCCGAGCCCGAGCCCGAGAAGGCGGAGGAAGAGACGGAGCAGAAGCCCAGGAAGAAGACGAGGCGCGGCTCCCGAGGCGGCCGGCGGCGGCGCAAGAAGCCCGAAGCCAGGGCCGAAGAGGTGGCCGCAAACGGCGAGGCTCCGCGGATCCATCTCCCCGATCCAACGCTGGGCCGGGTCAAGCCGGCCGAAGCCGAGCCCGAGCCTCGGGCCGTGGCCGAGCCCAACGCAGCCTCAGGGGACGGAGCCGAGCCGGCCAAGCCGAAGAAGAAGACCAGGCGCGGCTCGCGGGGCGGGCGCCGCCGGCGCAAGAGCGGCGCGCCGGCGAGCACGTCGTCGGACTAGCTTCGCGCCAGCCGTAAGAACCGGACGACGAAGCCGTCGAAGTGGAAGAGATCGGCCAGGTCGTCGGCCGAGAACCGCGGGACGGCATGGTCGAGCGTCGACGTGACGGTCACGCGCACGCGAGGCGAGGCGCGCGCGAGCGCACGAGACTCGGCGGGCGGGAAGTACTTGTCGTGCGGCGCCGAGGCGAGCTCGACGGGGAGATCGAGGCGGTCAGCGTGGAAGATGGGGGAGAGTCCGTCGACCGCCTCGTGCAGCTGCGCCGGGAGCCGCGCATAGAGACGGCCGAAGCGGCGGGGGCTGCGGTTCCGGAGCAGCGCGACGAGCCTCCCGGCGCCGCCCCGGTACACGCTGCATGCGAGCGAGGCGAGCGGGCGGGGATCGTCGTCGTCCACGGCCTCGAGCTGCGCGAGCAGGCGGCCCCGACCGCGGCCCGGCGGGAGTCCGGCCGCCAGCGACCGCGCGATCGCGAGCGAGGCATACGGATCGGTCTCGTACCGCGCGCCGCCGTAGTAGCCGGTGGTGGCGAGCCGGATCACCCGCCTCATGTCCACCCAGGGCGCCTCGCCTCCGACGACGGTGACGCGGCCGGCGAGCGCCGGGCTCTCCGCGGCGAGCAGCGCGAGCGAAGCGCCGACGGAGACGCCGTAGAGGCCGACGCGGCCGTCGCGGACGTCCCGCCGCTCGCTCGTCGCCTTCGCGACGGCGATGGTCGCCGCCGTCGTCACGGGAGTGATCTCGCCGAGCGGCAATCCCGGAAGGTCCGGAACGACCACTAGGAAGCCGGCTCGCGCGAGCCCATTCGCCAGCCGCCGCACCTTCGGGTGGTGGCGCCCCGCGCGGGTGGCGCCGTTCACGAACACGATCGCCGGCCACGGCCCGTCACCGCGACCGGGCCGGACGACGGTTGCGGGCGCACCAGCCACCACGGTCTCCTGGACCTGCGGCTCGGCGGTCACCGCCCGCGCAGCCCAGGCCAGCACGGGCGTCTCGTCGGTCGTCGCCAGCACCGCGACGCCCTGTAGCTGCACCGCCGGCCAGGAACGCTTGGCGACCACCGCGGTCACCGCGACGGCTCCCGCCAGCACGACGAGCGCCGCGGCCGTGAGCCGCAGCGGGCTAACGCCAGTCCGGCGCGTCTTTGTCCGCTTGAACATCGGTGAGGCGGGCGAGCCCGCTGCCGTCCGCGCGGACGACGAAGAGCTGGTCGCGTCCGTCACGGTCGCTCAGGAAGACGACGAACCGGCCGTCCGGCGACCACGCGGGCGCGAACTCCTCTCCCGGATAGCTCGCCAGTCGCCGTAAGCCGCTCCCGTCGGCGCGGACGACGTAGAGGTCGTAGCTGCCGGCGCGGTCGCTGGCGAAGGCGATCTTCGTGCCGTCGGGCGACCAGGCCGGCACCCGCTCGTCGCCCCGGAGGTTCGTGAGCCGGCGGAGCCCGCCTCCGTCCGCATCCATCACGTACAGGTCGAAATCGCCGGCGCGGTCGCTCTGGAAGACGATCCGCCCCCCGGCGGACCAGCTCGGCCACTCGTCGTCCGCGGCGTTCCGCGTCAGGCGGCGCTGTTGCGTGCCGTCTGCGCGCATGACGTAGATCTCCCGGTTTCCGTCGCGGGTGCTGACGAACGCGATCTCGCCGCCGTCCGGCGAGGGCGCCGGCTCGCCGTCGCTCGCCGCATCTTCGGTGAGCCGGCGGTCGCCGAGGTAGACCTCGGGACTCCCGTCGCGATCGCTCTGGAAGGCGATCCTCCCACCGCGTGACCAGGCGGGCGCGAGATCGCGGTCGTCGTCCGGCGTCAGGTTCCGCCGGCCGCCGCCGTCGCCACGCGCGACGATCAGGTTCCAGCCATGGTCGACCATCGGGAAGACGATCGGCCCCTCGGCGCGCAGCTGGCGCCGCTCGTCCGGCCCGGGAGGCTGCGTGCGGATGATGCGGCCGCCCGCAGTCGCGCCGAGGCCGGCGAGAACGACCACCGCGGCCGCCGGCACGGCGAACACCAGCGCCGGCACCGGGCGCGCCACCGCCGCCCGCGGCCGGAGGAGCCGGCGGAAGACGAGCAGGAAGAGGAGCACGCCCGCACCGATCACCGCGCCGAACTCGGGGGTCGGCGCGGGCACCAGCACGCCCGGGATCGCCCAGTCGACCACGCCGCGCTTCACGAGCTGCTCGCCCCAGGCGTCCTGGACCTCGTTCGCAAGCCCGTACGCGAGCATCACCGCCAGGTAGAGGCCGAGGAAGGCCTGCACGCGCCGCCGACGCATCGTCCCGAGAACACGCGAGAGGGTCAGTGCCGCGAGCGCGAGCAGGGCGCCGTCGAAGCCGTGGTGGTGGCCGAGGTGGACGGCCGGCCGCAGGTTCGCCTGCCCGAACCCGGCCCACGGCTGCCGCGCCCAGTAGATCGAGCCGAGGCCGGGGATCCGGTTGATGAACACGCCGAACTCGCCCGTCATGTACTCGAGCGCGAGGAGCACGACGGCGGCGGCGAGCACGAGCCGGAGGCGATCGCCGGGCGCGCGGGCAACCGCGCCGACACCCCCTCTCGCGGCGGCCAGCGTCAGGCCGAGCGCGAGCGCCACGCCGAGGGCGGCGATCGCGTTCACCCAGCGCGCATCGAGGTCGCGCTGGTCGACCACGCCCGGCCAGAAGACCGCGGCGCACAGCCCGACTGCGAGCACCGCCGCCGTCACCGCCGTCCTTCCCTGGAGCCGGTCGATCACGATCAGCACGACCGCGATCGCGACGAGCGCGACCGGGAAGTTGACGAAGACGAGCGCGCGGCCCGCGCCGCCGCCCGGCCCGCTCGTCGAGACGTGGAAGAAGTCGCGGGCCGGCAGCCGCGCATAGGTCCAGAAGATCGCGCCGCAGAAAAGGCCGAGCAGGGCCCAGACGGCGCAGGCCTCGGCCAGGCCCGCGCCCGCGGGCGCGCGGCTTTGCGAGAGTGGACGAATCGCCGCTAAACTGCTCGTCTCGCGGGCGTCCGGCCCGCGTTTTGGTGCCATGAGCTACGCGATCATCTCACTCGGAGGCAAGCAGTACCGCGTTCGCGAGGGCGAGCGCCTACTCGTCGACCGCCTCTCCACCGAGGAGGGCAAGACCTTCCACCCCGAGGTGCTGATGCTCGGCGGCGACGGCCGGTTCGAGCTCGCCCCGGAGGGCGTCCAGGTGACGGCGAAGGTGGTCGGCTCGCCGCTCGGCAAAAAGATCCGGATCGGCAAGTACAAGCCGAAGACGGGCTACCGCCGCCACACGGGCTTCCGCGCCAAGCTCTCGCAGATCGAGATCCAGTCGATCGGCGGCACGAAGCGCACCGCGGCGGAGAAGAAGAAGGCGCCTGCGGAGGCGAAGGAGGGCGCCGAGACGCTCCCGAGCGGCTACGCGGACTTCACCGTGGTACAGATCGACGAGCGCGCGGCGGGCTGGAGCCCCGAGCAGCTGGACGCCGCGCTCGAGTACGAGCGAGAGCACGCCAATCGCAAGGGCGCTCTGGCGGCGCTCCAGTCGGCGAAGAAGGAGAAGGGTTAGATGGCCCACAAGAAGGGACTCGGCTCGTCGCGGAACGGGCGCGACTCGAACCCGAAGATGCTCGGCGTCAAGGTCTTCGACGGCCAGGGCGTCACCGCCGGGACGATCATCGTCCGCCAGCGCGGGACGCGCTTCCGCCCCGGCGCCGGCGCGGGAATCGGGCGCGACGACACGATCTTCGCCAAGCGAGATGGAACCGTCGCGTTCAAGACAAGTGGCCAGCGCCGCTTCGTCTCGATCGTCGACTAACCACCGGCCTCCGCCCTGTGTTCCAGGATCGCGCCCGCATTCACGTGCAGGCGGGGCGCGGCGGCGACGGCGCGCTCAGCTTCCGGCGCGAGAAGCACGTCCCTCGCGGCGGGCCGGACGGCGGCGACGGAGGGCCCGGCGGCGACGTCGTGCTCGTCTCCGACCCCGACCTGCGCGACCTCTCCGGCTTCCGGCCCAAGCAGCGCTTCAAGGCGGGCAAGGGCGGGGCGGGCGGGGGCTCGGGAAGGCACGGCGCGACGGGGGCCGACGTCGAGCTGCGCGTTCCCGCGGGGACGCAGGTGCTCGACGACGAGGGGCAGCTCGTTGCCGACCTGACGGGCTCGGGCGCGCGGGTCGTGATCGCACGCGGCGGCGCGGGCGGACGCGGGAACCGGCGCTTCGCCACGCCGACGCGCCAGACCCCGCGCTTCGCAGAGACGGGCCTGCCCGGCGAGGACGCGTGGCTCGAGCTGCGGCTGAAGCTGCTCGCCGACGCCGCCCTCGTGGGCCTTCCGAACGCAGGGAAGTCGTCGCTCCTCGCGCGCATCTCGAACGCGAGGCCGAAGGTCGCCGACTACCCGTTTACGACGCTCCAGCCGGTGCTCGGCACCGTGGACAGGGACGAGCGCCAGCTCGTCGTTGCCGACGTTCCGGGGCTGATCGAGGGGGCGAGCGAGGGCGCCGGCCTGGGACACGAGTTCCTCGCGCACCTCGAGCGCGCCCGCCTGCTCGTCCACGTGATCGACGCCTCCGAGGGCGATCCGCTCGACCGGTTCGAGGCGATCGAACAGGAGCTCGCCGCTTACGGGACGGGCCTGGCCGAGCGCCCGCAGGTCGTCGTCCTGAACAAGGTGGACCTTCTCCGCCGCTTGCCGGCCTTTCGGGTCGACGACCGGCGGATAGTGGGGGTCTTTCCTCTCTCTTGCGCCACCGGAGAAGGCGTCACCGAGTTCAAGAGAGCGCTCTTCTCGTTCGTGCCTCCGATCCCAGAGCCGGCGTCAGCCGAGTCCGGGATGGCGTCCTTCCTAGTCTACCGGCCCCGGCCGGATGCGCGCCGTGGTTTCCGCATCCTGCGGACCGACCGCGGCTTCCGCGTGTCGGGCCGCGCGCCCTCCGAGGAGGAGCTCGAGCGCGCCCTGCGCGAGGCCGGAGCGAAGACCGGCGACGAGGTCGAGGTCGCAGGCGAGACGATGGAGCTCTCCTGACCGGAATCCTCGGCGGCACCTTCGACCCGCCGCACAACGGGCACGTCGCTCTAGCCCGGGCCGCGCTCGAGCGCCTGCCGATCGACCGGCTGGTCGTGCTCGTCGCAACCCGGCCCGGCCACCGGCGCGTGGTTGCCGACCCCGACTCGCGCCTTCGGCTCGCGCGGGCCGCCTTCGCCGGGCTCCCGGCCGAGGTCGTGCCGGACGACAACGCCTTCACCGTCGACGCGGTCCGCGGCGGCCGGTTCGGCGAGGCGCTCTTCGTCGTCGGCGCGGACGAGGGTGCGGCCTTCCCCACCTGGAAGGACCCGGAGGACGTTCTGCGCTGGGTGCGGCTCGCGGTCGGCACACGCTCGGGCTATCCGCCGCCCGACCTCGCCCGCTACGGCGAGCGCGTCGTCTCGTTCGAGCTCGACTCCCGAAAGGACCTGAAGAGACCCTGACGCCACTCGAACACGCCCGCCGAATCGCCGGCCTCGCCCAGGAGAAGCTGGCGCAGGACATCCTCATCCTCGATATGCGCCCGGTGTGCACGTACACCGATTTCTTGGTGCTCTGCACCGGCCAGAACGCGCGCCAGACGAAGGCGATCTGGAACGAGGTGCACGAGCGGATGAAGCACGACGAGCGCGCGATCCCGCAGTCGGTCGCGGGCGAGCGCGAAGGCCGCTGGGTCGTGGCGGACTACGTCGACGTCGTCCTCCACGTCTTCACCCCCGAGGCGCGGGCGTACTACCGCCTCGAGGAGCTATGGGGCGACGTCCCGTCGGTCGAGCTCGCCTCGGCGACGGCGTAGTCTGTCGTCCGATTAGACAACTACACTGGTCTGGTGGAGATGACCCTGACCAGAAGGGGAACATTGCCGAGACCGCGATTGCACTAGCGGCATTGAAGCTCGGCCTCGGTGTGTACCGACCGGTCATGGAAGGACAGCGCTACGACCTGATCATCAACACGGGAGAACGCCTTCTCCGCGTCCAGTGCAAGTGGGCCGCGCGCGACGGCGACGTCTTACTCGTCCGCTGCTGTTCGGCGCGCCGCAGTCTCGGAGGACGGGTGGTCAACCGCTACTACACGTCTACGGAGGTCGATGCCTTCGCTGCCTATTCCTCCGACCTCGACCGTTGCTTTCTCCTCCCGCCGAAGCTCTGGGAGAGGCGTCGACTCCTACACCTCCGGATCTCACCGACGAGGAACAGTCAGGTGCGCGGGATCAATTGGGCGAGCGACTACGAGTTCGGGGCTACACTTCAGAGCTTCGGGGCCGTAGCTCAGTTGGGAGAGCGACGCGCTGGCAGCGCGTAGGGCACGGGTTCGAGTCCCGTCGGCTCCATAGCTTGACAGGCTTGCCTCGACGGTTAGCCTCGGCGCGGCAAAACAGAGCGCAGTCATCACATCTGGGACGTCCTTTTGGCGGGGTCCTGTTCCTCGACCCAGTCACGGGTGAGGTAGAGCCAGAACGCGAGGCCGGCGTAGTCACGGTAACGGCGGAAGCGCCGCTCGATCGTCCGGTCACCCGCCTTGCGCCCGTTGACGCGGGCGAACTTCGGCCTCGTCCACGAATCGAGGATCAGGCGGGAGTAGCGGCCAAGCAGCATCATCATGTGCGCGGTCGCGTACGGGCCGCAGCCGGGGAGCGCCAGCAGGCGGGCGGCGAGCTCGTCGTCCGGGAGCTCGGGATCGTTCAGCGCCTCGAGGTCGAGCTTCCCGTCGGCGACGTCGGCGGCGAGCGAGCGCAGGTACGGCCCGCGATAGCCTGCGCGGACGACGTCGCGGTAGAACGCCTCGCCGGCGCCGGCCATTGCGGCCGGCGTCGGGAAGGTGCGGCGGCCGTCCGGCGCCTCGACGCCGAGCTCGGAGACGAGCACCGTCGCCATTCTCACGGTCGCCGTCCAGGCGCAGTTGGTCGTGCAAATCGTCTTGACGACGTCCTCGAAGACGGTCGGGCTGCGGAGCATCCGGCCGGCGCCGGTCGTCACCCAGGAGAGATCAGGATCATCGCGGGCGGCCTCGTAGAAGCCGGACAGGTCTTCGTCCAGGCGCAGGATGCGGCCCGCAATCTCGGCGAGCACGGTTCCGTCGACGGCGCTCACCGGCCCCGTCGTCGCCTCCACGAGCGCGAAGCCGGGCCGGCCGGGCCGGACGCGGACCGTGCGCGCCCGCCCGCGCGAGAGCGGCAGCGTCGTCTCGAGCGTCCGCGCGTCCTCGTCGAGGACCTGCGGCGGTAGGTCGGCGACGCCGTGCGAGGCGAGCGTGCGCCAGAGATCGACGGGCTCGCCGCCTGCGCCCTCCAGCTCGAGCTCGGCAGACCACGCCATCGCCCTGGTCAAACGTCCCGTCGCCTGAGAGATTCCCAAGTCGCCGCTCGTCGGCGCCGCCCTCGTGGGCTCTGCCCGCGCGTCCGTCTGCGCCGCCGACCGGGACGCCTGCATGTGATAGACGCTTGAACCGTGGGAATTCTCGGCGTGGACGTGGGCGGCACCTTCACGGACGCGGTGCTGCTCGAGGACGGCGAGCTGCGCACGGTGAAGGTGCCGACCGCACGGCGGCAGGAGGCCTCGGTGGTGGAGGCGGCCGAGGCTGTCGGGGCAGGGGAGGTCGAGCGCTTCACGCACGGGACGACCGCGGCGACGAACGCGCTGCTCGAGCGGAAGGGCGCGCGGACGGCCTTCGTGGCGACCGCCGGCTTCGAGCACCTCCTGCATCTGCGCCGCCAGAATCGCGCGCATCTCTACAGGCTCTGCGAAGGCCACCCCGAGCCGCTCGTCCCGCTCGAGCGCTGCCACGGCGTGCGGGAGCGGATCGGACCCGAGGGCGTGCTCGAGCCGCTGGCGCTCGACTCGCTGCCGCAGCTCGGCGAGGAGGTCGAGGCGGTCGCGGTGTGCCTGCTGTTCTCGTTCCGGAACTCCTCGCACGAGCGGGCGGTGGCGGAGGAGTTGCGGCGCCGGCATCCGGGGGCGAGGGTCATCGCCTCGCACGAGCTCGCGCCGGAGTTCCGCGAGTACGAGCGGGCCTCGACGACGGCGGTCGACGCGTATCTCGGGCCTGCGGTCTCACGCTATCTCGAGGCGCTCGGGGCCGCGTGCGGCGAGGCGGGGCTGCCCGAGCCGCTCGTGATGCGCTCCTCCGGCGGGGTGGCGACGCTGCCGGAGGCGGCCGCCCATCCGGCTCTCGCACTCGTCTCCGGCCCGGCGGCGGGCGTCGTCGGGGCGGCGCGGGTCGCGCGCGCGGCCGGGATCGAGAACGCGATCTCGCTCGACATGGGCGGGACCTCGACCGACGTCTGCCTGATCGCCGGCGGCGAGGCCGAGCGGGCGGCGGAGCGGGAGGTCGCCGGCCTGCCGCTGCGGCTGCCGACCGTGGATCTCCAGACGGTAGGGGCGGGCGGAGGCTCGCTGGTCTGGCGCGACTCGGGCGGAGCGCTGCGGGCGGGGCCGGAGAGCGCGGGCGCCGATCCGGGGCCGGCGTGCTACGGCCGGGGTGGGACACGCCCGACCGTGACGGACGCGAACCTCCTCCTCGGACGCTTGCCGGCGCGGCTGGCGGGCGGGCTCGAGCTCGACCGCGGATCGGCCGAGCGAGCGCTTGCCCGGATCGAGCCCGACGAGGCGGTGGCGGTGGTGAACGCCGAGATGCTGCGGGCGCTGCGGCTCGTCTCGGTCGAGCGCGGACACGATCCGCGCGACTTCGCGCTCGTCGCCTTCGGCGGCGCGGGGCCGCTGCACGCGTGCGCGCTCGCGGAGGAGCTCGGGGTTCGGACGGTGCTCGTGCCGGAGGCGGCGGGCGTGCTCTCGGCGCTCGGGTTGGTGGTGAGCGACGAGCGGCGCGACCGGGTCGTCTCGTACGTCTGCCCGCTGGAGGATGCGGGAGGGCTTCCGCCCGCGGGAGAAGCCGACCTTCGCTACCGCGGACAGTCGTTCGAGCTGACCGTGCCGCTCGGGCCCGACCTGGCGGGCGCGTTCCACCGTGCACACGAGGAGCGGTACGGCTATGCCGACCCGGAGCGGGAGGTCGAGCTCGTCGCCGTCCGGACGGCGGAGGTGCGGCCCGGGCCGCCGCTCGACCTGCCCGCGGCCGAGCCGCTGGAGGTCGAAGGTCCGCAGTCGATCGAGCTCGAAGGCGCTACTTGCTGGCTTCCCCCGGGCTGGGTGGGGGTTAGGGATGGGACCAGTAGCACGCTGCGGCTGGCGAAGGTGTGACGAGACCGTGACGATTGAGCTCCAGATCATCGGCGCCGCTCTCCGGTCGATCGCGGACGAGATGGGCGCGGTGCTGATCCGGTCCGCCTTCTCGGCGAACATCAAGGAGCGCCGCGACTGCTCGACCGCGCTCTTCGACCGGCGCGGCCGGATGATCGCTCAGGCCGAGCACATCCCGGTCCACCTCGGCGCGATGCCCGACGCGGTGGCCGCGGTCCGAGCGCACGATCCCGGCCCGGAGGACATCTTCATCCTGAACGACCCCTTCGCGGGTGGCACGCACCTGCCGGACATCACGCTGGTCACACGCACGCGAATCGGCTTCGCGGTCACGCGCGCGCACCACGCGGACGTCGGCGGGATCGAGCCCGGCAGCCTCCCGGCCGGTTCGCGCCGGCTCGAGGACGAGGGGGTGGTGATCGCGCCGACGCGGCTCGAGCCCGCCACCCTCGATGCCCTCGTCTCGCGCATGCGCAACCCGGAGGAGCGCCGGGGCGACCTGCGCGCCCAGCTCGCCGCCCACCGGCTGGCGGAGCGGCGCCTGGAGGAGCTGTGCGAGCGTCGAGGCGAGGGTCGCGTCCAGGCAGCGACGGAGGAGCTGCTCGCCTACTCCGAGCGCCGGGTCCGCGCCGCGATCGAGCTCCTCCCGGACGGCCGGTACGAGGCTGCGGACGCGCTCGAGACCGCGGACGGCGGCGAGCTGGAGCTTTACGCGGCCGTCACGGTTGCCGGCGACGGTCTAGCGATCGACTTCTCCGGAACGGCTCCGCAGCACGAGGGGAACCTGAACTGCCCGCTCGCCGTCACGCGCTCCGCCTGCTACTTCGTCGTCCGCTGCCTGACCGACCCGGACGTGCCTGCGTCGGGGGGCGCCTTCGCTCCGGTCGGCGTCACCGCCCCCGCCGGCTCGCTCGTCAACGCGCGCCCGCCGGCCGCCGTCGCCGCCGGGAACGTGGAGACGTCGAGTCGGATTGTCGACCTCCTCTTCGCCGCGTTCGGCCGTGCGCTCGGGGTTCCCGCCCAGGGGCAAGGAACCATGAACAACCTCACAGTCGGCAACGACCGCTTCACTTACTACGAGACCCTCGGCGGGGGACAGGGAGCGTGCCCCGGCGCCGACGGACCCTCGGCGGTACACGTGGCGATGTCGAACACGCTCTCGACTCCGGCGGAGGCGCTCGAGCTCTCCTACCCGCTGCGCGTCGAGCGACACGAGCTGCGGCTGGGCTCGGGTGGCGCAGGCCGGCACCGCGGCGGCGACGGGGTCGTGCGCGAGCTGCGCGTGCTGGAGGCCTGCCGGCTCTCGCTGATCGGCGACCGGCGCCGGCGATCGCCGCAGGGCGCGGGCGGCGGCGAACCGGGAGCGCCCGGCCGGAACCTGCTGAACGGCGAGGAGCTGCCGGGCAAGGTCACCCGCTCGCTCGAGCCCGGAGACGTCGTCCGCGTCGAGACGCCGGGCGGCGGCGGCTTCGGCCGTGTCCAGAACGACCAATAGGCACGCGCCGCCCGGTCCGGTAGGACCCGGACAGATGTTGCGCTTTCGACACGATCGTGTTTCACACGCGTGCGCAGGCCGTGCCTACCGTCGGCAGGAGTCGACGGGAGGTGGAAGATGGACAGGAACAGGAAGCTTTTGGCCCGGGTCGCGCTGGCGCTCGCCGCGGCCGCCTGCGCGCTCGTACCGGGAGCGTCCGCGCTGGCGGCCGATTCATCGGGGACCCAGCCCGTCGTGCCGTCGGACGTCAGACCTCCGGCGGCGTACAGCGTGGTGGACGCGGCGCCGACGAGCTCGACACGTCGGGTCAGCCCCGCAGAAGCGCGTCAATTCGGTCAGCAAAAGGGCGCCGTCACCGAGGGAGTGGTGCCGGCAAACCCTAAGCCCGCCGCCGACGCCGCTGAGGCGACGGCGGCAACCGCAGAGGCGGCGCATTACTGCTGGAGCGGCAGGGCGACGCTTTCCAAGGGCACCTACCCCTACAACCGCACGCTCGTCGTCTACACCTACTGGTGCGGGTACCTCGGCGGAGCGCTCACGTATCGCTCGACGAACGTGTCAGGGAGCATCGGGCCGCTCTGTAACAACGAGGGTACGAATCAGTACAGGATCAGCGGCGGGATCGGGTACAGCTGGGTCAAGATCCACGCCGAGGCGTGGTTCGGCTGTGCGACTCCATGGTGGTTCCAGTTGCACGACTCGATCTGGATGAACCTCGTCTACAACTCGTGGGGCACTGTCGCGGCTCCAGAGTGGGGATAGCGTGCTCAGCTGGAAGGCAATCGCAGTTGCGTTCTTGGCGTTGGTCGTCCTCTCGATCGTTCTCAGCGTCGTCGCGGTGATTCTGTGGTCGAGCAGCGGGGGCACTCCCCATCGAGGACCGACGAAGACGGTGCCCCAGCATCGCAGTACGTGATCGAGATCCTCGGCGAAGGGCGGCTTCGGCCGGGGCCGCCCTTCGCCGGAACCGCTTTCACGACCATGCCGTACACTGCCCGGGCCGATGGTCTGGGAGTTCGTCTTCATGATGTTCGTCCTGAAGATCCCGATCATCTACCTCTGCCTGGTCGTGTACTGGGCGGTCCGGGCCGAGCCGAGGCCGCCCGAGCCCGCGCACCTGCGCGCCGGGGCGGGCGGGCCGGAGCCGAGGGCGCCCTGGCGGCGCCCGCGCTCCTCGGATCGCCGGCGGCCGGGCCCGCACGGCTCCCCCGCGCGTAGCTACGCCCGGACGAGCCGCGTCCCGGTGCCGCGATGAGCGTCCGGCCGGGCGCGCGGGAAGGCCCGGCGGAGGCGGTCGCGGGGCTGCTTGCCTCCCTCGCCGTCTTCACCAGCCTGATCGGGGTCGCCTATCGTCCGGTTCGCGTGATCCCCTTCGCGCTCGGGATGGCCCTCCTGGCGACTGCGATGGGCGGCCGGCACGCGCGCCTCGCAGCATTCGCAATCGCCCTCGGCGGTCTCTGCTTCGTGGTCGGGATGACGGTCGCCGTGATCACGCAGAACCCGCTCTACTAGGCGTTCGCTTGCGACGCCGACCATGAGAGGCTGCGGCGGCTTTGCCGACGCGGTCCCAAGGCGTCGCTTGCGACGCCGACCGTGAGAGGCTGCGGCGGCTTGCCGACGCGGCCGTTCTAAGGCGTTCGCTTGCGACGTCGACCCATGAGAGGCTGCGGCGGCTTTGCCGACGCGGCCGTTCTTACCCTGCGCCGGGAGGGAAGCCCGGTGCTACAACAAAGAAGACTGTGAGCATGCACGACGTCGACGGCCTGAACGCGGGCTTTGCCCGTGTCCTCCTCGAGCAGTACCTCGAGAACCCCGAGGCGGTCCCGGCCGAGTGGCGAGCGCTGTTCGAGAGCGGTGCGAGCGAGCTGGTCGCCACGCACCCGGGTCTCGCGCGCTTGCTCGAGCTCCTGGCCGAGGACGGAAACGGCCACGCCGTCTCCGCTCCCCTGCCTTCGCCGCCGCAGGCGCCTCTGCCACCCCCCGCGCCGCCGGCGCCGACGGAAGCGCCGCCGGCCGCGCAGGCGCCTCTGCCACCCCCCGCGCCGCCGGGGCCGACGGAAGCGCCGCCGGCCGCCCCTGCAATCGACGAGACGCTCCTCGGCGGGGTCGCCGCCGCGATGGCGCTCGTCAAGGCCTACCGCACCCACGGCCACCTGGCGGCGCGGCTCGACCCGCTCGGGTCCGAGCCGGTCGGCGACCCGTCCCTCGAGCCGGAGCGGCTCGAGCCGAAGCTGACCCCGGAGCTGCAGGCGCGGATTCCAGCCAAGTACCTGCGCGTCCACGTCCCGGGCGAGACGCTCGCCGACGTCCTGCCGGCGCTCTGCGAGACCTACTGCGGCACGAGCGCCTACGAGATCGAGCACATCTCCGACCACGAGCAGCGCGTGTGGCTGCGCGCCGCGATCGAGTCCGGCCGCTACAGGGAACCCCTGCCCGCGGAGGAGAAGCGCCGGCTGCTCGAGCGCCTGACCGAGGTCGAGGGCTTCGAGCGCTACTTGCGCCGGGCGTTCCTGGGCCAGAAGCAGTTCTCGATCGAGGGGCTCGACGCGATGGTGCCGATGCTCGACGAGGCGATCGCGATCGCGGCCGAAGAGAGCGCGCACGAGGTCGTGCTCGGGATGGCCCACCGCGGCCGCCTGAACGTCCTCGCCCACGTGATCGGGCGCCCATACGAGGCGATCTTGCGGGAGTTCGAGGGCGAGCGGACGCTCGAGGCCGTCGTCTCGGATCCCGAGGGCGGCTCCGGCGACGTCAAGTACCACCTCGGCGCGGAGGGGACGCGCAGGACGGGCTCGGGCGAGATCACCGTCACGCTCGCCTCGAACCCGAGCCACCTCGAGGCCGTCGACCCCGTCGTCGAAGGCCGTACACGCGCGGAGCAGACCGACCGCTCGACCCGCACGGGCTACAACGACTTCACCGTCGCGATGCCGATCCTGATCCACGGCGACGCTGCGTTCCCCGCCCAGGGCGTCGTCGCGGAGACGCTGAACCTCGCCGACCTGAACGGCTACTCGACCGGCGGCACGCTCCACCTGATCGCCAACAACCAGATCGGTTTCACCACCGATCCCGCCGACGGCCGCTCGACGCGCTACTCGAGCGATCTCGCGAAGGGGTTCGACTTCCCGATCATCCACGTCAACGCCGACGATGCGGAGGCCGCGCTCGCCGCGGTGCGCCTGGCGATGGCGTTCCGCCGCCGTTTCTGGACCGACGTCGTGATCGATCTCGTCGGCTACCGGCGCTACGGCCACAACGAGCAGGACGAGGCCGCCTACACGCAGCCGCTGATGGCGGCGCGGATCGAACGGCAGCCGAGCGTGCGCGAGCAGTATGCGCAGGCGCTCGTCGAGGAGGGCGTGCTGAGCGAGGAAGAGGCCGCCGCCCTCGTCGAGCGGGTCGCGACGATGCTGAAGGGCGCGCACGAGCGCCTGAAGGAGACCTTCGGTCAGGCGGTCCCGGCGGTCGCGTACGAGGGGCGGATCCCCGCCTCCGGCGACGCCGAGGTGGTGACCGCGGTCTCCGACGAGCGGCTACGGATGCTGAACGAGGAGCTGCTCCGGGTGCCGGAGGGCTTCACCGTTCATCCGAAGCTGGCGAAGCAGCTCGAGCGCAGGCGCGAGACCATCGACGAGGGTGGGATCGACTGGGGGCAGGCGGAGGAGCTCGCGCTCGCAAGCCTCCTCGTGGAGGGGATCCCGGTCCGGTTGACCGGCCAGGACACCGAGCGCGGCACCTTCTCGCATCGCCACCTCGTCCTCCACGACTCCCAGAATGGCCAAGCGCATGCCCCGATCCAGCACCTGAACGGCGCCAGCGCCTCCTTCGAGGTGCACAACTCGCCGCTCTCGGAGACGGCGTGCGTCGGGTTCGAGTACGGCTACTCGGTCGCCGCGCCGGAGTCGCTCGTCTGCTGGGAGGCGCAGTTCGGCGACTTCGTCAACGGGGCTCAGGTGGCCGTCGACCAGTTCATCGTCTCGGGCCTGTCCAAGTGGGGCGAGACCTCGAGGCTGACCCTCCTTCTGCCGCACGGCTACGAGGGGAACGGCCCCGAGCACTCGAGCGCGGCGCTCGATCCGAGCGCGCGGCCGCTGATCGTGATGACGCCGAAGGGGCTGCTGCGCTTGAAGCAGGCGGCCTCGACCCTTTCGGAGCTGGCCGAGGGCTCCTTCCGGCCGGTGCTCCCCGACCCCGACGCCGTACCGGAGGCCGTCCGTCGCCTCGTCCTCTGCTCCGGGAAGGTCTACTACGACCTGGTCGGGCGCGAGCTGCGCCGGGCCGCCGGCTGGATCGCGGTCGGCCGGGTCGAGCAGCTCTACCCGTTCCCGACCTCGGCGACGGCTGAGCTCGTGCGCTCGTACCCGGGTGTCAGGGAGCTCGTTTGGGTGCAGGAGGAGCCGCAGAACATGGGCGCGTGGCGCGCGATCCGGCACCGGCTCGAGGAGGCGCTGCCGCAGGGCGTCTCGCTGCGCTACGTCGGCCGTCCCTGGCGCGCGAGCCCGAGCGAGGGCTATCCGACCGCGCACCTGAGAGAGCAGGACCGGATCGTCCGAGAAGCCCTGCGTTGACCGTGGGGGAGCCCCCGGTTCCCCCACGAGCCCCCTCCTTCACATCGCTCGCTCCGGGGAGCCTATTTCGGGCGCGAGCGGCGCGCCTCCATCACGCGCTTGGCGACCTTCGGGCCGTGCTTGCGCGCCTGCTTGAGAATCGTCTTGCGGTGACGCTGCGGAATGCGACGCCAGATGTCCCAGGCGGTCAGGGCGAGGCCGATCGCGCCGGTGCGGCGGAGAGTGCCGAAGCGCGCCATCGCGGGGACCCTAACGCTTCGGGCCGCCGCCACCATGGCCCTTGGGAGCCGAGTCGTCCTCGTGCCCGTGGTCGTGCCCATGACCGTGGTCGTCCGGCTTCGGGCCGTGCTCGTGCTTCTCGTGGCCCTTCGGTTGATCCTGGTGCTCGCTCTCGACGTGCTCTTGGTGGACCTTCGGCGTCTTCGCCTGCTCCTTTTGCGCGCGCGCCGTCCGTTTCGCCTGCTCCTTTTGCGCGTGCTCTGTCTTCTTCGCCTGCTTCTTCCGCGCATGCTCCGCCTGCTTCGCGTCCTCCTGGGACATCGTGGAGAGCGTCGGCTGCGGCTGCGGCTCCGTCGGCTGCGGGGTCACTCGCGGCTCCGCGGGCGCGGCGCGGCGATCCTTCGGCGGGTTCAGCTGAACGGGTGAATCGGCGACGCCGGGACGCGAGACCGGAGAGGCGAGCGGCGAACCACCTTGGGCAGGTGCAAAGAAAGGCGGGCACGGTCGCGCGCGAAAGTCGCGCGGGCTTGGGCGCCGGAAGCGGCGCCGCCTGGACGACCGTCCGCGTGCCGTTTCCGGCCAGGGCGAGCCCGGCCGGAGGAGCCTCGCTCCCGCCCAGGACGAGCGTGGGCAGGGTGATCGCGGCTCCGAGCGCGGCGAGGCATACGGCCCCGACGGCGACGATCCCAAGACCTCTGCTCACCTTCTCCCTTCCTACCGGTCTACTTGTGAGGGTATCGGTGTAATCCGCCCGAACCTAAAATTTCTAGGCGAGGGAGACGACATCGTCGCCGCCGTCGACGGGAGCTCTACGAGGCGAAGCGGACGGGCACGAACCGGGTCGTGACGGCGCGGCCGAGAGGACGGCACACCTGATCAGATCTCCGCCGGGGGGCGCAGTCGTTAGAATCCGGCGCTGATTCGCTCCAGACCCCACGGGAGGACTTTTTATGCCGGTGGAGACTCCGTCGTTGTTCGCGCAAGTGATCCAGGACCACCTCGAGCTGAAGCAGCGCAACTCCGAGCTCGAAGGGAATCTGCCGCTCGAGCGGTACAAGACCGAGGA
>WNGA01004075.1_pt1 | contig 33158 bp, 37 predicted proteins | sample 5400061 | NCBI WGS metagenome assembly WNGA01 (sample SAMN13153366, study PRJNA577476) | soil metagenome | isolation source: 100 cm soil or saprolite under grassland replicate 2 | place: USA:California | collected 2016-06-15 | reverse complement strand
GTTCCTCGACGAGATCGGCGACGTCACGCCCGGGCTGCAACTGAAGCTGCTGCGCGTGCTGCAGGAGCGCGACTTCGAGCGCGTGGGCGGCGAAGAGACCATCAAGGTCGACGTGCGCGTGCTTTCCGCCACCCACCGCGACATCAAGGTCGAGGTCGCCGCGGGCCGATTCCGCGAGGATCTGTTCTATCGCTTGCACGTCGTGCCGTGCGCGGTGCCGCCGCTGCGCGACCGCAAGGAGGACATCCCTCGCCTCTGCGCGCACTTCATCGCCAAGCTCGCGCCGCGCACCAACGCCGCGGTCAAGGGGCTGTCGGACGCCGCGCTGACCCGGCTTTGCACCTACAACTGGCCCGGCAACGTGCGCGAGCTCGAGAACGTGATCGAGCAGGCGCTCGTGTTCGCGGAGGGCGACAGCATCGAGGTCGGCGCGCTGCCGCCGGTCGTGCGCGGCGGCCTGCCCGACAACGCGCTCGCGCTGCCGGGAGGCGAGATGTCGTTGCCCGATCTGCTGGAAGATCTCGAACGCCAGCTGATCCAGCGCGCCTACGATCGTTCGGGCGGCGTCAAGACCGAGACCGCCCGCTTGCTCGGCATCAAGACCAGCGCGCTCTACTACAAGCTCGAGAAGTATGGCATCGGCGTGATCGAGAGCCGCGGCGACAAGGCCGCCCCAGAAGCCGAGGAGCGTTTGCTCGAGGACGGCCCATCCGAAGTTGGCGGGCGCGAACGTGCACGTTGATCGGCATCCAGTCGCTGGGCTGATTCCGGGCGCCGCGCTCGGCGCGCGGGGTGCGCTGGTGGCGGTCGCCGTCGTAGCCTTCGCGCTCGGGTGCGGGGAGGCCGAGGGCGCGCGCCGCAAGGACGCGCCGGTCGGCACGGTTCAACACGGCACGGCCAGCTACTACGGCAAAGGATTCGTCGGCAAACGCACCGCCTCAGGCGAACGCTTCGACCCGAACGCGATGACCGCCGCGCACAAGACGCTGCCGTTCGGCACCCGCGTCCGCGTCACCCGCGTCGGCGGCCGGTCGGTCACGGTGCGCGTGAACGACCGCTGTGGCTGCACGCACGGTCGCCTCATCGATCTCTCCGAAGGCGCCGCTCGCAAGCTGGACATGATCAAGGTCGGGGTCGTAGACGTCCGACTCGAGATCCTCGGCAAGAACCGGATCGACGAGAACTAGGAGATTGTTGCAGTACGTAGCCGCACACCCGCGCTTCGCGCGAGAGCGGCTAGATCACGGCTAGATCTTCTTGCCGCTCGTGACCTTGAGGATCGGCCCGGTCATCGCGAATCCCATCGCCTGGTCGTCGACCGCGCCGTCGACTTCGACCTTGGCGCCGTCTTGCTCGATCGCGCCCGGCGCGCCCTCGAGCGTGTAGGTCGTGCCGTCGTCGGCCTCGAGCTGCCAGTGCCCGCCCTCGAGATCGTTGCGTCGAACCGTGCCGCGAAACTTGGCCATGCGGGAAGTATAGCCGGCCTAGCTGGTGGTCGCTGCCCGCTTTGCCGTCCGCGCTTTGACCTCGGACTCCGCGACCGAGACCGGATCGAACCAGATTCGCGTACCTTCCTTCCGCGCGAGGTACGCCGACACTTTCAGCGTCGGTTGCTTGTGGCGCACGCGTGCGACGGTCTTTGCCAGATCCTCAGCCGGCGTGTGCGATCACGACCAGTCGTTCGAGGCCGTGAACGCGGGACAAGAAATCCAGTTGCCGCTCGGCGCTCTGGCCCTCCCAGAACGAGTGCAGTGACCCCGAGAAACACGCCGGGCCGCCTGGCAACGCGAGGCGGTCGTAGCGGGGCAGTTTGAGCCCGTCGTGCAGGAACTCGTCCATCTGCTCGCCGAACCGCCCATCGCTGCAGTAGATCGCGGCCGCGTGGATGCGGTCCCCGTCGAACGCGATCGAGCTGGTGAATTTCCCGTCGGCTTTCTCTGCGACTTTGCCCATGCCGGGCCGCTACATAGCACGGAAGTCCGCGAGCCGGGGGCGCGGGGGACCAAAGCGCGGCAGCGCGACGTCCTCCGATCTAATAGTCGGGGCCACCGGGTGCGACTTTGGTATTCAGCGTCAGCGGGATCTCGTACGGCGTCGGGCCGTAGAGAAACCGGTACTTGGCGTACAGGCTGACGACGCGCTTGACGTACTCGCGCGTCTGCGCGAACGCGACGAGCTCGATGAGCTCGTCGGTGGGGTGAGCACCGTGCTGCGCGCACCAGCGCGCCATCGCCCGCGGCCCCGCGTTGTACGCGCCCGCCGCAAGCGGCACCTCGTGCCCGAACTTGGCGAGCAGCGATCCGATGTACGACGCCCCGAGCCGGATGTTGGTCTCGGGATCGTAGAGCAGGTCGGGCGCGAACGGCTCTCCCGCCAGCGCCGCCACCCGCGCGCTGGTGGGTGGGATCATTTGCAATAGCCCGCGCGCGTCGGCGTACGAGACGTCGTGCGGGTTGAACCCCGACTCCTTCTTCATGATCGTGTAGAGGTAGAGCTCGGGGTTGCCGGCGGGCGGCCCATACTTGTCGACGAACGGCGCGTACGCCTTCGGGAAAGCCGCTTCCCACAGCGCACGCGTGCCCGCATCGGCGTGCGGGTCGGCGTCGAGCGCGCCGTCGTCGCGCGCGTCCGCGAGCCGGTAGGCGCGGCGGTAGTCGCCCGCGCGCTGATAGAGACCCAGCAGCCAGGGCAGCCCCTTGTCACCGCCGACGCGTTTGAGGATCTCCTTCTCTCGCACCTCTAGCTCAGCCGCCGCTTCGACGTCCATCCCGGCGTCGAGCAGCTCGTTGGCGGTCGCGATCGCCGGCTCACGCTCCGGGTTGGCCGGCTTCTCGAATACGACCTTGCGCACGGGCAGCTTGATCGGCTCCTCGCGCCCCGCCTGCTTGAGCCGCGCCCGCGACAACATCCCGTAGTACGAAAGCGGGCCGCGCTGCGCGAGCTGGCGGTAGCCGTTTTCGGCGTCGTCCTTGCGTCCGGTCTTGTCGTGCAGGCGCGCCCGCCAGTACGCCACGCGCGCGCCGATCTCGTCGGACGCGATCCCCGTGGGCCGCAGCCGCCCGTAGCGTTCCAGCCCGGCCGCCGCCTCGGCGGTGTTGCCCAGCAGGAAGTGCGCGAACGCGACGCACCACGCGGCGTCGTCGACGAACCCGCTGCCGCCGAACTTATCGAGCGTCGCCTGCAGCGCAGGCAAGCTCTCCTTGAACCGGCCTCGGTTGTAGTCGAGCCACCCCGATAGGTACTGCGCCTCGGCCGCGAACCGCGAGCGCGGAAACTTCGCCACCACCTGCCGGTAGCCCGCGATCGCCTCGTCGTCGCGATCGGCGCGCGACAGCGCGCGCGCGCCATGGAACTGAGCCGACGCCGCCTTGTCGCCGGTGAGCTTTGGCACCGCCGCGAGCAGGATCTCGCCCGCCTTGGCGTAGTCGCGGCGCATGTGGAACTTCGTCATCCCGATCTGGTAGTCGCGCTCGGCGGCCACGTCGGGCGGCAGGGCGGCTGGCAGCTTGGCGAGCTCGGCCAGCGCCTCGTCCCAGTGCCGGTCCTTCGACAGCGATTCGGCGCGCCGCAGGCGATCCGCGGGTGGCAGCTCGGGCCCGGCCGCGCCCGGGGCAGTCGCGCCCGGTGAGGCGGCACCCGGTGCGGGGGAGCCGGATGGCGGCGGCGCCGCACCCGCCGGCGGGGCGATTCTCCGTAACGCCTCGTCTGCGAGTGGATGGGCGGGGAAGTCGCGCGCGATGGCGAGGAACTGCGTTCGCCCAATGTCCGGCTTCTTGGCCGCCGCGACCTCGGCGATCCGGAACCGCGCCAGCGCCACGTCGCCGCTGCGCGGTCCCACCTTCTTCGTGAGCCGCCCGTACGCCGCCGCCGCGCCCGCGCGATCGCCCTCCATCCATAGGCAGTCGGCGACTCTGAACGGCGCCATCTCCGTCGGGCGGCCGCCGTGCCCGTGCGCGAGGCGTTCGAACCGCCCGCGCGCTGCGCGATAGTCGCCATCGTAGAACTCGCTCTCGCCGAGCAGGAAAGTCGCCCACGCCTCGTTCCGTAGCCCCTTGCCGATCGCGCCCCGCTCCCGGCCAGAAACGCAACTGCGAGCGCGAGCGCGTTCACCCGCGGATTCTAACCCTGGCGGCGCGCGCGACCGCGAAAGACGACGAGGCCGAGCGCGAGTAGCCCGAGTCCCCCGCCGGCCAGCATCGGTCCTCGCGGCGCTGGGGCCGCGACCACGCGACTCCCGGGCGTCGGGCCGTCGTACGGGGCGTCCAGCGCGACGTCGCCGGTTAGGGACGCCGCCGGCAGGACGGTCGACAGTCGCGTGAGCCGCATCCCGTCCGGGATTAGCGCTTTCAGGGTCGAGGTGGGACTGACGTACGAGATCTCGGTGGCCCACGCGCCCTCGACGACGAACGCGCGGCCGCCGCGCGCCGCCACCGCGTTCGCGACCGCCGTCGCGTAGGCGCCCCCGCGCAACAGGGTCGCATCCAAGTCGTCGATCGTGAGCGTCTCGAACGGCGCCGCCGGTCCGACCGTGGCGTCGGAAACGACCAGCACCGTGAATGCCACCTGCGCGGCGGCGCCGAGCCGCGCGAACCCCAGCGGCAGGCCGCGATGGTCGCCCGGCAACGTGAAGTGCACGCCCACGCTGGTGGCCGCGCTGGTCGCCGCGCGATCGTTGCGCCGGACGGCGATGAAGTAGCGCCCCGCCCCCGAGTAGGCGGTGACGATGGCCTGTCCGTCGGTCGGCACCGCGAAGCCGTTGTCCGCGAGCCACGCCGTCAGCGCGTCGGCGCTGGTCGCGTCCAGCACGACCGCCGTCACGGGGCCGATTCCGACCGGCTCGCCGACCTGGACCCCCGGCCCCCCACCACCTCCTTTGGAGTTACTGCCGCACCCGCATGAGATCCCACCGCCGCCCGGGCTCGCGATCTCGATCTGCGGCGCGGTTCTCGAGAACAGCCGCCCCAGCTCCACCGTGTCGGCCGGCTGTGGATCCAGCGTCGGCTGCGCCGGCACCGGGATCAGCGCGCCGTAGTCTGCTGCCGTGTCGGGCACGCCGACGGTCGTGATGACGTCGGTCTCGCCGTCGTGGACGGAGATGAAAATGCGCTGGGCGTCATCGCCCACCGTGCCTGGCGCGCTCACCAGCCCGGCGCCACACGCCCGCGCCCGCGGCAGCGGCACGAGGCAAACCAGCAACCAAGTGGCCAGCCCCAGCCACGGTGTCACGGTCGGCGTGCGCGACGGGCGCTTCATCGCAAGAGCTCCTTGATCCGGCACGCGAGCGTGAGGCGGGACATCTCAGCCTCCAAGCTAAGTGATGCTCGCGATCTTACACCCGGTCGCCGCGGGGTCCGCAACCAACGGGTCGGGCGGGCCGAAGACCCGACGTTTTCGAAACTGGACGTGGTACAAGGAGGCCGTCATGGGAAGCGTCAACAAAGTCATTCTGGTCGGAAATCTGGGGGCGGATCCGGAGCTGAAGTACACACCGTCGAGCCGCCCGCTTTGCAACCTCCGCATCGCCACCACCGAGGTCTACAAGGACAAGTCGGGGCAGAAGCAGGAGAAGACCGAGTGGCATCGGGTGACGGTCTGGGGTGACCAGGCCGAGAACTGCAACAAGTACCTCGCCAAGGGCCGCTCGGTATACGTCGAGGGCCGGCTGCAGACCCGCACCTACGACAAGGAAGGCCAGAAGCACTACGCGACCGACGTGGTCGCGGACCGGGTCGTCTTCCTGGGTGGCGGCGGCGGGGCCGGCGGTGAGGCTCGTCGCCAAGGCGGTGGAACTCCACGCGATTCCGGCCCAACCGAGGAAAGCGATTCGGCGCCTTCCCTGCCCGCGTCCGACGACGACATCCCGTTTTGAGCCAGCCCGCTCGCCAGCTTTCCGGGACCTAAGGGTCGTATCGCGAAGTACCGATATCTCCTGCAGGATCCCATGCTGGTGGTTCGTCGGCTTACCGCGCTCGCGGCGCTTTTGGCGCCGACTTTCCTCCCCGCACTGGTCGGCGGGCGGGATGCATCGCAGGCCGATCGGCTCGCGCCCGGCTCGGTCGTCACCCGCGCGGCGGCGATGACCGAGCGCACCGGCGAGGCGGCGCGGCTATGGAGCCCCGGGCACGGGGCCCATACCGGGTTCTACCCCTCGACCCACCCCCGCGAGCTGTTGCTGTCGTTCGACGACGGCCCCGACCTGTCGGGCACGCCGCTCATCCTCGATGAGCTGGATCGGCGCGGGCTCAAGGCTATCTTCTTCGTGACCGGGTGGCGCCTGACAGGAAGGCGTCCGGAGGACATCGCGCGCCGCGACCTGGTTCGTAAGATCGCGGCGCACGGGCACCTGGTCGCCAACCACACCATGAGCCACCACGATCTCTGTCAAAACCCGAACGAGCAGGCTGCCGAGATCGACGACAACACCGAGCTCATCGCCCAGACCACCGGGGTCAGGCCGTTGTTGTTCCGGTCGCCGTACGGCGCCTACTGCCGCAGCCTGGAGGCGACGCTCGCGATGCGCGAGCTGCCCGACATCGGCTGGAACATCGATCCTCAGGACTGGAAACACGACGACGAAGATGCCGTGTTCGCGTACCTGACCAAGAAGGTGCGCGAGCTTCAGGGTCGCGGCATCATGCTGCTGCACGACACCCACTCGGCGTCGGTGCATGCGTTGCCGCGGTTCCTCGACTGGCTCGCGCGCGAGAACGATCGCGCCGTGCGCGCGAAGCGCGAGCCGGTGCGGATGATCGACTATCGGGTCGTCGTCCCCGAGCGGTCGATGGTCGCGAGCGGGCTGCCGGAGCTGCTGGGCGCGCTGGTCGCTGACGCGGCCGGCTCGGTCGCGAGCCACTTGCCGCGCTGACACACGCGGAAGCGGCGTCATGTACATCCTCCGAGACATCGCGGCGGGCGATCTCGACGGGCTCGAGCGGGTGGCGATTCACCTCGATTCGGTGAACCTCCCCGATGACCGCGACGCACTCGCGCAGGTCATCGACCGGTCGCGCCGGTCGTGGAGCGGCGAGCTGCCGGTCGCGGAGCGCTGCTTCGCGTTCGTGGCCGTGGACGCGCAGAGCGGCGAGGTGGCAGGGACGTCGATGATCTTCGCCCAGCACGGCAGCCGCCGCGCGCCCCACGTGTTCTTCGACGTGCTCGAGGAGGAACGTTACAGCGAAACTCTCGACCGCCACTTTGCGCACCAGGTGCTGCGCATCGGCTACAACTACAAAGGCCTGACCGAGGTCGGCGGACTGGTGGTTCGGCCCGAGCTGCGCCGCCACCCGGAGAAGCTCGGGCGGTCGCTGTTCAGCGCCCGGTTCGTGTTCATCGCCATGCACCGCCAGATGTTCCGCGACGAGGTGCTGTCGGAGCTGATGCCGCCGCTCGAGTCGGACGGCACCAGCTTGCTATGGGAGTCGTTGGGGCGAAAGTTCACCGGCCTGTCGTACCAGGACGCGGACCGGATGTCGCAGACGAACAAGGAGTTCATCCGCACGCTGTTTCCCCAAGACCCGCTCCACGTGACGCTGCTGCCATCGCACGTCAAGGCGCTGATCGGCCAGGTCGGCCCCGACACCAAGGGCGTGGAGAAGTTGCTGCACGAGGCGGGGTTCACGTACGCACACCGGATCGATCCGTTCGATGGCGGGCCGCACTTCCACGCGCGCACGGATGACATCAGCCTGGTGCGCGACACGCGCGCGATGCGCGTGGGCGCCGCGGCCGGCGGCGCCACCCGAGGTGGGGCGTGGTTCCTGATCGCGCGTGAGCGCGAGGCGCCGCCGTATTTCGTCTCGACGCGGGTGCGGATGGCGGAGCCCGACGCGGCCAACCCGATCGCCGCGTTACCGTCGGAAGCGCGCCGGGTGCTCGACGTCACGGACGGCGATCCGGTCGCGGTCTTGCGTCTCGGATAGCCGCGGCATAGGGTGGCGGGCGATGCCCTCGACCATCTTCATCGTCGACGATGAGAAGAACATCCGGCGGACGGTGCGGATGGTGCTGGAGGGTGAGGGGTACTCGGTCGAGGAGGCGTCGAGCGGCGAAGAGGCGCTCGCGCGCTTGCCCGAGGTCGGTGCCGACATCGTGCTCCTCGACGTGCAGCTGCCTGGGATCTCGGGGCTCGAGACCATCGAGCGCTTCGCCAAGCTGAAGATCCCGGAGGTGCAGCCGACGGTCATCATGATCTCGGGCCACGCGACGCTGGCCGATGCGGTCCGCGCCACCAAGGCGGGCGCCTACGATCTGATCGAGAAGCCGCTCGATCGCGAACGGCTGATGGTGGTGCTGCGCAACGCGCTCGAGCGGCGCGAGATGGCGCGCGAGGTCCAGGGCCTGCGCGCGATCACGGACGAGCGGTTCGAAATGGTCGGCCGCAGCGCCCCGATGGCGGCGCTCTGCGCCCAGATCGCGAAGGTCGCGCCCACGCGCACGCGCGTCCTCATCACCGGCGAGTCGGGCACAGGCAAGGAGCTGGTCGCGCGCGCCCTCCACCGCGCGAGCGCGCTCGCGGACAAGCCGTTCGTCAAGGTGAACTGCGCGGCCATTCCGCCCGAGCTCATCGAGTCGGAGCTGTTCGGGCACGAGCGCGGCGCGTTCACGGGCGCGACCGGGCGCAAGCGCGGGCTGTTCGAGATCGCCGACGGCGGGACCATCTTCCTCGACGAGATCGGCGACATGATCGCCTCGGCGCAGGCCAAGGTGCTGCGCGTGTTGCAGTCGGGGGAGTTCACGCGCGTCGGTGGCGAGCAGGCGCTCAAGGTCGACGTGCGCGTGATCGCCGCGACCAACCGCGATCTCCAGGCGGCGGTGGCGGCGAACCAGTTCCGCGAGGACCTGTTCTTCCGGCTCAACGTCGTCCCGTTGCGTGCGCCGCCGTTGCGCGATCGCGCCGAGGACGTTCCGCTCCTGGCCAAGGCTTTCGTCGAGCTCGCGTGCCGGGAGAACGGCATGAAGACCAAACCGATCTCCGACGAAGCGATTGCGATGTTGTCCGGGTATCCGTGGCCGGGCAACGTGCGCGAGCTCCGCAACGTGATCGAGCGGCTGGTGATTCTGTCCGAGGAGACGATCGGCGTCGGCGACCTTCCCGAGGAGATCGTCGCCGAGGTGGCGCGCCACCGCCGCGAGAGCACCACCAGCCCGACCGAGCTGCCGCGCATCGAGCTGTCGGCCGAGGCGCGGGCGCTGCCGCTGCGCGAGTTCCGCGACCACATGGAGCGCGAGTACATCCGCGCCAAGCTCGACGAGAACGGCTGGAACATCTCGCGCACTTCGGCGCTGCTCGGCATCGAGCGCACCAACCTCCACAAGAAGATGCGCGCGCTTGGTCTGTCGCGCGAGAGCCACGGCCCACCGTCCGGCCCCGGCTCCGGCCAACCGTCGTGAGCCGCGCAGCGATCGGGGTCGCGGGGGCGCTCGGGCTGTCGGGCGTCGCGCTGGGCGCGTTCGGCGCCCACGGCCTGCGTGATCGCCTGGGCGCCGGCATGCTCGATGTCTACCGCACCGGCGTCCTCTACCACCTCATCCACGCGGCGGCCGCGCTCGCGATCGCGCTCGCCGCGGACAAGCTCCGCCGGGCACCGCTCATCGTCACGTTCTTCGCGCTCGGCGTGCTGGTATTCTCGGGCAGCCTGTACTTGCTCGCGCTCACCCGCGTCACTCAGCTTGGCGCGATCACGCCGATCGGGGGCCTCTGCTTCATGGTCGGGTGGGTGCTGATCCTCGTGGAAGCGCGCAGGCGCTAGCCGCTCTCGCGCGCAGCGCGAGTTTGCGGCTATTTCCGCGAAGCGCTAGCGCAAGACCGCCCACAGCGCCGCGGCGGTCGCGACGATCCCGCTCGCCAGCAATCCGACGCCGGTGAGCAGCTTGCGTCCGTCGTAGTGACCGCTGGTTTGCGCGAGCGCCGACAGCTGGCGTGTCCGGTCGGCGATGGTCGTGTTCAAGCGATCGATGGTCTGATATCCGGCGGATAGGGCGGGGTGAGCGGGGCGGGCGGTCGCGGCGGCGCGCCCCAGCTCGGCGGTCAGCTCGGCGACCTCACGCTCGGCGTCGCCGCGGTCGCGCTGGCGCCCGGCAATGCTCGCCGCCATCGCCGAGGCCGCGCGGCGACGCGCACCGACCGCCTGTTCGAGCTTGGCCTTCGCGGCCGCCGCAGTCGCGCTGAGCGCGGCGGCCTTGGCCCGGTGCTCCGCGAGCTCGTGGTCGAGGTGCTTCGCCTGTCCCTCGAGCGCCGTGTGCTCGGAGGTGAGGCGCGCGATCTGATGCACCAGCTCGGCGGCGCGCGCCGGCGTCGGCAGCGGGTTCGCCGTCGCCGCGCGCTGCAGGCGGTTCCGCTCTTCGGCGGCGCGGGCGAGCCGCGCCTCGACCGCGCGCCGGTCGGTGGTCGCCGCGCGCAACAGCTCATCGGCGTCGCGGCTCGATCTGTCGTTCGTCGCCCACTCGACCTGCGCCGCCACCTCCTCGTTCGTGAGCCGCGTGGCCTCCGCCTGCTGGAGCTCATCCGCCGCCGCGCCGTCGGCGACCGCCGCCTCGCGCCTGGCGCTGGCGCGGCCGATCGCCTCGAGCAGCCCGGTCAGGTCGGCGTGGGTGACGCCCTGCTGGAGCACGGCGGTCGCGAGCCCGTTGACCGCGCCCGACAACAGCGCCTCGGCGCCCGCGCGCTCTTCGGTGAGCCGCCGCCGGCGCTCTTCGGCGTCGATTCGGCCACGCAGGAACACGTAAACGTATCCGATCGACTCGGTGATCCACCTGAGCGCCGACCGTGATTTCCCAGCCGCGGGCCGCCCCGATTTCGGGAACGCCACCGTCGCCGAGGTGTCAGACCCGGGGCGTGGGGTCCTCGGCGAGGCCATGGTCGGGGACAGCGCGGCCCGCCCCCTGGGGCCGACCTCGCCTGGCGCCCCGGCGTGGGTGGCCTCGAGCGCCCACATCGCGCCCGACGTCAACCGTCGTCCGCACTGCGAGCAGAATGCGAGGTGATCCGCATTCTGGTGCGAGCAATGACGGCAGGCGCGCATCGCGGTGGTGAGTTTACTTTATCCGTGATACCGATTTGTCATGAACGCCGCTGCGAAAACCAGCTGCCAGCTCATCGAGAAGACCCTACGCAAGAGTCCCGCGTTCAAGAAGGTCGACGAGGGCTTGTACGTCGTCAAACAGGGGTCGTCGATCGTCATGATCAACGTCATCGCCTGGAACCCCGACCGCGCCGTGGTCCGTTGCGTCGCCCAGCTGGTCAAGGGCGTGACCATGGAGGTGCCGCTGGCGCTGCAGCTCTTGGAGATGAACGCGCTCCTGCGCTTCGGGGCGTTCGCCTACGTTCCCGCCGGCGACGTCATCATCTTTTCTCACACGCTGCTCGGCGGCCCGACGCTGGAGGCGGTGGAGTTGACCACCACCATCCGCGACGTCGCGATCATCGCCGACGAGTACGATGACCGTATCGCCGCCCGCTACGGCGGCCAGACCATGCAGGAGTTGCTCGAGGAGAGCGTCGTCGAGCACTTCCGGTCGGCGCACGGCAAGGACCACTTCAAGGCTTAGCCGCCTCGGGGCCTGGCGTCGTGACGGGGGCCAAGAACAACATCCTCGAGGCGATAGGCGGCACGCCGATCGTCAAGCTGCAGAAGGTCGCGCGCCACGTCGCCGCCGACATCTTCGTCAAGTGCGAGTACCTGAACCCGGGCGGGTCGATGAAGGACCGGGTGGCGATGAACATCATCGCCGACGCCGAGCGCCGCGGGCTGCTCGGACCCGGCGGCACGATCGTCGAGGCCACCAGCGGCAACACCGGCATGGGCCTGTCCCTTGTGGCGGCGCTGCGCGGTTACGCCTGCGTGTTCGTGATGCCCGACAAGATGTCGCAGGAGAAGGTCGCGGCGCTGCGCGCGTTCGGCGCCCGCGTCGTCATCTGCCCGACCGCTGTCGAGCCCGAGGATCCGCGCAGCTACTACCAGACCGCGAAGCGCATCGTCCAGGAGACGCCGGGCGCATTCTACGCCAACCAGTACCACAACCCCGCAAACCCCGAGGCGCACTACCAATCGACCGCGCCCGAGATCTGGCAACAGACGAACGGCGAGGTCGACGTGTTCGTCGCGGGCATGGGCACCGGCGGCACGCTCTCGGGCTGTGGACGCTACTTCAAGGAGAAGAAACCCGGCTTCCGCGTCGTCGGCGTCGATCCGATCGGCTCGCTCTACTACGAGTACATCAAGACCGGACGCATGACGCGGCCATTTTCGTACTACGTCGAGGGCATCGGCGAGGACTTCCTGCCCGGCACCATGAACCTCAAGATCGTCGACGACATCATGCGCGTCGACGACAAGGAGTGTTTCCTGATGACCCGCGACCTCGTCCGGCAGGAGGGGTTATTCGTGGGCGGCAGCTCGGGCGCGGCGATCGCGGGCGCGATCAAATACGCTGAGATGTCGAAGCGTAAGGAGAACATCCTCGTGCTGCTGCCCGACGGCGCGCACAAGTATCTGTCCAAGATCTTCGATGACAAGTGGATGCGCGAGAACGGTTTCCTCGACGAGCCCGATCCGCTGGGCACGGTCGCCGAGCTGTTGCGGGGCAAGAAGCCGCGGCCGCTGGTGACAGCGCAGAAGGGCCAGAGCGTGCGCGAGGTCGTCGCCCTCATGCGCGACCACGGCGTCTCGCAGCTGCCGGTGCTCGAGGGGGAGGACGGGCGACTCACCGGCATCGTCGCCGAGGTCGATTTGCTCAAGCATCTGGTCGAAGGGGAGGGCGGGCTGGACGCTCCCATCGACCCGCTGGTCGAGTCCGACTACGCGACGGTTACGCCCGCGACGCGCATCCACCTCGTGCGCAACATCTTCAACGACGCCACCGTGGTGGTGGTGCAGGACCGCGAGGCCGTCGTCGGCATCATCACCAAGATCGACCTCATCGAATTCCTGGCCGAGCGCCGGCGGACATGAAACGCCCGCGCGGGCGGCGGTTCGAGACCCTCGCGGTGCATGCCGGCCAGAGCCCGGAGCCGACGACCGGCGCGGTGATGACGCCGGTGTTCCTGACCTCGACGTTTGCGCAGAAGGGGCCCGGCAAGCACACCGGGTTCGAGTACTCGCGCACGCAGAACCCGACCCGGTTCGCGCTCGAGGCCAACCTCGCCGCGCTCGAGGGCGGCGACTGGGGGCTCGCGTTCAACGCCGGCCTCGCCGCGTCGACCGCCGTGCTCGGGCTGCTCAACGCGGGCGACCACGTCGTCGCCGGCGACGATCTCTACGGCGGCTCGTACCGCCTGTTCGAAAAGGTGTTTCGCAGATTCGGGGTCACGTTCAGCTACGTCGACGCGCGCGACGTCGCGGCGGTCGCCGCCGCGATCGGCCCGGCCACGCGGCTCGTCTGGGTGGAGACGCCGACCAACCCGCTCCTGCGCCTCGCCGACATCCGCGCCATCGCCGGCCTCGGCGCGTCCCGCGGCGTGCGGGTGTGTGTCGACAACACGTTCATGACTCCGTTCTTCCAGCGCCCGCTGGACCTGGGCGCGGACCTGGTCGTGCACTCGACGACCAAGTACCTGAACGGCCACTCCGACGTCGTCGGCGGCGCTGTCATCGGCCGCGACCCCGACCTGCGCGCGCGGCTGGCGTTCTTGCAGAACTCGATCGGCGGCAGTCAGCCCGCGTTCGACAGCTTCCTCGTCTTGCGCGGCACCAAGACGCTCGCCGTGCGTATGGAGCGCCACGAGGCCAACGCGCGCGCGGTCGCCGGCTGGCTCGAGGCGCGCCCCGAGGTCGCGCGCGTGATGTACCCGGGCCTCAAGTCGCATCCGCAGCACGCGCTCGCGCGCAAGCAGATGTCCGGCTTCGGCGGCATGGTCAGCTTCGTGCTGAGCGAGAACGCGGGCACGCTGCGCCGCGCGCGCAGCTTCCTCGAATCGCTGCGCGTGTTCACGTGCGCCGAATCGTTGGGCGGCGTCGAGTCGCTGGCCGAGCACCCCGCGATCATGACCCATGCCTCGGTCCCGCCCGAGCGCCGGCGGGCGCTCGGCATCAGCGACGGCCTCATCCGGCTGTCGGTCGGCATCGAGCACGTCGACGACCTGATCGCCGATCTCGACCAGGCACTGTCCCGCCGCGCCTGACGACCGTCGCGCGCCCGACCGCGACGTCAGGGGCGCTGGCACTCCTCGCGCAGCTGGATGTCCCGCATCGGGTCGCTCTTCAAAAGCAAGTCACAGGCCGCGGGGCGCAGCGTGATTCGGGTGAGATTGCTGCCGTCGAAGTCCCAGCCGTTGGCGTCGTTCCTCGGCACCTCGACGTTGCCGATCCGCAACGTGACGTGATTAGGGTCCATCGGACGCTCGACGTCGATCTTGCACGCGTCATCCGCCATCTCATGCACGATCGCTTCGATTGTGGACTCGAGGTTGTTCGGCGAAACGATGTCATAGCTACCGAAACCCGAGGCGGCGATGTCGTTGAGGCAGCGGTCCTGCCCCGAGGTGTTGAGTCCCACGACATTGGTCCTCGCCCTATACTGGTTGTTCAGGGCGGAGGCTTGCCAGGTCGCCACGCGGCAAGGATCGTTGGAACCCTCGGAGCAGCCCGCTTCCTCGTCGGCTTGGCCGTCGGTGACCAGCAGGACGTAACGGTTACGCGCGAACGGGTCGAGCCGGCTGAAAACATCCAGGGAGCCCGCCAGCGCCGCCCCGATCGGGCGCTCGCCGCTCGAGACGCAACCCGCGGTCGGCGAATCGCACGCGTGCAGGTCGTCGACGAACTTGCCGTATCCGTGTTGGCTTGGAATGCCCGCCTCGATGAAGCAGCAGCCCATGCCGTTACAGCCGCTCGGGTCCGGGAACGCGACGTACCCGAGCCGGATCGAGTCCTGGAATGCCTCCACCGCGTTGCTGAGCGCGGCGGCCGCAGCGGCCGACTTGGTCCACGATCCGAACTGCCCGTTCATCGACGTCGAACGATCCAGCGCAACGATGATCTCCGCCATAGGCGCCATGTAGAAGAGGTCGTGCGATACCCCGCCCGGACAGCCCACGCCGCCGATACCTCCGCCCCCAGTACCGCCAGAGCTGGTGCCGGCCGAACCGCCACCCGTCCCGCCGGTAGCGCCCGAGGCTTCGAACACCACCCGCTGTTCGCAGGCCGCGAGCGTCGTCGCCAGCGCCAGCGCCACCACCAGGCCGGTCCCGCGCGCGTGCCAGCTCGTCTGGTTCGCCAGCCGCATGGCGGCCCCGCTCAGCGCGAGCGGCCGTCGGCGGCGACGAGGGCGGCCGCCTCGGAGCGAAAACGTCCAGAAGGATGGCCACGGAGGTAGGCCCGCGCGGCGTCGGTTCCGCCGGCGTCACCGAGCCGCACCAAACACTCGGCGCGATGGAACGCGGCGCTGTCGGCCACCTCGCGCGAACGCGCGGCCCCGAGCGCGACCTGATATGCCCCGAGCGCCCGCCGGCAATCGCCCCGCGCGCGCTGGAGGTCGCCTGCGACGCGCGCGATCTCGCCGCGCCGCTCGCTGTCGGGGTGGCGGCGCAAGAACTCCGTCGCCTCGATCAGCGCGTCGTCGGACTCGCCCGTGCGCGCCAGCGTCTCGATGATCGAGACCTCGGCCTCGACGCGCAGCATGCCGTCGGGGTAGTCGGTCCGGTAGCGGCGCCAGGCCGCGACCGCCGCGCCCGGCTGCCCGAGCTTGTCGTTCAAGATCTTGCCGGTCTCGTACGCGGCGTTTTCGCCCGCCGGCCCGCCCTGCTTGGCGACCGCGCGGTAGATCTGCAGCGCGCGCCCCGGCTCGCCGGCCGCCAGCGCCGCACGTGCCGCCGCGACCTCGGTTCCCGCCCCGGGGGCTTCGGCTCGGCTCGCCGCATGCGTCCGGCCCGCGCCGGGCGCCAAGGTCGCTGTCACGACCTTGGCCAGCGTGCGATGGTTTCGCGAGCGCGGCGTGGGCTCGACCGCGATGGTGGTGGAGGTCTCCGCGGTATCACGAGCCGGCCCGGCGGCGACCGTGTTCACCGCCCCGCCGGGCTCGTTACCGCTGCTGGCGGCCGCGCCGCTTCCGGTGTCGCCATCCGCGGCTTCCGCGATTGGCTTGGGGCTCCGCCACCCCTCACCCGGGTTGAGGCGCGCGAGGCGCTCGTCGCCCTTCCAGACTTCCACCACGCCCTCGCGGACGTTGATCGCGACCTGGCGATCGCCATCGACCGCGACGCCGAAGCGGGTGCCGATGACGACCACGCGAAAGCCTTCGGCGCGCACCACGAACGGGTGCCCCGGCGTCCGCCGCGGTACGCTGAAGCGAACCTCGCCGCCCTCGACCCGCGGGTCGCCGCCCTCGAGCCGCATGACGCTGGCGGTGTCGAGCTGTGCCTCGACGCCACCTTCGAGCGTCAGCCGCCGCATCCCGAACGCATCGGGCGAGGTCATCACCGGCGACGTCCGCGCCGCGTTGGTGGGAGACTCGACCGTCCGCGGCCACAGTAGCGCCGCGCCCGCGATCGCGATCGCCGCCGCGCTCGCGACCCCGCCCGCGAAGTAAGGCCAGCTGCGCGGCCGAATCTGTTGCACGCGCTCGACCACGTCCGCCAGCGCCGTCCAGCCCCGGCGCAGCGTCATGTCGTCCGGTCCGCGAAGGTGCGCGTCGTCCAGCGCGCGCCTCAGCTCGCGCGCCGACGGGTCGTCACCGTCGGGCCACTGCCGCGGGCTCACCCCGTCCTCCGTTTGGCCATCGCGGTCAGCTCGGCGCGCGCGTAGTGCAGCCGTGACCAGGCGGTGTTCTCGGGGCAGCCGGCGATGCGCGCCACCTCGTCGATGGGCACACCCTCGATCTCGAACAGCACCAGCACGAGCCGCTTCTTGGGCGACAGCTTGGCGATCATCTCGTCCAGCACCTTGAGGCGGGCGGTACGCTCCGACGGATCGGGCGCGGGCGGGGGCGCGGGCTCGCGTACCAGCAAGGTCGACAGCAACTTACGGACGCGGCGGCGCCGGCCGGCGCGCGCGGCATGGCGGGCGGCGATTCGATAGATCCAGGTGGAGAGCCGCGCCTCGCCCCGGAACCGGTCGAGGCTCCGGTACACGGCGACGAACACTTCCTGGCAGGCGTCCTCGCGCTCCTCGGGCGGGACCCCGAAGGCCGCGAGAAAACGGTGCACCACCGGCGCGTAGCCGTCGTAGAGCTGGCGCCAGGCGCCCGTGTCTCCGCCGCGGCAGCGCGACACGACCTCGAAGTCGCCCCTCGGCGAGGGGGCTTTCCGGGGAACCGCGCGTAAGAGACCTGGGGTGTTCACGGGTGACTCGCCCAATTAGTGCCCCACTGAATTTGGCTTCATTGAAACCAGAGGCCCGATTCTACTGCAAGCCCAAGGTAGGTGCGGGGCGTACTCCACACCTCTGCATTCGGGGGCTCCGTCCTGGCTCCCGTCACAAAATGGTACGGAACCGCAATGCCGGCCCGCGCCAAGGCCCTGAAGTAGATGTGGTGCGTCGAACGGTAGGACCAGCCGAGCGCGACGTCGGCCCCGGGACTCCAACACCACCGACCGTGACACAACGCGGTTAGCTGCAGATCGACGCCTGGAATGCTGGGCGCAAGCCCAACTTTGATCGCATCGAGATCGACGCCAAACCCGGGTTCGAGCTGGCCCCACCGGATGTGGACCGGGAAATACATTCCGAGACGGATCGGGTACCGGCGGAAGCTCGCCTCGCCCACCGGCGACGCCGACGAAGCGGCGGTCGCGACCCCTGCCTCGAGCCGGAGGCCGAAGCCGCGCTCCATGCCCGCCACCAGCGTCGCGGCCCCATCATACGCATTGGTGTCACCGACCCGGCCGGTGGCCGAGGCCGCGAACGACCACAACGGCGAGGACGCCGATCCCGATGGGTGGGGTTCCCGCTCCGGCTCCGTCGCGGCGGCGGCCGATAGCGCTGTCTTCTCCTCCACGCGCGGCGCCGGTTCGGGTGGCGGCGCCGGTGGCACGGGCGGCGGGCGGGCGGGTGGCAACGGCGGCACGTCGTAACCCACCTCCCGCCAGTAGCGCTCGACGATCAGCGCGACCGTCTCGGCAAGCGCCAAGCAGTCATTGGCGCGCACGCGTTCGCTCGCTGACAGCGCTCGCCGCAGCAGGAGCTCGCCGCCCCCGTCGCTGAGCTCGAGCCGCGTGACCCCGGACGCGTCGCTCGCCACCGCGAGCCGTAGCGTGCCCGCGCCCAGCACCTGCCCGAGCGGGATGACGCTGCCCGGAAGCCGGCTCGCGAGCGCGTCGGTCACCTGCCGGGGCGACGGGCAGCCGTCGTGGGGGCCGGCCGGCGCCAGCACACCAATCGCGGCGGGGACGAGGGCGAGGCTCGCGAGCACGCCCCATTATCCCCGTGTCGCGGCCACCCGCGCGACCAGTCGATCGATACCGTCGGCGAAGCGATCGGGTGCGGGCAACAAGCTCACGACCAGGAAGGCGCCGCCCGACAGATCGAAGAAGTAGCCGGGGTGGACGATGACACCGTCGGCGATGAGCGCCGCGGCCCAGGCTTCGTCGCTGCGGATGGCTGGCACGCGAACGATGGCCGACCACCCGCCCTCGATCGGCAGCCGCGTGCATCCCGACGCCGCCGGCAACCGCCGATCCAGCACCGCGAGGTTGGCCGCAGTGCGCGCCCGGATCGCCGCTCGCACCTCCGCGCCCACCGACAGCAGCTCCGGCAGCGCGCTCTGCACCGGCGTTCCGACCGAGAGCGCGGTGTCGGCGATGAGCTCCAGCGCGGCGAGAGCGCGCGCGGCCTGCGGGCCCCCTACCACGATCCAGCCCAGCTTCAGCTGAGGAAAGCCGCACGACTTCGAGAGCCCGCCCAGACTAAAGCCGGGTACGGCGCTTTCCAGCGCCGGCTCGGCCGCGAGCACGGGCACTCGGTTCGCGTCCGCGCCGAACGGATACCCGGCGAACACCTCGTCCGAGATGATCGCGAGGTCGTGACGGACGCTTACGTCCGCCAGCTTGCGGAGCTCGTCGCGTTTCAGGAACGACCCGGTCGGGTTGTTGGGGCTAACGACCACCAGCGCGCGTGGGCGGGCGCCGGCCTCGCGCGCGGCCGCGATGGCCGCTTCCACGAGCGCCACGTCGAGGTGCCAGCGCCCGTCGAACGCCAGTCGATACGGCGCCGGCACGACCCCCTCGAGCCGCGCGAGGTACTCGAACAGTGGGTAGCTGGGCTCGGGAACGAGCACGGCGTCCCCGGGATCGGCGAGCAGCTTGAACAAGAACCCGTACGATTCGCTGGTGCTGGCGGTGATCGCGATCCGGGCGGGATCGATGTCGACCCGCGGGCCGAGGTCGGGCCGCGCGTACTCGGCCGCGACGGCCGCGCGCGCCTCCGGTAACCCGAGCGGCGAGGGTACGTAGCGCGCGGCGTCCGCGCGCGCGAACGCGGCACGCACCGCTTCGGTGGGATACGGAAGCCCCACGCAAGTGGGGTTGGATTCGGTCAGGTCGATGACGTCGCCGTCGTCTTCGCGCGCCCGCGCGAGCGCCGCGAGCGCGTTTTCTTTCGCGTCCCAGCGCAGCCGCGTCGAGAACATCCGCGCAGATTACCTCGCGCCGGGGGAGGCTTACTTGCCGTGGCAGGACAGACAGCCGAACCCGGTCTTGTTCTCCGGCGTCATCTCGGGCACGCCCAGCAGCTTGGCCATCGCGGGCTTGACCTTGGTGAGCATGAACTGGCTGATCGCGGGTTTGTCGCTCATCAGCTTCTTGAAACCGTCGGGCGTCGTCGGCAGCCTGGGCAGGCCGGGATTGGGCATCCGGAACGATCCTTCGGTCGCGCCGTCGCCGTGGCAGGTAGCGCAGGTCATCTTCGCGTACCGGGAGGCATCAAACGCGACGAACACCTCTTTCATCTTGGGCATGACCACCGTCTTCATGTAGTGGCGGCGATCGGTGAAGCTCATCGCCGGCCACCCGATGGTCGGGACCGGGGACGCCGGCGCGGTCGCGGGCGCCGCCTCGGCCGTCGGTGGAGCGATCGCCAGGGCGGTTGCGCCGGCGGGCGGACTGGCCGGCGCGGTCGCCGCGGCGGGCCCGGCGGGATGAGGCGCCGGGGGGGCGGTCGCGCAAGAACCCCCGAGCACGGAAAGCGCCAGCCAGCGAGCGCACCGGCGGGTCGGGAGGCGGTGGGTCATACCAGCGCTGTATACGACGTCCCGCCGTGGCTCGCTATATCGCGTCAGGGCCCGAAGACGTAAAATGGCGCCCGCGATGGGGCTCGACCTGCGCGATCTCTTGCGGGCCGAAATGCGGGTTCATCCGCGCCTCGAGCAGCAGGGGTTGTTCACGCGCGTGGACGCTCGGGCTCGGATCGCGGCCGCGCTGCCGCCGCTGGTCCCGTTCGCGGACGCCGAGTACACGGGCGCGCTGTGGATCGTCGACTGGGATCACCGGCTGCCGTCCCGGCATGCCGTGCTGCGCGCGTACGCGTACTACGGTGCGAGCCGCAAGCGTGAGCTCGAGGAGGCCTACGCGGCGCGGATGCGCGAGATCGCCGCCGACGATCTGTTCCCCGAGTTCGACGTCTCGGACTTCGCCGGTCTCCCCGCCGACGAGGCCTACGAGGCGGAGACCGATCTCGGCGGCAGCCCCGCGCGGCTACGGCTGGTCAGCGAGTGGCGCCGACAAATCCAGCCCAGCGCCTCTTCGCGCGCGATCGACATCGTGCGCGGGTCGGCCCCGTTCCGTGACTTGAAGGGCCAGGGCCGCGTCCGCCCCGCTGGGCTCGGCGATCTCGAGCCCGCGGAGTGGTCGCCGCCCTGCGAGAGCGGCCACGTCCGCTGGGCGCTCGACGTCTGGTACCTGCTGACCTTCAACGGAATGGTCGGAGAAGGCCGCGCCTTTCTCGTCGACCTCATCGAACGGCAGGTCGTGCGCGAGCGCGACTTTCAGTTCCGCGCCGGTTGACCACGGTTAGTCGGGGACAGCGGTTTCGCGAGCTACTTGGCTATTTTCCCGCCCTTGTCCTTGCATTCCTTCTCGCTGACCTCGATCCAGCCTTTCCCCTTACACGAGTTCTGACCCGCGCACGCGTTGCCAGCGCCGTGACACGCGCTCTTGCCCTTGCACGAGTTGATGCCCGCGCATCGAACCTTGGCCGTCTCGCCCGCTGAAACCGCGATCGGCGTCGCGGCTGCGAGCAATCCCGCTGCGAGCGCGGCGACGAGTGCACCTTTGCTGGTCATGATGATCTCCTGGGTGGTTGGCCTGACGGTGTGGGAATAGCACGACGTGCCACGCGCTCAAACCGACGGCCTAGCCTATCGGGCGACCGCTCCAGGTCTTGGCGTTGCGGCCGGGGCTGAGCCGTAACAGCGGCTCGCCGACAATCACCGGCCGGCCGAGCGTCTTGAGCAGCCGCCGCACCATCTCCTGGAAGGTTGCCGTCAGCGACTCTTCCGAGGTCACGTCGGCGTGGAGCTTGGCGCCTGCCATGGTTCCGTGACCCCCCGCCGCGCCGTCGTGGTCCACGACCTGACGCATGATCGATCCCGCGCGCGCATCGTCGGCCTCGGTGCGCAGCGACATGTACGCGTGGGCGCCGTAACGCCCGAGGCAGAGCACGTAGCGCGCGCCTTCGTAGGAGAGCAGCAGATCCGCGATTTCCGCCACCAGATCGGGATACCCGAGCGCACCCAGGTTCACGGCCACGAGCTCTCCGTAGAGCTCGGCCGAGCGCAGCGCGCGATCGAGCGCCGCGAAGTGCGCGCGCGGCACCTTGGGATGGGTCATTCGGTAGAGCAGCCCATGGTCGACGAGCGGCACGAGCTCTAGATAGGCGCGGCGTTCGGCCTCGGTCGACTCGCGGCCGAGATCGCGGGTCTCGGTCCGCAGCGCGAAGAAGAACGCGGTCGCGAGCGAGGCGTCGATGGCCACCGCGCGCGCGCGGAGGTACTGGAAGACGATCGTGGAGGTGGCGCCCAGGTCGGGCCGGATGTCGCGCCACGCGGCGCGCGTGCTGCCCGGGCGCGGCGGGTGGTGGTCGACCACGATGTCGACCCGGTGCCCTGGCGGGAGCGAGTTGTTGCCGGTCTCGGGCTGCGTGTCGACGAGCGCGATGGCGTCGTACCCGTCGACGTCGAGACCTTCGACCGACTCGAGCGGCATCCGGAGGTTGTCGACCATCGCGCGATTCTGCGCGCGCCCGACGATGCCGCCATAGCCGAGCGTGACCTTGGCCCCGAGCGTGCTCTCGAGCAGCCGGCCTAGCCCCAGCGCGGCGGCGAGCGAATCGGGATCGGGGTTGTCGTGCGTGTAGATGAGCACCGACTTGCGCCCGGACAGCCCGGCGAGCGCACCGTCGAGATCGAAGCTCGGGACTTCGGGAGGTTCGTCCATCAGGGCGCCGGCCGGATCTGAAGATTGTCGAAGCTCAGCGCTGCTTGCCAGTCGTTGACGGCGAGATATTCGTGGCCCGCGCCCGCGAGCGGCGCCGGATCGGTCCAAGTGAGAAAAGGCTTGCCGTCGATCGACCAGTCGAGCGCACCGGCCCGCCGCACGATCGTGAAGTGGTAGCGCCGTCCGGGCTCGACGTGAAGGTCCGCGCGCTCGGCCTTGCGGCCCTCGTCGTGCTCGTTGTTGCGGCAGATGACCGAAAGCGAGTTGTTCCAGCCGCCGAAGATCAACACGTAGCCACTCGACACGTAGCTGCCCTTGTCCGGGTCGAACGATTCGCCGTCGCCGTAAAGCTCGAGCTTGATGTCGCCCGCGGGGCTGTTCGACGTCACGTCGAGCTCGATCACGGCGTCGGCCGGCAGCCGCCGCCGCAGCCACGCCGGGTGATTGAACGCGTTCGCGATCGACAACTGACCGTTGGCAATCCGGTACTCGGGGCTGGTGGCCCGCCAATCCACGCCGAGCTCGGCGCGTTCGAAGTCGTCGCGAAACGGCGCGTCTATCGTCGGGCTCTTCACGCGGCAGCCGGCGGACAGCGCCGGGACCAGCGCGGACAGCCAAACCAATACGAAGTGCGGCAGCACCACGGACGGCAAAACCGACGGTGCCGAACCGCGCATCCCCAGCAAAATAGCCCCCGCAGCCCTCACCATCAAGCTCGTCGGAGAATCTCGTGCAGGAGGCCCCAGCGGATGCCGCGATCGCTCACACGAATTTCGGAGATGCGGGCGGCGCGGGCGATCTGGTCCAGGATCAGCGCCCCTGCGAGGATGACGTCCGCGCGGCGCGGATCGAGCCCCGGCATGTGCTCACGCTCCGCCTGGGTTGCCGCGCGCAGCCGATCGATCTGACGGCCGAGCTCGCCGGTCGCGAGGCGATAGCCGTGCACGCGCGCGGCGTCGTAGCTGCCCAGGTTCAACGCCATCACCGCCAACGAGGTGACGGTTCCCGCGACGCCGACCAGCGGCCCGCCGCCGTCGCCGAACGGGACCGCCGACAACGCGGCGCCGACCTCCCCGATCACCGCGGCGATTTCGTCGTCGTTCGGCGGATCGTGACCCACGAACCGTTCCGTGAGCCGCACCGAGCCGAGCGGCAGGCTGGTCCGAAACCGCACCGCCCCCGCGCGCGCGAGCACGATCTCGGTCGAGCCGCCGCCGATGTCCACAACCGCGAGCTCACCCGGGCCGTACTCGGGGAACGCGGCGCGCACCGCCGCGAACGTCAGCGCCGCCTCGCGCGCGCCGTCGATCACCTCGACGTCGGCGCCGAGGATCTGCGCTGCGGGCCGCAGGAAATCGGCCGCGTTCGGCGCGCGCCGCAAAGCCTCGGTGCCAACCGCCGCGATTCGGGTGGCGCCGTGCTCGCGGGCCGCGGCCACGAACTCGCGCAGCGCCGCCAGCGTACGCGCGATGCCCTCGGCACCGAGCGCGCCGCCGGAGCCGATACCGCGCCCGAGCCGCGTGATCTCCGCGCGCTCTTCGAGCACCTCGACCGCGCCCGCGCCGGCGCCGGCGCCCCCTTGCGCGCGCGCCACCAACAACAGCGTGGTGTTGGTTCCGACGTCTACGGTCGCGAGGTTCATCCAGGTCAGCGACGTGGCGCCGGTCCCCACGACGGGGAAGACGCACCGCCGCGCCAGATCTGGACCTCGTGGTGGGTCTCCGGATTTTGCACGTAGATCCCGCCGCGGCTCGACACGTACGCCAGCAGCCGCCCATCGGGCGACCAGCTCGGGTCGAGGTTCGAACCCTTGCCCTGGGTGACGCGATCGATTCGCCCGCTCTTCACGTCGAGCACGAAGACGTCGAACACGCCGCGCTCGTCACGGCCAGTGAACGCGATCTGCGGCTTGTCGGTGCGCGGGCTCCAGCGCGGCGTCTGGTTGTACTTGCCCTGGAACGTCATCCGCTTGGCGGCGCCGCCCGACGCGGGCATCACGAACAGCTGCGGCGATCCCTGCCGGTTCGATACGAACGCGATCTGCGACCCGTCGGGCGAGAAACACGGCGAGCTGTCGATGCCCGGGTGGTTGGTCAGCCGGCCGATCACGCGGCCGTCGTCGGAGCTGATGCGATAGATCTCCGAGTTCCCCTCGTACGACAGCGTGAGCGCCAGCGTGCGCCCATCGGGCGACCACGCGCCGCCGGTGTTGAGCCCCGGCTGCTTGGAGACGCGCCGCGCACGCCCGCCGCCCGCCGACACGATCCACAGATCGGGGTTGTTGCGCAGGTACGACGTGAACGCGACCTCGGCGCCGCCCGGCGAGAACGCGGGCAACAGGCTGTCCGAGCCCATCTTGGTAACCACCGACATCCGGCCGCCGTCGGCGTCGACGGTGGCGATCTCGCGTGCGCTCCGTCCGGTCATCGCGAACGCGATCCGCGAGCCGAAGATCCCGCGCTGGCCCGTGAACGACTGCACGATGTCGTTCGCAAGCTCGTGCACGGCGTCGCGGATGTCGCCCGCGCGATAGGTCTTGGACAACACCGAACTGTCGCCGCGCGCGACCACGAATAACCGCGCCTCCAGCGCGCCGCCGGCCACCTTCATCTTGACCACGGCTTGCGCGCCGACCTGCGTCCACAGCGCCGACGAGAACGCCATGCCCTCGCCCTGCAGCTGCTCCGGAAACGACGCCGGGTCAAGGACCTGGAACAACCCGGTGACGTCCATGTCCCTGGACAACGTGTCGACCGCGGCCCGCGCCGTCTCACCGTCGCCCTCGGCGCGCGGGATCGCGATCTTCAACATCTCGACGCCCGCTCCCGAGAGTCGGACGCTGGGCAAATCCTCCTCGGCGGCGGGCGCGGCCGCAGCGCAGGGCATCGCCCGCGCCGTCCACGCACCGACGACGGCGATCCCAATCCAGGCCCGCAGATTCACGGCTCGCACGCGGGCGTTGATACCACGGAAGCCGTCACTTCTCGCACGTCATCGCGAGCCCGCGCGCCTTGCCGCCCGGCGGTGCGGTCACCTTTTGCGTGAGTTGCACGGCGGCGATGCACGCGTCATCCACCAGCGGATTCCCCGAAGACTTGGTGAGCTTGCTGCCCGACAGCGTTCCGTCCGCGCCGATCGTGAATCGAATCTCGGGCGGCGTTTGGATCTGATCCGGCGCCATCCCGGCGGGGAGGTTGTAGTTCTGCCGCAGCTGTCCCAGGATTCCAGCGAGGTACTGGTCTCCGAGCGCGCGGTTCGACGATCCCAACTTCGATCCGTCGAGCGCCCCCTCGTCGGGCTCCTCGGGAACCGCGAGCGCCTCGAGCTTGCGCGCGCGTTCGTCTTCGGGTCCTCGGGCTTGGGAGCTTCGGGCGCGGCCTTCGCGTTCGGATCTTCGGAGATCTTGATCGCGTCGGGAACGGTTGCGCGCGGCGGCTGTGTGATGCGCGGCAGCCAGAACTTGTCCCGCGGCTTGCCGAGCTTGACCATCTCCGCCTGCACGAAGTCGCGCTGCACGATGAGCGGCACTTCGGAATCGTTGTGCGCGGCCGCGACCGCCAGCAGCACCCCGGCGTGCAAGGCCGCGGTGATCAGCAGCCCGGAGAAGCTGCGGCGCGAGCCGCGCCGGAATCCGTCTCGTCGTGCTTTCGCCATCCGCGTCCGCTACTCCAGCGGGTCGGTGACCATCCCGAGCTTGTCGACGCCCGCCTGCTTGACCGCGGCCATCACCTTGACCACCTCGCCGTACGGGAGATCGCGGTCGGCGTGCAGGTAGAGCTCGTGATCCGCGTTCAGCTTGGCGTTGTTCTTCAACGTCTTCTCGAGGTCGTCCCAGCCGATTTGCAGCTTGCCCAGGAACACCCGCTTGTCCTTGGTGACGGTGAGGATCAGCTTGCCCTCGTCGTCGGGGATGGTCTGCGCCTTGGCCTGCGGCAGGTTCACGTCGACCCCCGTCTGCAACATCGGCGCCGTCACCATGAAGATGATCAGCAACACCAGCATGACGTCGACCAGGGGCGTGACGTTGATCTCGGTCAGCATCGATCCCGACGATGACGACGACATGGACATGGCTAGAAGAACCGCCGTCGCACGATGTTGAGGAAGTCGCTGGAGAACGTCTCCATGTCGGACGAAATCACGCGGATGCGGCGCGAGAAGTAGTTGTAGGCCATGACCGCCGGGATCGCGGCCATGAGGCCGATCGCGGTCGCGACCAGCGCCTCCGCGATGCCGGGCGCGACGGTCGCCAGGTTGGCCGCGCCTTTCGCTCCGATGTTGCGGAACGAGTTCATGATGCCCCACACGGTGCCGAACAGCCCGATGAACGGCCCCGCGCTCGCGGTCGTGCCCAGCAGCGGCACGCGCGACTCCATCTCGGTGATCGCCGTGGTGCGCGCGCGGTCGAGCGCACGCTGGATGCTCTCGATGTCGCCCAGCAGCTCCTCACCCGCGGCGTCGACGTTTTCCTGACGCCGCTTCTGCAGCTTCGCGAGCTCGGTGTACCCCGCGCGAAACACCTCGCCGACCGGCGACGGCGCCGCCGCCTCGCTCATTCGCCAGATTTCGTCCAGCCGCCCGCTCTTCCAGAAGTTGTCCTGGAACTTGGTCGAGCGCGACGCCGCGTTCGACAGGTAGATCGCCTTCGAGCCGATCACGAACCACGAAGCGACCGACATCAGGATCAAGAGCGCGAGCACGCCCTTGACCACCGGTGAGGCGTTCAAGATGAGCGAGATGATGTCGAGGCGCGCCTCGGCGCCCGCCTGCAGCATGAGGGTTAACATCCGCCTCTTTCCTCCATGGGTGGGGAGCGTCGGGCCACGATCGGACCGCAGTTTGACACGACCCCGGCGCATTCCTACCTTTCATGTTGGGACCGCCATGGCTTCGTCTAGCGCAGTGACCCGCTTCGCCCTGGTTTCCGCGATCGCCGCGGTCGCGTGCGTGCGCGTCGACGGCGGCGCCGTCGAGCTGTCGTGGGTGGTGCAATCGCTCGCGGGCGCGGCCATAACCGACTGCGGCTGTGCCGACCCTCCGATCCATACCGTGCGGCTCGTGCTGGTCGGTGTCGGGGGGAGCGTCGCGGGCCACAGACCCTGTGACGGAACCGCCCAGTGCGACTTCCCGTGCCATCGCCAGACCGGGTCGACCGCGTTCGACATTCGTGAAACCGGCAGCGGCGAAGCCTACGAAATCTCGGTTCTGACGGTCGATGAAAGCGGGGTCGAAATTCCCAAGCAGCAGGTGATGAGCCCGGCACCGATTTTGCGAGCGGTGGTGAAGGGCCAGGTGACAGAAACGGAGGCATTCCAGCTCGTCGCGGGTTGCCGTGCCGAATGTGGGATGAATGGTTCGGGCGTTTGTGCCCGTCCATGATATCGGGTCGAATCCACTAACCAGGAGATCGGGAGATGAGGACCAAGCGCAGCACAATCAGCGGTATGGCTCTGGGAGCGGTCGCGTTGGCGGGGTTGGCCGTATCGGGGTCGGGATGCATCATCGGGACCTCCAGCGGGCCCTGCGAGCCGGACCTGTTCGTCCCGTTCGAGATCGTGCAGAACGCGCCGCCAACCGATCCGCCGATCACGTGCGCGACCGCGGGCGCGGTCGAGGTCCAGCTCGACGTTAACGGGCAGACGTCCTTCATGGATTGCTTGCCGAGCATGAGCAGCGGCGAGTTCGCGGTTCCGCTCGGGGGCGCGGGCGACTACCTGCTGGACCTGTTCTTGGTCGACGCCGGACGCGTCAGCATTTCCGCGGCCCACCCGCCGATGATTCGAGTCAGTTGCAGCGACTTCGTGACCCCGACCGTCATCCTTCCCGTGAACCTCTAGATTCGGGACCCTGGGAGGGTCCCGCCCCCCCGCTCACGCGATGATGATATACAGGCGCGCCTAGATGTTGCGCGTCTTCTGGTTTACGGGGCTGATCGCCGCCGGCGTGATGGGTGCCGGCGGCTGTAGCAACGAGGGTGGGGTGGAGCTGTTGTGGGAGTTCGATGGTTCCGAGCCGCCGTCGGCCGGTTGCGGGCGCCACGGCGTCGATTCCGTGCTGGTGACGGGGGCGAATGACGCGGGCGACGGCGCCAACATGATCGCGGTGTGCACGGCCGGCGACCTCAGGCGTACGGTTCCGGTGGGGCGCTGGACGTTCGCCCTGCACACGCTGGACATCCGGGGCCGGCTGATTCATGCGCTCGAGGAGCCCGACGCGGTCACCGAAACCCTCGAGGTGGCCGAGGGCGGCTCGAAGATGTTCGCGATCGCGACCATCGTGCCCCGCCCTGCGTGCGGCGACGGGGTGGACAACGACCGCGACGGCCGTGTCGACCTCACCGACCCGGACTGCGCGGACGCAACCGATACGGACGAATCCCCCGCGCCCCTACCCTAGGCTGCTAAGATCGTCGCGATGCCGAACCTGCCCCCGCGACGGCGATCGGGAAGGCCCTCCTGGACCGAGCCGATCATCAACCGGCTGACGCCGACGACCAAAGCGTTCGTGGTCGCGAGCGGGATCCTGTACCTGTTCTACGTCGTGGTTCGGCCCGCGCGCGAGCTCATGATCATGCACCTCGCGGTTGGGCCACGTTTACTCGCGGGTGAGGTCTGGCAGCCGTTTACCGCGCTGTTCTTCACGCCCGAGTTCGTGGGTTTCATCCTGAACACGATCGGGATCTGGTTCATGGGCCCGCTGCTCGAGAAAATCCAGGGCACGAAACAGGCGGTGGCGTTGTTCCTGGTCGCCGGCGTGGGATCGAACCTGGTGCAGGTCGCGATCGCGCCCGGCGTGTTGACGTGGGGGAGCTCCGACGCGCTGCTGGCGCTGTTCGTGGCGTACGGCCGCATCTTCGGCCGTACCGAGACGCCGGTGTGGGGCGCGCTCTACATGCAGGCTAGAACACTGGCGATCGTGTTCGTTGGGCTGGCGATCCTGGGCTGTATTTTCCAGCGCAGCGTGCCGGCGCTGGCGGGCGTGCTGACCGCGACGCTGGTCGGCTACGTCGGCGGCAAGCCGGGCGGCTTCGCCGAGGCGTGGGCCAGCCTGCGGGCTCGCCGCGCGCGGCGGCGCTACCAGGTCCTCGAGGGCGGCGGCGGCCGCGCGAAGAAGAAGTACGTGAATTAGATCGGGGGCCCTTCGCTCGCCAGCTTTGCATTTGTGGCGGCGCGACGTTAAGTTTGGGACTCTTCCACGAGCTGGGGGAGCTGGCCGGATTCGGCTTTGAATCCGGAGGCTGAGAGGCGCCGGTCCTTTCGACGGCGCGACCCCTGAACCTGATCCGGGTAATGCCGGCGAAGGAAAGCGAGACGACATGAAAGACGGCAGCGGCGCGGCGGGCAAGGCGGACAATGGCCGGCGGGGCCTTCCCACCATCGACGACCCGGTCGAAGGGCTCGGACCTCTGCCGGAGCTGCCCGCTTCCGAGCGGGCGTTTCTGATCGACGGTGACCTGCGGGTGCCGGTGCGGCGCATCTCGGTCGGTGGCGGCGAGCCACCGGTCGACGTCTACGATCCGGCGGGTCCGCGCGGAACGGACCCGCACGTTGGGCTGCCCAAGCTGCGCCAGCCATGGATCGATCGGCGGGTGGCGCGCGGAGACGCGAACCACAGCCAGATGCACTACGCCCGCCGCGGCGAGCTCACGGAGGAGATGCGGTTCGTCGCGCTGCGCGAGGGCTGCACCCCGGAGTTCGTGCGCGACGAGGTCGCGCGCGGCCGCGCCATCATCCCCGCCAACCGGAAGCATCCGGAGTCCGAGCCGATGATCATCGGCCGAAACTTCCTGGTGAAGATCAACGCCAACATCGGCAACTCCGCGGTGTCGTCGTCGATCGGCGAAGAGGTCGACAAGCTGCGCTGGTCGGTGCGCTGGGGCGCGGACACGGTGATGGATCTGTCGACCGGCAAGGACATCCACGAGACGCGCGAGTGGATCATCCGTAACTCGCCGGTGCCGATCGGGACGGTGCCGATCTACCAGGCGCTGGAGAAGGTCGGCGGCAAGGCCGAGGACCTCGACATCGACGTGTTTCTCGAGACCCTGGTCGAACAAGCGGAGCAGGGCGTCGACTACTTCACCATCCACGCCGGCGTGCTACTGCGCTATGTGCCGATGACCGCGCGGCGGGTGACCGGCATCGTCTCGCGGGGTGGGTCGATACTGGCGAAGTGGTGCCTCTCCCATCACAAGGAAAACTTCCTCTACACGCACTTCGAAGACATCTGCGCGATCATGAAGAAGTACGACGTATCGTTCAGCCTCGGCGACGGGCTGCGGCCGGGATCGATAGCGGACGCCAACGACGAAGCGCAGTTCGCGGAGCTCGAGACCCTGGGCGAGCTGACCCAGGTCGCGTGGAAGCACGACGTGCAGGTGATGATCGAGGGCCCGGGGCACGTCCCGATGCACAAGATCAAGGAGAACGTCGATCGCCAGCTGGCGGTTTGCCACGAGGCCCCGTTCTACACGCTCGGCCCGCTGGTGACCGACATCGCGCCCGGGTACGACCACATCACGTCGGCGATCGGCGCCGCGATGATCGGCTGGTACGGCACCGCGATGCTCTGCTACGTGACCCCCAAGGAGCACCTCGGGCTCCCGAATCGCAAGGACGTGAAAGACGGCGTCATCGCGTACAAGATCGCCGCTCACGCGGCGGATCTGGCCAAGGGCCACCCGGGTGCGCAACGCCGCGACGATGCGCTGAGCCGGGCGCGGTTCGAATTCCGCTGGCAGGACCAGTTCAACCTGGCGCTCGACCCGGACACCGCGCGCGAATTCCACGACGAGACGCTGCCCGCGCCGGCGGCCAAGGGCGCGCACTTCTGCTCGATGTGCGGCCCGCACTTCTGCTCGATGAAGATCACGCAGGATGTGCGCGACTACGCCGCGGCGCAGGGCGTCGCCGCTGGGGAAGCGGTCGACGCGGGGATGCGAGAGAAGGCGGCCGAGTTCCGGGCCCACGGGCAGGAGCTTTACGCGGCGGTCGATCCCCCGGCGGGAGGTGAGTGATTCGGCTCGCGGTGCTGGGCGCTGCGCTCGCATTGACTGTGACCGCCGCGGCGTGCACGACCGGCGATGATGCCGGAGTGGCGCAGGCGATCGATCCGTCGGTGATGTACGCGCAGCTGTGCGCGCGCTGCCACGGCATGGACGGCCGCGGCGATCCCGAGATCAAGAAGACGATGCAGGTGCGCAACTTCCACGACCCCGAGTTCCGCGTGCGCGCGACGACCGAGGAGATCGTGCGCGTGGTGATGGCTGGGAAGGGACAGATGCCGGCGTTCGGCGCCAGCTTGAGCCTACCCAAGATGCAGGCGCTGTCCGGGTACGTCCGGCGGTTGGGGGCGAGCAGCGGGCCGTGAAGATCGCGGTCGCCGTCCTTGCGATTTGCATCGCGGCGCAGGGCACCGCGGTCGGTAAGATTCGCCGCCACAAGAGCAGCAAGAAGAAGCCCAAGCCGACGCCGGCGGCCAGCTCGCGGGCGGACGGGCGAGATCACCTCAAGAAGGCGAACGGGTTCGCGGCCAAGGGACACTGCGAGCTGGCGATCGAGGAGTACACGCTCGCGTTCGATCGGCTAAACGATCCGGAGATCTTGCTCGCGCGCGGCGAGTGCCGGCGCAAGGTGGGGCAGGACGCGGACGCCATCGCCGACTTCAAGGCGTATCTGGAAGTGACGCCCGACGTTCCCAACAAGCGGGATATCGATGCCAAGATCGCCGCGCTCGAGGGCGGGGGATCCAGGCCTGCCCCGGTCGTGGAAACGCCGCCGCCCGCCAAGAAGCCGCCCCCGCCCCCACCGCCGCCGCCGCCGCCCCCGTTCGCACGCACGCCGCCGCCGGTGACGCCGCCGCCGGTTACGACGATCGAGCCGCCCGCGGCGCCGCCTGTCGCGCCGGTGGAGGAGCCGGCTCCGACGCGCCTGGCGACGCCGCCGCCCGCCGCCGTGACCACGACGCCCGAAATCGGAAAGCTGCCGGCTATCGAAGGCCGTCCGGCGGAGAGCCATGGTCACGTCTGGCTTTGGACGGTCATCGCCGTGGTCGTCGCGGGCGGGGCGGCCGCAGCCGGCTACTATTTCCTGCGCCCGGCCGACGCCCCGCCGCCTGACACCAAGCTCGGAAACTTCCGATTCTGATGCGACGTTCAACCCGATCCGGTCTCTTTTTCGCGACTCTCGTCGCGGCCGCCGTCGGTATCGGCGCCTGTCACCGCTCCGATTCGTTCTTGCTGGTCGAGGTGGCGAGCGACATCAGGCTGATGCCGACCCAGTTCGACGTCAGTGTTCAGCTGCAGAAATCCGACCAGACGAAGTACTTCAGCGTGCCGACGCCCGACTCCGCGCCGACCACCTTGCCCACCAGCTTCAGCATCCAGCTCGACCGTTCGGTGACCGGACCAGTGACCGTCAGCGTCGACGCGTACGACGGGATGCTGCAGTTCATCGGCACGGGCATGACCACGCAGGATCACATCAAGGTCGGCGACGACACCATCATCGTGGTATGGCTTACCCCCGCGGACGGCATCATCCCGGACGGCGGTGATTCCGACGCGGGAACGATCGACATCGGTGATGCCGACGGCGGGGGAGCCGATGGCGTCGGCGGCACGGGTGGCGGAGGGGGTGACGCTGGCGGCGGGGGGACGGGCGGCGTCGGAGGTGCTGCTGGGGCTGGCGGTCGCGGCGGGGGTGCCGGAGCCGCCGGTGCTGGCGGTCGCGGCGGGGGTGGCGGCGCTGCGGGTGCCGGCGGTCGCGGCGGGGGTGGCGGCGTTGCCGGGGGTGCCGGT
>WNGA01001799.1_pt1 | contig 33167 bp, 22 predicted proteins | sample 5400061 | NCBI WGS metagenome assembly WNGA01 (sample SAMN13153366, study PRJNA577476) | soil metagenome | isolation source: 100 cm soil or saprolite under grassland replicate 2 | place: USA:California | collected 2016-06-15 | reverse complement strand
TGGACTGCGAGTCGGCGACGTCGGCACCGTCGGTGAGCGTCACGCCGTGCCGGGCGTTGCCGAAGAAGGCTATTCGGTCGAGTTCGTCGACATGACCGGCAACATTGTCGGCGTGGTCACTCTTCCCGCCAGTGCCTTGCGGGTGCCGACGCCAGCCGACCGGTCGGCCGTGCGCGCCCTCAGCGCCTGACCCGTCTCACTGCTTCAGGCGGCGTGTCTGAGGGCGGCCAGGTGTGGACGTGTTCAATCGGAAACAAAATGGCCGCCGCGTTGTTCAGCGGGGAAACGTGTGTCCCGGAAGGTGCGTCAGTGATTCATATTCCTGTATTTGCGGTCGGCGTTCAGTCGGGAAGCGCCGGTCTGTTTCTCGCGCTGAAGGCATCGCCTGCTCGTCCTCGAACACGCGACGTTGTCGCTGGGTGCCACGTATCATGCACGCTTTACGGGCTCGATCGGTACGGCCGGCGTGTTCAGCTTTGCCGCGACCAAAGTGATCGGCGGCGCAGGCAACGGCGGCATGGTCGTGACACGCGATCAGAATCTGGCGCAGCGGCTGCGCCTGCTGCGCGGATACTGGCATGCACCCGCTGAAGCAGGAACTGCCGCCGCAGGTCCGCCACACCCTCGACGGCTCAGAGAACCTGGTGGAGGGGTTCAATCTGCGTCTCGACAGCCTCGAGGCCGCGATTCTCCGCGTGAAGCTTCGCCAGCTGTCCGCCTGGCAAGTCGAGCGTCGGATTCTTGCCGATCGCTATGCCGCGCATTTCAACGGCACGCTGGTCCGGGCGCCGACGGTCAGGCCCGGCTGCACGCACACGTGGCGCAGCTATGTCGTGCTGATGCCGGATCGCGACCGGGTCAAGCAGACGCTACACGAGCGCGGCATCGCCACCAATGTGCTCTATGCCCCGCCAGTGCATCTGCAACCGGTCTACGCCCATCTCGGTCTCGCTCATGGCAGTTTTCCCGTCGCCGAACGTTTGGGCGACCAGCTGCTGGGGCTGCCGCTGTATCCAGGATTGACACACAAGCAGGTGGACGAGGTGGCCGGTGCGGTGCTTTCCGCCCTCAAGACGCCTGCCTGACGCGCATCCTATCGAACTGCCAGCAAGTCCGCTTCGGCCCCGGCCACGGTACCGCCGTGGGCGGTGATGAATGCAGGGTTATAGCTGGACGCAAGGATGTGGGCGGCCGTGGTGGGTGTCACGGAAAAGACGAAGAGGTCGACGGTCATCATGTGCGTAAGGGTGTCCCACGTGACGAACGCCATCCCGGTTGCACGAGACACATTCGGCAACGGACCTTCGTTGAGCCCGCTCAGTCCGGGCGCCACGTCGAGCGCAGATCGCGTGGATCAGAGTCTCCGTTCGCGGCGCGCGCGTAGCGCGATCGTCGTCGGCATGCGATGAAGATCCGCGACGCTTTCAAGGCCCATGGACTGGGCTCGATTGGCCACCGAGACGCGCGTATACTTTCGACGGCGGGGAAGTGATTTCCTCATAGGCTCATCGGCGAAGGAGAGACCCATGGGTTCGAAACGACCGGCTCGAAGGGAATTCCTTAAAAGCAGTGCCGCGTTGGCCGGTGGTTTCACCTTGGGATCCGTACCACCCGCGATCGGCCAAACACCAGCATCGCCAGCATCCCCACCAATGATCAAGGGCGACAAGGATCAGATCGCCTACGGGGACCGCTCGCGTTTCGTCACCTCAGTACGCATACCGCACGGCGGCAGGCCTTCGCCCGATAACTTCGGGCTCGTTTTTCATGTGGCGACCCCGCTTCAGGATTCGGTGGGGGTGATCACGCCATCCTCGCTCCACTACGTGGCGACGACCCGTGGCTCCTTCATTCCGGACATCGATCCCCGGGAGCATCGTCTCATGATCCACGGCATGGTGGACCGTCCGCTGACCTTCACCATGGAGGACTTGAAGCGCCTCCCTTCCGTCACCCGCCTTCATTTCATCGAGTGCGCGGGGAATCGATCGTCGCGTAGAGCGAAGACCGTTCAGGAAACGCATGGCATGACGAGTTGCGCCGAATGGACCGGCGTGCTCCTCTCTGTGCTGCTCAAGGAGTGCGGCCTGAAAGGCGGGGCATCCTGGTTCGTTGCGGAAGGGGCGGAGGAAGTGAAGGGGGCGTCGAGCATGCCGCTGGCCAAGGCGATGGACGACTGTATCGTGGCCTACGGCATGAACGGCGAGGCGGTGCGGCCGCAGCAAGGATTTCCGCTGCGGCTGATGGTTCCCGGCTTCGAAGGAATTTTTCACACCAAGTATCTGCGGCGAATCAAGGTGGTGGACCGCTACTACATGAACTACAACGACTATGGGCATCTTCATCAGGACGCGAAAGAGGCTGCGTTGAGTTACCAGATCGGACCCAAATCCGTCATCACGTTCCCTTCCGGCGGACAGCAGCTGCCCGGCCGCGGCTTCTACGAGATCAGCGGCCTGGCCTGGTCCGGTGGCGGCGCCATTAAGAAGGTGGAGGTGTCAACCGACGCCGGCAAGCACTGGAACAACGCTGAGGTCAAGGGGACGCCACAGCGTATGGCCCATGCCCGTTTCAGCTATCAGTGGAATTGGGACGGACAAGAGACCGAGCTCCTCTCGCGCTGCACGGACGAACTTGGTCAGGTTCAACCGTCGCGAGCACAGGTCGCCAAGTATTGGAACAAGCCCCTGGATCCCTCATTCAGCGTGCCGGGTCTGGACAACACCATTCAGCCGTGGAGGATCGCCAGCGACGGGAGTGTGCACAATGGCAATGCTTAGGGTTCTCCCGTTGGTGTTGCTCATGGGGGTCTCGGCGCTGGCGCAGTCGCCTACTTATGGCGTGGGACGCACGCCGAGCGCAGAGGAAATCCGTGCTTGGGATATCTCCATCGGTCCTGCCGGAGAGGAACTCCCGCCTGGACGCGGAACCGCCAAGGAGGGCGCGCAGGTCTATCGCGCGAAGGGGTGCGCGGGATGCCACGGGGCGACGGGAATTGGCGGCAAGGCTCCCAATTTGAAAAGCAAAGCTGGCCCGAGTGCCGACGGCTGGGCACGGGGGCGAATCCTGCCGGTTCGATCGCCGTTCGCGACGACGGTATGGGATTACATCAATCGCGCCATGCCTCTCAACAGAGAGGGGACGCTAACCGCCGACGAGGTATACGCGCTGACGGCGTTTCTGCTCTTCATCAACGATGTCATCCCGGAGGACGAGATACTCGACGCCCAGAGTCTGCCGAAGGTCAAGATGCCGATTAGTGATCGATACGCTTCGCTGCCTGATTGGAAGCCCAGGACGCCAAGGCTTAAAGGTTACCCGTACTAGACCTTCGTCAACAGGAACCGTAGTTCCCTTTTGGCCGAGGATAGCAACTGTCCTACGGGTTACCCACCTTGACATGCCGCGCGATGTCCGCCGCCGTCGCGAACCACACGCCGGGCTTCGATTTGATGTACGTCACGAACTGTTCGAGGTGCTGCATCGGCGTCCGGTGTCCGCTCAAGTACGGGTGCAGTGTCAGCACGAACATCGTTCGCTCCTGGTAAGCGCCGTCGAATTCGTCCTTGTAGAGTTGATAAAGGAACGCGGGGTTTGGCATCCGCCCGTTCTGGCCGAGGAACGGCGTCTCCGTCAGCGTCCAATCGATCGGCGCTCCACGATCCCCGTCGGCTTGCCGCGCGACTCGATTTCGTACGGCTCGTCGAGCGCCTGCAAGCTGCTGTCGTAGAGAAAGCCCTTCTTCTGAATCAGGTCCAGCGTCGCCATGCTGAATGCCCAGGAAGGCGCACGGTACCCAGCGGGCGCTGCCCTGTGACCTTTGTCAGATACTCGATGGCCTGATCGAGTAGGCGCTCTTCCTCCCCGGCGGTCACTCGCGTAGGCGTCTCGTGGATCCAGCCGTGAACGCCGATTTCGTGGCGCCCGCTCTTCTGGATCGCCGCGATCATGTCGCGATGAAGCATCGCGTCGACGGCCGTGACGAAGAACGTCGCGGGGATCTGATGGCGATCGAGCATCGCCAGGATGCGTGGAACACCGCTCTGTGCGCCGAAGTCCGCCGCCGACAGCGCTGTCGGCGACGTGGTGCCGTCGCGCAGCAGTGGCGCCTCGGAGTCTGCGTCGAAGCTCAAGCACACGGCCACGCGCGACCCGTTGGGCCACGACTTCGGCGTGAGCTTCCCGCCGACGCGCGCCAAGTCGACCGCCTCCCGGAGCTGAGCTTCGCTCCATTGCGGGCCAGGCTGACTTGCGCCAGGCTGCTGCGCTCGCGCGAGCGACAACCCGACAACGCCAATGGCTGCCGACACGAAGATCAGTGATCGAACCGGTTGGCATCTTCCTCATCGTCACTTGGCACTCCGGCGACGACCGAGACTGGACGTCTCCTCACCGAGGCCGATTCTGACACGTCTGCGCTAGGATGAGACCACCTCGATGGGGCCCTAAGCCTCCGAGCTACCGGATGACCTGTGGCGACGCGCCCACGGACCATCCCTGCGTCTTCACGATCCGCGCACCCTGCGTCAGCTTCTGCCCTCCGACTTCCAGGGTGACCACGTAATCACCGAGAGGCGCCCATAATTCCGGAGCGTAGCCTGGACCACGACCTCGTCCACCGCCGCGTCCTGTTGCGCCGGGAGCCGGCGGCGCCAGCATGTTCCAGTAGACCGTGTTGATCCCGGCGGCGCTCTCTCCGTCCAGGCGTGCGGCCTCTTTGCCGTGAATGTCCGTGATGACGACGGTCGCCCCATCGGTACGGGCGGTTTTCAAGTAGTACCGGATCGCCATGCCGATGTCTTCGTTCGGAGTGATCAGATGCCGCTGTGAGAACAGCCGGTCGTTGGCGCCGAACGCCCACGTGACCCGCTGGACGGTTGGCTTGATGCTGAACAGGTGCACGTCTTTCGCCAGCACGGTGTGGTTCAGCTCCTGAAGCGCGGAGATGTTCGTGACGAACACGTTGCGCCCGAGCGCGGCCACGATTAAATCGTGCTCACGCGGGTGAACCGCCAGATCGAGGACCGGAACGCTCGGTATGTTGTTGTTCAACTTCACCCATTTCTTCCCGCGGTCGATGGTGACGAACACACCTCCGCCCGTTCCGGCGAACAGCAGATTGGGGTTTCTGTTGTCCTCCCAGACGATGTGAATTGGTTCGTTGGGCAGGTTGCCCGCAATCGAGCGCCAGGTCGCGCCGAAATCGTCGGTCGTATACAAGTAAGGATGGAAGTCATCCTCTTTGTGACCGCTCTTCGAGACGTAGGCCCGGGAGGCCTCGTGCGTGGAGGCGACGACGGTGCTCACGAACGTGGCTTTCGGCCCGCCTACGCCCGCAATGGCCTGCGTCAGGTCCGTCCAGGCCCCGCCGCCGTTCCTCGTAAGGTGCACCTTCCCGTCGCTCGTGCCGACCCAGATCACGCCCGCAGTGACCGGCGACTCGGAGATCGAAGAGATGGCCATCCAGTAGCGGGGGAGCTGCACGCCGTGCTCGCCAGAATGGGCAAGGATCGCGGGGTCGTTGGTGCTCAGGTCACCACTGATCTCGGTCCAGTGATCGCCGCGGTCGACGGACTTGAGGAGTACTTCGCCGCCGGTGTAGAGGATGCTGCCATTGTGCGGGGACAAGTGCAGCGGCGTGCCCCAGATGGATCGATACGGCGGTCCGCCGCCAGGCCGCGTGGGCCGGATGTTGACGCGGTATCCGAGCTTCAGGTCGGTGCGAAACACGCCTCCCCACTCGCTCGTCGTGTACGCCCATCGGTTGTCCGCCGGGTCGACCCGTGTGTGCATGCCGTCGCCGCTGCTGATCGCGAACCAGTCAAGGAGGCTCGTGAAACCCATCGGTCCGATCGAGGGTCCCTTCCAATCCTCGTGATCCTGCAGGGACGCGTAAATGTTGTAGGGATCCTCCATGTCGTAGCCGACGGCGTAGGGCTCGCCGATCGGCAGATGCGAGATGTGGTCGCTGCTCTTGCCGCCGTCGTACGACATGTTGAAGCCGCCATCGTCGCCGATGATCATGCGGTCGGAGTTCTGCGGATCGATCCAGAAGGTGCGCACATCGCCGAAGATGTTCGGGAAGAGGCCTGGCGGACGTGATCCGCCGCCGCCGCGCCACGTCTTCCCGCCGTCGGTCGAGTTCATCAACGAGTTGCTGACCATGAACACGTGCTGGTCGTTGTTCGGATCGATCCGCACCTGCGTGAAGCCGTCGCAGTCCTCGTCGCCTGAACCGATGTAGCCGCTGCCCTTCGGGGTCAGATCGTCTTCCTCGGAGTTCACCTTCGTCCAGCTCGCGCCGCCGTTGTCGGTGCGATACATCTCGCCGCCCACGAGCCCGGCTCGTTGTCCGCCCGTGCATCCGCCAGGCGTGCCACGCGCAGCACCCGGGTTGGCGTTGATGAGCGCCGCGTAGAGGATCTCCGGATTCTTCCCGTAGATATCGAGTCCGATCTTGCCGATGCGGCCCGTGGGCAGTCCGTTGGTGAGCCTCGTCCAGGTCCCGCCTCCGTTCACGGTCTTGTAGATGGCGCTGTCCGGTCCCGCGTTCCTATTCATCCACGGCGTCCGCTGCATGTCGTAGGTCGCGGCGTAGAGAACGTCCGGCTTCTGCGGATTCATGACGAGATCGATGACGCCAAGCTTGTCGTTGACGAAGAAGGACCGCTTCCAGGTCTTGCCCCCGTCGATGCTCTTGAACACGCCGCGCTCTTCGTTCGCGGAATACAGGTGGCCCATCACGCCGGCGTAGACGATGTCGGGATTGGTCGGATGGTTGACGACGCGAGAGATGTGATGCGAGTCGTGAAGGCCCATGTTCGTCCAGGTCTCCCCGGCATCCTCGGACTTGTAGATGCCGTCGCCGCGGAACGAGCTGCGTGCACCGCGCGTGTCGCCGGTTCCCACCCACACGATCTTGGAGTTCGACGGCGCGATCGACACCGCCCCGATCGTCAGCTTGTTCTGACGATCAAATACGGGCGTGAAGGTCACACCGCCGTTGGTCGTCTTGAACACGCCGCCAGTCCAGGTTGCCACGTAGAACGTGTAGAGGTGCTCCTGGGGTGGACCTTTCGGGACGGCGATCGTCGAGGCGCGCGCCTGCATCCTGAACGGGCCGACGTTCCTGAACGTGAAGGCGCGCAACAGGCTCTCGTTGAAGAGATCCTGATTCCCGTCCTGGGCATCTGCTACGATTGCGGCCGGCCGTGGAACATCGCGGCCGCCCAACACGACGACCGTCGCGAAGAATGTCACCACGCAGGCAAGCACCAGTCGCCTCTGGGTCATGGTCCGCTCCATCAATAAAGGGCAGGCGGGCGCCGGAACTCGATCCCGGCGCTCCGCTGAACGGCGTGTCGATCAGAAGAAGAACTGCGCGCTGAACTGCGCGCTGATCGGCTGCTGCACTGACCCGCCCTTGCCATAGTTGGCGTTGAAGAGTTGGTTTGCACCCGCCAGGAATCCCTGAAAGCGACCGAGGTTCCCGACGTTGAAGAAGTCCACGGCGAGCTGGAGGCGGCGGTCCTGCGCGAAGTCGAAATCGCGGCCGACCCGCAGATTGATCACGTGCAGCGCCGGCAGCTTGAACTGGCCCTCATCGCGCGTGGGGAACGCGAAGCGATTCAACGTGGCCAACGGATTCGAGACGATCCGGCCGTTCGACAGCGTCACCGTCGTCGGCCCGAATTGCGGGTCGGCCGCCGCGACGCGTGTGATGATCGGACCGGACCACCGGCGCCCCTGCAACGCGTAGTTGGTCGCCAGGTTGAACTTCCACGGCGCGTGGTAGACCGCCGAGAAGCGGACCACCAGCTCGGTCCACTCGGCGCCGCCCGTCCCCGGGTTCAGACCGTTGTTGGAGCTCGCAACCCGGTTGTCGTTGAGCTCCATCCCCCGATTGAGGGGAAACGCGGCGGGCTGGATGAACGACGCGGGATCTCTCGGCTGCCACGTCCCCTCGAGATGACTCCACGAGCGCGTGAGGCTTCCGAGAAGCTGGAGCTGTTTCGTCTGCTTGGTGGCGAGGATTTCGAGCGCGTTGTAGACGGGATAGTTCCACTGGTTCGTGGTCAGCAGGAAGATGTCGTTCTGGGCCTCGTTGCGATACCCCTTGAACACGTTCCCGTCGTAGATGCCGTTGGTCTCGACGAGCGCCGGGCGATCCAAGTAGTCGCGGTGGATGTACCCGACGTCAACCGTGGCCCGGCCGCCGAACTGACGCCGATAGCCAGCGGCCCACTCGTCCACGACGGGCTGGTGATAATCCGGATCGAAGATGCGGCTCGAATTCAGCGCGGTGCTCGCCGGCGTCACGAAGACGGTCTCGAAGCTGCCGTTCCGATCCAAATCGTACAGCTCGCTAAAGCCGAGGGTATTGGTGCCCGCGGCGAACAGCAGCTGATTGATGCTGGGGGCGTCGTGCGCGCGCATGAATGACACACGGACCGCGTTGCGCTGGTCGGACGTCAGCATGTAGTTGATGCCCAGCCGCGGGCCGATGTCGACGCTCTCCTGCGTGTCGATTTTGAAGATGTCGTCGTGGCGCTTGACCCAATCGACGCGGACGCCCAATGTGACCGTGGCTCTCGGCGTCGGTCGCCAAGCGTCCTGGACGTAGAGGGCAGAGTCGGCGAAGTTGCCGCGACTGCTGGTGATCTGATCGCCATCGAAGATCTGACGCCGGAAAGGGATGCTCCCGAGGGCGGCGTTCGTGGGATCGCGTAGCACCTCGTCCTGTATGGTGAACCCGCCGTTCACGTAATGCGTGGTGTTCTCGATGTGCATCGTCGGCTGCAGCCAGGTGCCGAACCGCAGGTCGTGCGTGCCGAGCCAGCCGCTCTTGTAGGCGTTGAAGTCGGCCGTGACCGTCCACTTGTAGTAGGGTGAGTCAATTCCCGTGTCGGCATTGTCCAGATTGGCCCGCTGGGTCACGCCGGTGAGCCTGCCGCCCGACGCCTGCACTTCGCGAAATACCCGGCGCGAAGGGAGGTCGGTCCGGAGCGCCCATCTGCCGAACGACTTGTTGTTCCAGGAGAATCCGAGACGGCTGGTCAACCAGTCCGTCCAGACCGACGAGAGGCGCCCCGCGTAGCCCCACCCCCCGATGAACTCGCGCCGGAACTTGTCGGTGTCGAACGAGCCGGGGAAGTCGTAGGTGGTCGTGTCCCGGTTCACGAAGCTCTCGACGCGGTGCACCGAGTTGATCTGACCGCTGACCTTGCCGAACCAGATCGGGCCGCTTATGTCCTTGTCGAATGGTACGAAGTCCGGATTGAGGGCCTGCATGTCCGCGACCTGATCCGCCGGCCTGCCGACGCCGAACGAACCGGACCGATAACGATACGACCCGAAGAACCACCAGCGGCCTCGCCGAATCGGGCCGCCGCCAGCGATCTCGGGCTGGATCAGCGTCATGTACTCGCTCGTCCCGCCGGGTGTGTTCGTGCCGGTCCACGCTTTCGGTGTCCACGCGAACGTGCCGGTTCCTCGCAGACTATCCGTGCCGGACTTGGTCACGACGTTCGAGGCGACACCGAAACCGAGCGGCGTCGAGGCATCCAGGCCGCTCGTGGCGATCTGCACATCGGCAAGCGTACCGGCCGGCAGGTCCGAGTACCCGGGCCAGGGATTCTGCGCGGAGCTCATGTCGCTGCCATCGATCGTAGTCACGTACGAATTGAAGCCGGCGCCATGAACGTAGAACGTCCCGGCCGTGTTCTGCGTGCCGTCACCCACGACCGCGCCGGGCGTGAACCGGAGGAACTCGGACCAGTGCCGGCGGGCCGCCAGCGGGATCGACTGTGCCATCTCCCCGCTCACGTTGACGGCCTGCCCTGGGTTGGAGGTCTCGAGTAGTGGGGACTCGCCCACCACGGTCAGCGTCTCCTCCAGCGCGCCGACTTTCATGACAATGTCGACGGCCAGGTTCAGTCCCGCCCGCATGATCAGGTCCTCGCGTACGGCCTTCGAGAAGCCCGAGAGCGTGGCGGTCAGTGCGTAAGTACCAGGCGGCAGGTTCAACAGGCGGTAGTGCCCGTCCTGATCAGTGACGGCCGCGTAGGTGCCGCCGACGGTGGGGCTGGTGGCCTCAACGCTCACGCCCGGCAGCACGGCGCCTTGTTCATCGCGGAGGTAGCCGCGGATCGACCCTTCGGTCGCTTGTGCGCGCGTTTCGGCTGCCGCACACGTCAGCAGCAAGAGGCCGACAGCCAGCGTCTTCATGGTTCTTCCTCCAGGTTTCCGGAAGGGTGTCGGCGCGGCTTCGGTGCGATACGTGGGAGAGGGCCCGACCGACGCCGCCATGGGGACAGTATCACGTCGATTCGTACGAGCGAGCCTGAGTCTAGAGACGCGGTTCGGACAGTGCCAGTTCCTTTTTCTTATCGAGGTATAAGCGGTGTGAGTCTGACGTCGGGGCCCGGCGATTTGCCACGCTGTACGATTCCCGGGATCGACAGCTTGATCAAACGTCTCTATGACGACCGCTACGCAGTCAAAGTCACGCCGCGCAAGATCGGCTCACGCGGCCAGCCTGATGCCTTCGACGCGCCTCAGCCATTCGCGAATCTGGTTCCAACTGGCGGAAGTTAGGCTCACCACTACATCTTCAATAGCATCAATACTTTCGCCATCGCGCCCGAGCTCGTCGGCTCTCACGACCGAACGGGTGTGTGGCACCGATGTGGCACCGGTACGGGAATTCGCGCGCCATCTATCACCACTCTGCGGAGTGTCCTCACATTCTGTCTGCTCCAACAGACTGAGGGCGCGCTCCAATCGCAGTGTTGTGGAGCGCAGATAGCGCGAAGTGGTGGTGATGTTCGCGTGTCCGAGAAAGTCGCGCACGTCGTGGAGCTCTGCACGGGATTCCAAGAGCCTGCACGCGAACTCTCGACGCAGGTCGTGGAAGTGCAGATCCTCTATGGAGGCTTTCCTGCACGCGGTGCGCCATGCCGTTTTCACAGACGTGATGCTACCTCCGACTTCGTCACCGAAGACAAACGCGTTTGGTCCAAGTGGCTCGCCGGCCGGATCGGTGCACAGCATTTCGACAACTGCGCCCAGCCGCTGCCCCACGGGAACTATGCGCGTCGAGCCCGTTTTCGTTTATGCGCCCGCAGAACTAATGTCCGGAATCGCCCGCTGCTGTCGATCTCGACATCACGCCATTGCAGCTTCAGGAGCTCGCCGACGCGGCAGCCGGTCGAGAGTGCTGCGATGATCAGCGCTCGCAAATGCGGCGTAGCTGCGTTTAAGGAGTTTCTCCTCTTCCCCTGGCTGTAGGCGTCGCGCGCGGACTGTCTCGGCACCTCCATTTAAGCGGACGACGTTCACCCCATGCCGCTTGAAGGGCGTGTCATCTCGATACCCTTGAGCGATCGCCCAATTGAAAAAATGCCGCACGCGCGCTTTGAATCGGTTTAGGCCAACGTGTCCGCCTTTGGTGCTCCGCCTGGCGTGCGCTGCGGCTTTGCGCAATTCCGGCGGAACTGCCTTTCCAGCCGTGCAGAGCTCACACACTTCGCGCGCGGCTTGGCCCGCAGCTTCGATAGCCGCGAGTCGTCCAGCAAAGACAGCATCAACATCCGCCCGCGACACCGCTGTAAATACCTTTTCGCCCAATTGGAGCAGCGTAGCGCGAGGTCCGGGAACTTTCGCGTTCTGAAGCAAACCCATGTAGATCTCAAACTGACGCAGAGCGTGCCCCATTCAGGCATCAGCGTGCTGCGGATGGTGGGATCATCGTCAAACGTTCTGGCGGGGGACTCGTGACGGCCCTCGAGCCACTGGTTGCAGCCTATTCCGGAACATGGGTGGCACACGGCGCCGGGAACGCCGACACGGATGTTGTCGACGCTCGCGGGGCACTGATGGTGCCGCCCGCCAACCCTCAGTTTCGTCTCCGTTACATGTGGCTCGCCGACGATGAGCACCGCGGGTACTACTACGGCTTTGCCAACGAGGGGCTCTGGCCGCTCTGCCATGCCGTTCACGTCCAGCCAGTATTCCGGAGCCGCGACTTCTGCATGTATCGAAGGTCGAATACTCGATTCGCTGCAGCTGTTGCTGACGAAGCCGCCGGTCGTTCTCCGCTCGTACTCGTGCAGGATTATCACTTCGCACTGGTCCCTCGGATGCTGCGGCAACGTCTTCCATCGAGTCTCATCGTCGCGTTCTGGCACATTCCGTGGCCTCTATCCGCGTGTGTTCAGGACGTGCCCATGGGCACGGCACTTACTCGATGGGCTGCTGGGCCGCAACATCATGGGTCTTCAAACATCCGAGGACTGCACGAACTTTCTCGAGAGTGTTGAATCTATCCTCGATGCTGAGGTTGATCGCCTCCACAACGTCGTCAGATACCGCGGACACTCGACGACTGTTCGTGCGTATCCCGTCGGCGTGGAATGGGCCAATCGCGTTCTTCGCAAAACGCCGCCTTCAAAAGAGTGTCGCGAGCGTCTGTGTCGCGATCTGAAGGTACCGCCTGGCGTGCGGTTGGGAGTTGGGATCGATCAGCTCGATTACACCAAGGGGATAAATGAGAAGTTTCTTGCAATCGAGCGTCTGCTCGAGTCGCATACAGATTTCAGAGGGCAGTTCGTATTCGTTCAAGTCGCAGAACCGAGCCGCGATTCCCTGCCGGCCTACCGGAACGCACGCGCGCAACTGCTGGAGACGTGTGAACGTGTGAACACTACCGGCCGATCCAGCTACTCGAAGCACATCATGAGGCGGCCGACGTTTACGCGCCCCAATCCGACTGGAGGCAGAAGGACCACCAGACTGGTGCCCGTTGCGAGGTGTTGATCAAAGCCTGCAATGTAAATCAATGCGGGGACGATGAGAATGCCACCGCTAATGCCAAACAGTCCCGACAGCACGCGCCTGGAACGAGCCCGATCGCCGCGAGCAGGAAGAACGACGGTAGACCGGTGAAGATGTCCACGTGCGTCAGGGCCTCACACCAGGCCTCACGAGATCACGCCGCGCCTCACCGCATACAATACGAGCTCCGCCGTGTTGTGGACATCAAGCTTTTCGTGAATCCTTGCCCGGTGGGTTTCGACGGTCGTCACACTAATTCCAAGCATGTCCGCGACTTCTTTGTTGCTGCGACCTTCGGCAATGAGCTGGAATACCTCACGCTCACGTTCCGAGAGCGAATCGTACTTGTCGATGAGCGGGGTGTCGGCCACGCGCCGCACGTAGTCGTCCAGCATCAGCTTCGCGATTGCGGGACTGAAGAACGACTTGCCAGCAGCGACGGTCGCGACCGCGCGAATCAACTCTTTACCCGCGGAATCCTTCAGCAGATAGCCCTTCGCGCCAGCCTGCAACGCGCGCGCGACGTACGCGTCTGCGGAATGCATGCTGAGGATGAGCACTCTGGTTTCGGGAACGCGCCGAACGATTTGCTGCGTGGCCTCGATGCCGTTCAGCAGAGGCATGCCGATGTCCAGCACGGCAACGTCGGGTCGCAGGACCGCAACCTGGCGGACCGCTTCGCGCCCGTCGCCCGCTTCGCCCACGACTTCCCACTCGGGCTTTTCTTCGAGGATTTTCCGCAAGCCCTGACGAAACAGCGTGTGATCGTCGCCGAGTAGAAGGCGCAGCTTAGCCATGCACCTCCTCCACTCGGACCGCTGTCTCGACGTCTGGTGCTGCCCACGCGGGAAGGTCTACCTCGATTCGCGTTCCCTGGCCCGGAGCGCTTTGAACTCGCAGGGCGCCTTTCAACTGGCCGACCCTCTCGCGCATTCCCAAGAGGCCCAGTCCGCGCCGCACCGCTGTATCTCCGGCGATATCGACGTCAAAACCTTTGCCATCATCGTGGATGCAGATATGGAGATGGTCGTCAGCGCGCCTCAGCATGACACGGCAGCTTCGGGCGTGGGCGTGCCGCGCGACATTCGTCAACGCTTCCTGAACGATTCGGTATGACGCGAGCTCCACATCGGACGTGAGTCGCCCTGTCAATCCTTCGCATTGGAGATCCGTTTTGATTCCGTAACGCTTCGCGAACGCCGACAAATACCAGTCGACCGTCGCGGGCAACCCGAGATCGTCGAGCAACGCAGGATGTAGTAGATAGGACAGGTCGCGGACTGACCGCAATGCGGCGTCCGCGATCGACAGCAGGTCGTCCAGCAACTCTGGCGCACCCTCAGATTGGGCGATCCGTCGCTGAGCGACTGCGAGTTCAACTTTAATAGCCGTCAGCACCTGCCCGACTTCATCGTGGAGTTCCCGTGCAATACTCTGGCGCTCCTGCTCCTGGGCGGTGATCAGTTTGCTCGAGAGAAGCTGCAGGTGCTCAGTGTTCTTCGCTTCTATTTCCCGCTGTTTCCGCAATCGATTCTCGAGGCGACTGGAATACGCCGTCGCAAGCACCCCAATACCTAAGCTGACCGCGAGCGCGACGCCCAGCCATTGCCAGCTGCGGCGGTCAGCGGTCCGATGAAGCTCGGAGATGACGCGCTGCTGGTTGATGAATGCCGTGCGATTGAACGTGCGGACGCCCTCGGAGACCCGAATCACCGATTCGCGGCGCGGCACAACATGCGCATTGAGCACCGCACGGGTTTCCGCTGCTGTCCGCGCCTCTCCATGTCCGACTACGTCGTCCGTTATGACACGGAAGTCGTCAATCTCGTGGCGAAGGCGTCTGACCTGCTCGCGTTCGGCCGCTGAATCGAGGACGGGAACATACTGGTCGAGTTCGCGATCCAGCGTCTCGTACGTCTCCTCGAGCCGACGGCGATGGTTGGGGATTTCGTTCGCGTTGGTCTCCAACAGCGCGTCGCGCAGATACACCGAGGTGAGGAGCACCTGCGCGCTCACGTGCGACAGGAGCTCCTGGGCGCGCATGTACCGGGAGCTGATGGCGGCGGCTTCGCTTTCCACCGCACTCATGCGACGTGTGAAGTAGTAACCCGTGAACAGCCACACCCCGAGCGTGAGCCCGAACCCCAGCGCGAGAGAGGCTCGGATCGTCAGACCCTCGAGTGCGAGGCGCTTCACAACCCTGAATCGTACCGCGTTGCTCGTGAGTTCCCTAATCACAAAAAAAAGCGGCGAGACCTCGGAGGAAGGTCCCGGCGTAAGGACTCCCCACAGGAGCCTTGGACGAAGCGGTTACCACAAGAACCTGAAGCCCACTCGAGCCGTGCGCGGCGCCAGAATCGTGGCCGGACGTCGGTAGTTGGCTCCCGTCGTGCGTGTAATCGACTCCGACGCGTCGCTGTTTGTCAGGTTGAACAAATCAACAAAGAGACGGGCCCTCACACGATTGCCCGAGATTCCGACGGTCTTTTCAGTACGGACGTCGAAAACCCAGATATTGTCCTCGCGATTAGCGGAGGCGGACTCGGCGTAGATCGTCCCGCTGAAGATGGCGCCGGCGGCTGAAGCGGCAGATGATGGCACACTGATCTGCCGGGCAAAGTTGACGCCCGATTGGTGTCGCAGCACAGGCGAGATCCGGATTCCATATGGCGCGTCGTACGAGCCGGTTGCCTTCAGATTCCAAGTTGTCCGATCCTGAACACCAGGGAAGTTCGGGTTCTGTGGGAAACTGTTTGCGACATTCTCCGGAAAATCGTGCAGCCATGTATGAGCGCCGCCAATCTCCGCTGACCATCTCGCGGCAAACCGCCTTCTGACAGACGCCTCTACCGTTCTATATCCTGACAGCCGCCCCGGCACATTCATCACGACGCGATTGACCGGAAATCGTGTCGCTGCGTTCGCCGATGGCACGCCGTATAACGTGAGCATGCGATCGTCGGCAGTTCCCGACGCGCCGTCGGGTCCGATATCCCTATAGCTGACTGGCACGCTGTACGCATCGTTCAGTGCGCTTCGGCCAGGCACGAAGGTGCCAATCAGATCGTCTTCCGTCTTGTACACGAATCCGACGCGGGCGCCCATCGTGTCGGTAAGTTGTCGCTCCATCCATATGCTGGCCTCGTGGGTGTAAGGATCCTTGAGATCAGGGCTCACCGTCGTGGCTCCCGCCAAGGCGCTCGCAAGCACTGCGCCTTCCTCACCGCGCTGCCAGCGGCGGTCACCATTCACGTCGTTCCATGCGTACTCGATTGTCTTTGCGGCCTGGTTTGGATTGGCGTCCTCCGGAATCGAGACGCCTGGGTTATGCCAATAGAGCCCATAATTTGCCTTGAGAACGGTACGGCCGTTGCCAGAGAGGTCGAAAATCAGACCAGTTCGCGGTGCGACCCGATTCCAAGTAAAGAACGTCTGCTCAGAGAATTGCTGCGCGTCGATAGTCCTTGGACCAATCGCTCCGGCCAGCTGCTCCTGTTCTGGTATCCAGCCGCGATAGCGATCGTAACGAACGCCCAGATTCAACGTGAGGCGTCCAATTGACCACGTGTCTGTGAGGAAGAGTCCCACTTGATTCAGCTTCGCCCGCGAGAGCAAGTTCTCCGTGTTGTGGAGCCTGCCGACTTCGACGGCAGTCGGAAACTGCACGACGATGCGGTCCGACCGGCCGCTCGCGTATCGATGCTCTATGTTGCCGCCGAAACCCTGGAGGAACCCCCTCCACGCTGATTCGAGCAGCAACTCTCCGCCGCCTTTGAACGTGTGGCTGCCTTTACCTGTATCGAGGAAATACGTGGCAGCACCTGTGGCCTGGTACCGATTCCGATCGAGCTCCCACTTCTGGTGCGCGCCCGTCAACACCTGAAGACCGGTGTCGCGCCAGAAGTAGTTCTCATCGCTGTTCGCGATGAGAGGGAAGTAGTACCCGAAGTCACCAAAGCGACCTTCCAGGTACACGCGATTGCTTAACGTGCTATCCCACTCGGCCTTGTAGACCCAGCTGCCGGAATCCTGTCGATACGTTTGGCCCGGATCACTGTACGAATAGGTGTTGTACGGAAGGCGGTTGGGTTGAAGCTTCTGGCCCCACTGGTAATATCCGATGAGTTTGTGGTTCTGATTTGCTTGGTAGGTGACCTTGACGACAGGGTTCCACAGTTTGGTATCGAAGGTTTTGTCGAAGGTGAAGTTTGGCTGGGCTACGGCGTTGAACTGCTGCCGATAGGTCCCGAACCACCAGATCTTGTCTCGCTTGATTGGCCCGCCGATGTTGACAGCGGTGTCGTAATAGCGATCGATTTCGTTGCTATGTGGCCGGATGCCGCGCCTGATGACATCGGCGGGAATGTTCGCGCCCTGTAGCGAGTTGTTGTACCAATCGAGGTAATACTCACCGTTGAACTGATTGCCGCCGGACTTTGCGATGAACTGCGACTGGACACCGGGGTTGGGCATCTCCGCTGATTGTCCCGACGTCCCGAGAAAGACTTCTTCGAGCGACGAGTAGTCAAAGTAGAAACCGGCGCCTCCCGTGCCTTCGGTGGTGTTGATGCCCTCAATCAGCACGCGCACTTGACCGTTGAATCCATATGCGCTGTAGCCGGTCTGCGTCCCCGCGCGATTGCCGCCGACATCGATCCTGGTCATCTGCACCGCGGGCGTGACCGCCAGGAGCGACCACATGTCGCGTCCGTTTGGAATGGACTGCAGTTGTTCAAGCTTGAAGTTCTGCTGCACCCGCGTGGCCGAGGTGTCGATGACCGGGGACTCGCCCGTCACCGTTACCGTCTCCTGGAGTGTCGCGACCTGCATTTCGATGTTCACGTTGGCGGTGAAGCCAAGCGCGATCTGAATGCCCTCGCGCCTCACGGTGTTGAATCCGGTCAACTCGTACGTCAACGTGTAGGTGCCCGGAGGCACTCCTGGGAAGCGGTAGTTGCCCGTTTCCGAGGTGACGGTCGTCTGTTGGCCAAGCAATGCGGGACTTGCCGCTGTTATGGTCACACCCGGGAGCACGGCGCCTTGTGCGTCGACCACGCGGCCCTGAATTGTGCCCGTGGAACTGGCGCCGCCGCCTTGAGCCAATGCGCGTGATGTGGCGACGAGGATCAACGCCAGCGCCACGCCTCCGATGATGGGGAGCTTCATCACATCCTCCTTCGAGTGAAGACACACCAACCGAGCGCTCTCTGGACGCGTGCGCCAGAGGCCGACGGATCGGACGAAGCTCAATCGATTGAGTGTCTGCCGTTGTATCGCGCTGGCCGTTATTCGCGCAATACAGGCGAACCTGGAGCAGATTTACAGACTTGTCTGGATACCGCAGCTCCGGCGCTCGACGCTACATTCGCCACTACAGGACGTTTGTCTTCTCTTTGGGAGGTGGCGATGCCGAACTTCCTTCGGCCTATCGCGTGTTTTATCGTTGCGTGGTTCGCGCTCAGTGGTTCACTTGCCGGCGCGCAGGATTTCCGTGGCCGCATCAACGGCACTGTGACCGACAACACCGACGCGGTACTTCCAGGGGTGACGGTGACGGTCTCGAGCCCGGCGCTGATTCAGCCGCAGATGCAGGTGACGGGCGCGGCGGGCGATTACCGTTTTCTCGCGTTGCCGGCCGGTATCTACGAGGTTTCGTTCGATCTGCCTGGATTTCGAAGCGTCAAGCGGGAAGGCATTCGGGTTGTCATCAATCAGACGCTCACCGTCGATCAACAGCTGCAACTCGCGACAGTCCAAGAAACCGTAACGGTCACCGGTGCATCACCTGTCGTCGATACATCGACCAACACGGTCGGCACGAACTTCACCAAGGAGTTGCTCACCGAGATTCCCAACGCGCGTGACATCTGGGCCGCGATGGCGCAAGCACCTGGGCTGCAGATGACGTCATATGACGTTGGCGGATCTCACACCGGTACACAAACCGGGTATATGACGTACGGATTCGATACCCAGAATCAAACGCGTCTCGAGGGGATCGACACGACAGAGGGCACCGCAGCGAACGCTGGCTATTTTGACTTCGGATCATTTGAGGAGTTCCAGGTCGGTGGCGCCGGCAGCGACGCCTCTTCATTCGCTGGCGGTGCCGTACTTAGTATCAGCGTCAAATCCGGAGGAGATCGACTCAGCGGCACCTGGTACAGCGACTGGGAGGGGGAGTCGACCATTTCCGATAACGTGCCTGCTAATCTGCGCGAGGCGAATCAACGGGACGACGACGGCTTTTATGTCCGCACCGCGCTCACTCGTGGCAACCCAATCCAGAACCAGTACGACATCAACTTCAATGTCGGTGGGCCGCTCTGGAAGGGCAAGGCATGGTGGTTCACGAGCTACAGACTGAACGACCAGTTTAAACACACGCTTGGCACCGATCTGATCGAGCGATCGAAGCTCTCGAACAAGTACACGCTCAAAGGAACCTTCCAGCTCAATCGCAATAACCAGGTCATTGGGTTCCTCAACAAGCGCGAGAAGCTGCAGGACAAGCGCGGTCTCGGGCCATCGACGCCCCTTTCAGCCGCGCAATATCAGAGCTCACGCAATTACCCGATGAAAGTGGAGTGGACGAGCGTTCTCGGCAGCCGCGCGTTCCTCGATGTGCTCGCGGGCGAGTGGTACAACTTCTTTCCGCTGCGCCCCACGCGCGACTTTGGCCTCTACGATGGGCCCTGGGGACCAGGCCGCATCGACACGGCCACGCAGATCCGATTTGACGGCGGCGCAAACGACAGCTACCAGGACCAAAAACGTTACAAACCGCAGTTCTACGTGTCGATGGCGTATTTCAAGGAGGGACGGATTGGTAGCCACGACATGAAACTGGGATACGACTGGAAGCGCGATCGGCGTAATCTGTTCCGCGATCAGCCATTCGACATCTTCTATCGCGACAACAACGGCCGTGTGAACCAGGTCGATCTCTATAACACGCCGACCTCCCCCATCAACGACGTCGTTTACAACTCGTTGTGGTTCAACGAGACGTGGACAATGACGGATCGCCTGACGCTGAATTTGGGACTGCGCTTCGAAGCGTACCGTGACGGGTGGCCTGAGCAGCAGTTCAGGCCCAATGGTCTGCCGCAACTTGCGAATTGGAATGACCCTACGTACCGCGCGTTTGTCAGTCCGGTCACCGTCGAGGCGCGCACGGTCGCAGAGACGAAGACGGTCGTCCCGCGCGTCGGCTTCGCCTATGACCTCACCGGCGACAACCGCACCGTGCTGAAGGTGTACTTCGGCCAGATGCGGTTCAACTCCGCGGATACGCTGGCGGATCAGGAAAACCCGGTCGGACGCGCGCAACTACGCTATGCGTTCAATGACCTGAACGGCAATCGCCTTCTCGACGGTCCGCAGGAACTCGGACGATTGATCCAGACCGTCGGCGGCGCTGGCTTCGTTCGTGTGGATCGCAATCTGATTCGGCCGACTGGCAGCGAGGTGTCCTCGAACATCGAGCGCGAACTCGTGCAGGGTCTGTCCGGACGCGTGTCGTACATCTACAAGAACATGCGCAACGTGTGGGCTGAGATCGATGCGGTCAGGACGCCGGCGTACACGATTCCGATCACCATCAACGATCCCGGTCCGGACACCCATGCGGGTACCGGCGATGAGCAGACCTTCCAGACCTTCGATCGTCCCACCACGATTGGATCGGATCGCGTCTACACAAATCCCGAAGGTAACGACGCGGATTTCCATACGACGGAACTCGCGCTGAATCGGCGCTTCTCCGGTCGGTGGATGCTGCTCACTTCGTTCGGCTACACCTGGCGCCACCAGCTGCACGACATGACGTCGAATCAACGCTTCTACTCCTATCGTCCTGCGCGCCATCTCTTTGGCGATGAGAACGGTTACGAGACGTCAACGTTCTGGAACTACAAAGTCATCGGCCGCTACGTGCTTCCGTACGACATTGGACTATCGGGCTCATGGAAAGTACAGAGCGGCATTCAATGGGGTCGTACCATCAGCGCCGGTTTTCCGGGCGACGGCACGCAGACCGTGCGCGTGGAGCCGGTGACCGCGAACCGCGCTCCGTCCGTGGGCATTCTCGACTTTCGCTTGGACAAGAGCATCAAGTGGGGACGATTCGGCAGAGTGGTCGCCATGATGGATGTCTTCAACGCGATGAATGACGGGACGGTGACCGACTTCCGGAGGACGACCGTCAACTATCTCGAGGCCACCGGCATCCTCGACCCGCGCGTGGTTCGCTTCGGACTTCGCGTGGACTTCTGAGCCAACGCATGCGCGCGTCAGTGCCGACCTTAGCGGTCGGGATCCTACGGGGCTCGCGATTGGGCTGACGTCTCGATTCGAACTGCTGTGCTCCCGGATAACTCGAAGGAGCCAATTTCGGCACAGCGTCGTACCGGCAGCCGGCCAGCGTGCTGCAGGGCCGCATCGTGCGGCTTGGATTCCAAGTGAGAAGTGGTGACGGCATCGACCCAAGGAGGCTCACATGAGTCGTGCATTCGTCGCAGTGTTGGTTGATGCGGTGCTCGTGCTCGCGACGGCGCCGGCGGCCGCGGCGCAAACGGGTGATGGCAGCCTGCGAGGCTACGTCAAAGACGGCCAGGGCGGGGTTCTTCCAGGTGTCACGGTGACGGCGCTGAGCCCGGCGCTGCTTGCGCCGGTGACGTCGATTACCGATGGTGGGGGCTACTATCGCCTGCTCAATCTGCCGCCCGGCACATACGCGGTGACAGCGGAGCTCTCCGGCTTCTCGACTTATCGGCGTGAAGGCATCGTCATGCGCGCCGGCACGACGTTCACGGTGGACATCGAGCTGAAGGTCGGCAGTCTCGAAGAAACGATCACGGTAACCGGGGAGTCGCCGATGATTGAAACGGGACGACCGACGAGCGTTCTCAATATCGACGGGGAGCTCGCGCGCGCCGCGCCGGTTACCTCGCGCCGGCTGTTCAGCGATGCGCTCGATCTCGCGCCGGGCGTCGGGTCGCGCAACGTCGACGACGGCGTGGGGCGGCGCGCGTACTATTTCCGAGGCTCGCACATCTACGCGCACGCGTTCCAGCTTGAAGGCGCGCCGGCCTCGGCGTATATCGACTCCGCTGCCCATTCAATGGGCATGGGCGGCGACACCATCCAGGACGTCGAGATCAAGCTCGGTGGCGCCGATGCATCCACTCCCCTCAGCACCGGGGTCGTGATGAACGTCGTCACGCCCCGCGGCCAGAACCAGTACAAGGGATCAGTCGTGTTCTCGTATCAGCCGTTGTCATGGAACGACGACAACACGGCGGGCGGCGCGGCACCGGGCGGCTTGCCCACCTTCCAAAAAGTCAATCAGTGGGATCTCTCGCTGGGCGGTCGCATCATCCGCGATCGGGTGTGGTTCTATGGCACATACCGCTATGCGGACCTGCTGAACGGCATCAGCCGCACCGAGCAGGATCTGGCATATCTGCGGGCGTTCCGTCCCGATTTCGAGCCGTTCGACAACTTCTCAAAAAGCAAGCAACCGTTCGTCAAACTGACGACGCAGTTCGGGCAGCATGAGTTGTCCGGCTTCTGGCAAAACGATCGCAATCGGTTCTCCAGCGATCGGGAGCGCAACACCCATCCAATCAGCCCGCGTGGCACCGGCGGGTCGTTGTATCAGATCAAGTTGAATTCGGTGTGGGGGACGCGCCTGCAGACGAGCGTCCAGGCTTCGTACAACAACAAGGGCGGCGCCGACGTCGACACCTACGAGGATTTCCCGGGATTCGGTCCTTCGGTCGATGTCCATCAGAGCACACGGATCTCGCAAGGCCTTCCAACCGGCACGGGCAGGCTCGTCACGATGAACAACGCCGAGACGCTGAGCATCGCGCCATCATCAATGCTCGTGCTCAGAGGCGATCTGACGTACTACCGCGAGGGCTGGGGCGGATCGCACGAATTCAAAACGGGAATGTGGGCTGCACCGCGTCTCGAGCGTGATGTCTTCAGCCGTGCGCTCAATGACGGATTCACGTTGGAGCGCGTGCGGCAGCGCGACGCGAACAACCCGGCTGCCGGCCTCGTTCCGTTCCAGAGAACGTATGTCTCGCCGATCGAGCTGCAGACGACGGCGGCGCGCGACCGCGACAGTGCGGTGTATGTGCAGGACAGCTGGAAGCCGCATCCGCGGCTCACGGCTAATATCGGTATCCGCGCCGACTTCGTGCGACGCTTCGATGATATTTTCGACGTCGAGCGCATGAACAGCACGAACATCGGGCCGCGAGTCGGCGGTGCGTTCTTGATCACCAGGGATGCGCGCAATGTCTTGCGCGCTTTTTACGGCCGGGTGCACGAACAGGTCAACGGCCGCGATCCGATCACGACCTTTGGGCCGACGTCACGGCGAGAGACGCGCAATATCTACGATGCGAACGGCGACGGCGTGTTCGAGACCGAGGTCCTCACGCCGGCTGCGACGGTGGAGATCAACCGTCTCGCCTTCGATCGCAACCTGCACCAGCCGTTCATCGACGAGTACGCGGTGGGTTTCGCGCGTCAATTCCGCGGGCAACTGAGCCTCGATCTCTCGTTCAATCGCCGCTATTTCAGGGATGGCTATGGCGAGACGGACATCAACGGCATCTACCCGGACGGCCCGCACGAGCCATTTGGAGGGTTCGGGCGGGTCGACCCCAATCAGGGCCTCATCATGCAACAGACGAACGTCAGCTGGAGCAAGGTCGTCGTCACCAACTGGGAGGCCATCCTCGCGAAGAATCTGTCGAATCACTTCCAGGCCGTGCTGACGGCGACGCGTCAGTTCCAGCACATCGACGGCACGTGGAATCCGACAGACCCTGCGCGGTTCATCCAGCCCGAGGCGTTCCCAAACAATCGCGATCTCTCATCGCATCTGTTCGGCAACGGCGATGACAACAGCCTGAGTGGCGGCGGCCGTGAGTCCGGCGTCGCGTATCGACCCTATTCGGTCCGCATCGCTGGACAGTACTTTGGGCCGTGGGACGTCCGTCTCTCGGCCAGCTATGTCATTCAAGCGGGCGGGTACCTGGGTCCTGTCGTGATTCAACTGCCATCAGGCGATCCGGCGTATGGCCCTGCGACGGTCAGGCTCGCGAACGGCAGGACCCAGCCCAACCCGCTCGCGACCGCGTGGCGCTTCGCGTACGGCACTCGGTCGGACGGCCAGATTCGCAACGAGACAGCGCGCTTCCTCCAGATCCAACTCGGACGTGATGTCCGGTTTGGCGATCGCATGGTGCAGGCGACCCTCGGCATCTTTAACCTGTTCAACACGGGTGCGCATACGCAGTGGAACGATGGGGCGAATCGCCTCAACAGTCCGCTGTACCTGTCGCGGTTCAATCGACATCCGCCGAGAGCGTTTCAGATCGCGCTCGGCTGCAAGTTCTAAGTGAGGTGTTTATGGTGCGCCCTCTGTTGCTATCTCAGTTCGTGATGCTGTGCGCGGTTTTGATAGTGGCGCGTCCGGCTGCGGCTCAAAGCTATTCAGAGCTAAGAGGCCGGATAGTTGACGCGCAGGGTGCCGTGATGCCTGGCGTCGCGGTTGTCGTGCGCAATCAGGGTTCAGGGCAATTTCGCGAAATTATCAGCGGCGCGGACGGATCCTATCTCGTAACGGCGCTCCTTCCTGGCGTTTATGAGATCTCGGCCGAGCTGTCCGGATTCAAACGCTTCAACAGACGCGACGTGCGCCTCGCGGTCGGACAAGTCACGACGATTCCGATTCAACTCGAAGTAGGCACGCTTGAAGAAACCATCACAGTTACCGGCGAATCGCCGCTCGTCGACATGACGTCCAAAACTGTCGGAGGCAACCTCGAGAATCAGGAGCTGCTCGACACTCCGATCGCCAATCGCAACACCATGGGCTACATGCAGCTCTTGCCAGGCATCGTGGCGGCCGAGCTGACGTCGTGCGGAGCAGATTCGGTGAGCATCAATGGGCAGCCTTACACGAACACCAACTTCGCGCTTGACGGCGGCTTCAACAACGACATGTGGAATGGCGGTTCGGGTGGTGCGCAGGTGCGGACACCAATCGAGTCCGTGGCCGAATTCCAGGTACAAACGAGTCAGTACGACGCCGAGTTCGGATGGGCGACCGGCGGTGTCATGAATGCGATTTCCAAGCAGGGCACGAACCGTTTCCGCGGGAGCGCTTTCGGCTTCTTTCAGGAGGCGGCGATCACGAAACCAGAGTTCTTCACCGAGCAGTTCGGCCTCGCGAAGCCGGACAACAACCAGCGGCAATGGGGTGCCACCCTCGGCGGACCGATCGTCGCGAACAAGGCGCACTTTTTCGTCAGTCTGGAGCGGGTGACGCAGGATCGCCCGGTCACGATCAACATCGCGAGTCGGCCAGAATTCAACAAGAACGTGGTCTGGAAAGATCGCGTCTGGAATTACCTCGCAAGGTTCGATCACCAGATGAATGCCAATCACACGTGGACCGTGCGCTGGGCGCAGGAATTGTCGCCCCAGCTCGATCAGCTCACCACCGCCACACGGACCGAAGCCATGCGTGAGAGAGAAAACGATAACGATCGGACACTGTCGGCCTCGATGAATTCTGTGCTGGGCGGCACGAAGGTAAACACAGTGCGGGCCCACTGGGTTCGTGAGAACGTGTTCTTCGGCCACCCGGGGATATTTGAGACCGGCAACCAGGCCGTGCTTCCGCCCACACTGGACTATCTCACCTTCTTTGATCGACAGAGTGCGCGCGCGAGTACCCGAACAGACGACACCTTCGGGTTCGACGATACGTTCGCCTGGTTCATGCCCAACAAAGCCGGCGACCACGACGTGAAGTTCGGCCTGCAGTACGTCTACGCACCGTTGCGATTCCTCGATCAGGGCAACATGAATGGTACGTTCATTTTCAACACCGACCAGCCGTTCAACTCACGTGACCCGCGCACGTATCCCGAGTGGCTGCAGATCCGCGTGCCCGGCGCTCTGGATTTCCTCATCAAGGGACATTTCGTTGGGGTGTTCACACAGGACAAGTGGAAGGTGAATCCACGTACCACATTGAATCTCGGTGTGCGATACGACGTAGAGATTATTCCGATCAACGAGCGTAACAACCCCAGGTTTGGCAGCGCTGGCGACTATCCCGTAGACAAGAACAACGTCTCGCCCCGCGTCGGCATCAATTACGCGCTCGACGATGAAGGACGGTCGGTGATCCGCGGCGGCTTTGGACTCTTCTATCAGAAGACGCCGTTTGGCCCTCTCGGGAACTTCATCTCGAATGGTGTCTTCGCCGACTCGTTCACCGTGTTGTTCCCTGAGGCTGGCGTCGATCCCGGACCCTCGCGAGGACAGTTCCCGACGGATCCTTTTCTGGCGGCCGGCCCAACCGTCAACCGCGCGCTCCTCGGCCAGCGGTTTCCTCTCGGATCCGTTGCGCGAAACACCGGTGATGTGTATCTCGACAATCCGGACCGCAGGAACGCATTCTCGCGTCAGTACACGATCGGGTTCGAACGGCAGCTACAGGCCGATATGGCGGTGACAGTGGACTACGTGCGCGCCGAGAACCGCGACCAAATCATGCGCCGGAATCTCAATCCACCCACCCGCGTCAGCACGGCACGTACGGCGCAGGTCGTGCGACCCAACGCGGACTTCGTTCAGAACGCTTGGGAGCCGATCAATATCGGCGCCTACGACTATGATGCACTGCAGTTGCAGCTGAACAAGCAGTTTCGCCAGGGTTACAGCTATCGCGTGTCCTATACACGCGCGCGGACGCACGGCAATACCGGTAATGACGTCTCCGAGATCATTCCGACGCAAGTTGGCAACGACTTGCACCTCGAGCTCAATGAAGGGCCGACGGATGATGATCGCCCGCACCTTCTCTCGATCAGCGGCACGATCGACGTGCCCCACATGCGAGGCCTGTCGGTGAGTCCGCTTCTGCGCTATATGAGCGGGACGCCGTTTACGCTGACGACCTCGAGCTTCGATCAGAATCGCAATGGACGACTCGACGACGAGTTCCTGCCGCCTGGCACCTATAGCGGTACGGGGCAGAACGGGATCACGGGTGCAGAACGATGGCGGTCCCAACGGCGCTCGCGGTCCCGATTTCTTCACCTTCGATCTGCGCTTCGCGTACGGTGTGTCGCTGCCCGGGGTCGCAGCGGATGCAGGTGTTCGGCGAGATCTACAACCTCACCGATCGCGCCAACTTCAACAACCCCGGGGGTGACCAGCGGCTTTCGAGCTTCCTCGATTTAAGAAGTCTCGTTCGCGGGAACACGTCCCGGAGGGGGCAGGTCGGCATCCGGTTCTCGTTCTAATCGTGTGCGGTTGACAGCGATCGGCGGAAGCGCTCGTTCCGACGCAGTCGCTTCTCCGACAGGCGATTACTATCCAGCGATTCTTTCATGACGCCGGCGAGGCGCTGCAGCGAATCGATCTGTGGCAACGATCATTCGAGGTCGCAGCGAGAGCGCGCGTAGCGAGGATGGCTATGGCCCCTGCAACGAGGTGAAGAATGCGGGCCGTCGAGAGTTGAGCGCTTGAAGTCGTCGCCGGCTGGTGGAAAAATGTGCGATTCCACAACGCCGGCCAGCACGAGCCTGCGGCGAGTGGAGACTGAGGAGCCCTCCCCTATGCAAACCTCGTCCTTGCCTGATCCCGCGTTCCACCTTCGGTCGAGAATCCACAGCGTTCGTACCCTCCTGACGATCGTCGGCCTGCTGACCGCCATCTTTTTGGCTGGACACGTGCCGTTCATCCCAAATACGCGCGACGGCATCGATTCCACGAATTTCTTGCTGGCCGTCGATCGCTACGATCCAGCGGCACATCAGCCCCATCCACCGGGCTTTCCCCTCCACGTTGTGCTCGGCCGACTCGTCGCGTTCGTCTATCGCGCAGCGGAGCCTGAGGCAGGGGAAATCGAGACAGCAGTCGCGAGCCTTCGTCTCTGGAGCGTCATTTGCGGCGGGCTCGTAGTTCTACCAGCGATGTGGGTGGCGATCGGGCTCGGCTTTTCTGTATCCCGCGCGACACTGGTCACCGCATTGTCGATCACATGTCCGCTGTTCTGGCTCACGGCGATGAGACCACTCAGCGATGTCCCGGGCCTGCTCTTCGCGATGATCTCGCAAGGGCTGGCGATGACTGCGTACAACGACAGCGCACGGCCGACGGATCCTTCGCGCGGTCCGCTCCGGGTGTCGTCAGCGCGTCTGGAGTACTGGTGGGTAGGAGCGGCATTCGTTGCGGGGCTCGCCATTGGCATGCGGGTTCAGACAGCGCTGTTGACTGTGCCGCTGCTTGCGGCGCTTGCCTGGCTCCACGTCAGACACGCCGGAACCAGTATCGTTCTTCACATTACTGCAGCGTTCGCGGTCGGCGTAATCGCGTGGGCCGTGCCGATGTTGATCGCCGTGGGAGGTCCTGCCGAGTATCTTCGCCTTCTTACCACCGTGGGGGCCGACGATGTTCGAGGCGTTGAGATGCTGGCGACCCATCCCGAACTGCGATTGCTGGTGCACGCCCTGTCTCGCACGTTCATCGTTCCGTGGGGATCGCCCATTCTGGGCTGGTTCGCCGTCGCCCTCAGCATTTTCGGAGCCGTGACGCTCGCCAGTCACGACCGTCGCATGCTCGCTTTAATCGCGGCGATGGGCTTACCGTATCTGGTTTTCCATTTGTGCTTTCAGGAGACGGCGTCTATTCGATATGCCCTGCCGCTCGTGCCGGTTTCCTGTCTGCTGATAGTCGCGAATCTTGCCCGCCGCCCGGCGCGGCTGCGCGCGGCGATGACTGGATTCATGATCGTAACGGCCGGAGCGCTAAGCACCAGCGCCGCCTTTGCTTACGGACGCGCAGAGAGTCCTTCGGCGCGCTCGTTCCAGGACGTCAAGGAGCAATCCGCGTCCCGAACGAGTCCCCCGACGCTGGCGTTCCATCATTCCGTTGCGCGCGCGCTTCGCGGCGAAGCATGGCCGGGAGTCGTGCTTGCGGGACCAGTGCGATACGAATGGCTGGAGCTGGCGACCTACTGGCTCAAGGGCGGTCGTGATCCAGTGTGGTTCTTAGCCGACAAACGGCGCACCGATCTTGCGCTCGTCGATTCCGTGTCGCGAAAATTCATGGGGTCGTACCACTGGCCGGCCAGTACCGAGGCACTCCTTGGAGGAAGCCAACCGCCCAGCGTCAATTGGTACGAGATCGCCCCGCCCGGGTGGTTTCTGCTGACGGGATGGTCGGTCACTCCCGAGACCAACGGTGTCGCTCGGCGCGATAACCACGGTCCGGGCATCGATGGCAGCGTCGGCTACATCAAACGGCGCGAGAGTCAGGCGGTCATGATGATCGGCGGCCGCAACCTCGGGGGACCATGCGACACGGCGGCGATGATTGAAGTTCAGATCGACGGCCGATCGCGCGTGGCGTGGACGACCGTGTCTCGATCACCATTCCTGCAGGTTATTGCGCTTGCGCCGGGAGAGCTTCGCGGCCCGGGCGACTATGCCACGGTGAAAGTCACTGCACGAGATGCCGGGCCGGGCGGTCGAATCGTCGATGTCGCGGTCGAGGACTTCGATGTGCAGTCGCCCGGCTCCGTCGCGGCAGGGTTTGATCGTGGATGGCACATGCCCGAGGCGGATCCGTCTTCTGGCCTCCAGTGGCGATGGATTGAAGAAGCGGCCGATCTGCGCGTCGAAAGCTTCGGTCGCGACGTCGAGCTCGTCATACGTGGCGAGTCTCCGCTCCGCTATTTTCAACGGCCGCCGCATGTGCTGTTGAGGGCCGGTTCGACTGAGATCGCCTCATTCCACCCAACCGCGGACTTCGATTGGAGAGTCACGGTGCCGGCTGCATCGCTTGCTGCGACGGGGCGTGTAACGATCGAAACCGATGAGGCCTTCGTCCCTGACGAAGTCAGAAGCAACGGTGATCGTCGTCGACTCGCACTGCGCATTTACAGCGTGGAGGTGCGGCCTCGCGCTGGACAGGACGGACGACCACCGCCGACATAGGGATCTGCTGCAAACGGCGTCCGTGAAATAAATTCGCCGACTGTCGCCCGTGTTCGGATCGGCAACAGGTCCTGCCCCCGCGGCATTCCGTGAAACCTGTAAATTCCTTCCTGTGTTGCCTGTATTGCGCGATGCCAGGGACGTTACAAAGGGTTGAGAGTCGAACTCACCGACCGGACACAGACGGAGACCGGCTGGTCCGGTCAACCTGGCCGCTCTGCGGCAACCGATGGGAAGTTTCATGTATTCACGAGTCGCTATTCTTTCGGTGGCGATAACGACGAACATCGCCCTATGCACGTCCCTTGTGACCACGCAGCAAGGGGCTGCGCACGATCCGAGCGTCCCCGTGCTCCCGCTCACCAGCGATGCCGCCCTGATCACAATCCTCATTAAACCTGACAAGACGGCGGATTTCGAACTCGTGCTCAGTAAGCTGAAACAGGCGCTACAACACAGCGACAAACCGGAACGCAAGCGGCAGGCCGCGGGGTGGACGGTGTTCAAATCGTCTCAGCCCGTTCACGGAAACACCGTTTACATCATGCGGATCGAGCCTGTGGTCAAGGGGGAGGAGTACGACATTACGCGCTTGATCGCCGAAGTCTTCCCGGTCGAGGTACAGGAAATCTTTTCCAAATACCGCGACGCGTTCGCGGGCCGCGCCATTACGGAGCTCACGCCTGTTATGGAGATGGCGCGATGATCGATCCAACCACAATTGGAGTCTTTCCCGCAGGCGGTCCAACGATCGCACCGCTCGATCGGCAGGTGCCATGCCCGCCGCCTGTCTCAGGTCACCGTGTCGATTGCTTCGTCTTTGTTTAGCGGGTCGTCGCTGCCGATGACCGACGGCGACGCCCGCGATCCATGTATTTGGACTTGTACAATTTTTTCAAACGTGCCATAACTGGCGCGTGCTGCACACGCGATGGCAGACGGCCACCCGTGAGGAATTGATCGCCGAGCTCGAGCGACTGCAGCGGGAAAACGAGCGGTTGCGGCGCGAGCATGAGCGCGCGGACCGGGATCGGGATCGGTACCGCCGCGACCGCGACCAGCTGCGCAAGAAAATCGACCGGCTCGAGGACGATCTCGATAAAGCGCGTCGCGCGCTGCATCGCCAAGCGGCGCCCTTCTCGCGCGGTGTGCCGCGGCGCCCGCCGCGTCGACCGGGCCGGAAGCCAGGGGCAGCCTATGGGCGTCAGGGACATCGCCCCGCGCCGAGCCACATCGATGAGCACTATGACGCGCCCCTGCCGGCCACGTGCCCCGACTGCGGCGGCGCGCTGACCGTGACCCAGCACGCCACGCAACATCAAGAAGATCTCCCGGTGGTGCGGCCGGTCGTCCGCGCCTTCGACATCGCGGTTGGGCAGTGCCCCGCCTGTCATCGACGGGTGCAAGGCCGGCATCCGCTGCAAACCTCCGATGCCCTCGGCGCCGCGCGCACGCAGCTCGGCCCGGTGGCGGTGACGTGGGCGGTGATTCTCAACAAACAATTCGGCGTGCCCCTCGGCAAAATCGCGCGGCTGTTTCGTGAGCGCTTTGGTCTCGCCATTACGTGCGGCGGGCTCGTGCACGCGATTCGGCGCGCCGCGCGGCAGGCCGAACCGACCTACGAGGCGCTGAGCGCGCAGATCCGCGCCAGTCCCATCGTGACACCCGATGAAACGGGCTGGAAGGTCGACGCGCGGCTGCACTGGCTGTGGGCATTCGTGACGCCGGACACGACGGTGTACCGGATTCTGCGCGGGCGTGGCGGTGCGTGCGACCAGTGTTGATTCCCATCACAGTCGATCCGCAGCACACCGGCGCTGTCGTTGTGGCACTTTGTGGCACTTTTTCCGGTTCACCCGCGCTGGCCTGATACCTGGAGTTATGGATTCGTTCCGAGATTCACGTTCTGCGACGACGTGCCTTGGCTCTTGCGAAGACTCTTAATCTGTTGGTTGAAGGTTCGATTCCTTCCGGGCTCACCAGCCTTCGCTCACTGGCTTCGCACGCGAGCTTCGGCTAGGCAAGCCAGCTAGCGAAGGCTGTCTCGCCGTAGCCGCGTAGCGGCGAAAGCGGACGACAAAGGACTTACCGGAGTGGCATTCAGCGATTGCAACCGCGGAGTTTTTGCGTACTCCCAGTCGGGTCGGTGCTTTGCATGAACTCCGCGCGTGCGAGGCGACAACCGATCCGGATCCGCGATCAGATGAAATTCCAAATCAACACGAGACACACTTCTTGTTCAGCGCCGCGCCGAGCTTTCTGAGGAGCGTAATCGTCTCCGGATAGGGTTGCGTGCGCTGCACTGGCCCGTTTGCAACGTCGGCGACCGTCTGCCCGAACCGATTCACTGCCGTCACGTCTGCGCCCGCGGACACGAGAAAGACGACCATCTCGTTGTCGCCGCGCGAGGCGGCATTGTGCAGCGCCGTGTTGCCCTCGGCATCGCGTGCGTTCACGTCGGCATGCAGCTCCTCGACGAGGTACTTGACGGCCGCGAGCATGCCGCCGGGCCCGACGTGGTGCGAGTTGGCGGCAAATCCCTTCGCGTACCCCGGTCCCGCCGCAGCCTGCAGCGGCGGCATATCGGGACCGCCGACCGGCACTGGTGGCGACAGAGACGTCTCGGGTCCGGCATCGGGGTCATCGGGTCCGCGGCGCACCGGAGCCTTCGAGGTGAGAATCGCCGGATCGGCGCCACGCGCGACGAGCAGTTTCATCGCATCGACGTCCGCCGCGTACGCCGCGCGCCAGAACGGCGTCGCACCGGTTTCGTCGACGTTCGACTGATCGAAGTTGTAGCTCGCAAACCAGACCTTGCGGTTCAGCCGCGCGTTGGGGTCGGCGCCGTGATCGAGCAGCGCGGAAAGCAGCTCGAGATGCGTGTGCTGCTGCTGCAAGTAGGCGCGCGGCTGCGGATAGGCGGCCTTCGGCGCCCATTGCACGTTGATCGCCGCATATAGTGGCGTCACGCCCGCCTCGTTCGCCAGATTGGGATTCGCGCCGTGTTCCAGCAGATCGAAGGCGAGATCGAAATGTCCGTTGATCACCGCCGCGACGAGCGGCGTGCTGTGATCGGCGGGACTGGGCAGGTTTACGTCGGCGCCGGCGGCGACCAGCGCCGCTGCAGTGCGACGATACCCGTCACGCGCGGCAAAGTGCAGCGCCGTCAAGCCGCCCTGGCCGACGATTAATTCGTTGTAGCGAAACGGACGCGTGACGCCGGGGACGTCGGGACGAGCCGCGGCATAACGCGTCCGTTTCGCTACAACGAATTAATCGTCGGCCAGGGCG
>WNGA01004268.1_pt1 | contig 33177 bp, 30 predicted proteins | sample 5400061 | NCBI WGS metagenome assembly WNGA01 (sample SAMN13153366, study PRJNA577476) | soil metagenome | isolation source: 100 cm soil or saprolite under grassland replicate 2 | place: USA:California | collected 2016-06-15 | reverse complement strand
CCGTGGCGGCGGGCAGGTGGTCGACCAGCGAGGCGAACTTGCGGGCGTGGTCGGCGCCGTTGGTGTTGTAGGCGGCGGCGAAGCCCCGTTGACGCCCGAGCGTCCTGCTGATGCTCATGTTCAGACGGACGAACACCCGGCGGGCCCGCTCCAGCTCGTCCAGGCCGGCAGCGTCCAGGTTTGCGGCGGCCAGCTCCGCACGGGCGTAGGGGGTGAGCCGCAGCGCCCGGGCCAGCTCGGCCCCGTGGTCGCGCAGCATCCGGAACAGCAAAACCAGGTCGCCGTCGGCGTCGTTGATGACCTCGGTCGGCGAGGGGGGCTTGGCGAACAGCACCGCCGCGCTCCCACAGAACGGCTCCACGTAGGTGCGGTGAGTGGGCAGCAGCGAGGCGATCCAGGGCGCGAGCCGGCCCTTGGAGCCGAAGTACTGCGTGGGCGGCCTCACGCGACGCCTCCCAGGCGGAGCTGCCACGGTCCGTCCAGGTCGCTGCCGTTCACGCGACCGCCTTCTCAGCAAACTCAGGGCCGGTGGCGCCCTGGTGCTCGACGCGCCGCGGCCGGGCCGGGACGGCACGGACCCGGGGTCGAGCCGGTGCGGGCGGACTGGCCAGGTCATCGAACAGCAGTTCCCCGAGGCAGTCCGCGCAGCGCCAGCGGTCGCCGCGTGGGTGGAGCTCCGCCTCGCAGCCACAGCCGGCGCAGACGTCGTCGGCGGCCGGGCAGACGCTGCCGTGGGCGGCCAGCGCGGCGGCCAGGCCTGGGGCGCCATCCACGCCGATGACGGCGCGGCAGTCGGGGCAGCCGACCAGGACCAGGCCGAGCGAGGGGACCGGTGCCCTTGCCAGCGAAGGGGGTGCCGTCATCGGCTGGCACCCCAGTCGGGGTCGTCGCGGCCGTGGGGGTCAAGCGGGGTGGGGGTGCCGGCGCGGCAGGCTTGGAAGGTCGCCCACAGCGCGGCGCCCTGGTCTTGCGGCAGCCGCGCCCTGGCGCTGAGCGCGTCCCACTGCCCGGTGGTGATCAGCGCGTGGCAGGCGGGGCAGGCGTGCCAGTCTCCACCGGGCACGATCACCAGCAGCTCGCCGGTCAGGACGGTGGCGAGCTGGCCGCCCCGGGCCGGGTAGCGCCAGGCGGCCGGGGCGGCGGCGCAGAAGTCGCAGGTGCGGGCACGCCTGCTGGGGTCGGTGGCGGCGGGGCGGCGCTGGGCGGCTTCCAGGTCTTGGAGGGCGGTGATGGCGGCCTGGGCGGCGTCGGTGAAGGCGTGGTAGCGCCAGCCGGCAAGCTGGGGGGTGTTGGGCGCGCCGGCGACCTGGCCGCTGGCCAGCAGGTGGCCGTGGCCGCCCAGGACCTGCCAGGTGAGGGTCAGGTGCTGGCCGCCGGGGTCGAGGACTCGCAGCTCCACCGCGGGGGTCTGGTTGGCGGCGGGCCGCGTGGGCCCGGTCATGCCGGCCCCCCTTGGGGTGGCTGCTGGGTGGGGTTGGCGAGCTTGGCCCGCTCGGCCGTGTACAGGGCCTGGTACTCGGCGGGGTGGGCGAGCTGGAGCAGCCGCTGGGCGCGGCGGGTGATCTTGTAGACCAGCTTGGGGCCGGCGCGGCGGGCGCCGGCGTAGCCGGCGAGCAGCGCCAGGTACTCCTGCTGGTGGGCGTCGCGCTGCTGGTTGGTGGCCACCATGAACGCCCGTGGGGTGGGCCAGTCGGGGTGGGCGGCGCGGAGCTGCTGGTAGTGCTGGTGCCACTCGGCTTGGTGGCGGCGGGCCAGCTCGGCCAGTGCCCTGGCGCGCGCCTGGTCCCAGACCTTGGCGGGGGCGGTGTCGGGGGCCAGCTGCTGGCGGGCCTGCTGGCGGTAGCGCTGGTACTCGTCAGGATGGCGGCGGGCCAGCTCGCGCAGCGCGCGGTTGCGGCCGGTGCCGTAGCCGCCGCGGTTTTGGCGCTGGCGGCGGCACTCCTTGCACTGGGTGGAGCGCCGATCGCTTCGCTTGCGGTCGGTGTCGAACAGCTCCACCCGCTTGACCTGGCCGCAGTCGTAGCAGCGCTTGGTCAGCATGGCCCGCCCCCTTCGGCCTGAGACTGGGGCTGCGGGCCGGCCTGGCGGGCGCGCTGGAGCATGCCAAGGACGGCCAGGAACGTGGGCGTGTCCAGGTAGTCTGCGAGCCAGTCGAGGATGCGGCGGTCCCAGGCGCCAAGCTCGACGCCCTGGAGCACCTGATCCAGCAGCGCCTTGCGCCGGTCGACCACCATGAACAGCTCACGAGGTTCCCGCTCGTAGGGACCGTGAGCTGTAGGGGCGTGGCTCACGCGGCATCACCACCCCTCGCACGCATGGCGCGCCGCTTCCGCTGTGTCCAGGCGCGATGGGCAGCCTTGAGGCAGGCGCGGCACCTCCGATGTCCCTGGGGCGTGTAGTAGGTGTTGGCCCACGTGAACGGATGGCCGTGCTTGCAGCGGGTCTTGCCGGCGTTGAAGTGCCGCGCCAGGTCCCAGCCGGCGCGGGTCTGGCGTCCGCGACGGTCCAGGGAGATCAAGCGGCGAAGCTCCTGCTGCCGCTTGCCGCCCCACACGCCATAGACCTGGCCGGTCCGGATCGCGTACGCGAGACAGGCGCTCTGCACCGGGCAGGGCCGGCAGACCGCGAGCGCGTCGTCCTCGTGGTCGGGGTCAAAGAACGGGTCAGCGGCGGCGGTGGCCAGGCCGCGACAGCGGGCGAAGCGGCGCCAGTGACGAATGGCCGTCATGCGGCATCATCACGTTGGCGCTTGGTGCGGCGTGCCTTTGCGGCGGCCAGGGACAGGCGGGCGAAGTAGGCGCTACGGGCCTGCTCGGCACGGCGGGCGCGCTCCTCCGAGTCGAGGGTGCCGTCGGGGTCGACCTCGCGCTCGAAGCGGGCGAGGAAGGCGGCGCGGCCGGGGGCCGAGGTCACGCGCGAGTCGTTCTGCGCGTGCATGAGGTGGGCAGCCATGCGGGCCTGAAGGCTCCGCTCGGCCGGGCTGCGCTCCTGCCGACGATGGGCAGGCGCACGGGAAGAGGTACGCTCTTCGCGCATCTGGAGGGGGGTTCCTTTCCTTCGGGTGCTCAGGCCCCGAGGCGCGGCAATCGCCTCGGGGCCGCCTTCTGTCCGCAATCGAGCTGGACCAACACCTCCTCTCCTCTTCCCCTAGTGCTCCGGAAGCTCGCGAGGTTCCTAGTGTAAAGGCTCAGTACGACACTGACTAGATACTCCCTTGCTGCCTAGAAGGCCCTCGACACTTTGACTAGCTCTACGGCATCCTCATCTCGACTGGGCTGACCACCCTCCACCACACCGAGGACACCTGCGATGACCACTGCCGCGCAGCGAAAGGTATTTCGCTCTGCCTTGCAACAAGCCCGCCAAGATTGCGGAATCTCGCAACGTGGCCTCGCACGTGCTGTGGGCCGGACGCCGAGTGCCGTTTGGCAGTGGGAAGAAGGCCGAGGAGCGCCAGATCCGCCGACAGTTGCCAAACTGGAGAAGCTCCTCGGGCTGAAGCGAGATTCCCTTGCCCGGCCGCTTGGATACGCAGTACCCGACGACGAGTCGAGCCCAACCGTCACGGTGGCTGACGCCGTGAACGCTGATCCGCGACTCGACGAGTCGGGTCGTACACTCCTGATGGACGTGTACCGCTGGCTCGTCCGTGATCGTGCGGCGAGACGCTGACGGGGCAAGAAGACCAATCATCATGGAAGTGGTGTACGCCTGGTGTCCGCTGTGATCACTCCATCCCTCGTGCGCACAAGAACCAACTCTGCCAACAAGGCCCTTGCATGGACACAATCACCCTTGACATCCGTCTTAAGGTGTGGTTACCGCCGCCCTGTTCGACTGGTGCTTGGAGTCGACATGGAGAACCCAATTCCGCAATCTCTTTCCAAGATCGTCGAGCGCACAGGATTTGGCGTGGCGGATGTCGCGCTCCTTTCTGGTCTTGACGAGAGCACTGTATCCCGGTTGTGGGAAGATCCCGCCTGGCTTGATAGGGTGAAGGGCCTTTCCCTACAGCGGCTTACCGCAGCACTCCCCGGCGTCGCCGACTATGCGTCGACTTACCCTCAGTTAATGCGACAGGCGCACCTAACTAGAGAGCTGTTGGCTAGCGGCCTCGTGGTGGATGAAACGGCGATCACTCGATCTATTGTCGTAGATGGAATCCCTCGACAATACATTAGTAATGCTTTGCAAGCTGCCCTTCGCGTCATGCGCGGAGATACGCATCCCGCCGCTGAATATTTGGCTAGATTTTGGGGGCAGGAGCAAGATCGGGCTTTAGATGTATTATTCGATCCACGGGAAGGCCAAGGACTGCTCAAGAAAGTAGAGCCTCTGCTGGTGGCATCTACAGACCTGGCACCACAGCTCACCCGTAAGGCGTATTCGTATAATGCGATCTTGGGTCAAGCTCACCTAATACATCATGTTGCCAAGGCCACAGGAAAGCTCCTGACGGAATGGGCGTCTGAGATCCTCGATCGTCAGACAGCGTTTACCTTCCGTAGCGGCGTGATGGGGACACTAATCAATTCTCAAGATCACGACGCGGTCGAGCGATATCGCGCGAAGGTCGTTCAGAATCCCGCCCTGCGGCTCATGGAAGAGTGGTCATTCCCCACCTGGACGAGAGACGCCCAACCGAACAGCGACTTTTCACTACCAAGATCACTGCTACTTCGCCACACAGCCGAGCGAGTGCTCCACGAAATGGCGCACCATAGCGAGGCTTACTTATACTACCTCGCAACTATCTACATACCGCTTGCACTGGAGCGAGATAGGACGTTTGGTCTACACCTTAATGATCTATGTACGGAGCTAAAGCGCAGAGTGGAAGACTGTAAGGACTCGAAGACGCGGGCAGCGTGTGAGGCATTACTGCGGGTGATTACTGATTGATGGGCCTGCCCATCATACTAGGCCGGAGGACCAATGGTTACCTATCAGGAAAACGACTTCGCTTCTTCAACACTTGCTAGCAGAAATTGGGAGATGAATGCTTCCTTCTGGATTCGCATTATCCGAGAGAGACTTGATCCCTACCGTACAGAACTAACTGACAACGTTCTGCTAAATGAGGTTGGTCCTGCCGGTGGACAGAGAATCCTGGATGCAGGCTGTGGCGAGGGCTATATGTCACGACTACTGGCACGACGAGGCGCCAGTGTCGTAGGCGTTGATTCTTGCAAGGGATTGATTCAGGCTGCCCAAGATCTCAATGACACGGAACGTTTGGATATTAGTTATGATGTGGGCGACGTAGGGGCATTGGCGCTGCCGGACACAACCTTCGATGTTGTCGTGTGTAATCACCTCATAAACGACCTCGCCGACCCGTCTATCCCGTTCCAAGAGTTTGCACGTGTCCTAAAAGGGGGCGGACGGGTTGTTATCCTCATGCTTCACCCATGTTTCTACGTATCAAGATCGACAGAACAACGGTCCGGTGGAGAACTGATTAGTTCAGAGTACTTCAGAGTGCGGCGGATTGAACAGCACTTCGAAGTTGTGGGCATTACATCACCCGCCACGGTCGTTGCGTGGATAAGACCACTAGAATCCTATTGTAAGCTGTTGTTCGATGCTGGCTTCTCCATAAGCGGGTTGCAGGAGCCCCGTCCAACCGATCAACTACTAGAAGACCCTTGGTGGCGCACGAGTTTCACTCGACCTCGCTTCTTGATGATTACCGCCAAGAGACGTTGATCAGGTAGCCGCTTCCAGATCCTCACTGGCTATTTCTACAGCCGGTCGCCTGGGGAGAGGCGGCGGTGGGCCTGGCGGGCTCGTGCGTCCGCGGCCGAGGCGCCGTAACGCTGGAGCATCGCGCGGGACTTCCAGCCGGCGAGGCGCATCAGGTCGGTCTCGCCTCCCCCCTCGGCGAGCCACTGATGGGCGAATGTATGACGAAGCTGGTGCGGGTATAGCCCAGGGAGGCCGGCGTCGGCGCCACGGCGGCGAAGCATCTGCGCCATGCCAGAGTCAGTGAGGCGCCCTCTCGGGCCGAGCCAGAGCCAGTCAAGGCGCGCGTGGCGGTGGCGCGCCCGGGCGCGAAGGTAACGGTCCAGCGCGACGCCTGCCCTGTGGCCGAACGGGAGCGAGCGGGACCGTCGTCCCTTGCCCAGCACGGTGATGACCTCCAGGTCCAGGTCCACGTCGGCGAGCTTGACACCGGCCAGCTCGCCACGGCGCGGGCCGATATCGAGCAGCAGCAGGATAATCGCGGTGTCGCGGCGAGCCTCGAAGTCGCGGCCGTCGCACGCCTTGAGCAGCCGCCGTAAGCCGTCGTCGGGCACCACCGGGACGGGCTGCTCGGGCATGATCGGGGGCTTCATGCGCGCCATGGGGCTGGTGTCGATCTCCTGTTCCTCTACCAGCCAGGCGTACAGGATGCGCAGCACCTTGTAGTAGGTCCAGGCGGTCGAGGCGGCGCGGCGGCCGAGCAGGTCGCCGATGAACGCCTCCAGGTCGGCACGGTCGGCGGTGACCAGCTCCTTACCTCGGACTCGGAGGAAGTCCTCGGCCTGGCGGACTCCGGCGAGGTAGGTCTCGATGGTGGTCGCGGCGCGGTTCTCGGCGCGCAGGTGCCGGCGAAACGAGCGAGCCAGCGGGCTCAGGGTGCTGTCGTCCATGGGCCGGAAGGTAGCTCAGGGAAGTGCTGTCCATCCGTTATGCGCTGTCGCCGGAGGCGCCCGGAGGTGAAGATGACCAGCGTTTCCGCTGGTCAGATGTGGTGTGGTGGGCCTGCGAGGACTTGAACCTCGGACCTCTTCCTTATCAGGGAAGCGCTCTAACCGCCTGAGCTACAGGCCCCGGGGATGCAGAGACCAGATGATACCTGCAAGGACCCGTCGAGCCGCAAGCAGTACCTGACCGCAGGATCTGGTCTCCGCCGACTCATCCGCAACTCATCCGCAAGCCGTCCGCAAGGCCCGTTCGGGAGCGTGCGGATGAGTTCGTACAAGGAGCGGGATCCTACATGGCATGGCTTCGGTACGTCGTACCGTCGGCCCGACACCCTCGAGAGCGCTGGCAGGTCCGTTATCGCGACTCATCCGGCAAGGAACGATCAGCAGGCATCTACAACACTCCCAAGGCAGCCGAAACCGCTCGCAAGCGGATCGCGCGTGGGCTCCCTCCGACCCTCGAGATCCTGCCGACCGACGTCGACGTGACCAAAGCGCAGACTCTCTTCGGCGACTATGTGGAGAAGGTCTGGTGGCCGACCTGGAATGCTCAGCATCCCGACTCGGCCTACCAGACCGGCAAACGCATCGAAAAGCGCATTCTGCCCTTCTTCGGCCACCTCCCATTCGCGGCTCTGGACGCCGACCGAGTTGGAGCGTGGAAGGCCGGCCTTGCCACCTCCGGCCTCAAACCGGCCAGCGTCAACAGCTATCTGAGCCTCCTCGGCTCGATCCTCAACGCCGCGGTGGATAGCGACTACTTGCCCCACTCGCCGCTGATGCGCAGGAGCCGCGCCGGCCGGGTTGCAGCAGCCAAGAACCTGCCCGTGAATCGCCGCGAGGTCTGGATCACTCGAGGTCAACTCGACCTGCTCACTCAAGCGATCACCGCGTGCTATCGCTCGCTGGTCCTAGTGGCGGCGTTAACCGGAATGCGCTGGGGCGAGCTGGCCGCACTGCGCTGGGACGATGTGCACTTGGACAAGCCGCTGGACGATGGCGCGGTCTCAGGGCCCGGTCGGCTGCGCGTGGTCCGGGCGGTCAGCGATCCGAGCCGCTGTGGTCGTGACCGGCGGATCAAGGGCCCCAAGACCCAGGCCGGCCAGCGGATCATCGCGCTCGACCAGGAGACCTGCGACACCCTCCGCCAGCACCAGGAAGCGTTCGCGGACGAGCGCGGCGGGCTGGTGTTCACGACCCCGGGTGGTTCCCGCGGGCCTGGTGGCATGCTGGCGCCGAACAACTTCCGGCGGGTGTGGCTGCGCACCCTCCAGCAGGCCGGGCTTACCGGTGGCTGGCCAGAGTACGGGGGCCTGCACTTCCATGACCTGCGACACACGCATGCCACCTGGTTGCTGGCGCTGCGGGTGCCGATGATCGCGGTCTCCGCCCGGCTGGGCCATGCCAGCCCGGTGATCACGATGATGACCTACGCGCATGTAGACCGGCAGGTCGACCGCGGCCTACTGACCGCCGAGGACCTCGGCCTGGCCACCAGCGATGCCGAGCAGGAAGACCGGTCCGCCTGACCGGCGACCCGCATCAGTAGATGAGGCGCCACTGGCGGGCGTTGGCTCGCTCCTCGGACTCTGGCCGTGCACGCCGTGCAACAGCCTGCGGTCGGCTGGCGAGGTGGGCGTGAAGCTGCTCCTCGGGGAATCGCCACATCCGCTCCCCAACTCGGATGGCGCCCATCAGATGCTTGTGCTTGTAGACCCAGCTCACCGAGACTTGGAGCCGCTCGGCGACCTGGCTGGCGGTCAGGTACACAGCCGTCATGGGAGACCAACCTCAGGGAGGTTGAGGGGCCCCTCAAGGGACAACTGCTCGCCGGGCTGGTGGATGAGCCGGCGAGCCTGGTCGACGATCACCTCGACCTGGCTCGGCGAGTAGGTATGGCGGTGGCGACGCCACCACCTCGTCCAGTGCCCGCTCCTGGCGGTCCAGCAGCTCCTTGGCGTGCCATTGGGCCTGAACGAGTTGGGGGAGATGGTCGAGGTGCCAGTCGCAAAGCGCCTGGTAGCGGCGCTCGTGCTCCTCCAGGACCCGCTCCGCATGCCGTTCCCGGTCGATGAGCCAACGGCGATGCTGCTTGCGGATCTGGAAGTCGACATCAAGGGCCTTGGAGGCCTCCGAGTCGCCGAATGGCCCCAATCGCCTCCGACGTGCTTCCAGCAGCGCGATCCAGTCGTCCTCGACCGCCCGCTGCGACATGAGCGTGTCCAGCCGCCGCCGGGTGGCCGCCCAGGCCTGGGGATCGACCGTCGGACGCCTGTCCAGCAGCTGGAGGGTCTGGTGCACGCTGGCGCGCAGCGCGCCGGTCGGCATCGACGGAGTCTGCCGGCGTAGCTGCTGGGCTGCCGGCCCGTGCTCTCCGCCGGGAAGGTCGCGCAGCGATGGGCCCAGTGGGTGACGCAACGCCTCGAGTAGCCAGGTCACTTCCGCGAGTTGGGTGCTGCTGGCGATATCTCCCAGGCACGGTGGCGCCGCCGGACCTGTGGGGTTGGTCATCGCTTCGGATCGCCGCACCCAATCGGGCCGATCGACGACGGCTGGTCGGTACAACTCGAATGGAGAACCTTCAGGGCGAGCTGGCCTGCCGCAGACGCCTGCCGGCCGATCGCGTCGCGAACCAACTCCAACAGGTCCGCTTCGACATGGGCGGCGGCCTGGCGGTCAACGAGGGCTACCGAGGCGGCGATCCGGCGCAGCCCAGGCAGCAGCATCCCGGCAACCCCAACCATCCACCCGTCGCCCTGATGCATAGCCCTATGGATCAGCTCTTGGACGACAGCACGTCGCAGGTCATCGGTCGCCGCCGGGTGCTGGAGTAGCGCCCGCAGCTCAACCAGCGAGATCCGACGGGCCGGAAGGCCATGGCCTAAGCGGCGCCCGTCCAGCGCCAAGCAGGCCGGACCGGTGCTGAGCAGCCCAAAGCAGACCTCCAGAGTCTCGAACGGTGAGGCCGGGGTGGCGTCCATGACGGCTGGGACTCCTTGCTTGGACAACAAGAAGCCTCATTCAGGCCGAAGGGCCTTACCCAACCCTTGTTGGAGGGCTCACCCAACGCTGATCGTTAGTCTTGCGCGGAACCGGTCCGCGTGGCTGTGACAGCCTGAGTTGGGATCTGGCCCACATTTCGTGATGGAAACAGCACCAGTGGTGGATCTGAGGTCGGTGAGGATGCCGAGCATGTGACGAGCAGCGTCTCGGTTGCCTCCTTCCGCACCTGGCCGGCGTCCAGATCGAACATGTCGAACAGACTCCCGACCGTGTGCAGGTCGTGGCCCGCACCAGGACAGGGCCGGTGGCATGCCCCAGTTGCGGCGCCCCCTCGGACCGGCTGCACAGCCGCTACCGACGACGGCTCGGCGACGTGGCGGTGGGCGGACGACGGATGGTGATCGTGCTGTCGGTGCGGCGACTGTTCTGCGATGCCGCTGGCTGCGACCGGCGGACGTTCGCCGAGCAGGTCCCGGGCCTGACGGTCCGGCACGGACGACGTACCCCGCTGCTGCGCGGGATGCTGGAGCAGGTCGCGGTGGCCCTGGCCGGCCGGGCCGGCGCCCGGCTGGCCGGGCAACTGCAGGCCCCGACCAGCCGGTCGACCCTGCTGCGGCTGCTGATGTCTCTGCCCGATCCCGACCACGCCGCCGTCACGCCGCGGGTGCTCGGGGTGGACGACTTCGCGCTGCGCCGCGGGCAGGTCTACGGCACTGTGCTGGTCGACTGCCAGACCAACAAGCCGGTGGACATGCTGGCGGGCCGGGAGGCCCAGCCGCTGGCGGACTGGCTGCGCGCGCACCCTGGGGTGGAGGTGATTTGCCGGGACCGCTCCGGCGCCTACGCCGACGGCGCCCCGTACCGGAGCGCCGGGCGCGGTGCAGGTCGCCGACCGGTTCCACCTGTGGCAGAACCTGGGCAAGGCGGTGGAGCGCTGCGTGGCCCGCCATCGCGCCTGCCTGGGTGCGGTCACACCCGAGCCGAGCCAGCCTACGCCCAGCCCGCCGCCGGAGGAGGAACGGCCCGTCGGGCGGTTCGCCGAACGCGCTTGTCGCCACCACGCGCTCGTGCACGACCTGGTCGAGCAGGGTCATGCCCTGCGGGCCTGCGCCCCCAACACACGGTCTCCACCACAGCGCGGGATACTCCGGGCGGCCGATCACGGGACGGACCAGATCACTACGGGGGCGGTCGAGATGGATGAGCAGGCGGGGTTCGTGGTCGAGGGCGAGCGGGTGGCGCTGGGGCCGCTGCGGTCCGACCTCGTCCCGACCTACCAGCGGTGGGAGAACGATCTGGAGGTGGCCAACGGCAACGGCAGGGTCATGCCGTTCACGCTGGAGGCAGAGCGTGACCGCGTCGCCGGCCGTAGCGGCAAGCCCGACTGCCTGGACTTCACCGTCTACGACCGCGCCGACCAGACGCCGATCGGGTGGAGCACGCTGGCTGGCATCGACCACCGCACCGGCACTGCCGAGTTTGGGATCCACCTGGGCGATCGGCGCGGCCAGGGGTTTGGCACCGAGGCGACCCGGCTCACGCTCGACTGGGGCTTCACCATGCTGGGCCTGCACAACATCATGCTGGCGACCGCGGCGTGGAACCAGCGGGCCATCCGGGTCTATGCCAAGGTCGGCTTCCGCGAGTTGGGCCGCCGTCGCAGCGCGGGCGTGACCATGGGTCGCCGCTACGACGCGGTGTTCATGGACCTGCTTGCATCGGAGTTCCGGCAGCGCGGCTGGTCGGTGCTTGCCGGCCGCGCTCCCCATGGCGGAAGCGCCAACCCGTAGCGCCGGCGGAACGTGGCCTTGGGACGGACCGCTGTCCGCACGGGGCGATCCCGAAGCACAATCAACGGAACGCCCGCGTGGACCACAGCAGCTTCGCTGCGACAGGGCAACAAGGTCGACGGGCCGTTTCCATCACGAAATGTGGGCCAGATCCCACTTCAGGTTGACACGGCCATCCGCGCGTGTGTGTCGGCGGCGCGGATCCGGAGGGACCACGCACAGCTTGGCTCAGTGCTGCTACTGCACCTTCCTCTCGGTCCGCCGGGTTGTTCGCGGCCACGAGAAGCTCCCGATGTGTAGCCACGAAGGTCTGGCCTGCCTAGAAATGACGAGCATGGTGGAGCGGGCGCGGAGCCGAGCAGGAACGGCGGGGTCATGCCCGCTGACCCTGATGGGGGCCGCGCCGGCGCCGTGCCGGTCCCGGCACCGGGGTCCCCCGCCGGCACGCTGAACCTCACGCCCAAGGCGCTGCTCCTCATCGGCGAGGAGCTGCGCTTCATCCAGGAACTGGCGTCGTTCATCCCCACACCGCGCGCCGCCAAGCGGATGGTGCATATCTACCGTCTGCTCAAGGCCTCGCTGACCGAGGAGGACGTGGCGCGGGCGGTGATCTCTATCGGCCGCCGTCACATCCGCAATGTCCGACCTCGACCGTTGAGACAACAGCGCCATATAGTGCTGAAGATCGCATGTCGGTGCTGGTCGTCGAATGCGCCGATGGTCTGCATTAGAGAACAATCTATCCTCTGGATCTCCTCTGGTAAGGGGAGCAGCCAAGCTTGAGGTGGCCATGCTAGTCTCAGCCCGAACGCTCGTTCGATTCAGTAGGAGGCGTGATAGCGATTGCTGTGCGCTGCTGTGGTAGGGCCGAAGGACCATCCGCCTGGTTCGAAGGTGTGTTCGGCTATAAGATTGGTGCACCCCAGTAGTGCGGCCGCACCTGTTTAGGTGCGGCCGCACCCGTTATGCTACTGGGCATGAGCCAAGCCAATCCATTGCCAGCGCAAGATGAGGCGGGCGTCGTACACGTGGGCGATGCGTGGGACCTTCTCGGGGAGCTAGACCCGGAGACCGTCGACTTGATCCTCACCTCGCCGCCTTACTGGGGCCTGCGCGACTACGGCCTTGACCACAACGAGAATGTCCTAGCGGACTGGCTCAAGCAGGGTGGGGAGGCCGCAGTGGCACCTCCATACGAGTGGTATCGCGATCACGGTGGACTCCTCGGACTTGAACCACTGCCGCATTGGTACGTCACGCACTTGGTGGAGATCTTTCAGCGGGCGCGACCGGCGCTAAAGACGTCCGGCAGCATCTGGGTCAACCTGGGCGACACCTACTTTGGACGATGGTCCAGTATCCGCCCGACCGGTCGCCAGGGCTTCGCTGGAGAGACGCGAAGTCGTCGCCGAGTTCCTTCAGGGGGGTATCTGCAGGACAAGCAGTTGCTACTCATCCCGGCGCGCTTCGCCATCGCGATGCAAGAGGACCGTTGGATCCTCCGGAACGACTTGATCTGGGCGAAACCCGAGACGATGCCGAGGCCGGGCCGGGATCGGCTCCGCCTCTCCCACGAGCACTTCTTCCACTTTGCTCCGAGACCGCGGCGCGGCCGAGTCACCTATTATTACGATCCAGCGGTGGCCGAGCCTGGTGGGAGGGACGTCGTGTTCGTGCGACCCGTATCGGGGAGCGATGGACACTCAGCCGCGTTCCCTCCCGCGTTGATCGCGCCGAGGATCGAGAGTAGCTGCCCAAAGGGAGGACTCGTGCTCGACCCGTTCTCTGGGATCGGCCGGACACTGACAGCCGCCGTCCGGTCAGGCCGGCGCGCTATCGGTTTTGAGCTCTCACCAGTGTTTGGCGCTATCGCCAAAGTGAACCTATCGAGGGCCATTGCAGGCGAAGCCAGTCAGCGTCCTGGTCCAGGGAGGACCTCGTGACTGCTCAGGTGCCTGACAGTCAGGTTGTGGAGATGGTCGCAGCAGCCACCATCGAAGAACCAGACAGATCCACACTGCGTACTGTTCGTGACGTACTTAACTATGCGGATAATGGGAACGAGCTAGCCGCGGCGATGCTTAGCGATGAGGTTTGAGTTTGTCACCGCCCCGACGGGTGGGCTGAGGGTCATTCCGCGCATACCAGATCCGAGTGTATGCCTCATCGAAGGCTATAACGGCATCGGAAAGACGATGAGTGTCCGCTTGCTCCAGCTCTGTACTGGGCAGCAGCCGTATGCGCAGCAACGTCTAGCCTGGGAGACGCTGCGGATCAGCCTGGGTCAAGCACGGATTACGGCCGAAGGGCTGGACGGTGCGTCGACGATCGAGTGGGTAGTCGATTCGAGGAGGTGGCCACCGGAGCCAGGGGAAAGGGTCGATGACGCCTGGCTCGGAGCAATTCATATTGACGGCGAGAAGGCCCGCCTCACAGACGTCCGGCAACTCCTAGAAGTCCACCGCATTGCGGGAGATGTGTCTCTTACGGAGACCCTCGCTCGGCAGGCCGACGGCTATGCCGACCAGATAGCAGCGTTCCGCGCTCGAATGCTGGATCCCTCAGAGGCGGCGCATCGCGCTCTCGACCTGCTTGGGAAGGTTGAGGGCGTTGCCCGACGCGCCGACAGCGCCGCGCTGGATGCTGCGCGTCGAGCAGCGAACGAGGCTTCCCGGGGTGCTCGCGCGATCGCCAATCGACTGGCGCATGAGAGTGCGCGGCTCACCTTGTTGGAGGAAGCAGCAGACATACGCCGACGGATCTCGCTGCTGCGGGAAACAGGTCCAGCGATTGAGTCGGAGCTGCGGTCCGTGGAGTTCCAGCTAAACCAGGCAGACGAGCAGCGCGACGAACTGGCGGCCGCGGTGCGAGAGGCTGAGGCCCGAGCAGCCGCCAGCGAGGACGCTGGCCGGCAACTACGCAATGCCAGGCGGACCGCCGAACGGAACCAGCACCGCCTCGCGGTGGCCCGTGAGGAGCTTGCCGAGACGCTCGCCGCTGCAGCCCTCGACGCAATCCCAACCGATCTGGCACAGCACATACGAGAGCAGCGAGAGATCATCGATGGCCTCTTGCGACGCCGAGCGGAGGTTGACGCGACTCCGGTAATTCGGAACCTGCTGCGTGATCTCGTGGGTCGCCTGAGCGAGGCGATCGACGCCGGGCTTGGGGATCAGGTGATCCTGCTTGCCGATGACACAACTGGTGCACCTCAAACGGTGGAAGGTCTGCGCCAGGCTCTCAATGACCGCGTAAGCTCATTGCCTCCGGACGACGTGGGCTCTGCGGCGGCTCGCTCGCTGGACCGTGACATCGCAAAGGAGTCCAAGCACCTGCAGGCCGCTGAGGATCTGCAGGGTGTCGTCCAGGATGCCCAGCGGTGGCAGCGGCTCACCGACCAAGCGGGGCAGAGGATGGCAGAGCTCACGGCCGGGGCTGCTGGCGACGGCGCAGAACTCGAGCGACTGCGATCTCAGTTGAAGGAGATCGACAAGACACTGTTGGACTTGGCGGCAAGGCGAGTCTTGCTGCGGCGACAGCGGCAGGACTTGGCGGGTGGTGCTGACGAAGCCGAGTTGGCCAGTCGACTCGCTGCCCTTCTTGAAGAGGCGAAAACAGACGAAGACCGCCTCGCGGTCGACCACGCGGCAGTCGCAGAGGCGGCCTCCGCAGCGAGCGAGGAACTCGCGCAGGCGCGGATTGTCGAGCGGGAGGCTGAGGCGGCGCTTGCGACGACCCGGGCAGACCTGCATCGAGCCGTGACGCTCCTGCACGACACCGACGAATTCGCGTATCTGCGGCGCCGGAGTGTTCCCCTACCGCGAGAGCACGATGAAGAGCCGCAGCAGGCAGCTCAACTTGCCGAGCTGCTCAAGCGGTCGCTCTCTGCCCAGGCGCGCCTGCAGGACGTCCCCAATCGCCTATCTGGGATGCGTTCGGCGCTCGCCGACATCGCCGCGCAAATGCGCAACAAGGAAAGGCGTGGCGAGCAGTACCAGGATGAACTGAAATCATGGCTAGAGAAAAAGTTTGGAGCGTGGTTCCGCCAGCCGACTGTAGTGGCGGCACTGTTCCCCGGCGCGGAGGACGTTCGCATCGACCTGGACCGGCAGGCAGTCGTGTGGCACATGCCAGGGGTTGATGGCGAGTCGCTCAGGCCCTTTAATGCGTTCAGTAGCGGCCAGCAAGCATTCGCCTACACCCGAGCGCAACTAGAGGCGCTCGGTCCACAGCGCGCGCGAAATCGCCTGATCGCCCTCGATGAGTTCGGCGCGTTCGTAGCACATAATCGCCGTGGTGACCTGCAGCAGCTACTCACGGAGCGCTCCGCGCGCAATCCCCATGAGAAGACACTGGTCATCCTGCCCGTAACCCAGGACTACGAACAGCTCGCCAAGCATTCAGCTCGCCCGGCGGCGGACCGATACGCTGCGCGAGCCGCCTCATTGAGGACGCCGGACGAGTACTTCGCCGAGGAGTTTGTACCGTGATCGAGGGCGCCGGACCTGACTTTGACGAGCCGCTTGCCGCCGCATCGGGAACGTTCGGCTTGCCGGACGCGCTGACGGCCTCTCAGACAGGCCGTCTGGCCGCAGCGCTAGAGGAGTCTTGGCGAGCCACCTATGGTGACCTTGGGCGACTCGATAAGGACCTGCAGCGGACTCGGCGTTTCTTCGACCCCGTCGCGCAGGGCCAGCGGCTGCGCGACGCCCTCTCGGCGCTTCCGGTACTCGACCTCGGTGCGACGGCCATCCCATCTGAACTCGCCATCGTCATCGACGGCGGTAGGGTCCTCGTCACCCCGGAGGGACGCTGCGCAATCGAGCTATTGCGTCGCGATGCCCGACTCACCGGAGAGGCGACGCTCCTGCCGGCCGCTGCCGTGCACAGATACGAGGCAGCGTTGCTGCATCTATACCGCGATTGGGGTCGACATCGGCTTCGGCAAGTGGTATCCCTTCTCGCTGGGGAGGACAAACCTTTACAGTTGCCTGCAGCGGGAGTCGTGCTCCTCCTGCTCGTCAACCGGTCGACCGCACCTGAGCGAGCGATCCGGAAACGGACGGACAACCCGGCCCGCCAATTGATCGACGACGCCTTTTTCGCCGCAGCCTACCGCTTCGCCGACGCATTCGGACCATCTGATCGACGAGACCGGCGCAAGGAAGGGCTAATAAAGGGATGGACGATCGGCGAGGTGCGCCGCCGATTCGGCCAACTCCTCGTCTACGACAGTGACATGTTGTACCTACCCGAGAACAACCAGGACCCAGTCATCGCCCGGCTCGCGTCCGAACTTGCACGTCGACGCGATGTCGACGAACTGAGGCTCGTAGCTGGGTTCGACGCCCTAGTCGCGGACCTGCGGGAACGCGTAGCTGAGTTCGCCTCCTACGGCATGGCGCATGAACGGCCTCGCGACACTGCACAGCTACGCAACAAGCTGCTATCCGCGTACCGCGCCGCTGACAGGACATGAGCCGGCGATCTGCCCCGCCATTCGAGCTGATGCGGCGCATCGCCGAGGGTCACGACGACCGCTCTGGCAGTGACAGGCTCAGCGTCGTCCCTGTAGTCGTCGATGACCTTGCCTCACTGCTTCCGCTGCTGAGAGGCACCACCGATTATCTACGCGGAGCGTTGCTTGATGCGACCGGGCCGGAGCTCGACGACCCCGTCCGTGGAGACGATGATCCGACGCTGCGTGGAACGGCAGGCGCGTCCCTGGTTATCGAACGGCCTGCCCGCGACACCGCGGTCGAGGTTGTCGTCCTGCCCGATGGACGCATTGACGCGCGGTTCTCCGGGAAGGGAATAGCCGCCAGCGGTGGTGATCGGCAGGTCCTCGCGGTTGCGCGCGCCTTGTTTGCTGTACGGGCCCGCTCGACGGAGTTCGCAGTCCTGGCTTACGACGAGTCGGCAGGGATGGACGGCCCGTCGCGCCGCGCCTGCTGGCGCTACATAACTGAAGGCCTGCCAGACCTCCGGCTGGGGACGCTCCGCACCCTCGTTGTCGTCGTCGGCATCGGCGTGCTCGACTACGACCGCCACTGTGCCTACGGTCGCGGCTTTCATTTCGGTCTGCTCGACGGTGCGTTCGTCCGTCGGCGTACCGACGACTCCATCGCCGCGGCCATCGCGACCGTTACCGCCCCAGTCGTTCCCTATACGGTCCTGTTCTTGGGGGCGGGCGCATCCGCCTCGTCCGGCCTGCCGCTCGGAAACGCAATGCGCGACGAGACGATTCGGCGGCTCATCCGCTCTAGTGCCGAGGACTCATTCGCCGTTGCGAAGGAGTTCCGGACGTTCCTCGACAACGCTGAGCACCTCCTTACACCCCAGGAGAAAGCGCTGACGATCGACGCGTTCGCGACTCAGCTCACATTGGAACAGGTAGTGCGGGTTGAGCAAGGGCTGCGGCCAGGAGTCCCGGAGACGCTGGACGTGTTCGCCGAGGGGAACGCACGAGCGCTAACAGCTTCGGGCGGCATCGGACCCGGGATTCGCGCCGTGCAACGCATGGCCGCATCTCTTGGCCGCCGGCTTGTCATCGTGGAGGTCAACTTCGACACACTAGTGGAGGATGGCAGCGAACATTTATTCGAGCGGTTCACGACTGAGAAGGCGTTCGAAGGCGCGGTCAAGTACTTAGGTGCGTATCTGAGCGGCACAGTCAACAGAGTGCCGCTGCTCAAGGTCCATGGGACGATCGAGGATAGGCTGTCGTGCGTCGCCTCCGCCGAACAGACGGCGAATGGACTGCCTCAAGCGAAGGCTGACGCGCTAATGCGGTTATCAGGCACGCGCGACCGTCGCGTGCCATGGGTATACGTCGGGGCGAGTATGCGCGACACGGACTTGACGGACGTGTTCAAACGGCGCGAGTTCGCCGAGGGTGTCCATGAGTATTGGGTCGCGCCATTGTTGCCGCCGACGGTGCGGGAGTTCGCTCAGAACCACAGGGCCCACATCTGGACAGCGGGAGAGGATGTGCATGCACACAGCGTTACCGAACTCGCCGACGAATTCCTCCGCAGGCTAGCCGATGCTTGGTCATGACGGCCGTTAGAAATGTACCACTCCCTCCGGCGGGCAGGGTTGTTGGGAGGCCCCGCCGGCCATATCGTGCCGCTGGGGCTGTTTGCGCGCATGCTCATGCGGCGCGGCGTCCACAACAGCGACTTGTCAAATCTGGGCTGGCACCACGTCGACATCGATCGCGGCGAGGCGAGGCCGCGATCCACCGCCTCTGATCGACAAATAAGCCAGAGCGACATCCGGCGGGGCACCGCTGCAAAGGTCCACATTACACATCTGCTCTGCGACCTCAAGGCGGGTAGCGGGCTGGCCATCTGCCTGTCGGGCCGGTTCGCCGCCAACGCGGCCTGGCTGCTGGCCGCCACCCTGGCCCACAACCTGCTGCGCTGGACCGCCAGCCTCGGCCTCGGCAGCCGCGACCAGCAGACCGTCGCCAAGACGCTCCGGCGAACCCTCCTCATGCCGCCCGGCCGGCTCACCTGCTCCGCCGCCGGCTGACGCTGCATCTGCCCGCCGGCTGGCCTTGGCCCACTCGTTCACCATGGCGCTCGCGCGGCTGTTCATCGGGGTGGCGCTGGCGGTGATCTTCTATCTCGCTGTGCGCGGCGAGTTCCTGGCCGCTCATGCCGGCGTGGCGTCGGTCAATTCCTACGGCGTCCCCACGGTGGCCGGGCTGGTCGGGATGTACTCGAGCAGGCCACTGACAGGCCTGAGGAGGTCTTCCGGACGCTGTTCCGGGTAGAGCGGAGGGAGAGAGGGGATGCGAGCGCAAGGACAAGGTCACGCCCCGCCGCCGCGGCTGGGCGGCGTCGAGCCGGAGCGGGTGCCGCGGCCAGACCGTCTCACTGCGCCTGCGCGGTGAGGGGTTCACCCCCAACGCAACCGTGCGGGTCGGCCGAGGGGGTGATGGCCGCACCGTGGTGCTCGCCGAGCAGGGAGTAACCAGCGAGACGTCGATCGATCTCATCGATGCACGCTTCCTTGACCTGCCAAGCCAGCTCGAGATCGTCGTCAACCCCCGACCCAGCGGTGGACCCTCGAACCCGTCGCGCTTGGATGTGGAGGACATCGAGCCCACGGCCGCCGCGGCACGTCGCCGCAGTGTTTGGAACGCCCGCTGGGGCGTCGGGACCGCGGAACCTGAGGTCGCCTCGCCACCGAGAAAGATGCATTCGGTCCCGTCGGTGAGATCAGAGTCCAGTTGCTCGACGGCGATGCACTCAGCGCGCGATATCGCCGCGGCCGCGTCGTGTCGTCGCCTTCGCGCTGGAGACGCCCAAGGCTGATCTGCTGCTGGTACCCGGAACGCATGGCGCCCCGCTACCTGACGATCATCGCACCGGGACTAGGGTCTACGACACTATGCCGTATCTATGATTGCCAGAATCAAGCGCTACAAGGGCTGGCTGACCGACCATGAGCCTTTTAGCCGGAGCCACGGTGCTGTGCGGGGCTGGGATCTCCCGCTTGGCCCCCTCCAGCCTGCCAGACGGCGCGGCGCTGGCGCGTCGGCTAGTCGAACTGGTGCTCGACGGTCCGGTGGTGTTCGCCGACGCCGCGTTCGAGCAGGTCTTTGCCGCCCTGCAGCCGCGGCCAGACGGCGAGCAGGACCTGCGCCTCGAGTTGCTCTTTGAACTGTTCGCCCACGAGCTTGATCCCAAGGTGCTGGTGGAGGTCTTTCAACTCTTGGACGGGGCCCGGCCGAACGGCAACCACTTCAGCCTGCTGCTTTGCGGCGCTGCCCACATCCTGACTGTCAACCAAGACGTCTTGTTCGAGCAAGCCGCCCGTGACCTTGGCCGACCTGATCCTGACGGCTGTGTAATACATCTCCATGGCCGATGCGATCAGCCAAGCACCATCGTCACACTGATCAGCCAGTATCTCGCGGGGCTTCCGCCAGATCTCGCCGAGCGTCTCCGCGTTGCCGTCGAAGACCGCCCAGTTGTTGTGCTCGGCTACAGCGGCCGCGACCGCGACATCATGCCCGCGCTCGCCCGCGCTAGGCCCTGCGAGGTGCGCTGGATCCAGTTCGCCCCCGACGGCACGCCGCAGCCACTCTCACCGGAGTTGGCAGCATTGCAGGCCGATCTCGGGTCTCGCCTGGTAATTTGCCCTGAGCGCGACCCTGCCATGTGGCTCGCCACTCAACTCGACCCCGCCGCCGCCAGGCACGCCGCAACTGCGGCCCGGCGCAGCAAGGCACGCCCGTCGGTGCTTGGCGCTCTGACCATCGCGCGGTTCGCCGCCCTTGAGGAACGCGCCCGCAACCTCGCGCTGGGTCGGCTGCTGCGCCACGTCGGCGATCTACAGGCGTTGCGTGAAGGGCTGCAACAGCTACGCCGACGCAGGACAGGCCGACATCCGGATGTCGAGCTGGCCCTCGCCGCCGTCATTGCCGATCTCGGCGACCGCCGACGGGCCGCCCGCCGCTACGCCACCATCGCCACCCGGCACGCCGACCAGCCCGAAGTCGTCTGCCAGGCCCTACTGTCGCGCGGTGAAGCACTGGCTAACGAGTCCGACTACCGAGCGGCCCGCCGAGCCCTAGCTGGCATGCGACGCTCAGCCCGGCGGCTGCCCAACCATCGGCACAAGCACTACCTGGCCTGGGCGGCAGAGCGCGAAGCGCGGATGAAGGGCATGACCGACAAGGAAGCCCACGCGCTACGCGAGTACGCGCGGGCGCGACAACTCTTCGATGAGCTACACGACATCGACGGCCGGATCACCACCCGCGCCTTCGCAGCTGACCTGCTGCGCTCGCGCGGCCGCTACCGCGAGGCGCTGTCATTGCTTGAGGAAGCCCTCAGCGACAGCGCACTGTTCGCCCGCAGCTACTACAAACCTTGGCCGCACTTCTACCACGCCATCACGATTGCCTCGATGGGCGACCTCGACCGAGGGTTGACCGAACTGCAACACGCCGAGGCGATGGCACGGGTGGCACGCAATTGGCAGGCGGTCACATGGATCGCGGCGCTTCGTGCCTGCTTTGAACGGGCCCGCAGTGTAACCGCCGCCGAACATGCCCTCGAGGTCGCCGAGCAGACAATCCGCCAGCATGGAAAGCGGCTTACCCTCGCCTACGCGAGGGTGCTGTTCGAGCATGCTGAACTCGCTCGTGCCCAGGGTGATGCCATCCAGACTCGCATGCGGGTGCGGCAACTGCGCGACTGGATCTCAAGCCGGGTGCCCGGCAAGGTGCCGTACCTGGCCGCGCATTCCGCAGCTATCGAGGCGGAGCTGGCCCGTGACCTTGGCGACCCACAGGCTGCGGGGCTGTTGTCGACCGTGACGGCCGAGTATCGCCGCCAAGGTGCTGCCGCCTGCGAAGCCCGCATGGCCACCAGCCTCTGGCTGGTGCGCGGCGGGCATCCGCCACGTTGGCTCGTCGGCCGCTGTCAACGAGAGGGGTACGGCTTCGAACTCCAACGGCTGCAAGCCACCAACACCAAGCGCTACTACCCACTGCATGTGCTGTAGATCGCCCCCTGGACACTGGCTGGATGTGGCTCCAGACCCTTTGGCGCCTGAAACCGCCATGGGATCATCGTCGACCGATCGCGCGTACCAACCGGGCGCGACTCGCGGTGTGTAATCTCGTTCCGCGAGATTACCGCGGCCGCCGTGGGCTTTTGGCACCGGGCTGCGCGGCACCGGTCACAGCCCAGAGCTGCTCAGCCGAGTTCGTCGAGGACGAGGGCCGCGAGCGCGTGGAAGCTGTCGGGGCGGGCGGTGCGGGCGCGCTGCTCGAGCAGCGCGTCGAGGAGTTCCTGCCGCCGGTACCACAAGAACGGCCCTTCGGGGACGGCCGAGTCGGCAGCGAGCTGGTCGACAAGCCTGAGCGCGTCTGGCCCGGCAGCGGCGAGCAGCGCGGCGAACACCGGCGTGAGTTCGGCCGAATGGGCGCCGGCAAGCAGCAGCGCGCGCAACACCTGCTGCAGCCGCGCGGCCGAGGCGGGGCAGCGCACACTGGCGAGCCAGTGGTCGCGCAGGTCGACGCTCGGGGTGGTAATCGGCCAGGCCGGACCGGTGGCCAGCAGCCGGTCGAGCAGGCGGGCCTCGGCAGCGCAGTCGCCAAGCTGCACGAGCGCCTCGTCGAGCAGCGGGTCGCCGGTGGCGGTGTGCAGTCGCTCCAGGACCTCGCGGCCCTCGGGTTGCCCGCCGCGGGCGAGCTGCATGGCGCAGCGCCGCCGCGTCCGCTCGTCGACCCCGGCGGTCCAGCACGCCTCCGTGAGCACCATGGCGAGCTTCGGCGGCCACGGGTCGGGCAAGAGCGTTGCTAGGTGCTCGAGCGCCGCGCGTGGCCAGGTGGGCAGGTCGCTGGCGAGGAGGTCGGCGAAGGCAGGGTCGAATCGGGTGGTGAGCCACTTCGCCACGTCGGGGTCTGGCAGGGGCTGGCGAGCCAGGCGCGTCCAGGCGGCTGCGCCCACGGGCAGGTCGACTGCCGCCCACCAGGGCAGCTGCTGCCACACCGTGCGGGGTGGGACCAGCAGTTCAGGCGCCCTCTGCCAGTTGGTCTCCTCGGGCGGCGCGGGCGCAGCGACCCATGTGTCCAACGCCTCAGCGAGTTGGGCGTCCAGCCGGGCACGTCGGTCGGGGTCGAGCTGGGCGAGCGCGGCAGGGTCGGGCTGGCGGCCAAGCAGCGTGGGCAGGTCGCCGGCGTCAACCAGGTCAGCAAGGATCGGCTTGGCAGGCTTGGCAGGCTTGGCAGGCTTGGGAGGTGGCGGCGTATGCGGCCGGGACCCGGCCGCGGGTGGGAGCTGGCCCCGCCAGGCGAGGTAGGCGGCGGCCGCGGCCGGTGCGGCAGGGTTGGCGGCCGCCGCCGCGTTAGCAAGCCTGGTGACCGCCTCGTCGTCCAGCCGGGCGAGCGCGTGCAGGTCGACAAGGCCGTCGAGATCACGGGCGTACTTGAGGCCTTCGACCCACACCGCCTCGGGGTAGCGTTCGCCAAGCATGCCGACAACGGGGTCGTCGATGAGCTCGGAGCGGCGGTGGGTGAGAGCGAGGCGGACCAGCAGGCGCAGCTCAGCCTCGCCCCAGTCGCGGGCGCTGCGGTCGCGGAGGAGTTGATCCAGCCACTCGGCGATCCAGTTGGCATGGCTGGGGCTGCCACCATCGCCAGGTGGGATGTCGGCCAAGCGGTGGAGTTGCTCCGCGGGACTCCAGCGCCGGTCGAGCACCCACCACACGTGTGTGCGGAGGCCGCCGGGCAGCGCGGCGAGCAGGCCGATGACCTGGTCATCGGGGGTGAGCGCGACAACAGCCTGCGCGATCGTGCGACGGGCCAGCCCGTCGGGCTCGTTCGCCAGCCGCTCACGCAAGATCGGGAGCGTCTCGGCGGCCTCGAGGTCCCACGCGGCGCCAGCTGCGCGGCGACGCACCATCGCGTCCGGGTCGGCCAGCAGCGCGTTCAAGGCGGCGCGAGCACTGTCGGTGTCGTTGGCGGCGATGAGCGTGGCGATCGCGTTGCCGCGGGCGACCGGGTCGCTGCTTGAAGTCGCGGCGCGCAGCCGCTCGTGCAGCCCGTCGGTGATCCCGTCGGCAGCGAGTAACCCGACGACCTTCAAGTCGTCGAGGAGCTGGCCGGGCCGGTCGCGTGGCAGCCACACCCGGTGTTGCTCGTACCAGGACCACATGATCGCGATCGCGTTGGAGCGCTCGTCGACGCTCGCGCCAGGTGGGGTGGTGCGCGCGACGACGAGCCGGTCGTAGCCGGCGATGTGCTCGCGCCACAGAGGCGGTGCAGCAGCGGCGAGCAACTCGATGGTGTGGCTCCAGGAGGGGCGAACGCCCCGCTCGCCCACCTCGTCGATGTCGATGAGGACGTGGCGGGCGAGCAGGTCGAGGCCGGCCTCGCCGGGCGCGTTTAGTAGCGCCTTGGCGGCGCGAGTCTCCTGGATCACGCCGGCGTGGAAACCGACCTGGACGCCGTCCTCGCTGAGCAGCGCCCGCTCGACGAGGTGGTCGAGCAGCCCGTCCATCTGCGGCAAGTCCAGGCCTGCCTCCAGGCCAGCTCCGGCAGCGTCTGCCCGGTCGATGGTGGCGACACCTGCAAGCTCCATGGTGAGCGCGAGCCGCTCCAGCCACGTTTGGACCGCGGTCGGGTCGGGGGCGAGGAGCTTGCCTTCCTCGACGCGCAGCCCGGTGTTGGCGTAGGCGAGGACGAGCTCCAACGGGCTTGTGGGGGGCGGGTCGCCCTGGTAGTAGCGGTCGGCGGCGGCGGCGGCGAATAGCGGGATGCGGCACAGCTCCTCGATCGCAGCGACTCCGCCGGTCAACCGGTCGAGCTCGTTGGGGTCCAGGCCGCGCCGCTTGAGATAGCGACGCAGCCACCGGTCAGTCGGCCGGAGGTCGTAGCGGACGAACCGGGCCGCCTCGAGGGTGTCGAGCAGCTCCAGCGGGCGGCTGGCGAGCACCATCCGGTGCTGCGGGAGCCGGTCGGCGGCCCGGATGATCACGTCGAGGACGGCGTGGCGCTCGTTGGCAGGGACCTCGTCGAGGCCGTCGAGGAGCAGCGTGTACACGCCTTCTGCGAGCTGCTCGTGGTCGGGGCGAGGTACGCCCGGGCCGAATGCGACCGCACCGTCGAGCCAGGTGCGCAGCACCGCGACCGGGTCCGCGCCGCGCGGACCGGGATGGACATTTCGGAGGCGGATCAGCACCGCCCTGGTGACCTCCTGCCTGCCGAATTCGCGGGCAAGGCGGCTCTTGCCGTAGCCAGGGCCGCCGACCAGCAGCAGCCGCCCATGCGCCTGCAGCTCGGCATCGGTTGGGACGGGAACGAACAGCCCATCAGTCGCAGTAAACGCATGCCGCTGCTCGGCGGTGGCGATCTGGTCGTGACCGACCAGCCGCACCGGCTCGTACCACTGCTCGCGCTCGTCGGGTTCGACCGGCACCTCCTGGTCGGCGGTAACCGCGGACTGGCCGCCGAGAATCCCGGCCAGGTGCCCAACGAACCAGTAGCGGCCGGCGGGATCGTCGACGGCGAGCGGGGTGATGCCGGACCGGTGGAGGCTCGCCAGCCGGTCGGAATCCAACTCGCCGGCACGATGCACCAGCAGGTGCTGGCGCGGATGCGGGAACGAGGTGCTCGCCCACAGGATGTCACGGCGCAGGTGGGCCTCACGGGGGTCCAGGGAGTGGCCGAAGAACACCAGCGTGTGGCTCATCGCGAGCGCGCGCATGCCCGCCTGGACCCGGGCATCGTCGAAGGTGCGCTGGTAGCTGGCGTCGTCGAGGACGATCCCGGCCGGCTCCTGCGCCGACCCGTGCAGGTGCAGCACGTATACAGCTCTGGAGGGCACCGGCTGGAGGAACTCGTTGATGGTCGCGGGGGTGAACGAGCGCGTCTCCAATCCAGCCTGACGGGCGGCCTGCTCAATCGCCTCGTCGTAGTTGGTCGTCACGATCCGCCCGCCAGGCGCGTGGACCAGCGCGAGCAACGCCGGCGTAGTGATGAACGGTCCCCGGTACTGCGCGGCGACCAACTCAGCGACCGCGTTGGATCCGCAGATCACCGCCAGCCGGTTGGCCACGTCGAACAGCGACGTCCGCTCGTCGACCGGCTCGCCGCTCAGCACCGTGAGTTCTGCCGCGAGCGCTGCGCACAGCGCCGCAGCCGAGGCGGCACCAGCAGCCGCGGCCACGCCCGCGCCCACCACCGGCACGGCCCGGTCGCGGACCGCCCGGACCTGCTCGTAGACGCTTCGCTCGTCAACGCCCGCCGGGCCGCCATCCCCCTCGTCCCCCTCCCGCACACCGACCTCCTCGTCCCCCATGACCCTCGGGCCTGCGCCTTCCGCAAGCTGGAACAGTAGCGCCACTTCAGACCCTCGCGGCGACGGCTGGCCATGTGCCTTGGCTAGCATGCGGCGTGGGGTGGGCCGCGTTGTAGCGGCGCCAGGACTCGGTCGGTCCCGTAAACACGCGCTGCCCGGTGTTGGGGGATAGTGAACTTGAGCTGGGCGATGCACTCGGGAAGGTGCGGAGCGAGCACGGCCATGGGGCGCAGTTGCTGGGTCCCCAGTTGACCGGTGGCTGCGGCCCGCAGAGTCACGATCCTCCCTTAGCAAGGCAAGCCCCATGCAGTACGACTCTAGGGTTTTAGGAGTTCGCTTGCGTCGGGGGCGTTCGCCCTCAGCCACGTCTGGATAGAGTCATCCTTGTAGATCTCGGCCAGCAACGCCGGGTTCTTGGCTGCGTCCCGTAGGTCAGCCAGGATCGATGCCTTCCGTTCCGGAGGGACAGGTGCGGTGGACCGCTGGTCCTGCTCGGTGCGTAGCGCCGCGCGGTTCAGCTCATAGATCAGCCAGCCCGTCTCGCCGGCGGGGTCCCGCAATTCGATCGCCCTGTTCAGCTCTTGCTCGGCCTCGTCCGGGCTCGGCGGGATCGCGAACCGCAGGGCGTAGGCCAACTGACCATGGTTACGGTGGAGATCGGGCTCGGCGGCGCTCAGCGCCCGGAAGACCAGCGCCGGGCGCACAAGGTTCCTCCTGCCCTCGGTGGTCTTCTCGTCGGCCAGGCGCTGGTTGCGCGCTAACGAGAACACTTGGCTACGCACCACCGGTGACGCTTTCTGCAACGCCTGGTTCAACTCCTCCTGGCTCGGCGGACTTGTCCCGGCCGGCGGCTGCAGCGTCCGGGCAACCAGGCTGTAGGCGTCGGCGTCAAGCTGCTGTTGTCGCTGCACTTGCCTGCTCGCCGCGCTCGTCGCCACCGCAACGACGGCCGACAGGTCGGCCACCGTGAAGGCGCGCCGCAACAGCAGCCGGGTGAGCAGGTAGCTCGTCAGAAAGCCGAAGATCGAGAAGAAGACCAGGATGCCACCGACCATCAACCGGTCGACGGGCTGGCCGCCGAGCCCATCGGCGATGCTGGCCACCAACCTGCCAAGCGGTCTGCTTGTCCTGCCGAGCTGGATCAGCCCGACGCCAACGAGGATCTTCGTCAGCCAGTCGGAGATCTGCTCAAGGTTGGTGTTGACCCCGTAGACACCACGCTCATCGGTGGTCCCGGGCGGCTGGCTGCTGGCCAGTGGTCGGGGCTCCTGCATGCTCCTTGGGATACCGAACAGGAAGCCGAGCAGGCTGCCGATGGCTACAGCCGCCGCGGCCAGCATCAATGTGACGCTGAACACCGCAAGCCGCGACGGCGGCTGGGCTGTCTGCTTGAGGGCAAACAGGCCGAGCAGGGCCGCGCCGAGGACAACGACAAGCGCGATAGCGGGTCGGAAGACCCTCGCCGCGTGCGAGTCGGCTGTGGGCGTCGCTTCAGTCGCGGGTGCTGGGGACGAACCACCTTGGGCGGGCGGTGGTGCCGGCCGACTTCGCAGTGTGTTCCACGCGCCTGTGAACCGAGCCGAAAGACCCATGTCCTATCCCGGCTAGTCGTGACAAGGCACGCCGTACGGTACCGACACGTAGTGCGTGTATCAAACGCCACGATAGGCCCGAATCCTGCAGCGTAGAAACAAACGAAGAATCGCAGTCAGCGTTCGCCGCCCCCGCCTGCTCGGCGCCCAAACCGACCTGTTCCCCAACCGGCACTACCACGCCACCGTCGAGTTGTGCATCCGCGACCTCAAGGGCGGCATCGGCCTGCGGCACTGCCCCTCAGGCAAATTCAACGCCAACGCCGCCTGGCTCCTGATCGCCACCCTGGCGCACAACCTGCTGTGCTGGGTCGCCGCGATCGAGCTGGGCGCCCGCCAGGAGTTGGTGGTGGCCAAGACGCTGCGCCGGACCCTGCTGGCTCTGCCCAGCCGACTGATTCCCTCCGCCCGCCGCCAGATCTTGCACCTGCCTGCCGGCTGGCCCTGGGCGTCGTGGTTTGGGCTGGCGCTGGCCCGCTGCGCTGCCTACGCCACCTGACCACCGACCGTCCAGGGCAAACTCCCAAGGGCCCGACCGGTTCAGCGGGAGCCTGCCTGGGCACGACCGGCCAGCGGTTCGCGCCCTCGCGATCGCCTCGAGACCGACCCGCACGCCTCCCCGATCATGCCTCCATCACACCCACAAGCCTCTTCGAACCCACTCCCCAGCATCCAGTCCGCCAACAATTCCAACATCGGATGTGGATCCAGGCTTAGTCTGGCCTCCGAGGAGTCACGCCCTCGCGAGAGGCGACCTGGGCGGACTTGTCTTGTGACTGTGACACATTAGGGCACTTCGACGAGTTGTGCGCATGAGCGAAGACGTCGGCTTCCCGATCGTTCCTGCTCCGACACCGACGGCAGGAGTTGACGGGCGGGTGGCGCTTGCCACCTCGATGCATGCTGCTCCTGGCGTATACGCCGTGCTGGTGGGCAGTGGCATGTCGAGTGCTGCGGGTATCCCGACAGGCTGGCAGGTCGTTCAGGACCTTGTTCGAAGGATCGCCGTAGCCGAGGGCGTCGATCCTGAGGAATTGGGAGAGACGCCCGAGTCATGGTGGGCAGGGCAAGGTCGACCTGAGCCTCGATATGACACGCTGCTGGCTGCCTTGGCGTCGACCGATGCAGCCCGGCAGGCGCTTCTCCGGCGATACTTCGATCCTCCGCCGTCAGAAGGTGGGCCGATCCATCCGACAGCAGGGCACGAGGCGCTCGCGGCGCTCTGCGCCACCGGGCGCATCCGGCTCGTCCTGACAACGAACTTCGACCGCCTGATCGAGCGGGCGCTTGAGCAGGCTGGCGTCGCGCCACAGGTGATTGCGAGTCCGACGAGCACCGGAGGAATGACACCGCTGATGCACTCCCCGGCGACTGTGGTGAAGCTGCACGGTGACTATGCGATGCTTGGCCTCCGCAACACGCCAGAGGAACTCGGGACCTACCCTTCGGAGTGGAAGGATCTCCTTGCGCGGGTCTTTGACGAGTTCGGTCTGCTCGTCATCGGGTGGTCTGCTGAGTACGACACTGCTCTGTGCGAAGCGATGTCCAGCGCTCCGTCTCGCCGATACCCAAGCTTCTGGACGTCCTTTAATGGGAACCTTGCGGAGCCGGCCCGGCGACTGATCGCTCAACGTCAGGCAACGGTCATCGACACGGCGGGTGCAGACGAGTTCCTCGTCGATCTGGCGCAACGCATTCAGCGGCTCGACCAGGTTGCCCTCCGTCGGCGCCGGCCCACCCCACTTCGGACGTACGCATTCCCGCCGGAGCAGACGTTGGCTCCTCAAGGGTGGGTGATGCTTCCCCTGCTGCAGCTTCGGGCTGTGACCGCCCTCAGCACGGCATGGCAGGACACCTACGGCCTCGTTCGACCAGAGCACCGTGATGCGCTGGTCGGTGCGCTTCGGCTTGCCCCGTGACAACCCGGCTGCGATACCTGGCTACGGTTCCAGCGGCCTCCGCAGCCGCGGAGTCGCCAAGCCCCGGGGCAACGATCACGCCGGCACCGCTGGTCGAGTGGCAGCCGACACCAGGCGGCTATCAATCGACCGAGGCCTGCTCGTACCGCTTGGGCGGGGACGGAAGCGCCGGCATCTCAGCGCTTGTCACCGCACAGTTTCCGCATCGGATCAGCGGCTCGGTACTCTTCACCATCGACATTGGGCTCTCGCTCGCAAATCCACTCCGGCTTGGAGATGCGGCCATGATCTTGCGGGATGGGCTGCTACTCACCACGGACACCTTGCCCAATGTATTCGCGGACATCTTGCCGGCAGACGCCGACGTCACTCAGGCGGAGGTGCATTTCCTCGCGGCAGAGACAGACGGAAACAATCGCAACCGGCCAAACAAACTTCTGCAGCGGCTCGATCTGTCATCGCTTGGGTCTGCGACCCGGGACGTCGGGCCTTCCATGGGCTTTGCTGCCCGATTGTCAGGACCGCTCGTTGAGCGCGAAGCGGCGGAACTCGTCGCGGAGGCGATCGAGTATGTCGCCCTTGCAAGTGGGTATCTCGATCCCCGTCTTGGGATCGCCCGACTGCGTTATGAGTTGGGCATGCCGCAGCCCAGTCCAGCACTCGGCGGTGTAGAAGCCCGCTAGTGCATAGATCTGGCCGGCCCTGAGCCGGCTAGAGCACCAGATTCACATCTGGTGCTCTAGCCCCACGAAGGCCGTCGTTGACGGACTTCTTGACGGAGAACTACAACGCAACAGGCGGACGACAGGACACCAGGCGGACGGGAAGCACCAGATTCTGGGGACGTGAGCAGCACCGACGGACCACAGGCGAACAGGCGGACGAACAGCGCCGGGCTACGGATCTGGCGCTCCGGTAACCTTGGCCGTCACCACACTGGCCGAAGCGTGGACGATCCATTCTGGCGATTGTTAGTGACCTCCCGATGGTTCGGTGCCGGTCAGAGTTCCAGGTTCAGCGGGTCGGATGACCCTGGTGCTGGTAGGTCGAAATTGGTAGCAGCGTCGAGCGTACGACCGGTATCGGACCAGACTGATGTCGTTGGCTCGTGCGGGTGGGCAGCTGGCGGGAAAGGTGTGGAGCGACCGACGGCTCGCTCGACCTCGGTGGCCATCTCGTGCAGCGCTGATTGGGCGTTGTCGGCGCGCTCCAGGCGGTCGAGCGTGTTTCGCCAGACGGTTGGCCAGGGCGATGCGTTGGAGTCGGGCCAGTGGGCTGTTGCGGGCCTCGATGAGGATGTCGACCGGAGAGGTTCGGCTGGTCCACTGGCCGGTGGGGTCGCGGTGGTTGTCGTAGACCGGGCCGTCGCGGGTGAGGAGGCTGATCCGTGAGACCGCCGGTGACCTTCCGGCCTGTGGAGCACCTCAACGGTGCCCGTGTAGTCGGCGTCGTGGGATGCGGCGGTTGTCCAGCGTCCTGTGCCGGCGACCTCGACTTGCCTGGCGTAGCGCTCGATGATTCCAAGCCGCGAGAGCGCTGCTGGGACGGCGAGTGCGCAGATGCGGACCTGGTAGCCGGCTTCGGCGAAGCGTTCCGCGGTCGCAAGTACGGCGGTAGGGTCGCGGAAGCCTCCTTCGAGCAGGACGTGGTAGCGGCCCGCGCGCAGGTACGCGGCGGCTCGATCTTGCCACCAGCGCGCGGCGGGGCGGGTGACGTCGGGCATGTCGGCTGGCCGTTGTTGGAGCAGCCGTTCGTACTCAGGGTGAAAGGGGCGGTAGTCGTCCCAGGTGACCCAGACCAGGCTGCCGCGGCTGGCGAATTCGCGGTGGAAGTGGGACGCGGTGGACTTGCCTGCGCCGGGTTGGCCGCCCAACAGCACCGCCTCGGGGTGTTGCTGCGGCTCGGGGTTGGATCGCAGCAGATAGTCGGGCACGATGATCTGCTGGAAGATCTCCTCCAACTGCTCCGGAGGGAGCCCAGGGTCGGCGCCCTGTCGGAAGGTCACGTGGCGCCTCCGCGCAGCTGGGCGAGGCGATTGCTCAACTGCTCCAGCGCCTCGGCGACTGCGGGTGTGTTGCGCTGGACGCTGTCCAGCCGAGCCCGCAGCATGCGATGCTCGAGCCGCCAGGCTTGGGCTTCGTCGTCACTGCTGGCGGCGCGCTGGCGGGCCACGAGCAATCCGGCAAGCTGGTTGGCGATCTCTCGGAGGGCTTCGTAGTCGGCTATTTCAGCGACCTGTTGGACGATCGCTTCCGGGTCATTGCTCGACACAATTACCTCCTGGTGTCGCCGCTCTGAATCTTTATTGTGGAGATGATTCAGGTGCGGAGCAGGCGGGTCCCGCGGAGCTTTTTGTACAGCTCAACGGTCTCGGGGTGAAGTTCGTCGACCGGCTCGCCCTCGGCGTCGAGGACGTGGAGGAGCTCGCGCATGATGGCGTCGACCCCAGGGGGGTTGCCGGTCTGGTAGGCGGCGCGCATGAGCTGCCGGTAGAGCCGCTCGTCGTAGGGGCTGGCGAGCAGGCCGCGGCGGGCGGCCCAGATCGCGTCGGCGTGGTCGTGCTGGTCGAGGTAGCGGCGCGCGAGCTGCTCGGCGGCGTCGCCGATGGCGGACTCCATCTCGGTGCGGTGCGCGAACGCCCACTCGTAGTCGCCTGGGGAGGTGCCCTCCAGGGGGTTGCCGCGGATCAGCTCGAGGGCTTGGCGCAGGGCTGGGACGGCACGGCTCTCGTCCTGGCCGGCGAGCTGGGTGAGGGTCTGGAATCGGGTCCAGTCAATGCTGATCAGGGGGCTGAGCCGGTACAGGCCTTCCCGCGCCAGTGGGAGATACGGGGTGCCGTCGGGCGCGTCGCCCAGGTGCGCCCGCGCCACCGACGCGGCGCTGTGCAAGGTGGGGCGGCTGAGGGGCCGCTCTGGCCAGAGCGCCTCCCAGAGCCGCTCCAGGTCGACGCCAGCCGGGTGCAAGGCCAGGAAGACGATCAGCTCCAATGCCTTGGCCCGCTGGATCCGTGGGACACCGTGGACTTCGACGTGCCCGAGGATGCAAATCTCGATCGGCGTCGCCGGCGCGAGCCGCTCCTCGACCACGGACGCCGGCTCCGGGGCTGTGGGCCGATCGGGCGGGGCCTCTTCGGGAGCGGGATGGTGGATCACGTCGTAGGGCGGGGTGTCCGATTCGACGTCCTGGGCACTCGCCGCGGTCGACAGCAGCTTGGTGATCGCCTGGTATGCCTCCGGGGTAAGCTGCAGCGAGCGGATGGTCAGGTCGAGCGCGTCGATGGTGGCGTGCCCGTCCGCGAGGTCGACGCGCCAGGCTGGCGGAGGAAGCTCCCCGACCGCCAGGATCGCCAGCGGCAGGCC
>WNGA01002425.1_pt1 | contig 33181 bp, 23 predicted proteins | sample 5400061 | NCBI WGS metagenome assembly WNGA01 (sample SAMN13153366, study PRJNA577476) | soil metagenome | isolation source: 100 cm soil or saprolite under grassland replicate 2 | place: USA:California | collected 2016-06-15 | reverse complement strand
CTGCTCGCGATAGGTCGGGTCGAGCAGCGCCTGCTTGACGTGTGCCAGCGTCGGGCGCGCTTCGGCCTCGAGCACTAGCAGCGTGCCCATCTGAAGAAACTGCTGCATCCCCGGCGCCCGACCCCATGTTTCGGGGTCGAGCCGGGCGAACACGGCCTGCACCTGGGCCAGCACCCGGTCCGTTCCCCCAGACTGACGCAGATCGACGCCCGCGAGCGGGTTCAGACCAACCGGCCACGCCGGGTCAAGCACGTCGAGGATCACAACGCGGCCCTCGTCCTCCGGTGGAATGAGGCTGCGCACCGTTGCAACCAGGTTGCCGCTGTCGTCGCCCTTGCCATCGATCAGCGTGAAGCCACGCGGGATGAGCTGCGCGCAGATATTGCTGAGTGCACGGCTCTTGCCAGCGCCCATCCCCGCCGCCAGATGACACACCTGGCGCAGGTCGAAGAGCGTCGGGCCGACGGGGGCCTCGTGCCCGTCACCGTGGCGAGCGTGGCCGATGATGATGCGGTCGCGCTGCCCGTCCACGAACGCGTGCGGTGGAGCGGCAATCTGGCGGCAGGGCAGCCAGCGTATCAGTGTGCCGAGCGCTGGTGTTGGCAAATGCCACAGACCGCTTAGCTCGCTCGGCGACAGGATGGCGGGCGTGCGCCAGGCCCGCACAGGGACGATCGCCGCGCCCAGGGGCACGGCGCGTGGGACACGGGCGCAAAGTTGTTGGACGCGGAGCGCGGCCGGCACCCCGCGCCGGCGCTGCATCAGTGCGACAACACTCAGAAGGACGAGCAGCGGCAGGAACAACATGAGGCCATGGTGCGCTCCAAGCATCGCCCAGGCGGGCAGATCCAGCAGCGGCCAGCGACCGGTCCAGGCGTGGAGCAGCGATCCTGGCACCACACTGATCACCCAGGCGCAGCCAGCAGCGGCCACGATCCCCAGCAGCAGCGTGAGCACGCGGCGCCATAGCCCACGATCATGTTGAGGTACAACCAAGCAGCCTCCACCGACACGTGTGAGACGCTGGAGCCGGCTGCCGCTGCGTGCGGCATACTGGCCCAGCACCGCCGCCGCCTCATCGATCTCCGCGCGTGCGGCAGGCACATGCTGCCGGCTCTGTGCGATCGCGACGACGCGTACCGTTGTGTCGTAGACCGGACCGTTCAGCTTGTCCTCCAGTGTCACCACGTCGCCGCCGATCGCGTAGACCTGCTTCGCCTTCATGTGCAGCAGCCGCCGGGTGCCGGCCGCGCGCCAGCCCTGCGTCAGTCCCCAATCCTTACGGGCGCGTACGATAATCTGCACCTCGGTGTGGAGCACCCCGGCGCGCGGCGTGAGGGCGGCAGCCAGCGGCCCAAGTAGATCGGAGTGTTCAACGTCGCTGTGGAAGCGCAGCGGGTAGGACGGCGATAGCGCCAGGCTGAAGTCGCGCCAGGCGACAAGTGCGCCAGGCTGAATCGCCGCGGCCAGTGGGTCGGGTCGCTCGTCAACAACCGCTTCGGTTGCCTGGCCAACAATGATCTTGCGCAGCGACCTGGCCAGGACTGTGCGCTGGCGGGCGTCTCCACCAACGGCAGCGCCCAATTCAGCCGGCTCGTCTGGCCGTCCGACAAGTGTGCAGGCGATCCAGGGCGCGTGGCCGGTCAACATCCCCATCGTTGGGAGCATGTCATGCGCTGCCCGAAACAGGTCTTCGCCTGCGTCATGGCGCGATCCGGCGCTATGCAGTGTCGTTGTCTGTGGTGTACGGATGCGCAGATAGGCTCCTCCGAGGCTGCGCATCCTCGTCGTCTGGACGACCAGCAGGACCACAGCGATGAACAGCTCAAGCGCTATCGCCGCCAGCCCAGTGATGGCGATGCCCTGCACGGCGATGAGGCCGGGCGGGCGCAGCACGGCGCGAACAACAAGCGTACCGGTCACGGCAAGCCGGCTGCTCGTCGGGATCGCCGTGGTGGGTGGTGTCCTCCTGGGAGGCGCGCTGGTCGCCGGGCGTCCCACCGGGAGCGAAGGTTGTGCGTCGGCCCAGCGGAGCAACGGGCTGCGGACGGCCAGCAGGATGAGGCAGAGCAACACGACCAGCCGAGCAATGATGAGTGTCCAGTTCGGGCTGGGCGGCCGCGTCCCAGGTGGTTTCAGCCGGGTGCTGCCACTTCCACTGAAGGGGCTGCCTGACCTGGTTCGAGCAGATGGTGTTGAGGATGTCGTCATTATTTGCCTCCAAAAGCCGCACGTACAGCTGCCGCATCGGGGAGCGGAGTCGCACGCAGGCGCTCGGCAATCCATGCCAGGTCGGCGCTGCACAGCACGCGCGGCTCGCGCCAGCGTACCGCGGGCTTGCTCGGCTCAGTCAGCACCTCAGCGGCGTCGAACCAGACGAGCAGCGGCTCTATGAGCGGCCCCTCAAGGAGCGGCTTGAGGCGATTCTTGGTGAGACCTGGCGGTGTCGCGCCCAGGATCGCTGGGTCGCTGAGCAGCCGCTTGATCAGCGCCTCGACCAGCGCCGGCCGCATCCGTCTAGGGCCAGCCGGCCAGCTCGTGTCCTGCTCTTCCGGTGGTGAGATTGCCGTGGTGCCTGGCGCTGCCTGACTCACAGGTGCAGACGCTGGCGCCGTGCGCCGCCGCGGTTCCCGCCCAGCCGCGAGCGCGCGGTCGAGCAGGACGGCAAGCGGGGTAGAGGCTGCAACCGCTGCGTTCTCTGCTGGGGACAGCGTTCGTGTCATAGACGATATCCCCTTTGCACCGTTCCGGTGAGCCGTGATGGCGTCACTGTCGCTATATGCAGTGCTGCCGTGCGCCAATTCGTTCCGATCGACCATCTGCGGTTCGGCAGGCGACTGTTCACTCGATGTATCAGGACGCGATAGCCGGAGCCGGGGCCCTGCCAACACCGCTCGTGACCAACAGCGCATGCGTGCAACCGACTCTGGTGCCACTGGAAGAGGCACCTCGGGCGGTGTGCCAGGGAGCAGGAGCAGAACCGGGCATCTCCATACAGCGCTAGCAGGCACGGCAGATGGTATCGGGGCCAGGGCGATCGTCCGGGCGGCGCGAGCGTGGAAGCGAGATGGCTGCCAGCCGTAGGTGCGCAGTCTTTCCACTGGGTCCGGGCCGTCAACACCGACCGCCAGAACCGCGCCCGCACGGATACTCCGGCCTGCTGTGCGCCAGTGGACAACCAGGCGCCCCTCCGGCCAAGCGGAGAGGAGTTGGCCATCCAGCAGGCGAGCGTTCTGTGCGGGTGTCGCTGTGACGAACCGATGATAATGGCGCGTGGCCAGCCCGCGCGGCACGCTGCGCAGATCGCACCCTGCAAAGCGCTTGCTGAGCATTCGCCGAAGCAGATCGCGCGGACAGGCACCTTCGCAGCGACCAAGCGCGCAGCCGTGACATCCCGCCAGCGCGAGGTACGCCTGCTGCCGGTCGCCGACCTGCATCAGCACCATCAGCAGATCTGCGTGCTCAAGGTGCAGCGCCATCCCCTCCGCCAGCTTTGCGGAATCGTCCAGCGTCTCCCAGGTTATGCTCTCCAGGCACCACAGCAAACGAGTCGCCATTATGGTCTCCGACTAGCCACCAGTCGCACCAGGGCACGTACTCCGCTGCCCCCAACTGCGTACCTTCCACCCGGCGTCCGTCGGGATCAGTTCGGCCGCGTAGCAGATACATGCCGACGCAAATCGCCACAAGCTGTAGCCGGTTTTCCCCTGGCCCGAGTCCTCCATCGGCAGTATATCGACGCCTTGCAGCGGACCGCCCCGCACTCCCATCGCGACGTAGCCATGCTTGATATAGTCCTGCATGCGGTTTAGGGTCTGATCGACGGTTGCTGCTTTGTACTCGGTCTCAGCTGCCAGGTCGAGCAGCGTCTGCCGGTCGTTTGCACGCAGCGCCTCCACCCACCGGGCGTGAACCTCCTCCGACGTCTGGCTGGCTGCGCTGCCGCCGCCACAGCTCGCCAGCAGCAGAAGGACCAGGACGATAAGCATCCATCGATGTCGCATGAGCTTCTCTCCGGCTCACGAACCGCGCAGTGCACGCAGCTCTTTCGGATTGGCCTCGACGGTCATCACGTAGACATCGTTCCCAACAACTGCCAGGCACTCGCCAACGCTCGCATGGCTCAGAAACTCGATGTGCGCCGGCGTGAGATCGCTGATCGCCTCGCCCATCTGCCGCGCTGGGAAGTCGTCGAGGTGGAACATGATCTTGGCGACGGCATTCTCGAAGATGTAGCGCCCGTTCTCGCCGCCCAGGAACGTGATGGGGTTCTGATCGATTGCAATCAGACCAATGCCGTATTTGCGCGCAACCTTGCAGATCGTCGCCGCCAGACGTGCCAGCGCCTCCACCTGGGTGAGATAGCCAAACTCGTCGATCTGCAGCAGCGTCTTGTGGCTGCGGTCGCGCCGCGGATCGCGCATGTAGCGCAGGATGGCGCCGATCGCCTGGACGTAGTAGAACGGGCGCAGAATCTCAGGGACGCTGGAGAAATCGTAGTAGTTGATGTCACGCCCGAAGTTCCAGTCCACGCTAGTCGGCGCGTTGAAGCTCCGGCCCATGCCGTTGGGAACTGCCTCGTCCGGATTGTCGGTGCCGTAAATCAGCATCCGCAGCTCACGGGCAAGCGCGCGGGCCTCAGTCGTGCGGAATTCCTCCAGGCGGGCGATCAGGTCGCTGAGGATCGGCATCTCGGCCAGTGAAGCGCGCGGGTCAACCTGGGCATAGAGGCCGCACAGCGCACGGTCAAGCACCCCGCGCTCGGCAATACTTAGTGTGCGCGGGATGTACTGCTCCTTGCCGTCCGGGCTGCGGCCTGGCGTTCCCAGCAGCAGCGCGAGCTGGCCAATCACGTGCTGCACCTGGTTGGCGATCCATCCGCCCTCGGCATCCTCATCGGCGTAGACCAGATCCAGCACGTTGATCGGGGTGTCCAGGCCCAGGAAGTGGCAGCGCGCTCCCGCGCGGGCCGCCGCCTCGACCCGTGCGCCGTTGCGGAAGGCGTCGATGCCGATCACGCGGTAGCCAGCCAGCGCCGCCCCGCGGAGTGCGAGCAGATTGAGAAAAAAGGTCTTCCCTGCACCGGTCTTGCCCAGAATGACCATATGCGCCGCCTGGTGATCGCGAAACAGGTCGAAGAACAAAGGCGCGCGGCGCACAGCATCCATCCCCCAGAACAGCCCATCCGTGGTGCTGGCGCGGTGGTAGCCGAGCAGTCCCGCGCAGCAGCCCACGCCATGCGAGAGCATCGTACGCGGCTTGAACGGGGCCTCGATCTGATGACGCGGCGTCGGGCTCCAGAGCTTGAGCAGCTCGCCCTGAGCGCCGGCCGGGCGCATGAAGCGGAGCTGCATGCCCAGTCGAGCACTGGTCTCGGCGACGTTGGTCTCCAACTCCTCCTCGGTCGCCCCGCCGACGAGCACGCCGATCTGGACGGTGTGCAGGCTCTCGTGGACCAACTCGTGCATCACGCGCTCGGCAGCAGCGACCACCCGCTGGGCGCGCATATCGACCACCTGCGCGTCACGCGCGACGACCCGCGCGGCGTTGAAGGCCATCTCGGCCGTGCGCATCCCCTGGTTGCGACTCAGCGTGACCACGTCGACAGCGATGGCGATGTCGTACGTCCCGTCGAGCAGCCCGTGGAGGGTGGTGGCGTCCCAGATGCCCCGCGCATCGTAGGACAGCAGACATGCCAGCCAGGGTGTCCCAGCCTGTTCCGGTCGGAGCCGATTGTTCTGCTCGACATACGGACCATCGAGCACGCTGGGAAGCTGGTCGAGAATCTGCACCTCGCGCCCGATCGCGTGGCGCAGCGTCGCGGCGATCGCCTGAGCACTCACGTCCGCCGGCGGCCAGGCGATCAGCACATAGGTTGCGCTGCGCAAGTGACGCTGCTGAAGCGCTTCATAGAAACGCACCATCTCTTTCGCCCACGGCAGCCGCCACAGCAAGCTGTCAAACGCGTCGCCGAGGGCACTCCAGAGCACGAGCGCGTCCGGGTCATCAGCGCCATCGGCGGCGGCCAGGGCATGCTGAAGCAGCGGATCGTGGGCAAAGAGATCCATGAGCACACCGATCTCCCCTGGAGACATCTGTTGCAACACGGCTCCCGGATCGGCCGCCGGGTCGCCCGCGAGGAGCCCGTCAATCGCATCCAGCAGCGGGCTGACAACTCGCTGCAGGCGTTCGAGGTCCGCCTGGTCGAGTTTGATGGTCCGGATCGGCGGGCGCATATCGAAGCGCCGCGAGAGCGCCAGCAGGCGTACGGGGTAGGTGAGAGAAGCGAACCAGTCGCCGAGCCGGCGCTCAAGGCTGTCCATGTTGCTCGTTTGCTCAATTGGGAAGCTGCCGAGCCTAAAGATGTAGTGCATCATCATCCTCCCCGACTGCCGTTGTCGACGCCGGCGACGCGGCGCCGTTCTGCCGGATGATCGGTGAAACTGCCGCCGGTATGGCCGTGATCGTCGACTCAGAATGCTCCACGCCATCCCGCGGGCCGAGACGCACCGCGGTTGTGGATGTATCCGGCCGGAGCTGTACCGGGCCGCCGACCGGCAGCGGGCGATCGCGGTACACTATGGATGTGCCGCCCGCGAGTTGCTCCGGGGTGATTGTCGCCGAAGCGAGCTGGTGGCGGAGGTACCCGCGCACTCGCCACGCGAGACGCTCGTAGAACGCCATCCCGCCAACATCGAGCGTTGCAAGCACGCCGAGCAGCGCTGCTGCTCCTACAACCAGGATGCGCAGGACAAACGGCATCGCGATCGAGATCAAGTAGGCCGGAAAGGCGGCCAGAATCAACCCCATCGCGTTCTCGATCGTCAGAAATAGCGCGATCTTCTCGCCTTTGCGTGTTTGGATCTCTTCAATCTGCTGATATGGCATACAGCCCTCTTCCTGCAATGCAGTCGACGCATGGGGAAAGCACCGGCATGTGTGGCGCCCTTAGCCTCCAGCGCCAGCGCCCAAGCCATACAGGGCGGTGACAAACGCGACGGCGAAGCCGAGAAAGGCGACAGTCAGCATGGCTCTCTGGAAATAGCCGCGCAGTCCCTGGGCCCACTCAGGGATGATCGGCGTGAGCAGCGTGGCGAGACCCCAGAGGATGAACCCGACAACGCCGACCGGGATCACCAGTGTGAGCAAGTTGGATTGCAGTGTGGTGAAGATTTGCGTGATTTGATCCATGGCGTGATAGTCCTTTCCGTTCGTATGACAATCAGGATCCGTGGCCCGGCCCATAGCTGATCATGGGTGCGATGTGTGTTGTTCTCACGTACCTCCTTCGCTCATTCGCGAGTGATTTGAAAGCGCTCCGCGCCGATGGTCAAGATCAGCGGCGGCGAAAAGCTTTGATCCTGTAGTGGGAGATCGAGTGCGCGCGTCTCGTTGGGTGCGAGCGGGGTCTGCAGGCTCGCCAGATCCGGGATCGTCAGCCGGCCTGTTCCCTGTATGAGCGCCAGGTCATCGCGCGTCAGGTGCAGCGGCTGATCACCCTGGTTCACCAGCGTGATGCGCAGCACAAAGCCTGCACCACGTGTCACGGGCAGGAGCTTCACTTCTTGCACAGCCAACGCCGCACGCATCACGGCATCGCGGCTCGGCGGTGGTACCAGCGTCGCACGCCAGCGCAGCACCTGGTCTGTCCCTGGCGGCGTGATGCTCCAGGCAACCTCCAGATCTGATGCTGGCAGCGGGATGAGATAGCGCAACTCCACGCCATCCGTCGTGGCGATCTGCTCAGGCGACTGCACCGTCTGCCCGCTTGCTAGCAGCAGCGTCGGCGCATAGGCTGGCCAATCGATAGTCGCGGCTTGCACCTGTACCAGCACGCGTGCCATGTTCGCTGGCAGGGTCGGATCCTGCCCGGGGCCGACGATCGAAATCGCCTCCACAGTGATATGTACTCCGCCATCCAGGGACGCAGATTCACCAACCCTGTGTGCTGCTACGGACGCAATGGTCTGCAGTGTGCTGTAGCGCGTGAGGGCAGCTGCATCACTGCCCGCATGACACGGCTCAATGACGAGATCCGCCGCGCTGCTGCGGGTGGCCACAACGGCGTAGACTCGGTCGGGTACGTCACCACCTCCAATCAGCCGGATGCTCGTCAGACTGGTCAGGGTTTTGTTCGGCGCGCAAACGACGAGCGGTGCGAAGGCGCTCGACCGCCAGTAGCCGACGAGCGGTGCATCCTGCGCGGCTGCCACTTCTGGCCAGTGTGCCTCGTGCGTTGTGGAGATCGGTACTGTCCAGGACTCACCGTTGGCGGCGGTGAGCTCGAGCGCGCGTACCGGCCAGACGGTGATCTCCGCGCCGTTGCCCTCTGGGAGCGGTTCGTTCGGCGCTGCTGGATGCCGTTCTCGCGGCCACAGAAACCACACGATCAGAAAGAGGAACATCGCAACGACGAGCGCGATCGACAGTATGATACGCCGGCGGATGTCGCTGCCGTCGCTACGCCCAGCTGCATAGATCGCCGCGTTCGGCGCGTCGGTCAGTGCTGGGACGTTGACTCGGTACCACTGCACCACGCCATCGACCATCAGCGGTACGTCGCCCCAGCCAGAGAGGCGATCCGCACCGGTGGCTGTGCCTTCCGCCTCGGCCAGTAGCGAGATGAGCGCCTGGCGATCCACCACATCGGGATCGATCGGCCGTCGCCGGCTGTTGTTGCCCTGCCTCGCGGTCTCGGCAGCGCTCTGCACCTGCTGTCGCCGCGTCTCGTGGATCTGGTCGAACAGCGCGCGCTGTCCGGCTGGAAGCCGGGCTAGGTCGCGCTCTGCCTGGGCAGCCTGATCCTCAAGCGAGTCGGCGCGCTCGAAGGCGCCCTGGCGCTCTGCTGCCTGGGCCTCCAGGATGGTCAGATGCGCACGCAAATAGGCGGACCAGTCGCGCCACTGAGCGTGGACCTGCTCCTGGAAGGCGGCGTCCGCGCGTGCGATGAGCGAAACTGTCATGGCGTCCCTCCGTCCGGTACGGCTATGGTCAGCACCGGCTGTGCATGATCGACCGCGGATTGTAGGCCCAGTGCGGGCATGCGCACCAGCATTGCCATCCCTGGCGGGAGGTCGCGCGTAAGTGTTACCTCCCCGCTAGCCGGGGTGATGGCCTCGGTCAGCACATCGCCGAAGACGGTGACGAGTTGGACGCGAACACCCGCAAGCGGGCGCTGCGATCCAGGTATAAGTGTCGCGCCGGCGCGCCCAGCATTTGGCGTGGGGTTGATTGGTGGCGCGTTCGCGGCGACGATCCGCACGGTCAGGGCCAGCGGCTCTCGCGGTGCCGGCGTGGGTGGCGCCAGCGGCACGGGGTCAAGCGCCGTGACATAGGGGAGCGGCGTGGGCGTTGGCGAAATGGGCGAAACAGCCGTAGGTGCATTCGGAGTGGCTGTCTGGCCAGACGCCGGCGGTGTCGTCGCGGTTGGGGTGGTGCTCAGCGCGCGCAGATCCGGGCCGTAGACCCAACCCGGCACCACGCCGTCCTCCGGCTGCACGCGTACCCAGGCGCCCAGCGCCTGACCGAGTAGCGTCACGATTGCCTCCTGGTGCAGCGTCTGGATTGCTGCCGCCGCAGGCCTCGGTCCGTCGCGCAGCACGGTCGACTCGGCTGCCACGATCGCCAGCCCTTTCGGCGCGTCTGGTGCGACGGTCGGGATGGGGGTAACAGTGCTCGGCGCCGGCACGTGGTCGTTCACAGCCCCAGTTCCGGTCCCCGGCGTAGGTTCCTGGTGTGCCGGGGTTGTGCTGCCGGTCTGCGTGGCGATCCGCTCCTCCAGTTGATGCCCCAGATCGCTATCGGCGAGGACGATCGCGAAGCGATAGGTGCTGGCGTCCTTGTCGAAGACGATGGGGTTGGCGCCGCCGGTTCGTGGGCCCACCCGAATCACCGCAGTGCCTTCGGAGGGCGCCACCCACCGCAGAACGCTCAAGAAGCTTGCGCCGGGCCGCGCATCGTCGTTGGCTGTGACTGGTATGCGCTCGTCGCCCCAGAACAGGTCGATCACCGTGTCCACGCCGGGTCCGAGGTCGAAGGTGGCGATCAGGTAGCGAACGCCGGCCTTGACCGGCACGGCGAGATAGTCATGGTCGCCCCCAGCACATCCCCACGGTACCGGACAGACAAAATTGAGATCGTAGACATAGCCGACACCAATGGGGGCAGCCGTCGCCGGGCTCCAGTTATTCTCCAGATAATCGGGTGCCAGCGGCAACTGTCCTGCCTGCGCATCCGGAGTCGGAGGTGGAGGTGGCGGCAGCACACGCCGCAGCTCAATACTGTAGCTCTCTCCGCTGGCAATGGCGGGCGCGCGGTTTTCCACGCGCAGCAGGGCCCAGCCAATCAGGTCAGCGCTCAGCGTGGTCGAGATCGCCGGGCTGCTGATTGTTGCCAACGTCGCATTGTCCCCGGCGCGGCTGACTGTCGTCAGCAGGTCTAGCCCGCTTGTTCCACGAACGGCGATACTCAGCGCCAGGCCAGGCTGGTCGCCAAGGTCGACGCTGTAGTAGTCCTGGTCGCCGTCGGGTAAAAAGGTGAACGGACCACTGACCGCGTCAAGCGGCAGGACGCAGGGCTCCTCGCGACTGTCGTTATGCTCACAGCGATCCGGCCGCTCGTTCGCCAGTGCTGTCGGCACGGCTGTCGGCGCTGTCTGTGCGAGCACGACACGCGACGCGCTGCTCCGCGATTCTCCCAGGACACCAGCCAGCAGCAGGGTCAGGGTGATAATGAGCACACTACGCATCGGTCCCTCCTTGGCTGGCATCCTCAGAACGAGCCTCACTGGTCTGCCGGCGCATCGCATCCAGTCGTGCTTCGGCACGCACTTTCACGCGTTGGAGCTGATCCAGTCGCTCCTGGGCACGTCTACGGGTGGCGGCCGCCTGCTCTGTCTGGCTCGCTGCGTCCAGCTGCTCCAGTTCCTGCTGCACTGATGTAATCTGCGCCTCAATCTGGCGCACGGCTGCCTCGTAGTCCTGGATCGTATGTGTGCGCATGGCTGCCGGGATAGCGCTGCCAGGCGGCGATACTGAGTGAGTGGTCTGCGCTGTTCTGCTCGCTGCACCACTTGCCGCAGTCATCGGGGACGCGGATGTGGCGCGCGTCCCCGATCGTGCTGCATCACCAATCAAAGCGCCGGCCTTCACGAGGGTCTGCCGCTCATCTGCTGCCGCGGTGCCGCCTGGCTTCCAGAAGGTCACAGTGTCGCCCTGCGCCTGCACCGCGTACCCCAGCATCAGCAGGCGTGGCACCCGCACCTGGCTGCGCGGCAGATTGATGGCGCCTCCCGGAGGTGTCTCTGGCGGGTCGTCGTAGCGAACATGACCTTGCTCGTTCAGCGATATGACTGCTCCACGTCGGCCTGGCCGCAGCCGGTCGTCAAGCACCTGCACTGTCGCGAGCCCTCGCCGGATAGGACTCTGTGATCGAGCACTGTGCTCGGTTACATCGGCATCGAAGCTGCGCCAGGCTCCCTGGACACGCTGCCAACCCACGCGTGCCGCTTCAGGGATACGCTCGCCAGCGCGGTACACATCCTTGGCGATCTGGCCACTGCCGACGTAGGCGTAGAGTCCCCGGCCGCTGGCAGCCAGATCGCCGATCTCCTGCACCACGGTGGGGTGCTCTGCCCGTGCAAGCTGACGATCCAGCGCACGCTCCTGGGCACGGTCGTGAAAGGTGCGGCCCTGTGCGTCGGAGCGCTTTGCGTCGGCAGCCATCTGGAGGCGCGTTCCGCGCCAGGTCCCGACGGCGCTCCGGTACCCGGCGTAGAGACCGTCCCGTACCTCCTCGTCCTGCAGCCAGCCCATTGCCGCCGCCACCTCGCCGAGCTGCGCGATCGGCTTGATGCGTCCAACCGCCGCGGAGGCGGCATAGCGACCGCTGCCGGTCTGCTGCCAAGCGGCGGCAGCTGTAAGCGCCGTAGCTGCACCTCCGGTCGCCACGGCTGCACCCACACCGACCGCAGTGGCTGCGGCTTCGCCGGCGAACTCAAAGGGCCGCGTAACTGACAGGCCGGTCGCCGTGGCCACGGTATCGTTCAGCGTGCGAATACAGCTCTTGAGTGTGTCTACCGCGACGATCAGCATGTACGCGGTCAACACGATCCCACCGATTGCGAAGCCAGTGTAGGCAGCCGCATTGCGCAGCTCGGCGGCGGCGATGAGGCATGCTGCGACGATCCCCAGCAGCACGCTGCTCGACCAGCTCACCTGGAGCACGCTGAGCACCCGGCGGAGCAGCCCGGTCACGCCGCTGGCCGTCTGCTCGAAGAAGACGAACACCAGGCCGATTGGCAACCCGATCCACAGGGCGATCATGCAAAGCGAGAAGACCAGCTGGACCAGGGCATCGAGCACGGCGAGAATGGATGGCAGGATGCCGAGGAAGGTGCGGATCGCACCGCGCTGCATGTTCTGTACGGCCTGAGTGCGGTCGTTGCCGGCATCCATCTGGCTGACATCCTCATCGCGGGCATAGCCTGGCCCCGTCGGTGCTGCTTCGAAGAACAGGTCGGGGATGTCCTCGCTCGGGCCGCCACGGTCGGGGCAGTGGATATCCTCGGCATCCGCCCACAGCATCGCTGCCGCCAGATCGTCCATGCGCAGCCCGCCGAGCGTCTGGCGCGCCAATGTGCCACTGCCGCAGGGATTGGCCGGGTAGAGTGGGGTCGGCGCACGCATATCTCGTGCGGTAGCGCCGAAGATCGCGCCCGGCGCGATCGCACTCACTCCATCGAACAGTGCACTTCCAACGCTGCTGCGCAGCTGTTCGAGCTGCACGATCATCGGCCCGCTGAGCGACAGCAGCAGCGGCGCGAGCACCGTCCAGACGAGTGCATGCCGGATGTTCACCAATCTGGTGCGGCCGAACAGCGGGAGCAGCAGAAACGCCAGGCAGCCGACGATCACTGCCAGCGTGGCGAAGGGCAGAATCAGCGGATCGATGATCTGGACAAGCACCTGGTACGCGCTGCTGAAGGCAACCTCGACCAGCCACCAGCGGAAGGTGTCGAGCTGGTAGGCCAGGAGCAGCAGTGTGCGGTCAATTGACCATCCCAGCCCGGCCAGGCCGTACCAGAAGCTGTACATCGCGGCGTCAACGCAGCCGCCGGGATCCTGAACGCCACACGCGGCCCAGCTCACACACGGCCAGAGCGCCAGCAGGGGCACAAACAGCCCAAGCAGTGCCTGGCAGCATCGGCGCTGACTACATGTATGCACACGGGCATGGCGTGTCATGACCGCCTCCAGCGCAGTTGCAGGACGACAACAGCGACAATCGCTGCGCACAGTCCCGCCAGGAGCAGCACGCCAGGCCAGAGCGACGCGCTGGCCGTTGCGACCGGCGCGTCCGACGTGGCGCCGCCGGCTGGGCCGGTGGTCGGGATCGTCGCCGGTGTGATTGAGGCGAGCGCGGTCCCGCGCGCCAACGGCGCAGTTGGTAACACCGCCACTGAGCCACCGGCGTTCGCGGGCACACCAGTGTCCGGCGCGATCATCGTCGCCGAGTCGGGGATGACCATCCCGTCAGCCTCGCTACGCAGGTCCAGGTGTGTGGGCGGCTCGCTCAGCAGCAAGGCAATTCCCTGCACATCGTTCCCGAGCTGGTACAGCCGTGTGCCGCTTGGCAGCGCACCTTCCACTGCAACTCGAACCGCGTTTTCGGTCAGTCCCGCGAAGGACGCGATCCCCTGGGCATCGGTCCTGGCGCGAGCCAACTCTCGGCCACCAGTCTCATCGCGCACGATGACCGTGACACCGGCGATCCCTACACCATTCACGTCGCGCAGCCTGACAATCAGATCGGGTGGATCCTGGGATTGTGAGGTTGCCACAGCTCCAGGGCCGATGAACAACCAGCAGATCAGGCTGATGATGAGTGCGCGCATACGTTCCTCACGAGCGGGCCGTCCGAAAGCCGCGGATGCGCGGCGCGTAGTAGGCCGATTCAAAGACGTTGTAGTCCACTCGCACGCCGAGATCCGGATTCGCCGCATGGACCATATCCCATTTGCCGTCGCCGTTCAGGTCGCCGACCAGTATGCCAACGTGATCGATCCGCCCGCGACCCAGAATATCGAAGAAGATCAGATCGCCAGGCTGAAGCTCACCAGGTGTTGCCGGACGCATATTCGGCCACTGACCGCCGGTACCTTGTGGAATGACAATCCCGATCTGTCCGTAGCTCCAGCTCGCCAGGCCTGAGCAGTCGAACGCTTCTGGTCCTTTGGCACCCCAGATGTAACGCTTGCCGACCTGGTTGAGGACGATCTGAATGAGCCGGCTCGCTCCCGGCGGCGCGGCGACCCACAGAACCACGTTTCGGCCCCAGGCGACATAGCGGCTGTCTTCCCACGATGTGATCACGCCGGGGTCGTTGCAGGGAGGACCGATGCCCCGCAGCGAGCCATCGGTCCACTGCACCGTGAACGCATGCGATTCCTGCTCGTGCAGATCGGTGTTCGGCAGCGGAGTCGTGGTTGGAGCAGCCTCTGGCGCTGGAATTGTCGTTGGAGTCCCTGGCCCGACCGTCGATGTGGGTAGGTTCGGGATGTATGCTGGATCAGCATCGAAGACGATTTCAACGGTTGCGGGCGTGCCGGGCGGCGCGAGGATCGGAATCGTCACCGTGCTCTCGCCGGGTGGAATGCGATCCGGCGGCGGACGCATCCCAGAGACTTCGAGTGACAGTGCGCTCATCCCCCAGCGCGCATCGGTGACCCGCGCCCCGCTCGACGTGCGAATCTCACGCAGGCGCACTCGCTCGGCATAGTTGATCGGGACCCGGTCGACCGTGTGATTGAGCCAGGTGATCCGCACGAAGTAGAGCTGCTGAGTGCCTGGTGTGACGCCTGCTCGATCCGCGAGTGGACCTGCCGAGGCATCGACAGTCACGTGGAATGCTCCCACCTCCACCCGCTGTCCGAGCAGAAACGTGGTCCCGCGAATAGCGTAGGGCGTGGGCGAGGGGAAAGGCGGCCCACCAAGTGATGCATACTCCTGCTCCCAGATTTCGTAGTAGGTGACATCGTACTCCACCGGGCCGGATGGAATCGCAGTCGGCCGTGCCTGCTGCGATTTGATCGGGCCGGCGGTACCGTAGAGCAGTGGCGTCGGGCTTGGACATGCCCAGCGCGCCTGGCGTGAGACGGTCAGTCCGCCGGCGCCGCAGGCCAGCAGCAGCACAGCGATGAAGACGAGGGCCACACTTAACGGCCAGCGGTGGATGGTGGATGGTGATCGCATCACGACCCTCCTCCAGGTGTCGGCGTCGGTGGAAGTGTGGGTGTTGGGTATTGCCCAGCCGGTATGAGCGCATTCAATTCCAGCGAGCGCACCACAACCTGGTTGCCGCTCTCGATCCAGGCCAGCCAGGTCATGCGGCTGTTGAGCGCTTGGGCTGCCGCAGTGTCATGGGCCTGGATCGACCCGACGATCAATGGGTCGGGGAGCGCGTGCCAGGTGCCGCTGCCCGGTACACTCCAACTGGCATAGTGTGTGTTGGCTGCGGATGTCCACTGCGCAGCCCCGCAGCAGGTCCAGATCGCCGCCAGCCGATCTGCCACCGGGTCGTAGGCTGGGGCGACGAAATCCTGGTGGCCAATCCGATCAGGGTCGCCAGGATGATACGCAATCGTCTCAACGTTCTCCCACGTCTGTCCACTGTCGAGCGATGTCAATGCATACAGGCCGGCACGCGTGTAGGTGGCCCAGGTGAAGATCACGCCAGTCTGGGTGCTCCCATTCGGAAGCATGTGCGGGAACACCAGCCCACGAAAGTGCCACCCCGCGCCCCCAGTTGGATTCTCGAGCGCCTCATCGCGAGGAAGATCAAACGCACGGGTCTGGATGGTCCACTCGCTGTCGTCTATGAGAGGTTTTGTGAGAATCGTCAGCTGGCGACTCTGCGGCGCGAGCAGTGCACTGGTGATCCCGACCGCGTAGGTGTCCGGCCCGCTTCCGGCGAGCACGATGCTGCCGGACCATCCTGGCGCAGCAAGCCTCTGGGCGGGAAGCCAATCCTGCTCGGGTCGTTTGACAATCGTCGTTGCATTGCCGATGTAGGTGTTGCCACGTCGGGTAAAACAGTTCGCCAGAACGACGACATACCCATCATCGTTGGTCGCCATGTCCAGGACATTCCAGCAGTTTGTCGCGATCTGTTGCGGCGGAGCCCAGCTCGCGCCGTAGTCGGTACTCGTGCTTACCCACAGATCGGGCGTGGTGCGCCAGGTGCCGTCATCGTTGAGTATGCGGTCGCTCGCGCCCCAGGCTGCGTACACGGTCCTATCGCCAATCACCCCTACGGCCACACTTCCGAAGCGATCCATACCGGTGCTGGACTCGCCGATGTCTACCTGCTGTGCGACACCCCACTGCTCTGTCTGGGGATTGTAGACCCGCACATAGGCGTGGATCGGGGTGCCCCACGAGCGCTGGATCACCCCTATGACCGGCCATCCCTCGGTCGGATGCACGGCCAGATCCAGCGCGTAGACCGAGCCAGGCAAGTGCAAAGTGGTCTGTTCGTCGCTGCCGCCGACCCAACGGCGCGGTTCCATTGTCGGGTAGGGTGGTGGAGGAGGCACCGGTGTCGGCCATGGCGCCTGCGTCTCGCCAGGACGCGGCGGGCAGCGTGGATAGGGGGTAGTGGTCGGAAGCGTGGTCGCCGGCGGTGTCCCGGGCAGGACCGTGCCAAGTGGCGCCGCGGTCAACGCTCCCGCTGGAGTAACCGTGACCGCACGAGGAGTGGGATAGAGGTCTGGCCAACAGCCACTCACCTGCGCCGTTGCCTGCGCCTCGGCATAGGTCGGGACGGCTGCGCAGCCGGTTAACGCGACCAATACGAGGCTCAACAGGCCCAGGAGCCCATAGCGCTGGCCAGTCGGATGCCTTTCAGCGCCCATGGATCACCTCAAGTGGAGGGGGCCGGATGGGCAGAGAAGCTGTCGCAGCACACTGTAAGAGCCAGCGCGGGAAGGGCACCATGGTCATGGTGAGTTCGCCGCCGATCTGCGCAAGTGTCGTGGCGACCCAGCGCGCCTGGGGGGATTCGGACTGGGCGAATTCAGGTACATTGGATTCAATCTGCAAGCGCACCGCCTCTGGCGCGTCGAGATCGAGTGTGATAGCGATATAGCTCGGAGCATTCGGCTCCGCGGCGAGCACTGCCAATACCACACTGTCAAGAAGGATCTCGGCAACCTCCCACGAAACCGCGACGTGCGGCGCCACCTCGGCCAGGACCAAGGTGACTGAGTCATCCGAACGCGGCACCGACTCGAGCAGCACCCGTAACTCGCGGCAGAAGCGCCGGAGTTCGGCGTCGAGCTGCCGCATCGTGCTGCACGGTGGGCGAACCAGCGCAATTAAGAGGCGCTTGCCGGCTTCGGCGGCGTTGTAGAGGCGGGGGAATAACTCCGATCCCTCGCCACCCAGTCGCTGACGGACCAGGCGCTCGTGCTCCTGGCCCACCCGATCCAGCCAGTCGGCGAGATTAGTCAGCGCAATCCGATCATGCAGCATAATGTCCTCGCTCGATCAGCAGTTCAGCTACAGAGACACGACGCCTGGGCCTGCCGCTCAAACCAGACCTGGCCGGCAGTCATGTCCAGCAGGAGTTGTAGTTGTGTGCGTAAGGCCGTCGCAGCAGTCGCCGGGTCGCTCACGATCACCGGGTAGGGCACCAGGGAACGGACATGCCAGGCGTCGCTAGGTTTTGGGCTGATGAGCAAGGCACGTGCGGACAGTCGTCCCAACCAGGCAGCACAAAGAACTGGCGTGCTCAGCCGATCGAGGACGACAACCCAGGCATCGACCGCTACCTGCGGCTCCAGCGCCGGGAGATCGCACGGCCAGACGGTCGCGCCCACGTGCATCAGCACCATTCGTCAGGCCGATCGCTCACGTGCGTTGTACGTGGCGAGACCAATGATCACATCCATCGCACCGCTCCCTCAGTTGCTGCCTATGCACAGCGTAACCGAGGATAGCGGTCGTGGATCACCCAACTTGCGCACAGGTCGGTGGCCTGAGTACTATGCCGAGGCCGTCTGATATAGTACTTTTGGTGCACCTGGACCAGGACTCGAGAGCTATATGGCACTGCGGTGGCATCGATCGTGGTGGTATGCCCGACCGAAACCACATCCAGCTCAGCCCGACAATCGCTCCAGTCGGCACGCAGCAGCCTTGATCACAAGGTCAGCACCATTGGCGAACGAGAGCTGGAGCGTCTGGTCAGGCCCTCGATCCGCCCAGTCAATGACGCGCGCCCACGCCGCACGCTGATCGAAATGAGCCCATGTCGCTGTCGGGGTCAGGATCGCCGCGTCCTTGCATTGCAACTGGAAGCGACCCAGGCGCGGGTCATCCAACTCCAACCGCACTGTCCGCCCTTCGGTCACGATGCGTAGCACGACACATCCACAGAGGCTGGCCATCAAGACATCATCGTTCATACGTGCATTCCTTTTGCTGTCCTTTTGCTGTCCTTCGCACTGAGACTCGCCGGCAGACGACAACAAGTGCTGTATTGTCGGACCCGGCGAGGCGAGCGCATTGCTCAGCGCGTCAACCCACTGCGCGGGACTGCGCCACGCCGCGATGGGGATGCCAAGCTGGCGGCAGCTCGTCGCCAGGACGTAGTTGACCTTGCGGCATGACAGTGCACACCACTCGGCCGCCTGGGCCATGCTGGAGGCATGGCTGAGCGCGGCGAGCAGCGGCACCAGGTGCGGATCTTTTTCCATGAGCGGCGGGGCGAGCAGTTCGACCCATACCAGGCCAGGCCCAAGCCTCGCGGGAGCATTCACCCAGCGCGCGATCGTCGCTGCCGCGGCATCGGCACTGATAACGACGCCGGTGAGACCGCTGGTTGCGATCAGGCGCTGAACGCAGAGAACGGCAGGCGGAAAGAGCAGCAGGGGCAAGACTTGGTGTTGGCGCTGCTGAATCCGTAGATCTGTCAGGACCATCGCGGCCTCGGCGGGTGCGAGATCGCTGCAGTCGAGCAGCAGCGGCGACGGAACGAGCGGCAGGATGCCCCAGACCCCTGATTCTGGGTGCGCATACGGGATCTGCAATGACAACAGACGTGGACAGATGCCATAGACGCGTAGTGCTGCGACCAGGCGATCCGGCTGGCGGGAAATCAAGCTTGGCCGGCGTGGAGACGTTGTGAAATCCATACATCACCCATGAACTGGAGAAACGCCACCGCTCTATCGTTCCCCACCGCGTCATGTAGGCACTGGTGGCGGTGGAGAAAGCGAGGTAGCGCCGAGTGACGAAGCGGCCCGCTGACGTGGTCGGGTCGCGGGTAAGATGATGCAAGAATCGATCATGCACGCGACACTATGAGCGGCGAGTCTCGTTGCATTCCACAGCTAGTCAACGTGAGATGGTAGCGCAACAGCTTCGGCGAAACAGCGCCAACGAATCAACAATGATTCATTAGCTAGCCGGCACATCGGAATCCAGTGGTTGCGCCCCGGATAGACAACCCGACTACCTCTGTCCCACACCAAGCTTAGCTGGGAAGAGTTCCTCTCTCAGTTTCCTCTTCTACTCGTCTAAACAAGCCGTAGACCGATTTTCGACCCGCACTTCGGGGAAAATCAATATCTGCATGTACCGGCGGAAGCTCAAATCTTGGCTCTGTTTTGACTCCTCTGGGTCACCAGAATGTCTGCAAATGGCTCTAAGTTCAGGGGGCAGACATGCACCCCCATGGAACGAAGGCATCAAAAAGGATCGCGTTGCGCACGCGATGTTCCCCGAGAGGCTGTTGCAGCCCAAATCAAGGGCGTTGAGGAGAATCAATAACGCCCACAGGGTGATAGAGCTATCTGGAGGATTACCGTCGTAACAACGCCAAATACACTATCCTCGACGACGTGTGTGGCGTTGTCGGCAACGGTGGGACCGGAGCCGGTACTGGCGGCGTGGGGTCAAAGCCCTGCGTGCCCAGCGCTGCCGTCAGATAATCATCCCAGCGGACATCCGTGGGGAAATTGAGGCCACCCTGCACGTAGCCCTGGTACGTCTGCGCACTCAGCTGCGGTGGATAATAGATCGCGGTCCCGTGTGCGTTCCCCAGATCAACAGTGGTGCCATTGAAACTGCCTGCGGCATGCCGCTCGTGCAGCGTGAACGTCGGCAGGGCATTCTGGAGCGCTAAGGCTGTGTTCCGCACGCCACTATCGTTCACCGCTGTCCGCAGCACACTTGCGAAATGATAGAGATCCACATAGGCGTCATCACCGGTAATGCTCCCGCTACCGTTGGAGTCCAACTTCTGTGTCTGTGTGCGCACCTGCATAAGTGCCGTCCGATTGGTCGCATCGGCCAGCGCAAAGGATCGTAAGACTCCCGCTAGCGCATCCGTTTTGCGTGCAACGTCGTCGACATGGCTCAGATCCAGCGCGGCGATGCTATACGGGATTCCCGCACCCACCGCAGTAGCATACTGATCGACAATCGCCGCTGCCAGGGTGGCCGGGCTGGTTTCAGCTTCGACTGCCGCGCGATAGCGCTCGTAGGCAAAGGCACTCCAACTCAGATTCTCGCTTGTCACCAAGTAGCGAGCGACCCCCCGCAGCTGATAGGCATCCTCCAGCAAGCCCATGAGACAGGCATCGAGCTGGAGCACATCGATCGGCAGCGCCCCGTTGTCCGTGATCGCGATGAGCGCTTGGCGGAGTTCGGCAGCCGTCAAGCGCTCCTGGCCGTCGGACCGGCTGGTGAAATCCCACGCCAGCCCATCGAGCCCATTGCCGTGATCAGCGATCGCAAGGTAGGAATAGTCGGCCGGTGCGAACTGCTGGCCCCAGCGGACAAAGTTGATGAGTGTCTGGGGATCACCCATATCCAGCTCGCCGAGCGATTCCTGAGAGAATTGACCACCCGGCTGTATCAGGTAGCGGAAGCTGTCGCCGTTGGCCGGGCCATCGTACAACGCGACGACGGTGACGTAGGGGTTGGGGTTACTGTGCTCCAGGCGGTAGAGCGCGCCTAATGGGCTGTCGCGGTTGAGGTAGGGTGCAAGGCTGCCAATCGCGCCCAGGGGGCTCGTGTCGGCATCCAGATAGAGCAAGAATGTCCACGTTTTGGCTTGCCCGGGTGCCGCAGCCGGGGAGACCTCAATATCGATGGTCTGCGGGTCAGAATAATCTCCCTCCGTATCCTGCACGCGGAAGGTGATTGTATGTGGTCCCGGTTGGAGGATATCGGTCGACAGCGTTGTGTTGGCCGTCGCAGCGAACGGTGTGCTCCCGCCGTCAAGCGTCCAGGTGTAGTTCGCGATCTGGGGTGTGACATCGACGTCACTCCCTATCCCGACCAAGCTCACCGGCTCACCACGCACCACACTGCGCGGCGTCGCGGCGACAATCGTGGCGATTGGGCGCACTGCCGTCGCTGGCCGGAAGATCTGGATACGCTGATTGACCGCATCGGCGACATAGACAGTGCCTATCCCATCGACCGTCAGCCCTCGTGGATAATCAAACAGGCCATCGCCGCTGCCGAAACCGCCCCAGCTGGCCAGCCAGCTCCCGGTGTTGCTAAACTCTTGCACCCGGCCATTGCCCGTATCGGCGACATAAACCTTGCCATTGCTATCGACCGTGATCCCCCCTGGATAATAGAGCTGTCCGTTCCCCGTCCCCTGGCTGCCCCAACTCGTGATGTAGACCCCGGCATTCGTGAATTTCTGTATACGATGGTTGTCGGAGTCCGCGACATACACGTTATCATTATCAACCGCGATGGCTTCGGGGCTTCGGAACTGCCCAGGAGCAGCCCCAGCGCTGCCCCAACTCGTGATGAAGGCCCCCGTATTTGTGAACTTGACGACGCGGCTATTCCACGTATCTGCGACATAGACATTCCCCAGCGTATCGACGGCGACTCCCTCCGGACGTTTGAGCGGACCACTCCCACTCTCGGCTCCATTCCAACTCGCCAGGAAATCCCCGTTTTTGCTAAACTTCTGGATGCGATGGTTGCCACTATCCGCAACGTAGATGTTGCCGACCCCATCGATGGCCATCTCCTTCGGGAGGTCAAATTGCCCGTTGTTCGTGCCGCGCCCGCCCCAACTGCTGATGTAGCCCCCAGCATTGGTGAACTTCTGGATACGATGATTGCTGGTGTCGGCGACATAGATATTCCCACTGGCGTCGAGCGCCACGCCTTGCGGGTTGAGCAATCGGTCGTCCCGGCTATTGCCGTCCCATGTTGCGAGCCACGTCCCGGTGCTGCTGAATTTCTGTAGCCGATTCATGCCGCGATCGACGACATAGACGTTGCCGCTGCCATCAACACCAATCCCCCGCGGGTAGTAAAATTGCCCATTCCCGGTGCCGGAGCTGCCCCAACTCGTCACGTACGCCCCCGCACTGGTGAGCTTTTGAATGCGCCGGTTGCCGGTATCGGCGACATAGAGGTTGCCACTGCTGTCTAGCGTCACACCTTCCGGAAAGGCAAACTGGCCGTTTCCCGTGCCATAGCCGCCCCAGGTGGCCTGCCAGGCACCGGCGCGGTTCAGCTTCTGAATGCGGCTGTTGTCGCTATCAACCACAAAGACGTTGCCGCTTTGGTCAATGGCAAGCCCGGTTGGATAGTCAAACTGGCCGTTGCCCGTTCCGAAGCCGCCCCAAGTGGCCTGCCAGACACCGGCAGGCGTGAATTTCTGGATGCGGTGATTACCGCTGTCCGCGACGTAGACATTGCCATCCCGATCAGTGGCGATCCCTTCCGCAAACGAGAACTGCCCATTGCCACTGCCCTGACTGCCCCAGGACGTCAGCCAGGTGCCATCGCCGTTGAATTTCTGGATGCGACTGTTGCCGGTATCGGCAACGTACACATTGCCTTGCCGATCGACTGCGACGCCGTGTGGATCGAGAAATTGGCCAGGCCGATCGCCCCAACTCCCCCATTGATAGAGAAACTGGCCGCTACTGTGGAAGACCTGGATGCGGGCATTCCCACTATCGGCCATGTACACGACACCGGAGCCATCCACGGCGACGCCAAAGGCATGGTAGAACTGCCCTGCACGCGCATGTGGCTGGATCGTCCGCGCAAAGGCAAAGTCGACATTCTGATTGCGCGGCAGGACGACGTTGACGTGCTGGCCGCCGCCCAAGACCGTATGGGTGATCGTCTGGTGGTGGCCAGCGTATTCCGCCACAATCGTGATGCTCTCACCTTCCTGCGCGCTCAACGGGGGATCGCTGAGGCTGACGCGGTAATAGGGCTGCTGGTTATCAGGACTGCGCTCCGTCCAGCCCTCCAGAGTTCCATGAGCACTGGTGATGGTCACCTTTGCCCCTTCGATGGGTTGACCATCCAATAACACATAGCCAAACATACAGCACACTGGAGCGGCGGAGCCGGCCGGCAAACCGGCGCCACAGGAGGATGGCAGGGGGCTGAGCGCTGCCGCAGTTGCATCGAGCGGAATGGCTGGACGGTCCGTGCCCTTGGCCTGGGTGAGCAGTGCTGTAGATGGGGCTCCCAACGGCAGGGCGAGCAGCAAGGACGTGAGTAGTACCAGCACACGGACATAAGATTTCATAGCAGACACTCCTCACAGGATTGCTTCCGGCAGCGCCGCCGTGCGATCTGAGCAAGTTTCGGCATGCGACATCGTTGTGGAACCAACCCACAGTTGAAAAGCTGCCCAATCGAGCGGGTGATCCGCCCGCACCAACTGCTGGGCTTGCTGCAGCGCGGATGTTGCAGGCGCGCCAACGGCCAGGGCGGCATAAAAGTGTTCCATCAATGCGGCCGCTGCCGCATCAGAGACGGCCCATAGACTTGCCAGGACCGCCTGCGCGCCCGCGCACAGAAATGCGCCGGCCAATGCCAGCGCCAAATCACCGTGATCCGGGCGCACGCTGGTCTCGCAGGCGCTCAACGTCACGAGCTGTGTGCGACGAAGATTGAGGCGGTGGGCCTCCAACAGGAGGAACGGACCATCCGCAAGATCGAGGGTGGAGCAGAGTGGCGCTATCGGATTGGTGTGGCCGTGTGCGGCGATATGGAGCAGCCGTGGTGGTGGAGCTGCACGTAGGTCGGCAGCGGTCGCGTTCACCACTACCTGCGAATCAGGCAGCCGGCGGGAGATAGCAGCTACTTCTTGGGCAACATGCGCCAGCTGACGTGCGCCGCCTCCTGCAAAACTGAGCAACCGTGGCCGACCGGCTGGCACCGCGGCTGGTACGGATGGCGCAGCCCAGAGCGCGCTGCACGGCGTCAGCGTTACCGTGACCCGCTCACTCAAATAGACTCTTCCATCCCAGAGCGCTGCCCAGGGAACCTGATGCAGCACCCCACAGGGCGCGATGAGCAGGTGCGCGGCGGCCGCGATCGTATCCTTCCACGGTGCAAGGAGGAGATTCCATAGTGGCGCGAGTGCTTCCTGGATCTCCCTGTGTGCATCGGGAGCCTGCCGATCGTCGATGAGGCCCAGGCGATCCAGGAGTGGCGGGATCGTGTAGTAGTCGCCAAGTCTCCGAAACACAGGCGCGTGGTCGGGCTGGATGAGGAAACAGATCAGCTCATCGCCCCATTGTGCGTATTCGAGCAAAGCCATGCCTGGCGGCAGGGCGCACTGAATCTCGACCAGGCCTGGGACACGCATCTGCCCAACACGATCGTCCAGTGTACGGACGGCTGCGGTCAGGTGCTGCTCGCTGATACGCAGCATGGTTGCTGCCTCCTGCGCGCGCTGCATATGATAGGCAGCACGCTCAGCTTGTCCTAATTGTGTCGCTTGGTGTGCCGCGCGCCGATGATCCTGTTCCTGGTCGCGCCAGCGCACAATACTGGCTTTGCTCAATTCCAGCAGTGCGCGGGTCGGATCGTCCAGTGTCCCTGCAGCCGTACGCAGATCGAGCAGCGGTCCAGCCTTGGCGGCGCACACTGTCTCAAATGCCAATACCGCATTCCCCAACGCCAGATAGCATGCCGCTAGACGCATATGATAGACCGAGGTTTCGCTGCTGTAGCGCGCCTGGAGTTCCTCCATCGGGAGTGAACGGCGCTGCTCCACCGCCAACACGGTCGCTTGTTTGAGATATGGCAGAGCCTCAGTGGATGGCAACAAGGCGCCCAACTCGGCGTTCGCCGTCAGTTGGACCTGCTGATCATGATGAGCCGCCAGGCTGCGGTAAATCGTCAATGCCGTCTTCGTGTCGCCGAGCTGGGCGCTCAAGGTGGCGACCGTCAACTGTCCAAGTGCTGCTTCTTGAACGAAGCCATGCTCCTGAAGGAGAGCAACCGCAGGCTGGGCAGCCACGCGCGCGCTCCGGCGAGCGCGTGTGAACGTCCGAGAGGTGGACGAGGTGGACAATGTAGCGAGCATGGCCCTGGCTAGCGCGATCTCGGCCTGTAACGCTGGGAGATGCGCCTGTTGCGCCTGTGCTGTTGCCAGGGCGAGTAGCTTCTGCGCTGCGCGCGCCTGCTGCTGCTGGATGGCGATGCGTGCGGCCTGCAATGCCGCACCAGCGCTGTAGATCGGCATCGCCTGGCGCGCAAATTGCTCCGCCGCGAATCGGGCGGCACGCTGGGCCTCGGGCAGCTGGCGCAGTTGCTCATAAATGATCGCTTCGACGATCGCCAGCTCCGCAGCCTCGCCTGTGGCCTGCGCCAGTCCGCGTTGCGCTTCCCGGAGCACCGTCAATGCGGCGAAGAGATGCCCCTGGTGACGCAGCACTCGCGCCCGATTCAACTGTGCGCGCGCAACAGTGAGTGGCTCCTCAGCCTGTGTGGCAGCGGCAATGCCATGATCGATCGCCGCCAGCGCCTCGACGTAGCGGCCCAAGTGGGTGCAGGCAAAGGCGCGGTTGATCCAGCCATGGGCCATGCGAGTAGAGTCACCGAGGCGCGTGGCCAGCGCGATCGTCGCATCGGCAAGGTCAACCATCTGGGGGTATGCTCCCATGTTCCCGAGCAGTTGACAGTGGTTCTCCAGAAGCGCAAGGTGAGCAGCATCATTTGGATTGTCCCGAAGCCAACGCTCGGCGAAGGCAGCTGCCTGCTGGGCCTCGTGATACTGCCCCAACTCGCTAAGGCAAAAGACGCGCACGATGTGCACAACCCGGACATCACGAGGTGGGGTTGCTGGAGCGAGCGCCTGGCACGCGCGGTCATACCATGCCAGCGCCGCATCATAGTGTTCGAGAGAACGGACATAGTCAGGGATATAGAGGATGGCTGTGCCCTGGGTCCAGTGGGCCTGCGCCTGCAGGAGCGGATCGTCGGGGAATCGCTGTGCGATCAGCCAAGCTGCGGTAGCGGCTCGATTGGCGTATGCTAAATCCTTGAGCATGGTGCGCTTGACCTCCTCGTGTAGCGCGACGAGGAGGTCGAGCGGTTCGCACGGCAGCACAGCGGGCAGCACCGCTGTGGGATCATCAGCAGCAAGCGTCTCTGCGAGAGACTGAGCAGATTCTGGGAGTGTCTCCATTCGAGCCCCACACAACGTTGACTCAGATGTCATGCCGCCGGGCGTAACGAGGCGTGCGAACTACCGCTCACGCTCCTTCATCTCGGTCGTCGTCATCCAGGCTCAGCACAAGATCGCGGATCTGGACCTGTACTTGCTCGCCTTCAATCACAAGCGTGTACCGATCCGCGGGCACCGCTCCGAAGGTAAAAAAGCCTTGCGCATCGCTGGTCTGCTGATAGCGGCGGCGTCCACTACGCAGGGTGACACTCCGGTCGGCCAGTCCTGTGTCTGCGCGCAAAACTCGCCCGGTGATCCGCCAATACTCACCGCTCGGCGGCGACACTGTCAGCTTCACGATCAGATCATCCGCCTGATACTGGCGACTCTCCCCATGGTGCCCACTGCGCCGCTGGCCTTCAGCCACTGGCAGGGGCAGCAATGTGGCAATCACCGTTCTTCGGCGTGGTTCAGGCCTGCGAATAGTTGCAACGGTATATTGGCACATCGGGCACTGTCGGACATGCGCCGACAGCATCAGTTGCTCGGTGCCGGTCAATGTGCCCAGGATGTAGGCTGCCAATTGATCGGCAGACGGGCAATCGGGATCGACTTCCGGCAGACTGCCAAACATGAGCTGCTCATACTTGCGACGGGATCGGTCTTCGTCGTCCATAGTTACTCCAGTTGAGCATCCTCTGCCTATCTAGACCGTGCGCCAGCGTTTTTCCTAGTCGCCACCCAAAAGATCACGCAGTTCGGAATCCTGGCGCAATCGCCGGTAGATCAGTTCTAAGACGCGGCTCACTGCATCAGCGGTCGGCGGCCGCTCCTTGATCGCGACACCTTCGCGCTTCAGGAAGTCGGCGATCTCGCGCGGCCGGAGTCCCAGGCTATAGCGCAAGCGAAAGATCCGATACTCCAGGGGATCTGTGATCACCTCACGATAACGGGCACGAATACGCTGCTGAGTGTAGTGGTCGAAGGGATCGGCACCGGCATCGACCAGCGCGTCCTCCTCAGCGGTGTGATTGCTAAGGTTCAGCGACTCTTCGCGCTGCTGCTTCCAGAACTGTCGGAGCGCTTCGATACGTACGCTGTAGGCGATATGTGTAAGGTAATCCAGCGCACCGGCCAGAGAGGAAAAGCTCAGCCCTTGACGGGCGGCCTGCCAGAAGCGCAACCACACCTGTTGCTCCAGATCTTCGAGAGATGCCGCGGGCGTATCAGCATGTTTCAGCTGTGCCCGGACATACGGGCTATAGATTCGCACCAGCAGCGCACGGGCATCTTCATCGACATATGCTGCTACAGCTCTATCATCGCCATGCACTGCAGTACCAGGGGCAGCCGAGGCTGGCTGAAAGTGCAAAGCCCGCCGGAAAATCTCCAGGCAAAAACGCGGATCACTGGCTTTGCCCTGCCGATAGCGTTCGGTTTCCCGTCGACACTCCGCTTCGAGGTTGATCAGCGAGAGAAATTCAATCGATGGTGGTGGCGAACCCATAGGCGTGCTCGTTGGCCTCGATCTCTGTTCGGAAAACAGGTTGTGGTTCTTGTTGGCTCTGCAAGGCAACACGGCACTGACGCCGCCACTGCTACGGTTGCAGGCGCTTGATGGCGTCGATGAGCCTTTGGTACTCCTGCTCGTGTCCCTGCTGCCGGTAGAGCTCGGCAGCCCGTTGATAATCGTTGATGGCCGCGCGTGTATCGCCCAGTTGTTGATAGGCACGCCCGCGATTCTCATAGCCAGCGGGCTCATTGGGCGCTCCCTGGATAGCGATGGTGTCGTCCTGAATGGCTTTCTGATACTCTCCCGCGTGCTCATACGCCTGTCCGCGCACGGTGGGTGGCATCAGCAATGGCGTCTTGATAGGCGCCCTGTACGATGCGAATTTCTGCCCGACCGCAGTAGGCCGGTGCATAGTTGGAGTTCAGGCGCAGTGCTTCGTTGTAGTCCTTGAGTGCATCCTCGTACATCTTCAATGCATAGCGCGCCTGCCCCCGGCTGTAGTGCACCTGCACATCGGTTGGGTTGATACGCAATGCCGCCGTATAATCCTCGACCGCGCCCTGCTGGTCGCCCAGGATGCTCCGGACGTTCCCGCGGTTGTGATACGCTTCTGCAAAGTCGGGATTGAGTTGCAGCGCGCGGGTGTAGTCGTCGAGGGCACCCGGCCGATCACCGAGGGTATAGCGCACAACCGCCCGCGCATAGTAGGCCTGGTCAAACTGCGGGTGGAGCTGGATGGCCTTGGTGTAGCTCGCGAGGGCTTCCCGCGGGTCTCGATTCGCTCGCATGCGCCCCCAGTGGTAGGCGGCTTTGGCAGGATCCGGATCGAGTTGCTGAGCGTGCTGGTAATCCTCCTGCCCGCCTTGTTCATCACCAAGTTGGGCTCGCAGATCGCCGCGGTAGAAGTAGGCGCCGGCGAAGTTTGGGTCGCTCTGCAGCGCCGCGGTGTAGTCGGCCAGCGCGCCCTGAGGATCGGAGTTGCGCTCCCGCTGCAACCCACGGATCGTCAGCGCCTCGGCGCTCAGGTTTTCGCTTCTTGGTGGGGCCTGTGCCGGCGTTGATTGAGCCAGTCTTGTGAGAGAGCTGAGGCTGGGAAGGAATCGAAGCGCAGTAAGGACGCTTAGCACGGCCGTCATACCGATGATAGCTACCAGGGCTGGCACAAGCCAGCCGGGTCGTCGCTTCGGTCTAGTCGGTGACCGCACAGGAGTTGCAGGCTTCCCGGCCGGATCGCGCCGATCGAGAGATGGCCGCATGGTTCTCCTCCTTCCCTCGAATACCCTAAGCTGCGCCTTCTATCCAGGTCGATTTCGATCGTGGATCGCGGGGAAGCCCAGCTCCATGACCGCTCGCTCGCTATCCACAATGGCTGGATACACTTCGATGGGATCATCACGCGGCGCCGGTGGAAGACGTGAGGTGGGGAAATGCACGGTACCGCGCAAACGACCGTGCAGGGCAGCCGCAGAAGCGCGAACGTGGCACAATGCTGAGGAGCGGCCGCGCGGCGGCCACAATCACTCCAGTTGCGTGGACCATCTTCGCTCCTCTTGGCCAGGAGTGGAGTGCCGCAACTGGGGCCACAAGTATAACAAACGTTAAGAACACATGGGGAGTGCGATTATTACAATTTGTTCACCGGGATCAGGTCAGCCACATGGGCGATCACAGGATCTGAAAGATACGAATGAACGACCGGCGCGCAGGAGGAGCAGGCCATCCGGAACTTCCGTCAACGCAGCAAATAACCCGGCGCTCGTACGCGCCCATATGGTGCAGAACCGGCGTATCCTCCATCGGAGGCGGCGCGTTCTGTGAATCTCAATTCCGTGTCTTTCTGGGACCTTCTGTGGCCGATCCAGCCAGGTGCCTTGAGGTTGACGTGGTCAGAGCACCTGCACGATTCGGGCGGTTCCCAGCGCGATCTGCTCAGGCGACAGGTGGCCATAGCCGAAGATCAGCTTACCCGCATGCTGCCCCTGCAACAGCGCATGATATTCCACCGGGTAGGCCCGCACGCCGCTGGAGGGGGGCCTGCTCGACACGGTGGTGCGGCTGGTCAGGCTCCTGGACACCCCGACCGAAGCGCGCTTCCTCGCACCGCTGCTGAAACGGGAGATCGTCTACCGGCTCCTGATGGGAGCGCAGGGCGGCAGGCTCGGTCTGGTTGCGGCTCTGGGTGGTTCCACCCACCGTATCGCCGAGGCCGTCGAGCGGCTGCGGAAAGACTTCGATCAGCCGCTGCGAATCGAGGACATCGCGCGCGAGCTGGGGATGAGCGTGTCGGGCTTCCACCACCACTTCCGGGCGCTCACCGCGATGAGCCCGTTGCAGTCCCAGAAGCACCTGCGGCTCCAGGAGGCGCGCCGTCTGATGCTCGGCGAGGGGCTGGACGCCGCGAGGGCCGGCTACCGCGTGGGGTACAGCAACGCCTCGCACTTCACCCGCGAATACAAGCGGCTGTTCGGCGCGCCGCCGATGCGTGACGTGGAACAGCTGCGCGAAGGCACCAGCGAAAGTATGGGCCAAGGAATACTTTAGGAGCCGATACTTGGCCGCTCCGGTTTGCTTCTGTTGGTACACCAGCAATTGCGTTGAGAGTTACTAACCCATTCGGGAGCGTTGATTTCAACCCAACGCGCATCGGCGCCCGCGAATGATGGACATGGCGAACTGAGCAGCCGGATGAAGCGACGCGGGAGGACGTTACGTTTGACTGAGAAGCAGGAACGTACAACATCGTTAGTGAAGACAAGAAAAGTGCAATAAGGGCAGGAATTCTTGGCCGTCAACATCGGAGTAGCCAAGAGCTCCTGCCCTTTGTAATCACCTAGATCTTGCTCACGATTTATAATGTTGCGATATGATCGCCTAGAAAATCTCTCGCTGACGGAAAAGCAGAACAGGCGTACGGTACCGCGTTCCATATCCCAGATGCACGGACGATTGCCGAACACGCCAGCCGGCTTCCCTCTGCGCTCCACTACATATCGTGAGGCCGGGACACCAGGGCCAGCACGTTCACGGGCGCGTAGCGGTCGCGTACCAGGGTACATCTCCTGGGGAGGAGGCGTGCATAGGGAGGTCGCCAACCATTGTCACGGAAATATCTAACACTATGATCGCGTTTTATGGCTTTCTGGAGGGTTTTGCACAAAAACTCGTAGGGTTTGCAGCCGGACAGCACCGCAGGGCCGCAGAGGACGCAGAGTCCGAACGGTAAAGCTTCGCAGCCGTCGGGGTTCGGGAGCCGCTGAACCGTGGAAAGCCTTCAAGCTGCGCCGGTCTGCTGCAGCGCCTGGTTCGGCGCCGGCAGCCGCATGTGCAGCAGCGGGAACGGTCGTCCCGCATCGTCCACCTCCGACCGGCCCTCAACAACGAAACCGCACGCCTGGTAGAACCGGCGGGCCGCGCCGTTCTGCTCGTTGACATCGACCGTCAGTTCGCCCCGGAGTTCCTGGGCATGCCGGACCAGCCGGCGACCACCCCCGCGGCCACGAAACTCTGGCGCGAGGAACAGCGCTGCTATTTCGCTCCCGGACATCCCCATGAATCCCATGATCACTCCGGCGTCAGCGCAGAGGACCCAGAGTTCGGGCTCGTCGGATGTCAGGTAGTCCCGGGTTGCGGGGAGGAGCGACTGGATGTCCTCCTCCGACAGAAAGGTGTGCGTGGCCCGGACCGACCGCAACCAGATGTCCACCAGAACGTCGCGGTCCGTCGGGTTTGCCCGTCGAATACTCATGACCTCGCTCCTTTCGCGTCGCCGAGCCAGTTGTTGTCTGGCTGTTCATGCGCATGTTCGGCGTTGTGTTCTTGCCGCACGTGATGTGCTCTGCCTAACGACCGATATCGACGGTGCAATGCTCTCTGATTGCACGGACAAATGCATCCAGGGCTGCGTGTAACCATTGGCTGACCTGCGGGTCAGCCAGCATACCCGTCACATCCAGGCCCTTGCCTGGTAATGCGATCGAGAAAGCTGGATCTGCGATCAGCGATGCAGACATGGTGGTGAGCGTTTCACTGAGCGACGCATGGACAAAGGTTGAGCGGGGTGAGATGTTGATTAAGGCGACCGGCTTGCCAGGAAATTCCAGGCTACTCACTAACCAGTCGAGTGCGGTTTTCAGAGCGCCCGGTACACCGTGGGCGTACTCCGGGCTGGAAATCAGGAGACCATCCGCCTGGCCAATCTGGGTGCGCAGCTGGCCAACCGACGAAGGTAGCGTGCTAGTCTCGCCATCAAGATCTGGATTGAAGTAAGGCAGATCGCCCAAGCAATTGTACAGGCTGACGATAACACCGGCGGGTGCGACGGCCTGCAAGGCATGCAGCACGGTCGTGTTTGATGACGCTGACCGCAAGCTGCCAGAGATCGCAAGCAGACGAAGCGGGCGGTCGATCGGTAGGTTCTGACTCATCAGGTTCACTCCTCCAAAGGCAACAAGTTAAAAGGGATTATTTGTGATCAGGGCCAGCGAGAACCAGGAGTGCCACGAGTCATGTACCTTGACAGCGTCGCTGTGTGAGAGGAAACTCCAGGCCGCCGATTCCAGGCGTGGGTACTGCTCCTGCCGCTACCAATTAAAGGCGCATCGGTAGCGGCAGCGTGGCGTTCCTTGAGTGATCGCGCCCCTATGCCATGCGCGGCGCGCTGACGGGTTGTCGCATGCGTTCCCTGGCGGTGTCAGTCGCGATCACGGTAACGGTCGCAGCGAACAGCACCAGGTCCTTCAACAAGAACTGGCCGGCCAGCGTCAAGAATGGGAAGCCCGTCACGCCTGGCGCGATCAGGAAGATCGTCAGCGTGCCAGCGAACAGCACCAGGACCAGCAGCCCGACATAGCGCGCTCCAATGTTGATAAACAAAGCCAGCGCCGACACAATCTCGAGAATACCAACCACATATACGAAGGTGTTGGACGCCAGGAATGGCAGCGATGCTTGCAACAAGCCAACCACCGGCGTCGGATCGACGAACTTGAGCGCGCCAATCCACAGTAGAACGATGCCAAGGCTGATGCGCACAAAGGGCGCGGCGATCCGTTGCGTGACAGTATACAACTGTTCCATCGAGTAGTTCTCCTTATAGGTATTGCGGTGCGCCCAGTTTGGCGCACGTCGCGTATGTGGACTCTAGCGACAAGAAATTACCATGAACTTTCGGATTGCTGAACAAAATAGATCGCGATCGTTTTC
>WNGA01001747.1_pt1 | contig 33196 bp, 35 predicted proteins | sample 5400061 | NCBI WGS metagenome assembly WNGA01 (sample SAMN13153366, study PRJNA577476) | soil metagenome | isolation source: 100 cm soil or saprolite under grassland replicate 2 | place: USA:California | collected 2016-06-15 | reverse complement strand
CGCTGCCAGCGCTGCACCGGCCACGGCCCCCCCACCACGGTCGGCGACGAGCTCGTCGCGGCCGCGGTGGAGTTCCTGCGCGGCCAGGAGGTCACCCTGCCGCCGCGCCGGCAGTGGCCGGCCGGCGCGGCGGTCGCCACGCGCACCATCGCCGAGGCGCGGCTGGCCGAGCCGGGCCGGGCGCTGGGCGAGGCGACCGACGCCGGCTGGGGGCCGCTGCTCGCCGACGTGCTCACCCGCGACCAGCCCCTGGGCGACCTGGTCGCCCAGGGGCTGGCGCGGCTGCTGGACCGCTGGGCGTGGGAGCAGCCGCCAACCTGGGTCACCTTCGTCCCCTCCCGCACCCGGCCGACGCTGGTCGGCGACCTCGCCGGCCAGGCCGCCCGGCTGCTCGGCGTGCCCGTGCACGCGGTCGTGGAGCGGGTGCGCCCGCGCGCCCGCCCCCAGGCCACGCTGGCCAACAGCTTCCACCAGTACCGCAACGCCCACGACGCGTTCGTGGTCGCCGGGACGGTTCCCCACGGGCCGGTGCTGCTGGTCGACGACGTCCGCGGGTCAGGCTGGACGCTCACCACGGTCGCCGCGCAACTCCGCGCCGCCGGCGCCGGGCCTGTCCACCCGCTGGTCCTGCTGTCCGGCTGGCCGACTCCGGCCGTGGCCAGACCTGTCCGAGGCGAGTAGGCCGTGCTGCCATCGTGGGACCGGGGCTACTCCCAGGTCGGCAGGTCCCAGTCTGGCCAGACCACCAGGCCTGGGGAGCTCTCCTGGGCGCCGCGCTCGCGCCGCTCCAGGTAGTTGACCGCACGTAGGACGCTGTTGCCGAGCCACGTCCATCGAGGCAGCCGCCCGGTACCGACAGGCACGAAGGTGCGCAGGGCGGTGTAGGCGACCAGCCCGAGGTCTTTGACCCGGCCATGCCCTCGACCACCATCGGCTGGATGCGTGCCGGCCAGACGACCCTCATGTCGTGGCCGAGGAGGAGTTGCCGATGATCGTCACTGGCCCGCCGCCACCCCGTTGCCAGCTCGGCAGGGGCGAGCTGGCACAGCATGGTGGCATGCAAGCGTTAGACTCTCACGCCGTGAACCGGATCGCGATCATCGGCTGCGGCGGCAGCGGAAAATCCCATCTCGCACGCGCGCTCGGGGTGGCCCGTGCGATCCCGGTGATCCATCTGGACACGCTGTACTACGACCACCAGTGGAATCCGCTGGCCACTGACCGGTTCGCCGAGCTGCAACACCAGCTCGCCGCCCAACCACAATGGGTTATCGAGGGCAACTACGCCTCCACTCTGGCGATCCGGTTGGCCGCCGCCGACACAGTGGTCTTTCTGGATCTGCCCGCCTGGGTCTGCCTGTGGGGGATCCTTCAACGCCGGCTCGAGCATGGGCGTGGACAGCACCACACGATCGGTGTCTACGACCGCATCACCTGGTCGTTCATCCGCTACGTACTGAGCTATCGGCGCTCGATGCGTCCCCGCGTGCAGCGGCTGCTGGCCGAGCACGCCCGCCACGCCGACCTGGTTGTGTTGCGCAGCCGCCGGGCGGTGCGGCGCTACCTGGGTGCCGTCCGCGCTGCGCACCCGGCTCGGCTACCTGCCAGCCTCGATCTAATCTGATCAGCCGCATCCTGCTCCTCGGCCGCCCGGTCGACGACCCGCTGCGCTGGCGTCTGGACGATCCTCGTGTGCTCATGCGGGCCGCGCAGGCCGCCGGCAACCCGGCCGGGGTGGAGGCGGTCTGGCAGGAGCTGCTGACCGTGCTCGGGGCGGACCCGGACCTGATCGACGAGGAGGTCCACCCAGAGACCATCGCGCTGTACACCGCCCTGCGCCGTCCGAGCCGGACCCGCCCGGCAACCCCACCGCAGGACCGCCGTTCCCGCGTCCCACTGAACTGACCATGAACGGCCTTCGCCGATTCCGGCGGAATCACCAGCGTCGGGAGCTCGCGGCCGGCCGGCCTTGCCTCCGCCCGCCCCGCCGGGGCGGCGTGGACGCCGGCCCGCGCCGCCCGGACCAGGGTCAAGGGCCGCCGCAGGCGGTCCCGCAGGGACGCGCAGCGCCCTTGACGCGGCCCGGCAGCGGCGCGGGATCTGGCCGGGTGGCCGCGAGCACGGCCGGGCCGCGTCCGGGTGCAGGGTCCCGGACGCGGCGCCGGCACCGCCGGCGAGGCCGTCCCAGGTCGCTCCTCCCACTACAGCTTCCGGTCCCGTGGTCTGGCAGAGCCGCAACCAAGGCATGGGATGATGCCGACATGCAGACCCGTCAGGGACCGCCGGCTACGCGCTCGCTGGCGCTGCAACCTCTTGTCGTGGATTTCCTCCCGGTTCGCGGCCGCCGCGGCGCTCGTGTCTTGTAGGTCTGCACGTGGCAAGCGCCGCCATCACTGACAACCAGACCAAGACCGCGACAGGCGGCCGACGTAGTCGCGTCGCACTGTCAGGCCCTCCTTGCTCATGGTGGAGAGGTGGGGTTGATGCCGATCCGGGGCGGCTTGGCGTCGGCCTGCCCGGAGGCGGTGGCTACAGGTTCAGGAGGCCACGAAGCCGCCGCAGGTTCTCGCTGGTCGGCCTGATCGCTCCGCGCTCCCACTGGCTCACTGTGGACTGCTTTACGCGGAGCTGGTCGGCTAGTTTCTGCTGGCTCATGCCGGCCCGCATGCGAGCGGCTCGGATCGTCTCGCCCAAACCGGCGACTGGGCGCTCGTCCATGTGGCCCGCACTGGCCAGGCCGTCGAGGCCCAGCAGCTCCAGCAGCGGCGGGCCAAGCAAGCGCACGAGCGCCAGGAAGTTCCGCAGTGTCGGTGGCTGCCTGCCGCACTCCCACTGGCTGACCGTCGCATAGCCCAAGCCGAGCTGGTCCCGCACTTCCGCCTGCGTCAGCCCGGCGATCTCGCGCGCCCTGCGGATTTGCCTGCCGATCCGCTCAAGCTCCGGGTCGGGCCGTGTGCTGCTCATCGCGGGTCGCCGATATCTCGGCAGTTGCTGGCTGCTGATGGCTCTGCTCGCGCCCCAAGGACTGGCAGTAGTCCTCGATCAGCCCAACTCCGGATAGGGCGAGCAGCGGCAGGAACACCAGGTGCGCCCAGCCCAGCCGCAGCATCGGCACGCGCACCGCCCACGCTGAGGTCGAGCCAAGCATGGTCAGCATCGCGGCGGTGTTGCCCAGCCAGTGCAGGATGACGCCGGGCCAGATCGACCCTGTCCGAAGCCGCAGCCCGGCCCAGACCAGGCCGACCACGGCGGCATCCGCGACCTGGGCGAGCAGCTGGCCGCCGGGGCCAAGGTTGACCAGGTGACCCGCTCCGAAGACCGCGCTGGCGACCACCACGGCCCGGTAGATCCCGGCTCGTGAGCTGCCCCAGGCTGCAAGCAGGCCGCTGAGCAGCAGCCCGCGAAACAAGAGCTCCTCGGCGAGTGCGGTCAGCGCCATGGCGACCACCACCACGGCCACCAGCAATGGCAGCAGGTGCACCAGGTTTGGATGCCCGGCGACGACGCCGGTCAGGTGCCAGATGGTGGCGCCGATGCGGGCCATCAGCAGGGCCAGCAACACCCACACGAGTCGGAGCCAGCCGGGAAGCTGGGGCCGGGTGGAAACGCCGGCGTACTGCCACCAGCTTCGCACGGCCACCACGGTCAGCAGCCCGCCGCATAGCAGGATCTTGTCGCCCAGTTCGGCGGTCAGGGCCTGTAACGCCGCAGGCGCGGTGGGCAGCAGCGCAGTGGCCAGCCTGGTCAGCCAGACCGCACCGGCCGAGGTCGCCAGCAGGAACCCGATGATGAGGGCGCTCACGATCGTGAGGTTGGGGGTTTGCAGCAGTCTGGCGAGCCAGGGGGCACGCGGTGGGCTCGGCCATGCGGAGGGACGCAGGCTCACGCAGGTTGCTCCTAGATGAGATGGAAGTTGGGGGTCTAGCGCGGTCGCTGCCTGGCACAGGTGCCCGGTGCTTGTCGGGTCGCATCTGGGAGCGTGGATCCCCGGTCGGCCCGGGACGGGCAGCGAGCCGGCCGGGAACAGCTACCGAACCGTGCGGCCGAGCATGCGGATGAATGGGGGTTCCGCCCACCGGAGTGGTGGGTCGCCAGGGTCGACGCCAACGCCACGAGCAGGTACATCGCGGTGGCGACGGCGACGGTTTGGATCAGGCCAAGGGGGACCTCGCCGTGGCGATCGCTGAGCACAGCAGCTGCCTGTCCGGGGTCAACGCTCGGGGCGGCTGCGCCCATCATGTCGCCGGCACGCCGACATTCTCCCGCTGGTCCTGGCGCGACTGGTCCTGTAGCGATTGGCAGTGAGATTCGATGAGCGCCAATCCGACCAGTGTGGTCACCACCAGCACACCCAGCAGCATCCAGCTCGGCGCCATGCCGGGAGTCCGTAACCACCACCCAGAGACCGAGCCAACCAGCGCTAGCACGGCGGTCACGTTGTTCACCCAGTGCAGCACCACCCCGACCCAGATCGACCCGGTCCGGAGCCGCAGCCCGGCCAGGACCAGGCCGACCGTGGCCATAAAGCTCACATAGATCAAGAGCTGGCTGACCGGGCCCCCGTTGAGCAGGTGGACGGCTCCGAATATCGCACTGGACGTGATCGCGGCCCGGTAGATTCCCCGCCGGGTGTTGCCCCAGACAGCCAGGAGGGTGTTGAAGACCAGCCCGCGGAACAGGAGCTCCTCGGCGAAGGCGGTCAGCGCCATCTCCACCACCGCCACGGCCACCAACGCCACGAGCATCGACAGCGGGTGCTCCTCGCCAGTGCGGCGATCCAGCACGCCGGCCAGACGCACGATCACCATGCCGAGGCGTACCAGCAGCAGCCCGGACAACAGCCAGCCAAGTCCGAAGCGGAGCCCGGCGGCAAGCTGGGTCCGGGTCGTGGTCAGGCTGGCGTGTTGCCACCACTGTTGGGTGGCGATCAGGGCGAGCAGCGCGGCGCACAAGACGAGCTCGACCGTAAGTGTCGCGGTCAGGGACTGCAGTGGTACCAGCGCGGTCGGCAGGAGCGTGATCACCAGTGTGTTCGCCGCGGCTCCGCCGAATTCTGCGACGAGAAGCCAGCCGACGAGCACGCAGCTCATAGTCGTCATGTTCGGGTCTTGGCGGCGCCAGGCCAGCCAGAAGGTTTGCAATGGCCTGGGCCATGCGGGTGGACGCAGGGTCATGTAGACACTCCAAGGCAGAGGAGTTGGGGATCCCCGGTCGGCCCGGAGGGGCAGAGCCGGCCGGGGACAGCTACGGGACGGTGTGGCCGAGCACGCGCATGAATGGAAGCTGCGCCCACCCGGAGTCGTGGGCCGCCAGGGTGGACGCCAGCGCCACGACCAAGAACAGCACCGTGGCCACTGCCAGCAGCGCGGCGGCGGTGATCACCATCGCCACCGTGGCGGTCGTGACACGACGCCGCCGCCCGGTCGGCACCCTGGCATGCAGGCTCACGCCGCCACCGCCACCTGCTCACGGTCGCGCTCACGGCCACGCAGGAACACCTCGACCAGCATGGCGCCGTAGGCGATGACCAGCAGCGCCAGGGCTGCCACCACGCCAACGCCGACGACGGTCACCTCGGGGGGAGCGTTAGACGGCGGCTGCGGCGTGGCCAGCGTCTGCAGCATCCCAGCGAGGTTCCAGGCGGCGTGGAAGCACCACGCGGGCCAGATCGAGCCCGAGGACAGCCGCATCCCGGCCCACAGCCAGCCAAGCACTGCCGCGGCGCCGACGGTCGCCAGTAACTCCCAAGTCGACCCGTCATGGCGAAGATGGCCCGCCCCGAACGCCAGGCTGCTGGTGGCGGCGGCCAGATACACCCCTCGCTTGGTCGCGCCCCAGGCCGCGGTCAGGCGGCCAAGGACATAGCCACGAAACAGCAGTTCCTCGGTGAACACGCTGACGGCAGTGGTCGCCGCCAGCAACCCTAGCAACGCACCCATGGAGATGTGCGCGAGCTTGGGATGGGTGGTGGCAGGCGACGGGCCGGCGACATAGGCGAGGGCTGCAGCGCCGAGCAGGACCAAGATCACCGTGAGGGGTACACGGATCCACCAAGGGGATCCGTGGCGCACCCCGGGCGAGGGCCAGGAGCGGCCGAAGCCGGCCTGCTCAAAACCGATGGTGGCGGTGATGAGCCGCAGGATCCCGATGCCGAGGAGGAGTTCGGCGGCCAACGGTGCCAGCAGAACGGTGAATGGCTCGGCCAAGGGCAGGTGGCCGGCGAGCCTGGTGAGCGGCTCGGCGGCCACCTCGATCAGCCCGGCGAAGGCCGCGACCGGCAGCAGCGTCGAGGCGAGCACGGCGAGCAGGCCGTGGCGTGCCGGTCGAGTGGGCGGTGGGGGGACAGTCCTCATGGTCTCCTCAAGAAGGATGCGAGGAAGGGGCGTGCGTGTTGGTGGTTGGAGCGGGCCGGCAGGCCGGGGGATGACGGGGGTGCGGGGCGGCCACTCCCGGCGTCGGCCATCCCTTCACCGAACCTGGATGTCTGGAAGTCACCCGAGCCGCAGCGCGTTGGCGCGTTCGGTGTCGCGGAGCAAGGCTGCCAGCCGGTACAGCAGGTACGGCCGCGGTTCGATCCGGCCCTCCTCGCAGAGCAGTAGATGCTCTGGTCTGATGGCGAGCCGGGGCGCGAGCCTCTCGACATCCAGGCCAAGCCGCTCTCGTGCCCGGCGGATCGCCTGGGCGAGCCCATCTGGGCCGAGCGCGCCAAGGTCACGCAGCACCTGCAGGCCGTCTGGTGCCTGTCCCTCCTGGAGCGACTGCGCGATGGTCATGGCCGGATGGTGCCTGCAGCCGCTGGGCACGGCTGCGGGCTGCTCGAGCGGCCTGGTGCGTGTCGCTGCCGAACTGACCTGCTCGGGCGCGGGTGGCGGGTGGCGGTGCTGGGGGTTGGCGTCACTTGTCGCTCCGTGGTGGCTGAAGTGGTCGTGGTGTGGTCGCCTGGGCTCAGGGCGTCGGAACCCGTGAGGGCCCAGCACCCGGTGATTGCGGACCGTGGCCCGGTCGGGCGGGACGGCGTGCGATGCGGGCTCCCGACAGCGCGTGAGCGGAGTCCCGGGCACGGTCACCGCCTGGAGCGGTCGCCGCCTGAGGAGGTGGCGCTGGACCGCCGGGAACGACCCATGCGGCCCGCGGCGCCGGCTGCGGGGTCGGATGTGTGATCTTGCGGCCGACACCGCCGTAGGCCCATACCTCTTGGTGGCCGGCGGCCTGGCCGCGGTCGGGGCGCCAGTGGGAGACCTGCACCAGGCCCGGGTCGACCAGGGAGAACCCGTCGAACAGCCGCTCGACCTCGGCGTGGTTGCGCAGCACCATCGGCGCGGCGGCCTTGTCGTAGGCCCGTGCGGCGCTGCTCGCCGCGATCAGGTCGAAGTCGCCGGTCGCATGCGAGATGGCCAGGTAGCTGCCGGGGGTCATGGCGTCACGGAACCTGGCGATGATCCCCGCCGGGTCCTCCTCGTCGCGGATGAAGTGGAGGATGGCCACAAGCAGCAGCGCCACGGGCTGGTCGAAGTCGATGACCTGCCGCACCTCGGGATGGCTCAGGATCGCGTCGGGCTCGCGCAGGTCCGCCAGGATCGCGGCACTGTTGTCGCAGGCGAGCAGCGCGTTGGCGTGCACATGCACGATCGGGTCGTTGTCGACGTAGAGGACCCGCGCGTCCGACGTGACCTGCTGGGCGACCTCATGGACGTTTCCTTGGGCGGGGAGGCCGGTGCCGATGTCGAGAAACTGCCGGATGCCCGCCTTGCCGGCGAGGAAGCGGACCGCGCGCTGCAGGAACGCCCGGTTCGCTCGGGCCATGTGTCGCGCCGTTGGCACGGCGGCCAGCACTTGCTCGGCGGCCTCACGGTCGGCTGGGAAGTTGTCCTTGCCGCCGAGCAAGTAGTCGTAGACGCGCGCCGGATGCGCTTTGCTGGTATCGATCGGTGGTTCCCTGCTCATTTGGGTGTGTCCTCGCGTGACAACTGGTTCGGGAGAGGGGGTTGGAGGACCCCGAGGCCGAGGGAGCATGCTCGGCCTGGCCTCGGGAGACCTGTCACGGGTCGGCTGGGGGATCACGATGAGTGGCCGGCCCGGGACGCTTGGTCTTCACTGCCGCCAGCTGACCACATCCACCGGCCGCCATCCGCGCAGGTGGTGGTCGGCGTGGACGATCTTCGTGACCTCGCCGACGCCGAGAGGCGGCCGCGTATCCCAACAGAACCCCTTGCGTTTGCAGCAACAAAGAAGCGGGCCGGGAGGCGGTCCGGATTCGCAGTCCCCATCTCGGCTCCCAGCCCGCAGCGACCACCAAGGGTCTTGCTCTCCCCGAGTGTGGAGTCGACACCACTGCGGTGGTGCTCGCTGTACTTTGTCTGGGTTCGATGAGGATGTCTTCCCTGGGGAGAAGGAACTTTGTTCGGCGTTACGCCGAATCGTGACCTGATCCATACGGGTTCATGGACACAGGGGGAACTCGGTGCTCTCTGACGTTGTCTCGGTGGGAGAGGTGTGCGTCTCGGGCTTCCAGCGCTCCGCCCACGTCGCCAGCGCTGGAGGTGCGGGCAACGCCGCGAGCACCTCGTACAGCCGCTCACCGTCTGGCAGTCGCGTTCCCACGGGCCCTGTCAGCCAGCGCAGCTTCCGGCCGTCGGGCAACTGACTTGGGGGCAGAAGCACCACGGCGTTGTGAACCGGCCTGCCAACCCAGCCGTCGACCAGCGGGGCGTACTTCGACGCTGTCTGGCTGACCGTCGTGAGAAAGCGTGTCCAGCCGTTTCCCAATTCGATGATTGGACCGTCCTCAACTGCGTGCCGGCGTAGCCACGCTTCGATCTCGTTGAACTCGCCCTTGTAGGACAGCTCGACCACGTCGACGCCGACGCCTGCGACCGTAGCGAGGTTCCATGGCTGCCCATCGGCTCCCCACCAGCGTGCGATCCGGTCAGGATCAGTGGTCACATCTTCGCCAGACAGCTCGTCTCGCAGATGCCGTCCGGGAGTCAGACAGCTCGGCTGGTTGCAGGAGCAGCGTGTCAGCCCCTCGCCGACCGTCGGCATCAAATAGTGCGCGGGCACGACGGGGATGCCGGCCGCCGCAGCATTCATAGCGGCGGCGAACCAGGACTCCGCGTTGGCCGTGGCCGTCTGGTTTCTCACGCGACGAGTCCCGTGTACCAGGTGGGTGTCCCCTCGGCCCAGCGGCCAGGCCACTCGACCCATGCCGGGCGGCTGCGCCAGGGTGTTACAGGTGAGGGATAGACAAACCGACCGGGCACAACAGCACTCCTGATGTCGGCGCGGTGTGTAGGGTCAGCTGGGAAGCAACTTCGGAGCACATGGCCCTCGCGGCATGGTGCCTTCCGGCCCGAGAGCAGCAACCGTCAACGCTCGATGCCTTCGGGCACCAGTGGTCGCGCCGCAGTATCGGCAGATTCGCCTATAATGTCTAGCCTGAAGGGAATGAACTTTTTTCGGGGCAGCGCCGAATTCTGGTGCGGGGAGGTTGCTGACGATGCCTGGCACCGCGAGGCCCAAGCGTCCCAGGAAGCAGGAGCGCGAGCACCTGCGCGCCGCCTGGGCTGAGCAGGGACTGGATGTCGACGAGATCGCCGGCCGGTTCCGCGCCCTGTACCGGGAGGGCGCGCTGGTCTGCTACCGATGGGCCTGCGGCATGGTGCAAGAGCAGGTCGCCGACGAATACAACGCCGTGTTTCCCGACGCGCGGCCGATCTCGCTGCACGCGGTGTCGGAGTGGGAGCGCTGGCCTCATGGTGGTGCTGAGCCGTCGGTGACGGTGCTGCAGCGGCTCGCGGTGGTCTTCGGCACCACCCCAGCCCGCCTGGCCGCCGCCCTCTTCGGCGAAGACACTGCGGCACAGGACGCCCGGTACGCCTCCCTCACCTCGGCATCGAACGGTCCTGACGAGCGCCGTCTCCAACTTGGCTTGTCCAGCGTTGCTGGCGCGCAGAGCCGAGAAGGGATCGGCACACTGGAGGGAACCGTCCTTCGTCGATGGGACGAGCTGATGCGGCGACGGAGTCTGCTCGCATACGCCGGGGCGACGGCCGCCGCGGTGCTGATTCCCACGCTGCCTGCGGCCGCGTCGTCACTGCCGACAGGCTCTGAGGGCGCGGAGGTGTGCGACCGGTTGGCGGCGCTGACCGCCACCTACCGACAGTTGGATAGTCTGCTTGGCCCCACCGCGGTCTACGGCCAAGCCATCGACCATCATCGACGGCTCACCGGCTGGCTGGATCGGACCCCCGGCGAACCCCAGTGGCCGCAGGTCGCCAGGGTGACCATTGACGCCAGCATCCTGCTCGCGTGGCTGCACTTCGACCTGGAACGGTACGCCGACGCGGCCGAGCTGTACCGGCAGGCCGTTGACATCGCCCGCGCGCTTGACGATGTGGATCTGCAAGCGTTCCTGGTCGGCCGGATGAGCCGCACCCTGTCCGAGTGCGGCCAGCACACCGAAGCGCTGGCCTTCGCTCGGGCGGCCGCGGAGGTGGCCGGCACGGCAGCGACGCCGGTGGTGCGGTCATGGCTGGCGGTCACCCGCGCCTACGTGTCCGCGTGCCTTGGCGATGAGCGGTCCTGCCGGGCGGACCTCGCACAAGCCCAGGCCCTGCTGGACCGCGCCGATGGCCAACCGCCCGGGCCATACATCGCGTTTTACGGCCAGCCCTACCTATACAAGTGGACCGGCCATGCCCTGCTGCGGCTGGCCGAACACCAGGACGTCGCCCTCGCCGAAGGCCGCTCGGTCATCGATCACGCACTGTCCGCCTGGTCTGGGGCGGATGTCCGCGAATCCGGTGAGGTGCTGGCGGCCTGCGCTCGAGTCCGCCTTGCCCAGCGGGAGATCGACGAGGCGGCCCGGCTCACCGGCCGTGCCTATGACATCGCCGCTGCCACCAGCTCCCTGCGGGTCTTGCGTTACGTCACCGAACTGCGCGGCCAGCTAACCTTCTTCCGGGACACGCCTGCCGTCCGAGCGTTGGATGAGCGCATGCTGACCAGCCGGTAGCATCGCGGTGTGACCAGGCGCGATGCCGTCCTGCTGGTGTTCCTGGGTGCGGTGTGGGGCGCCGTTTACCCCTTGACCAGCCTGGTGTTGCGCGAGCTCTCCCCGCCTGCCGTGGTCGCCGCGCGCACCGCGCTCGGCGCCCTGCTGCTGCTTCCGCTGGCCGTTCGACGCGGAGCGCTGGCGGGGGTACGTGAGCGTGCCGGCGCCCTGGTCGTCGCTGCCCTGCTGCAGGCCACCGTTCCCCTTGTGCTGCTCACCACCGGCCAGCAACACGTCGCCGCGGGGTTGGCGGGCATCCTGGTGGGGAGCCAACCCGTCTGGGCGACTCTGCTCACCGTCGCCGCCGAGCGGACCATTCATCCACGAGAGCTGCTCGGGATCCTCGTGGGAATGCTCGGGGTGGCACTGCTGTTCGTGCGGGACCTGGATGCCACCGGTACCAGCATGTGGGGCGGCGGGCTCCTGCTTGCCGCGGCGTTTTTCTATGGCGCGGGTTCGGTGTACATCCACCGCCGCCTGCCTGACGTGTCGCCGCTCGTCACCGCGACTGCGGCCATGACGGTCAGCGCCGCAGCGTTGGCACCGTTCGCCGTCACCGCTGTGCCGCCGCTCCCGGACGCAGCGACGACCGGCTGGCTAATCGTCCTCGGCGTGGGTGCAACCGGCGCTGCCCAGGTGTTGTTCTACGCCCTGATCCAGCAAGTCGGCGCCGTCCGGGCGAACCTGGCCGCCTACTTTGCCCCAGGTTTCGCCGTTGCCTACGGTGCCGGTTTCCTCCACGACCGAATCACCGCCGCCGCCCTGGGCGGCTTGGTCCTGATCACCGCAGGCTCGCTACTCGCCGCGCCGCCAAGACAAGAGAGCCCGACCTCCCCCCGCTGATCAACGACGGCGTCGACCTCTCTGATGGCGGGCGGAACCGTCGGCCGGCCAGGCGCTGGCAGCGACAACCCGCCGCAGCACCCCGCACCTTGCAAATCAGTGCCCACGGCCGCGGAAGCGGTGGAGAATGCCGCATATGAAGCAGATTGGAGCGCCGACCCGGCGGTTCGGGCCGGACTTCGTGGAGGCACACCGCCGACGCTACGGCGATAGGCCAGCGCAGCAACGTCAACTGACGTACGACATCGCCGTCCTGGACGAGTACGCGCCCTGGCGGGACTGGCTGGACCAGCAGTTGGCGCTGCTGCCGCCACACAAGGCCGACAAGCTGGCCCGCAAGTGGGTGCTGGACGAGCACTTCTGGCCGGTCATGTTCGAGCTGGCCACCGGCGCCGGCCTCCGGGCAGCCGGCCTGAACGTGGCCTACGAGCGGGAGTTCGACGACCTCACCCCGGACTGGACGGTGCTGTCCGACAGCGGCGACCCGGTGTGCCTTGTCGAGGTCCACACCCACAGCCCACCGAAGGAGACCTTCGGGCAGATGCGCGCTTGGCACGGCCTGGTCGGACGGATCAGGGAGATCCCCGTGTCGGTCGTACTCGTCTTGGCGGCCCAAGGGGGACCGGTCCAGCCGCCGAGCCCCCGCATCGCCAAGAAGATCGCCCAAGACCTGCGCTTGGAGCTGCTGCGCCCGGAGCGCCGACCGCGCTTCACCAGTCACGGCTACACCTTCGTGGTCCTGGCCGGCCCAGCCGGCGGCGGCACGATGCCGTCCCCCTGGGGCCTCCATGCCTGCTTCGAGCCGCCGAGCGGCATCGCCGGGCCCGTCAGCGCCCGGCAGCTCGCCGCCAAGGTCGAGGACAAGGTCCGCAAGTATGGGGACCTCGCCGACGCGCTCGGCGTCCCGCTGCTGCTGGCTGTGGGCGCGCACCGGTTCACCGGCGTAACTCTGGAGCAGCTCGACAACCTGCTCGGCGGAACGCCCACTCTGACGTTCCAGTTCAACCTCGGTGATCGCTGGATCGGCGAGTCAACGGTCAATCTGGGGCGGCCTGAGCAGTGGGCGATGCCCGCGGAGCTTGCGGGCATGCTGTGGGTGGACAACCAGATGCCCTTCGGCATGGCCTGGCGGCCGAACCCTGACGCACGCCGGCCCGTGCCAGCTGCCTTGGGCGTGGCGCTCGAGTCGTGACCCTCTCCGCGACATCCGTGACGGGACGATTGAGCTGTAGCCGCCTTCGTTACCTGACGGTCGGTGACACGGACCCGAGCACCGGATCCGCCGCGAGTTCGCGATTACTGAGGACTCGCCCCAGGGAACCGGCTCCCACCACCCGACAGAAGGTGGGAGCCGACCCGTGGGTTCCTCGGCACCCATCGAAGAGTGGCACCGGCCAGTGACGAAGCACGTGACCGGCCTCCGATTCCGCTTCCTGTGGGACCTGCCGCGGCCAGACTGAGCAGAGGCCGGACGGGTAGGACTTGCCTGAAGAAAGCGTATAACGCTGGTCGAAAGGGCGCTGCTATGCGATGCGACTGCCCGGCTGCTCCTCTGCCAGGTGTCGGACAACCTCGGCGAGAGCGTCAAGGTTGCGTGCCTTGATCTGCTGCTTGACGCCCTCGGCCACGAGGATTCGATTCGCTTGAGCTGCGAGGGTTGCGGCAGCGGAGGCATGACGTGCGATGTGGTTGAGCCGCCAGCGCCGGTGCGGCTGGGCGGCTAGTTCAGCCAAGGTTCGCGCACGTGTTCTAGCGGCGTGACGGCGACTATCGTCCAAGGTCGCTGCGACAGAGGGACAGCAACTTTCGTCAACGCACATGACCTTCGGTCGCATGCCGACATCGCCGAGCAGCACCTGGCCGACCCGTCGGGGCACGCTGCGGCCGAGCGTCTCGATGAAGATCCCAGCGCCACTACCGCTGGTATGCTCCCCGTCCTCCCGGGGCTTGCGGCTCGACTGCCGGCGCGCGATGTTCGTCTGCTCGCCGGTGCCTAGTCCGCACTCGTACCCATCCAGTCCAGCAGCCACCAGAGCTGGTCCGTAAATGCCCTGGCGCCACGCCAGCACCGGCAGCCCATGTTCCTTTGTTCGTCCTGCCGCCTCGAAGAGCCGCATCACCTTTCCGTACCCATCGGTTCCCGCGCCAGCGGGTGAGAGGCAGATCGCCATGGAGGCCGCGCCAGACTCAAGGGCGACCGCGGCGAAGCGGTCGAGACCCACACTCCATACCGTCTGCGGGCTGAACGACTGCAGCTGGGCGCACAGCACCGGCGACAGGGGCAGTCGTATCCCGGCTTCCTCGAGGTAGCCCGCCGTGCGCTGGATCGACCTGACCGTCAGATGGAACCAAGGGTCCGCCGGCGAGGACGCATAGAAGTACGGTGGCACGACGACGGTCGCGCCCTGGTCGAGCTCGAACTCGATGACCGACTCGATCAACTCCTCGAGTCGGACCTCCGCTGGTGCCATTGCCTCAGCTTTGGCGAAGGGCAGTTTGACCCAGCGGTCCTCTGGATCCACCGATGACTGCAAGAGAGGGGTGTCGGGGTCAACGACGTAGGGGATTCCTGCCGCTCGCGCGTGGTCGGCAAGAACAGGCCGGGCGGCCGCAACGTGCCCGTCAGCGACAAGTTGGCTGATCGGTGGACGCCGTGATGCCAGCCGTGGACCTGCCCCGGGGGCTAGCAGATCACCGATGACCACATGGTCGTTCATCGCAGCCCGGATCAGCAACGCAGCCATGGAACCTCGATTCCGACGTGCGCCAGTCTCTTGCGGATGTTATGATACACGTCATTCAACACGAAATCTAATATGTCACCGTGGGGTCATCTAGAGGTGGTGGTTGTGAGCCCGGAAGCTGGGCCCTCGGGCTTCTCTTATCCGTCCCTGGTCGAGGAGATCCGCCGCAGCGGTCTTACCTCCGCTGAGATTGGGTCGATCACGGGTGTTAGAGAACGTCAGGTGCAGAACTGGGCCGCCGGGACCTCGAAGCCAGCCGGAGAGACCCGCGATCGCCTTGTCGATGTCCACTACATTGTTCGGCAGCTTCAGCAGGTCTACCGTCCTGAGGGTATCGAGATCTGGCTGCACGCCCGGAACCCCGAACTTGGCGGTCAGCGACCGATCGATCTCCTGATCGAGGGGGAATTCCAGCCTGTCGTCGACGCGGTCGACCGGTTGCAAGTTGGGGCCACATAGATGCGTCGCCAGCTTGCACTAGCCGTCGCTGCGGCTCCACGCGCTGCGATCGAAGGCCGTTTCGAACGTCACGTGAGCTATGGCTGCAGGGACCTGACCGGCAGCAACAGCGGAGGGCGATGGGGGCCGCCGGGCGGGTACTCGGTTCTGTACCTTGGCCGACCCGTTACATCGGTCGTGGTCGAGGCGTACCGCCATCTGGTCGACCCCTTCGCCGACGATGGCATGACCGGCAAGATGGTGGCGTCTCGTCGGCTCCTGATCTGCGAGGTGGCGCTCACCAACGTGCTTGACCTACGGTCGCGCACGGCCCAGGTCGCCGTGGGGCTGACCGAGGACGACCTCACGTCGCCGATCAGCGAGTATGAGCCGTGTCAGGAGGTTGGACGCGTCGCCCATCAGCTAGGGCTCCACGGCGTACTCGCTCCAGCCGCAACGGGTCTCGGCGAGACACTGGCCCTCTTCGAGCAGCATCTGCCCGCGACTGAACTCCCAATCCTCGTTGAGGAGGAGATCTGGGACGGCTTACCTGATGACCCGCGGCGGCTCCGCCTGGTCAGCGACGAAGAGGCATCCGGTAGCTGACGCCCAGCTCTACGATTTCGGAGTCTAACTGTCGGGTTCCTCCGAAGTGCGGCGTGGGCCAGTGTTGGCCACTATTCGGTGTCACTTTGGCTGCGGAGAGGCCGAGACGACAGGCGCTCCGCCAATAGCGCGCCGATGCACCGATGGGAGCGGAACTGCTCAAGAAGTCGTGATCGCAACGCTTGGTCGTCGAGTCCGAGCCCGAGCGCTCGGACCGCGTGCCATGCGGCGAGGACGTCTTCGGCCACCTGCACGATCTCATCTGGGTGGAGGAGGTGGAGCTCCTCGGGAGCCAGCGCTTGGGCGGCGGTCGCGATCTGCTGTCGGGGCGAGGCGATCACCGTCAGACTCCCCGGCGGGATCGAGGCGCCGCGCTGGCCAGCTACGGCCCGAAGGTGGGAGGCCGCCTGTCGAACGGTCTCAACGGAGAGTTCGTGGTCGCTCGCCTCCTCGCTCTTGGCCTCCCAGCCGACCCAGAGGGCATCCCCGAAGATCCATACTGAGTCGGGTTGTGCGTCGCCGGGCGGCTTGGCAGCGTCGGCGCCGACAAGAGTTCCAAGCTCCGATAGGGCGCGTTCGTAGGCGGGCGCATCGATGCCGAGTAGGGCAGCCCGAAGCTCGCTGCCTATCCGCTCTAGAGTCGTGCCCCCGGCGACCCGGCCGAACTGGCGTGCAAGGCCCTCCAGGGCGGCCTCCTCTAGTTCATCCAGCGCCGTCGACCCATCAGATATCGCCGGCAGCGGAGCGATGCGGCGCAGCCATAGGGTGCCCCGGCCAGCGGCGTGGGCTCGACGAAGCAGGTCGTCTCCGACTAGGCGATAGTGCTCGTCGCGTTCCACGTCAGCCGCGATCGACGCCCAGGCCGCTCCGAGATAAGCCCACAGCGCCTGGTAGGGACGCAGTTCCGCGCCACCCGTCAAGGCCGACATGGTGTCGCGGGCGAGTTGCACAGCGCGGCCCCACTCTCCACGCCATAGGGCCTGTTGGGCCTGCACCTCAAGACGTGCGGCGCGAGCGAGTTCTGCGGCCCCAGGTGCCGGCTGTCGGGTGGTCACCCGGCGACGGGCGTCGATGTCGGGTTCTGCCTGCTCACGCCAGGTGTCGTCCTGCTCCTGGGTGAGGAACGAGTGCAGGTTCGTGCGCAGATCGTTCAGCGGCTGCATGGAGTTGTCGATGCCGAACTCGAGTTCGGCCTGGATCTCCGGGTGCGTGGCCGCTTGGACGTCTCGCCGGCCGCAGAACTCGACCAGGCGCTTGCCGAGCAGGATCACCGAAGCGAAGTCGTTGGCGTTGCGGGTACACCGGCCGGCACCTTGGATCAGCCGTGTGCGAAGCCGTTCGCGAAGCACGCCACCAGCGCCGAGATGGGTGAGCAGGAAGCGCTCCTGGAGGCTCGCCCCGGCCGGCAGGCCTGCGAGGACGATGAGCCGGCAGGCGGTATCGGGCAGATCGAGCCCGTCGTAGCGGTTGGCGAGGGCCAAGACTCCGCGGTCCAGTTCGATGAAGGGCTGCAGCGAGTCCTCGATGTCGTCCTTCCCAACGACTGGCATACCGTCGGGGACGACGCGCCCGACGACGACCTGGAGCCTGCGCCGGTCAGGGCAGAGCACCAGCGCCTTGCCCGCCTCGGCGATTGCCGTGCGCACGAACGTGTCGACGTCCTCGAGGGATGCGTCGGCTAGTTCGGGGAAGAGGAAGAACCGCCGGCCTGTGCCGTGCTGGTCCCAGCCTTCTGGCACCGGCAGCCGCTTGATCTGAGTGCGCCCAAACGCCCGCTCCAGTTCGCCGCCTTCGCCCATCGTTGCGCTCATGTAGATGCGCTGGTTGGCGCCGTCGAATGCGGGGTGCATGAAGGTTGGTGGGATCAGCGGGCGGACGAGGATGCTCGACCAGGACACGTAGACCAGGCAGCGCTCCAGCTGCTGGCGGATCATGGAGAACGAGAACGCTGCGCCGCCGCTCAGGCGGGTGGCCAGCACGGTGTGGAGTTCAGCGGCCCGGTCGTAGACGGCGCGGACCGGCACGAGGTGCACATCCCCAGCCTCGCCGAGTTCGGGACGAGGGCCGCGCAAGCGACCCAGGAGGGAATCGTCCAGACCGTCGGCCAGCGCTGACAGCACCTCGTCGTAAGCGGGTCCTCCATCCCGGTCGATCTCCACGCTCCAGGCCCCGGCCACGAACCCCTCGGCGGCGTGCGCGTCGTCGAGGACGAGCGTCTGGGCATCCGTGATGTGCGGATTGCTGTTGAAGACTGCGGCGTAGGTGGTGATCGCCACCCGTTCGGCCCTGACGAACCGCATTCGATCCGCCTCGCTCCAAGACTGGGCGGGACCGACGAGGACGACGACCTCGATGCCGTAGCGGGCTGCCTGCTCAGCCACCTGGCGTGCGAGCTGGCGAGTCGGGCAGAGGTAGGCCACCCGATCCGAGAAGGAGCGCTGCCGCCATTCGGCGATCAGCAGACCAGGCAATGTCTTGCCCGCACCGGTAGGCAGCTCGAGCGCGACATCGGAGGTTTCGAGGTGGTCATGATGGTAGGCACGCAGTAGGTCGGCTTGGTGAACCCAGAGGTGTGGCGGACCACTCGGGGGGCGCGCAAGCTCGCGGAACAGCGCTTCAGGTGACTTCGCGACCGGCTGCGGCGTTGCTCGGGTAACGAAGGGCATCTGGGGAATTCACCTCAGGCTTCGACAAGCTGGATCGCCAATTTCGGATGAGTCTAGTTCAAGTCGAGCTGTCTGCTTGCCTCGTCTGCTCCATCGCAGCCGCTGCCTGCTCGATGCGAGAGCGCAGGGCGTCGGCATAGCGGTTGGCGGTGATGGCGTGGACGCCGAACACAGCCGCGACGTGCAGGGGGTCTGGGCCGACCGCTTGGAGTTCCTCGAGAAAGCGGTCCTGCTGCAGCCGCTTGAGGGTGGCCGGCTGGCCCCGGAACATGCGCTTGAACCACCAGGAGCTGGCCGGAGCAGTGCTATGGGCGGTCTGCTGGGTGACCAGCAGGTACGGGTTGGCGGTGTTGGGCCAACGCTGCCGGCGGAAGGCAAGGTAGCGCTCGAGCGCTGACCGGGTCACGTCGTCCAGGGGCCGATCCTGGTTCCCGACGCGGAGCCGACGCTGGCCGAGGTCGACATCGCTCAACAGCAGCTGGCGCATCTGCACAGGAAGGAGCGCCTGCACGGCGGCCAGCACCAGGATGAGCCTGGCTGGCGGTGTCTGGGCCGTCTCCACGGCATGGTCGATTGCAGGCCGGTCCAGTGGCGCGGGCATGCCGTCAACCCGACCGACCCGCATCCGCGCAGCAGGGTTGGTGAAGATCATCCGACGCTTCTTGAGCAAGGCCAAACAGCGATCGCAGCGCGATCAGGGTCGTATCACGGCGAGTGCCGTGCAGGGAGTCGGCGGCGTCCCTGATCTCCTCGCGGGTGACCTCGCGCAGCGACTGGTGCTGAGCCGACCAGCCGACGAGCAGCGGGGCGACCATCCGCACGTAGCCGCGGAGGGTTTCGGGCGCCCGAGGTCTCGTCCGGTCGTCCCCGTAGCGCAGCACGTCAATCCAGACGGTGACCTCCTGGCGGATCCGAGGGCTGAGCGGATCCAGCGTCCGCTCCAGCCGACGATCCAGGGAGGACGACACGTCCATGTGCAGCAGCCCGAGCTCGATCAGGACCTCACTTGTCCGCTCTACGGCGAAGGCTCCTCGCGCCAGGGCCTGGACGGTGCTGGCCTGGATGATCACGCCAGGCGGATGGGCGGTGATCAGTACCACCAACGCCCGGCAGACTTCCTGGATGGTCTCAAGCGCCCAGCCGCGGGCCTCGGCGATCGACCGGGCCGTGGCCACCACGGCCTCCAAGAAGCGACGGTGGTCGGGATCGGCCGGCCGATAGGTGCGGGAATCGACGCGCGTGAAGTCCGGCGGCACGTGCACCAACTCGAGCTGCACGTGGCGAGCGGGTGCTTGAAGCACGCGGGGTTCCCATGCTCGTGGCTGAAGGCGGGAGGGAGTTGCGTCTGGCCGGTCACCCGACCTGGTCGCACGGACCAGGTCGCTGAGAAACAGCTGCAGTCCGCGCTCTGCCATCCCACCGAGCGTCGTCTTGGTCTGTCCGTCACGGCGGGTCCAGGCGTGCCTGGCAGCGGCACAGCCGACAATAGTCCCCGTGGATGGGGACCTGCCGGCGGCAGCTGGCGCACTCGCCAGACGAATAGCGGAAGTTGAAGCTGTTGCAGGCGCTGCACCACCGGCCCTCGTACAGCCCCCACGACCAGCACGTGGCGCAGCAGCGGGCAACGAGGGTGCGGGGATGGCAGGTTCGGCAGTAGCCGGCGGTGAAGTACTCGGCTGACCCGCAGATCTTGCAGGGCGGTGGTGACAGCTCCGGGTAGGTGCACAGCCAGCATCGCTGGACGCGGCCCGACAGCACCGGCCGGCTGGCGCACTGCCGGCAGGTACGCGGCTCCCAGGAGTTCACTGGGGCGGAAGCGTACGAGTCCCACGCCGCTTGGGAACGACGCGGCGCTCCCCAGCGACCGCTTCGCTGACCGCCGGCGGCTGCTGGCGGGCTGCGACCTTGTCGGGCTCGGTACCAGCAGCTCGCGGGGTTCGCAGTCCAGCACCGCGCAGATGACGTCCAGGTCGTCCAGCCGGATACTGACCGGCTTGCCCGACCACAGGTACGACATCTTCCCGGCGCTGATCACCAAGCCGCGCTCAGCGAGCATGCGCTGCAGCTCGCTGGCCTTCCAGATGCCACGGTTGGCCGCGGCCAGCCGAAGGTTCCAGATCATCGGGCACTCCCTCCAAGCCGGGTCGCGGCGCGCTGAGCTGCCTTGGCCCAGGCGTCCTCGATGTGGGTGCGGAGCACGTGTTCTGGCCCATGGTGGTCGCGATCCACTCATGGCCGAGCAGTTCCTGGATGGCGATGATGTCCATCCCGTCCTGGTACAGGCTCGAGACACAGTAGTGGCGCAGCACATGCGGGGTGAGCCGGTCCCCCAGCCGGGCAGGTGGCAGCCGACCGCCTCGGCCAGCCCGTCGCGCAGCGCGTCGTCGCCGATGCGGGTGCTGCTGTGGTCGGTGTTGTGACGCTCGGACGGAAACAGCGGCGCGCCTGGCCGGTCCCAGGCGTCGTCGAACTGGCCGCGGATGTCGGCCACGAACCATGTCAGCAGCGGCTGGGCGCCGTTGATCAGCGGCACCATGCGCTGCTTGGGACCGCGGTCGCGGTGGCCCTTGCCGAAGCGGACGTGCAGCTTGCCGAGCGGGCCGACGTCCCACTTGATGTCGTCCAAGTCGAGCGTGCGTGCCTCGTTGATCCGCAGTCCGACCTGGCCGATCAGGCGGGCGCTGGTGTAGTTGCGGGCGGCGACCGCGAACTTGCGGGTGGCGCGCGGCTCGTCCCGCCAGCCGTCGAACAGCTGCTTGATCTCCGCCTCCTCGGTGGGATGCGGAGGTTGAGCGCCGCACCGGCGCGTGGCCGGTTCATCTCATCGAGCGGAGATTCCACGACCCGGCCGGTCAGGTTGTAGATTTCGACTTTGTGGCGCAGCTCCAAGTACTGCCAGAACACCGAGATGGACTGTGCCTTGTTTGCCAGGGTCGCGGGCGGTCGGCCGCGATGGTAGTCACCGAAGGCGGTCGAGATCCTTTGGCTCCACCTCCCACAGCGGGCGGCCGAACCACTGGCGTAGCTCAATCACCGCGCCGGTCTCCTGCTTGATCGTTGTGTCCGCCATCCCGGCTGATGCTCGAGCGAGCACGAAGCCTGCCAGCACATCCTGCTCGAACGCCTCGACCTCTTCTGGCGTCTCGAGGCGTCGGACCTCACGTAGATCGCGGACCGTCGCGAGCCCCATGGAGCCTCCATCGGTTCAGCGAAGCACCGAAACCAACACGAAGGCTGGGAAGCTCTCAAGAATCTTGAAGGTCCCTCAATTATCTGCCAAACCAGTCGAAGCGGATGCGGCCTCCTTCTCACCTGCGATGCAACTCTGGGTCACCATTGAATGGCAGAAAGAACTGACGGGATATACACATTCCGCCGCATCGACTGCTGGTTCCGCCGGAATAGCCCACGCGGTCAGCCGTGTCTGGCCAACCGGCCATGATGCCGAGGTACATCGCCTATTTCCTCGACCCGTAGTGCGATCGCTTCGGCGGGTGCTGGACACTGGCTGCTGGTCGCAGGCGTAGGGCCGATTTCAGTGCCACGACGACGGGGCGAGCAGAGCAAGCCGTTCGTGCAACTCTCTCGCGGCCGGCTCGGCTTGTGATTTCGGGTCCAGGTTGGCGTGGAGCTCGCGGACGCGTTGGGCGACGCGGATGTAGTCGATCTGGGCGGCGATGGCGAGGGCTTCGCCAGCGGTCCGGTAGGCCTCGTCGAGGTCGCCGGTCGACCGTAGCGCTGCTGCTCGGTTGGCCAGCATGACGCTGCGGAGCTTGAACGCCGAGGCGGGCAATCGGACCAGCGCCTGGTCGAGGATGGTGGCGGCCTGGCGGCCACGGCCCAGCTTGACCAGGCAGGCGCCCTCGTCGCTGGCGATGAACTGCTCGGTGAGAAAGCCCAGCCAGGCCGGCTCGTGGGTGGTTCTCTTCTTGCCGTAGTAGTCCTTGGCCTCACCAAGGTTCTTCGCGCTCTCGGTGGAGTGGCCGAGGGCGGCGTGGGCGTGGGCGCTGACGAGCGCGACCCAGGAACGCAGGCCGGGAATTCGAGCCTGGTCGGCGTGACCGGCGGCTCGGCTAGCCAGGCGCAGCGCGGCGCGTGGGTCTCCGCCGTAGACCTCCAGGAAGCTCATCCCGCCGACCGCGTAGGCGGCGACCGGGTGATGACCGATGCTGGTGGCCAGTTCCAGCGCGCGCGTGTAGTGCCGGCGGGCGGCCATGCGGTCTTGGCGGTCTTGGGCGTTGATGACGCCGGCCAGCCGGGCCAGCTCTGCTTCGGTCACCGTCAGCCGAACGCGGTGGGTGTCGCTGGTGGCGCCGGCGCGGAGTTGGTCGATAATGGCCAGCTGCCCCTCGACGTTAGCTTGGATTCTCGAACAGCGAATCGAACCCTGGTTGTTGCCGATCGCCAGGCCCCGCCTCACCCACATCTCGTTCCTGGCAGTGGTGCGGACGCTGTCACGCCAACGGCTCGCATGGGCCGCTTCGCTGAGCGCGAGAGCATCGTGGCGCCGGTGGTGCAGTCGGTGATCCATGCCTGCCCTGGCCGACAGCGTCGGGCGCATCACGGTCCCGGACGAGGCGCGCACTGAGCGCCGGTCGCATGGCTTGGACCATGGCCCGTTCGCGTACAGCGAGATCACCCCTATCCTTCGACGCAGTAGAGGCCCGTTGGCTTGGGAGCAAAGGGATTCACGCTTCCGCAACCGGCGGTGCCGGGTAAGCGATGGCTGTTCGAGAATGCACGTTAGGGAGCAGCCGGGCTGCTGGGACGGTCCAGTAGGAGCGGTGCCAGGCGGCAGCGACCTTGGCGACGTCGTCGATGGCGGCGGTGTCGAGGCGGGTCGGCTGCTGGAGGACCTGCAGGAGTCGCTGGATGTGGTCAGGGTCCAAGATCTGCCAGGCGAGCAGGCCGCTTGCCAACTTCGCGGACAGCTCAAGGAACTGTCGCCGCTGCACCTCACCCCCCTGCCCCGGCCCGGATCGCGGGGTGAGCCTAACGTGAAGGCTCTGGGGGGTGACAGCGGCACCGTCGATGACGATGCCGCCGGCGTGGGGATCGGTTGTGGTCAGGCCCAGAAGGGCGGCGGGTTCCAGGCGCAGCAGCGCGGCGAGTCTGCGGGCCATGCGGACGCTGTCAAGCCGAAGCTGGCCGGTTTCCAGCTTGGTGACCCAACTCTCGGAGCGGCCGAGCTCACTGGCGAGGCGAAGCTGGGACCAGCCCATGCGGCGGCGAGCCTTCGCGACAAGCTGCCCGACCGTACGCGAACCCCCACTCATGACCTGGTTATACGCTTCGCCCTAGTAACGGACAACGTGCCTTGCTGGGATGTCTGTGGTGAACCGTCCCGGCTTGTTGGACGTCCGGCAGACCAGGCGCCTGGTCGGTGGTTGGTCATTGAGGCCGGCTCGGATAGGCTCGGCCGGGAGCTTCGACCCAAGGAGGGTGAACGGGGTGAACCGTCGGGAGCTGTTCAAGACCGCCGGCACACTAGGCGGCGGGATCGCGGTATCGGCGATCGCCGGCCCCTTGGACCCTAACGAGACCGGCCAGCTCCTGGCCGCGCTCGCCGATCCTACCCGCAACCTCTCCGAACCGGTTATTGCACTGCTGGAACGCCACGATGACGCCGCTCAGCGGCACACCCGCGCGGTGCCTGCCAGCGTACGGGCCCGCCGTGCACGCCAGCAGTTGGAGGTCGTCCGACGGCTGCGGCCAGCAGCCAGCCGGCCGGACTGGCAGGGTCGCCTAGCGGTCCTGGAGGCACAGGCGGCGCGGCTGTCGGGCCGGCTGGCCGCCAACTGGCGTCAGGATCCTCGGGCGGCCGCGGCCGACTACCGGCTCGCGCTGGCCGCAGCCCAGGACGCCGGGCCGCACGCGGTGACGCTGCGAGCCTTTGCGCTTGGGGGGATGGCGTTCCTGGAGACCCGGCTGGGCGACCGGCGGGCCGCGGTGCGGACCGTGACCGAGGCCGAGGTGGCGGGTGCGGCCAGCGGGCTGCGGGGGTTGCGCAGTTGGCTGGCGTCCACCGCGGCGACGGTGCATGCCGGGGTGGGTGCGCGGCGTGCGTGCGATCGGTCATTGGGGCAGGCCGAGGAGCTGTTCACCCCGTTCCGCCCGGGCGATCCGGCATGGATGGACTTCCTCAGCCGCGGGTTTCTGCTGGAGGACCGGGCTGCCTGCCAGCTTCGCACCGGGCAGCCGCGGCAGGCGCTGGCCACGCTGGATCAGGCCGAACGGCTGCTGGCTGCGCATCGCAGCGGCCGGCGGGCGGTGATCCTCGGCTATCGCGCGGAAGCCCTGGTCGGCGGCGGGTACCTGACTGATGGGTGCCGCAGCGCCATCCAGGCGTTGGAGGTCGCCGGCGGCGTCGGCTACCAGCGGGTGGTCCACCAGATCCGCGCCTTCCGGCGCAGCGGCCCGCTGCGGGCCTACCGGTCAGCAGAGCTGCGCGAGCTGGACGAGCGGCTTCGGCTCGTCGCCGCGCAGTGACGTGAGGGGACCAGCACTGCCGACCGAACGCCGTGCTGGCCTCCCGGTCGCGGCTGATTCCGGGGGGAATCGGCGCAGCCCTGCCGACACGTCGACCGGCCGATCACCCTACCACCCCACCGCAGCGAGGGATGGTGTGGTGGCGACCGCGGCCAAGCTCATGACCAGGCAGGCGTCCACGCCGCGCAATGAACGCGCTTGAAGCGAGCCCAGCCAGGCCTGCTCGTCACGGTGATCACCCCAGAGGACCCAGAACCAGATTGCAACCCCGGAATGCGATTACGGATCGGCATGGGCCGCGCTGCCTACAGTGCTGCTCCAAGCAGTGCCGGCGACCGCCGGTCGACTCCTGCCAAGCCAACGCAAACGGAGGTGGTGATCAGTGGGCGCCGCCATGATCAAGGAGGGCTTGTTCACGTTCGTTCATGGCCACGGCGCCGTCATGCCCTACCGGGGCAAGTACGCGGTCAAGCATGTGGATGTGTTCGACCGCATGCACGCCGCGTGGAGCGCTGCGGGGATCCCTGATTGGTGGCCCTACCGCCCGCTGCGGATCGAGCTTGAGCTGACGACCAAGTGCAACGACCGGTGTCCGCACTGCGGCATGGGCGCGCTGCCGATCGCAGCTGGCCGCTCGCTGGACGACGGGCAGCTCGCCTACCTGGTCGACCAGTTCGAGGGTGTCGCGCTGCCGGCCATCGCGATCACCGGCGGTGAGCCGTTCGTGGCCAAGCATCGCCTGTTTCGGCTCCTCGACATGGCCCGCGGCCGGGTGGACGTCTCCAAGATCACCACCAACGGGTACTGGGGCACCGAAGCCGCCTGCGCACGGACGCTGAACGCTCTGGTCGAGCACGGCCTGCTCGCCAACCGCTACTTCGTCCCGCTGCTAATGGTCTCCATCGGCGAGCAGACCACAGCGCTGGAGCGGGTGTGCCGCATCCTCCATGAGGTCGTGACCCGCTTCACCGACCGGGACCTCAACATCGCCGTGTCCAGCCTCGCCGACCCCGCCAACCGGCGGCACCGCATCTACGAGCTCAAGGACCTCTATGCGCGGACCTACGGCCCCTTCCCAGACGACCGCGTCCACAGCACCATGCGGGTCTACTTGAACAACGAGCGGCTCCCCGACCAGGCGGCGGTCCGCCGTCCCGGGGATACGACGGTCGCCCAGTGGATGGGCCGCTGCTTCGACTGCTTCACGCCCACCGTCGGCGCCTACGTCAACCCCACCGCGCTGCTCAAGCATGACGGCAGCTGGTACACCTGCGCGGCGTTCAACGTCCCGGAACGGCTCGAGTTCGGCAACCTCTACCAGCTGCCGTTGCGGGAGATCCTGGAGCGGGTCAACGCCTCCGCCTACGTCGGCAGGGTCCGCGAGGGCGGGGGGCTCAAGGGGCTCCGCGGCGTGGTGGACCAGGCGACCAAGGCCAAGGGGTGCGGGAGCTACTGCGACGCCTGCGCGCTGCTGATCGAGGACTTCGACGCCCAACGAACGACACCGACCGGCGCGCCGACCGGCCCGGCGCGCTTGGTGGCCACTGCGGGTGACCTGCAAGCCAGCCTGCGGCGCCTGCGGGTCGTGGCGGCCACGGCTGGGACGGTGGCCAGATGAGAGCAGCCAGCCACGACCCCGCCGTCCGCGCCGCTCTCGCCCAGGCCGGCGCCACCGTCGACGCCGACCTCGGTCGAGGCCTGCGGCTGCAAGAGGATCTCGGGATCGACAGCCTCAGCCTGCTGGACGTCGTGGAGTCTCTTCAAGACCGCTACGGCGTGCTCGTGCCCGACGAAGACATCGGGCGCCTGGTGACGGTGGGCGACCTGTGCGAGGTCGTGACCAGGTTGCTCAGCACCCACGTCGACACTGCTGCCGGCCAGGGGCACTCGATATGATGCGCTGCCCGTTGCCGACCCAATACCTGGAGCCATGACCGAGCGAATCCTGCGCCCCAAGGGCACCCAAACGCTCCTGCTGGACAGTCACCCGACCGGCTGCGCCCGCACCGTGCACAGCATGATCGCGCTGACCCGACAACCCACCGCCGCGGCCAGACAGCCCATCGTGCTCGTGATCGGATCCAGCGCCGGGTACGGCCTGGCCGCCACGATCGTGAGCCTGTTCACCCACCGCGCGTCCTGCGTCGGGCTGGGCTACGAGCGGGCCGCCACCGACCGTCGCACGGCCTCCGCCGGGTGGTACCGGACCCGCGCGCTCGCCGATGCCGCCCGCGCCGCAGGGCTGCGCTTCGAGCCGGTCAACGGCGACGGCTTCCACCCCGACACCAAGCAGGCGGTTCTCGACCGCCTGCGGGCCGACTTCGGCCCGGTCGACTATCTGGTCTACAGCGTCGCCGCGCCACGGCGGACCGACCCGGCCAGCGGCGCCACCTACCAGTCCGTCATCAAGCCCATCGGCCACCAGCACCACACCAAGACGCTGGCGTTCGACGACGACGGGACGCCCACGGTCCGGGAGATGACTGTCGCTGCGGCCAGCGACGACGAGATCGCCGCCACCGTCAAGGTCATGGGCGGCCAGGACTGGGCCGCGTGGGTCGATGCGCTTCGCGCGCACGAGCTGCTTGCCCCCGGGTTCAAGACCGTCGCGCTGTCCTACATCGGCTCGGACGTGACCGCCGCGATCTACCGCAACGGCACCATCGGCCGCGCCAAGGACCACCTGGAAGCCACCGCAGCCCGGCTCGACCGCGAGCTGGCCGCCTGCGGCGGCGCGCTCATCTCGGTCAACGGGGCGGCGGTCACGCAGGCGGCGACCGCCATTCCGGGCATCGGCTTGTACGCGAGCCTGCTGCGCGCCGTGGTGGGCGACGCCATGCAGCCGCCGGTCCGGCAGGCCATCCGCCTGTGGGACCACCTGCTCGGAGCCACCACCGCCGGCTCGGCCGAGCTAGACCCTGACGGGCGGCTGCGTCTGGACGACTGGGAGCTCGACGACAGCGTCCAGGCGCAACTGCGCGACCAGTGGAAGCAGATCGATACCGCTAACGTCGCCGCCCTGGCTGACACTGGGTGGTTCCGCGCCGAGCTGCGGCGCCTGTACGGGTTCGATGTGCCCGGCGTCGACTACCAGGCGTCAGTGGAAGTTGACCTGCCGTGGCCGCAGTGACAGCCCAACGACCACCCACGACCGCCACCGCCGAGCCGGAGGTCCCATGCCCACGCCGAACCCCGCCCAACTGGTCCAGTGGCAACGCGACCTCGAGGCCGCCCTCAGCGAGTTCGCGGACGACACCCTCGCGCCAGCCTTCGCCCGCACCACCGACCCGGCGCTGCACGCCACCTCCAGGGACTATGCCCTGCGGCCGAGCAAGCGGCTGGTCGGGCTGCTGTTTCTCGTCGCCTACCACGGCCTGGTAGACGGACGACCGCGCCACACCGCCCACGACCTAACCCTGGTCGCCGTCGCGCTCGAGCTGCGCCATGCGGCCATCCTGGTCCACGACGACATCGTCGACCAGGACGACGCGCGCGGCGGCATCCCCACCGCCCCCGCCGCGCTCACCGCGGCCAGCTACGGCCCCGAAGGCCAGTCCGCGGCCATCTTCGCCGGCGACGCGCTCGCCCACCTCGCGCCGCTGCCCGTGCTGCGCTCGCGCCTGCCCCATGCCGACCAGGCCGCGTTGACCGACTGGCTGCTCAGCACGGCCCTGGGGACCGCGGTCGGCCAAGCCCAACAGCTGTACCTGGATACCGTCCCAGCGGTTGAGGGCCTGGATGAGGACGCCATCCTGGCCACGCATGCGCCCAACATGACCGCGGCCACCGTGGGCTGCTCGCTTGGCACCGCGGCGCTGCTGGGCGGCCACCCCCGCGACCTGGCCGACCTGCTCCTCGGGGTGTCCGAGCGGCTCGGCGCGGTGCTCCAGGTCCAAAACGACCTCGCCGGGTTCGCCGAGCTGGAACGGGTCCTCGCCGACCCGGGCGGCGACCAGCTCACCCTGGCCAACACCTCAGACCTCCAGCGGCGGCGGCGCACCCTCCTGGTTCACGCAGCCGTTGCGCGGCTGAGCAGCGACGAGCGGCAACGATTCCTCCGCCTGTTCGGCGGCGAGGACCCAGAGAATCTGCGCCCGCTCGCCGCCGCCATCCGCAGCTCCGGCGCCTATGAGCACTGCACGGCCCGCCTCGCCGCGCTTGTCGGGCAGGCCCGCCGCGACGTCACCCAGGAACAACGCCTACCGCCAGCCATCCGCCGGGCCATGCTCGACGCCTGCCAGTTCGTGGAAGACCTGTACGACCCCGCCTCGCCAGTCAGCCGCCTCTACCTTCAGGCGCGACCAGACCTTGTCGCGCCGTCGCGGTAGCGGAATCGGACATCGGCCGATTCCTGTCTGGGCAGAGCCGCTCCCGCGGCCCGCCGAATGGCCATCGACGCCCCATACCGTCTACCCTCGATTCTCGGTGCGGTAATTGAGTTGAGATGTCGCTCAGGGCGGGAGTCGAGGACGGAACCCTCCACCCGCCTCTCTCCGATTCCCACCGCTGACCTGCGAGAAGACTTCCGCCAGCGACTACGATTGCACGTGATCGCCTGCTCTGCCTCACAGCGCCGGTCGAACCGTATCAGGTGCTCGCGCCGCGCGGCGTTGCGTGAACCCCTTGCGGTACAACGAGGAGGGACTCGGCCAGCGGAACGTGGCATCAGAAACCGCTTGTCGGACGGGACCCGCCCCGTTCACGTAGACCAGTTGAGGCGGCGGACGCTGCGGACAACGAAATCGCTGGTCACGAGGCGTTTCTACTCCTTCGCCGCATCCGGACGATTCCGCCAACGCAGGCTCCCGGGAATCGAGGCTACCAGCAAGTCGTCGCCCAACAGGCCGCTGGCCGCGCCGCCAGTGCGGCGATGGGCGCTACACGACCCGGCTGGCCAACTCCCACGTGACCGCCAACCCAGAACACGGGCACGACCGCCGCCAGCTCGTCACCGAGGCCGAGCAGCTCCAGAGCATGCTCAACCTCGACTGCTCGCACGCCACCGCAGCCCGGGTCTCACTCCCCCGTCATTGCACGACGCGGCCGCCGCGCGGCGGCTCCTCCCGGACCAGCTCCGGGAGATCGCCGGGCGCAGCGCGGACCATGCGCATTCCGGGCGGCAGTCCCCTGCGCGGCCCAGCAGAGCACGACTGAGGAGCTGCCTGGGGTTCGAGGTGATGACAGCCGCCGGACCTACGAATGGGGAGACGTGCAGACTGCTGTTGCTGCTCGAGCAGGCCACGAGCAGCAACAGCAGCAGCCGTGACCCGAACACATGTGGTCGCTGTTCCAGCGGTGGGCGGTCAGCGTCCCCGCCTTGCAGCGGCGCATCCCTCTACAACCGCAAATTTTGGCGCTAAGCCGAAAAAAGTTGACTTCAAACAGTGAAGACTTCCTAGGCATATACATCGATAGTACCCGCATCGGTTATCGACGGCGTTTCGTGCCAGTCCGTGTCGTCATGCCGACTTGTTTGCTTCGATTTGGTCTTCAGGAAGGTGCGTGGTGAGCGGCGTGGTGAACAGGCAGTTGCCGGGCAAGCATGACGAAACTCCCTCGCGCATTTGCCCCCACCGCCATCAGGGGCAATAGGCGCATGGCCGCGAGGTATCAGGAGGTCCACAAACCAAAGCTAGGGTTCGTGGGGCTGGGCGGCTTGGCCGGGCGGCTGGCCATGCAACTCCTGGACGCTGGCTACCCAGTCGCCGGCTACAGCCGCACCCGCTTCAAGACCGACCAGCTCGTCCAGGCCGGCCTGATGCTCGCGGAATCACCCCGCGCAGCGACCGAAGCAGCCGAGATCGTCTTCACCATGGTCAGCGACCCGCAGACGCTGCGCAAGGTTACCGGCGGCGCTGATGGCATCCTGCAGGGCCTCGGTCCAGGCAAGGTCCATGTGGAGATGAGCCCGGTCGGTCCGCGGGCGACCGTGGAGATCACCGCCGAGGTCGCCCTGACCGGCGCGCAGATGCTGGATGCGCTGGTGGCCGACGCCGTGGCGAGCTCAGAGCAAAGAGTCGCTGCGGCTGCTGCTGGTTGGCGGAGCCCATGATGCCTTCACCGCGGTGCGGCCGATCCTGCAGCAGCTTGCCGGCCGGGTTCTTTACGTCGGGCCTAGCGGCTCGGGTGCGCTGATGATGCTGGCGACCAGCCTCGCCCTATCCAGCCAGTGGGCCGCGTTCTGCGAGGGGGCTGCTCCTGGCCGAGCGTGGCGGCATCCCCCGCGCGCTGGCCGTGGAGGTGCTGGTGGAGTCGGCATCGCCAGCGGTGGCGGCCCGCGCCGGGATGGTGGAGGCGCCACTCGAGATGCTCTGGTTCGACATCGCCGGGACGCAACAGGACCTGCGGCTGGCGTTGGAGCGCGGCCACGCGCTCGGGGTGCCGCTGCCACTGACCGCCATGACCGACCAGCTTCTCACCATCTGCCGAGGCCTCGGCCACGGCCACCAAGACCTGGCCGCGCTGTACCACGTCCTGGCCTCATTGAGCGGGCATGCGCCCAAGCGGCCAGGATGACCCGGCGTCCCCATGCGGCACATGGCACAAAGACCCGAGACCGGTACCGGCGCGACCTGGCCTGCCGGGCCGGCAGCGCCTCCCCCGCCCCCGTGGGGGGCGCTGCCGCCTTGGCGGGGCGGTGTCGTCGGCCGCGTATGCGATGCGGCCGCTGGCAGCCCCGCAGTCCTGACCAGCGTGCGCCCGGTCGGCCTGTGGGGAGCCAGCCCCAAGGTCGCCGGGCATCGTAGAACCCCCGTAACCTATGCAGGCCAGGGAGGCCAGAGATGGACCCGTGGCATATCGGCCCGAGGCTCCGATACTGGCGGACACGACGTGGCCTCAGCACCCGTGTCCTCGCCGACCTGATCGCGAAGTCCCCGAGCTGGGTCCAGATGGTCGAACAGGGCCGCCGGTCGCCCTACAACATCCTCGACCTCGCCAACATCGCCGTAGCGCTCCAACTTGACCTCGGCGTGTTCCTCACCGCACCGGCCCCAGGAATCCCCAATGCCGATCAGCAGGCCATGCTCTCCCTTCTCAAGCGGGCGTTCGCCGGCCGTGACCCGAAAGACGGGTTGGCCGATCTTGCGCGACTGGCCGACGCGGCGGACGCTGAGGACGACTTGATGCTCATCGTCGAGCCGGAAGGGAGACTCAGCTTGGTGAACCGGCGAGAAGCGCTGAAGACCGGCGGGGTACTAGGGATCAGCCTCGCGGGGTCGCTCGGCTGGCTGTACCAGGAAGAGGCACGGGCGGCGATGGCCGGCACCGGCACGATCAGCAGGACCGGCGCGGGGAGCCTCCGCGCGATCGTGACGGCGTACCGCTCACTGGACGATGAGATCGGCCCGGCGCCGCTGCGGGCGGGTGCCGCGTCGCACCTGCAGGTCGTGGAGGGCCTGCGTGGCGCCGGGAAGACCGAGGAGGTCGAGCGCGACCTCGGCCGGATCGCCGGCGAGTTGGAGCAGCTCTCCGGCTGGCTGGCACACGACTCCGGGGATCAGCGAGCAGCTCGGACCTACTACCGCAAGGCGCTCGCCACCGCCAGACGAGTTGGCGACCGGACGCTCGCCGCGTACACGCTGGGCTGGATGAGCGTGCTGGAAGGGGACCTGCGACGCCCCACTGACGCGGTCGGCTACGCCGATGCTGGCGTGGAGGAAGCGCGGCGCTCCGGGTCCCGGCGGCTTACTGCGGCGTTGCTGTTGCGGTCAGCCCGAGCCAACGGGCAAGCCGGCGATGGCGACGCGGTCAGAGCGCGGATCGACGCGGCCCGTGGAGAGCTGGCGCTGGCGGAGGACGCCAAAGGCGAGGACCCGCCGTTCATCTACTGGTTCAATGAGCCGGAGCTGGACGCGCAGGCCGGCAAGGCGTTTGTGTTCCTGGGCGCGCCGCGCGAGGCTGAGCCGCTGCTGCGGACGCGGGTTGCCAGCCTCAAACAGCGACCGGACCTCGTGAAGTTCCACGCCTCGACGAACGGCGATCTGGCGCTCTGCCTTGCGCAGGCAGAGGAGATCCCCGAGGCGGCGCGCATTGGGATCGAGGTTGACCGGCTGCGGGAGCAGTGCCCCTCCGAGTGGGTGCGGCGGCAGCTCCTGCAACTGCGCGGGATGCTCCGCGACTCGCGGGACCCGGCGGCGGTCGAGCTGCGTGAGCGACTCATGGCAACGTAGCCGCGCCCACATTTCGTCGGCCGCCCACAGTTGTGGGCGGCCGGTCGCGTGTCTGGGTTGATGCTGCGCCCCTCCGACGATTCAGGAGGGCGAATTGCGCAGCAGCGGCGGTCTCAACCCGGCCGACCCGTTCCTCGTCCGTAGTGACGAGCTTCCCGAGCTGACCGACGCGCAGTGGACGGCGCT
>WNGA01002656.1_pt1 | contig 33204 bp, 9 predicted proteins | sample 5400061 | NCBI WGS metagenome assembly WNGA01 (sample SAMN13153366, study PRJNA577476) | soil metagenome | isolation source: 100 cm soil or saprolite under grassland replicate 2 | place: USA:California | collected 2016-06-15 | reverse complement strand
GCGCCGATGCCTTAATTGCCCTCCACGCCTGCGACACGGCGACCGATGACGCCATAGCGAAAGGCGTCGCCGCAGGCGCGAGGCTCATCGTGGTCTCACCCTGCTGCCACAAGGAACTGCGCCCGCGGCTCCGGCCCCCGCCCGAGCTGGCCGGCGCGCTTCGGCATGGCATCCTGCTCGAGCGCCATGCCGAGTTCGCGACCGACGCGTTGCGGGCCGCGCTGCTCGAGTGGGCCGGCTACAGCACGAAAGTGTTCGAGTTCGTCGCCACCGAGCACACCGCGAAGAACCTCATGATCGCCGCCGTGAAGCGCGCCGCGCCTGTCGGCCGCGCCGCCGCCGAACAACGCGCGCGGCAACTTGCGGCCTTCTACGGAATTCAATCCCAGCGCCTGGCCGATCAACTGGGCTTCCGTTTGACAGAAACAGCCCCGAATTCGGTTTGAATCGGGCACGTCTGTTGTGAGATGATGACCAGAGCATGATGCACAGTAACACAACGGCTGGCACGCTCGCCCGCGGCGCCCTTTCGCTGGCTGTGGGGCTGGCGTCGGCCATCGCGCTGGACGCTGCGGCCCAGCTTCCCGTGGCCCGGCTTACCGGTGTCTTCCCGCCGGGCGGCAAAGCGGGCTCGTCCATCGAAGTCACCGTGAACGGCAGCGACCTTGACGACACTACGAGGCTCTGGTTCTCGAACCCCGCCATCACCTCCACACAAACGCTCTCGTCTGCCGGCCAGCCGGAGCCGGGCAAGTTCATCGTGACTATCGCCTCGAACGCGGCATGTGCCGCGTGCGACGCTCGAGTCGTCGGGCGCTTCGGCATCTCCAATCGCGGAGCTTACTCCTGAAAAGATCGTCAATGGACGGCTCGCTCCCGGCGCGCCCGCCTGGTACCGGTTCGCCGCGAAAAAAGGTCAGCGCCTCTTCATCGAGTGCCTGGGGGCGAGCATCGACTCCCGAATGGACGCCACGCTCATTATCTGGGACACCGCCGGCCGCGAACTGGCCCTCGACCGCACAAGTGGCCTGATGGATTTCACCGCCCCGGCGGACGGCGAATACCGGCTGCGCGTCGCCGATTTTCTTCATCGTGGCGGCGACGATTATTTCTACCGCCTCGCCCTTACGGCCGGGCCGCGCGTCGACTTCATTTTCCCGCCCGCCGGGCTTGCCGGCACCACGAACCTGTTCACACTCTATGGCCGCAATCTGCCCGACGGCAAGCTGGCGACCAACTTCAGCCTCGCCGGCCGGCCGCTCGAACAATTGGCCGTGCAAATTGCCATTCCTCCCTCCGCCGAATCCCGTGACAACGCGGGGCTGCAGGCCAGCGACGCGATTGCGGCCGTTTCAGGGCCGCCGGCTTCGGCTCCAATTGAAGCGTTTGAATATTGTCATCCCGCGCCCGGCGGTCCTGCGAATCCCGTCCGCATCTCCATTGCCACCGCGCCGGTAGTCCTCGAAGCCGAACCGAACGACAAGCCCGCCCAAGAGCAGAAGATCTCCCCGCCCTGCGAGGTCGCCGGCCAGTTCTTCCCCGCGGGCGATGCCGACCTGTTCCGCTTCGACGCCAAAAAGGGAGACGTGCTTTGGATCGAAGTCTTCTCGCAACGCCTCGGCCTTCCGACCGATCCGCTGCTCGTCATTCAGCGCGTCACGAAAAACGAAAAGGGTGAAGAACAGGTCAGCGACGTTTCCGAGGTCTACGAACTGGACACCAACATCGGCGACCGGGAATTCAACACCACATCGCGCGACCCCGTGACGCGCTTCGAGGCGAAAGAGGACGGCGCCTACCGCATCACCGTTCGCGACATGTTCGGCCGCACCCACGCCAGCCCGCGCCACGTTTATCGCCTCGCGGTGCGGAAGGAATCGCCCGACTTCCGCCTCGTCGCGATGGCGATCTCTCCAAAATTCAAAGCCGATGCTAAAGACATCCCCGTGGGCGTCCCGCTGCTCCGCCGCGGTGAGACACTCCCCGTGCGTGTGATGGCTTTCCGACGCGATGGATTCAACGGAGACATCGAACTCTCCGTCGAGAACCCGCCGCCGGGCTTGCGCTTCGACGGCGACCGCATAGATGCCGGCAAGAATTCCGACACCATACTTCTTACCGCTGCCGACGACGCGCCCGCATTCGCCGGTCCCATCCGCCTGGCCGGCAAAGCGACGATCGGTGGCAAGGAGGTCGTTCGGATAGCCAGCGGCGGCACGATGCTTTTCCCCGTCGGCAGCACGGACACCGAGCGTCCCGAAGCCCGCGTGACACGTGACTTTACACTCGCCATCTGCGAACAGGAATTCGCGCCGGTCAGCGTGGCTCCCGCGGAACAAAAAACCTGGGAAGTCACCGCGAACGGCAAGCTGGAGGTACCGCTCCGCGTCACGCGCCGCGGCGAGTTCAACGCGGCACTCAAACTCAAGCCGCTGGGCCCCGGCGTCGCGGAGGCGCTGAAAGAGTTTGATGTCGACGGCAAGGCGACGAACGCCACATTCAAGCTCGACCTGGCCGCGCTCAAACTCGCCCCCGGCAGCTATGTCTTCGCCGTCCAAGGCCCCACGACCGGCAAGTACCGCAACAACCCGGAGGCTGCCGCCGCCGCGGACGCCGCTGCGAAGGACGCCGAAAAACTTGCGGGGGAACTCGCGGCCGCCGCCAAGAAGGCCGCCGAGGAATTCGACAAAGCCGCCAAGGCCGCTACCGAAGCCGAAACCGCCACGAAGGCAGCCAACGAAAAACTCGCGGCCGCCAAAGCCACCTGCGAAAAGACTCCCGACGACGAAAAAGCGAAGGCAGATCGCGACACCGCCCAAAAATCCGCCGATGAGGCCGCCGCGAAATCCAAGTCGGCCATCGAAGCCAAGGTCGCGGCGGAAAAGTCAAAGACCGAGACCGAAGCGAAGTCGAAGGACGCTGCTGCGAAGAAAGAGCAAACCGCGAAGCGCGCAAAGGAATTGAACGAGAAAGCCAAGCCTCGCGACGCGAGCTACATGGTGTGCTCGACGCCTATCGCCGTGAAGGTGACACCCGCCCCGCCCCCCGAATCGAAGGAAAAGAAGGAAACCAAACAGGCCAAAAGCCAATGATCCCCGCTCCACGAATCGCCGACGTAGGGCAGGCGTCTCGCCTGCCCTGCGCCGAAGTCACATTTTCGTCTGGCCGCTGCGCGGCCCGGGCAGGCGAGACGCCTGCCCTACGTTGCTGCGCCGTTCCCGCGACCCGTATTGGCGGATCCATCGCATTCAAGAGTGGAGTCGCTCCCGGTGTTGGAGTTCAAGGCGCGAACATTTTTGGCAAATGCTTACCCCGGCCAGTCTTTCGCGGGACGTCCTTGCTCGGCGTCGTCGCGATAGGCTTGGCTCTACTGGCACCGGCACAGGGCGAAGACCCTAAACACGCCGCGCCTGCCGCCGACGCGTCCAGTCCGATTGCCGATCTCAAGCGCGACACGCCGGTGGATTTTGAGAAGGAACTGCTCCCCATCCTCAAGAATAACTGCCTGGCCTGCCACAACCAGACCAAGGCAAAGGCCGACCTCGTCCTTGAAACCCCGCAGACGATTCTCAAGGGTGGGGAGAGCGGCCCGGCCGTAGTGCCGGGCAAATCCGCCGAGAGCCTGCTGCTGAAAGCCACCGCCCGGCAGGCGAAGCCGTTCATGCCGCCGAAGGACAACAAGGTCAACGCCGTCGAATTGACACCGGAGCAACTGGCGCTGTTGAAACTCTGGATCGATCAGGGCGCCAAAGGTGAAGTTCACGCTCCAGCCGCCATTGCATGGCTCGACCAGCCTCCGGCACTGGATCCCATCTTCGCCCTGGCGCTGACCCAGGACGGGCAGTTCGCCGCGGCCGGCCGGGGCAATCGCATCGACGTTTACCACGTTCCCTCCGGCCAGCTCGTCGCGCGGCTCACGGACCCGAAGCTGGCCGCTGCGGCCGGCTTCACCAACGCCGCCCATCGTGACATTGTGAATGCGCTAGCCTTCACTCCCGACGGCGCCACCCTCGCCTCTGCCGGCTACCGCGAGGTGAAACTCTGGACCCACCTCCGCGACGTGCGAAAGGCGTCGTTCGCCGCGAGCAACGCCGTGCAGACGCTCGCCCTCAGCCCGGACCGCAAATGGCTCGCCACAATGACAGCGAGCAACGACATCGCCCTTTGCGACGCCACCTCCGGCCAGCCAGTCCGCTTGCTCTCCGGCCACTCGAACGCGGTGACGAGCCTGAAATTCTCCCCCGACGGCGCGCGGCTGGCTTCTGCGTCAAAGGACAAAACCGCGCGCGCCTGGAACGTGACCAACGGAGTACAAGTTGCCATTGCCGAACTGCCCTCCGAAGCGAACGCCGTCGCATGGCTCGACGACGGCCGGCAACTCGCCGCCGGGTGCGCGGACAGCCTTGTCCGCGTATTCGGACTTCCGCCTGACGGCACGAACGTGCTCGCGCTCGCTAAGGAACTGAAGGGCCACACCGCCGCCATCACCGCGCTCGAAGCGTTGCCCGGCGGCAAGGGGCTGCTGTCCGGCAGCGCGGACGGCACGCTCCGAGAATGGGACGTTGCGGAAGCCAAATCCGTCCACGAGCTCAAGCACGAGGCGCCCGTGACCGCCATCGCGGTTCGTCCCGACGGCAAGCGATTCGCCTCCGCCGGCACAAACAATCTGGTCCGACTTTGGAACGCGGAGGACGGCAAACAAGTCGCCGAACTGAAGGGCGACCGTTACGCCAACGAACTGGCCGCCGAAACGGGGCGGGCGCTGACGATTGCCAAAGGCGACGTCGAGTTTCGAAAGAAGTCCCTCGAGACTTCCGAAGCCGAGGAGAAAAAACAGGGGGAACGCCTCGCCAAAGCCGCTGACACCAACGCGGCCACCGAGAAGATTTTTGTCGAGAAGGACAAGGCATTCAAGGACGCCACCGCCGCGAAAACGAAGGCCGATAAGGATTTGACAGATCTCCTAGCCGAAATCCAGAAGACCACCGAAGGATTCGAGAATGCCGACAAGTTGGCCAAGGAGGCCGCCGCCAAGGCGAAGTCCGCTTCCGGCAAAGCCGCCGAAACGAAGCTTTCCGCCGAGCGCGCCGCGCTGGCAAAGACCGATGCCGAAAAGATCGTCACCGACGCTGCAGCGGTCGCCGCCCGGACCAAAGCCGCCAGCGACGCCGACCTGCCACCCGAAGCCAAGGCCGCCGCGCAAAGGGTCGCCGAGGACGCCGCCGGCGTGGCGTCCAAGACCAAGTCCTTCGCCGAGGCTGTGGCCGCGGATGCCGAGGCGAAAAGGAAACTTGCCGTCGAAGCCGCGACCGCCGCCGACAAGGCGATCGAGGAAGTCGCTTCGCTCAGCTTCGGCGCCGGCCAGCTCAAGCCCGGCTACGACAAAACGCTGGCCGAGGCGCCCGAGAAACGGAAGAACGCCACCAACCAGATCGATTCGGCCACCAAGGCGCTGGCCTCAGCCGAAGGCGATTTCAAGAAGGCCGAGACGCGCAAATCGGTCACGAACCACGAACTCGAACTGGCGCAGGAGGCGGCCAGGCGCGCGTCGAACTCACTGGCTACCGCGAAGAGTGACTTGGCTTCCGCGGAGTCCGCCCAGAAGAAAGTGGAAGGCGATCTGGAGAAGAGCAAACAGGCTGCCGCAGCCGCTGAGCAGCCGGCGCGCGCGCTGGCGTTCTCGCCCGACAACCGCACACTGGCCACTTCGGGCGATGACCATTGCATCCATACGTGGAGCGCGGACACCGGCGTGCCGTTCGAGGTGCTTCGCGGGCACACTCAAACCGTTGCGGCGCTGGCCTTCGCCGATGCCACGTCGCTCATTTCTGGATCGGAGGATCAGCGCGTGGTCGTGTGGGACTTGCAGCCTGCGTGGTCGCTGGCTCGCCTCATCGGCACGGGCGACCAGGATTCGCCGCTCTCGGACCGGGTGAACGCGGTGGACTTCAGCCCGGACGGCCAAACGCTGGCGACTGCCAGCGGCGAGCCGACCCGCAGCGGCGAGGTCAAGCTGTGGAGCGTCAGCGACGGGACGCTTCAGCGCGCCTTCACGAACGTCCACAGTGACGCGGTATTGTCGGTCGCCTTTTCGGCGGACGGCAAGTTCCTCGCGTCGTCTTCAGCCGACCGCTTCGTGCGCGTGGTCGAGCTGGCGACGGGCAAGGTGGTGAAGGCCTTCGAGGGCCACACCAGCTACGTGCTCGGCGTGGCGTGGAAACGCGACAGCCGCACACTCGCCAGCGCCGGAGCGGACAAAGTGATCAAGGTGTGGGACTTCGTCAGCGGCGAGCGCAAGAAGAACATCGAGGGAGCGGAGAAGGAAGTGACGGCCATCGCGTTCGTCGGCGCGACGGGCGAAGCGGTGGCCTCGTCGGGCGACAGCCAGGTGCGCCTGTTGCGCGAAAACGGCGAAAAGGTCCGCTCCTTTGAGGGCGCCACCGAGTTCATGAATACCGTGGCGGTGACGCCGGACGGAATGACCGTGGTTGCCGGCGGCCAGGACGGGATGATGCACGTTTGGGACGGAAGCAGCGGCAAGAAGCTGGCGACCTTCGGGCCGTCGCGCTGATTTGCGATTTACGATTTACGATTTACGCGCCGGCAGCACATACATGCGCCACCATCTTCCTGAGTCAGAAGCCGCAGATCGCATATCCGAAAGGGGGTGTTTCGTCTGAGCCGCGAGCAAATCCTCAAACTCACGTCGCTTTCCTCTTGCGCCGGTTGAGCTTCCAAGCTCGGCCAGAGGGCCCTGTCGCAGGTCCTGCGACAGCTCCCGGCATTGCGCGACCGCAACCTGCTCGTCGGCTCAGCCACGGCCGACGACGCGGGCGTGTACCGTATTGATCGCGATCGCGCGCTTGTTCAGACGGTGGATTTTTTTACGCCGATCGTCGACGACCCGTTTCTCTATGGCCAAATTGCCGCAGCCAATTCGCTCTCGGATGTCTATGCGATGGGCGGCCGGCCGCTCACCGCGATGAACGTGATGGGCATGCCGACGGATGCGGTACCGAACAGCGTCATCAACGCCATTCTCCGCGGCGGCGCGTCGAAAACGAAGGAGGCCCACTGCGTGCTCGTCGGCGGGCACTCCATTCGGAACCCCGAACCGATTTATGGCCTCTCCGTCACCGGCCTCGTCCACCCACGGCGCATCATGACGAACGCCGGGGCACGCCCCGGCGATTGGCTCCTCCTCACCAAGCCCCTCGGCACCGGCATCGTCACCACCGGCATCAAGCGCAGACTGACCCCGCCCGCGCTCGCGCGACGGACTATCGCCATCATGGCGCGGCTCAACATCCCCGGGGCGGATCTCGCCGAACGCGGCTTGGTCCGCGCCGGCACGGACGTTACCGGCTTCGGGCTGCTGGGGCATCTCGGCTCGATGTGCAAGTCGAGCGGCGTGGGCGCGGAACTGGACACGGAGAAGATCCCGGCCATTTCCCGCGACGTGTTCGATCTCATCCGACGCGACTGCATCCCCGGCGGCAGCCGCCAAAACCTCGAGGCCGCCTCGGCCTTCACGCGATTTCACGATGTCGATTCGGCGCATCGCCTCCTTGTGGCCGACGCCCAGACGAGCGGCGGTCTCCTGCTGTGCGTCCCTCCGAGGCGTCTCGACAGCGTGCTGAAGCTTTTGAGGGCGCATCGCACGCCCTGCGCCGCGGTCATCGGGCGCATTGTTCGCTCCACCAAACCGCGCATCGAAGTCCGCGCATGAAGCCGTCGCAGCTCCGGGCCATCCCCGCGGTCGAAAAGCTTCTTCTGGCCCTGCAAGACACGGGCATTCCCCGTCCGGCAGTCGTCGCGATCGTGCGGCGCGAACTCGCCGCGCTTCGCAAAGGCCGGCGCGTGCCGGGGTTCGACGCTGTGCTCGCCGCGCTGCGGATGAAGCTCGCGGCGTTTCGGCACTCGCGCCTCCAGCCGCTCATCAACGGCACAGGAATCCTCGTCCACACGAACCTTGGCCGCTCGCCGTTGGGCGCGGCCGTCGAGGAGACGCTCCGCGGCCTGGCGGCGAACTACAACAACCTCGAATACGACCTCGGCGGCGGCGAGCGCGGTGGACGGGCCGGCTACCTCGAGCACAACCTCGCCCTGCTCTGCGGCGCCGAGGCCGCAACGGTAGTGAACAATTGCGCCGCCGCGCTTGTGCTCGTGTTGCGCCATTTCGCCGCGCCACCAAAACGCGAAGTCGTTATCTCGCGCGGCGAACTGGTCCAAATCGGCGGCGGTTTCCGAGTGCCGGAAATCCTCGAAGCCAGCGGCGCGATCCTGCTCGAAGTGGGGACCACGAACAAGACCTCGGCCGCGGACTACGCGAAGGCCATAAGCAAGGAGACGGCGCTGATCCTCAAGGTCCACCGGAGCAACTTTTTCATGGGCGGCTTCGTCGAGTCGCCCGCCACGGAAGAACTGGCTGCCCTGGCGCGGAAAAAGCGCGTCCCGTTAGTCGAGGACCTCGGCAGCGGCGCGATGGTGGCGACGGAATCGCTCGCCGCTCTCGAGCACGAGCCGACGCCGGCCGAGTTGCTCAAGCGCGGCGTTGATCTGGTTTGTTGCAGCGGCGACAAGTTGCTCGGCGGCCCACAGGCTGGAATCATCGCGGGCAAGGCGAAGCGGGTCGCGGCGCTTCAACGCGACCCGTTTTTCCGCGCGCTTCGCTGCGACAAGCTCATCCTCGGCGCGCTGCAAACCACCGTGGATCTGTATCTGGCCGGCACGGCGGGCGAGGCCGTGCCCGTCCTGGCGATGCTGGGCGCTTCGAATGACGGATTGGGCGAGCGCGCCCGGAATCTCCTCACGGCACTGGCCTCGGCGCCCTTGACCGCGCGCGTCGGCGAAGGAAACGCGCAGATCGGGGGCGGCACCCTGCCGCGCTCCGTGATTCCATCCGTGACGCTCGACGTGCGACCACAGGGGTTCTCGCTGTCTGAGTTTGCGGCCCGGCTGAGGGCGGGAACTCCACCGGTCATAGGCTACATCTCAGCCGGGATGTTCAAGATCGACCTTCGAACGGTCTTTCCGCGGCAGGACGAGGAACTGGCCCGCGCGTTGCGGGCAGCATCGTGCTGACCACCGAGCAGCTTCTCTCCGCCTACGCCAGCGGCTTCTTCCCGATGGCCGTGAACGCGCGCGGGGACATCCGGTGGTTCTCGCCCGACCCGCGCGCGTTGATTCCCCTCGGCGAACGATTTCACATCTCGCACGGCCTGCGGCGGGTGCTGAAGAAGAACCGGTTCACCGTGACGGTGGACGAGGACTTCGAGGGAGTCATCCAATCGTGCGCGACGAGCCACGGGAAGACTTGGATCTCCAAAGGGATTCTTCGGGCCTACTGTCAGCTCCATCGCGAAGGCTGGGCGCACAGCGTGGAGACACGGCTGGATGGCAAGCTGGCTGGCGGGCTTTACGGCGTCCACATCCGCGGGGCGTTTTTCGGGGAGAGCATGTTTCACCGGGCCACGGATGCCTCGAAGGTGGCGCTTGTGACGCTTGTGGAGCGGCTGAGGGCGCGCGGCTTCATGCTGCTGGATACGCAGTGGACGACCCCGCACCTGAAGCAGTTCGGCGCGTTCGAGATTTCGCGGGAGGATTACCTCGCGCTGCTCGGCAAGGCGCTGGCGACGCACTGCGTGTTCTGAAGCCGGTAGCTGCGACCGTGAGGTCGCGGGGCGCCACCCGCAGGCACGCGACAGGGATTATGGCCTGCGACCTCACGGTCACAGCTACACGGCTCTACGGGATATGGAGAGCGCGATAGAAGCGCGGAGCCGAGCCGGCGGGCGTCGGATCGGAGAACAGGAGTGTGTTGGATGGCGCGAGCACGGCGTTGCCGACGGTCGTCCAACTGCGCATGTCAGGAGAGGATTGGAGGAGATACTTGCCTCCGGCCTGGCCCTTGAGCATGAATTCGAACCGGCCGGCGGCGTTGATCCGCCCGGCGACAAGGAGCGAGGGCTGGGGATTAATGACACCCACGGTGGTGATCTCCAGGGACCATCCACCGGCGAGCCGGCCTTGATCGCTGAACGTGTCGTCATAGATGAACAGCGACCACGTCCCGTTCGGATTGATACGGTCGAAAACGCCAAGCGTCGATGGATACGGACCGGCCGGAGCGGGCGGCGGGAGCAGGTCCGCGCTGTCGTAGTCCGTCGGACGATAGGCGCCGGACACGATTGCAAACCGATCCGGCAGCGCGTTGGCCGCCGTGTCGTCGAACGTGAGCGTGACGTCTGCAAGCGCGTTGCCACCGCCAGCGTCGGACATGAGCATCACGTAACGGTTGGTGGGACCCAGGAGCAAAATGTCCAGATCGTCGGGATAGGTGTGGCTGAGGTTCGAGAGCGTCACCGACACTTTGCTGACGACGCCGCTGAGGCCGGACACGGAAAGCGTGGATGGGTAGAGTCCCACCGGACCAAACTCCGGCACATCCAGGGGGGTGGGCGCGGCGTAGCGAACCACATTGCCAAGTGGGAAGGTGAAGCTTACAAGCCCGAGGTCGAGTGGCCCGTCCTGCAATTGCAGCGTCGCGGTGATTACCCCGCCATTGGTTCCCTCAGCCATGAAAGTAAACGTCCCTCCGACCGCCGCGCCCATGGGTTGGAGGACGCCGTAGGTCCGGGCCGGGGAGAGCGGCACCACGCCGCCGCCCCGCTGCAACGTTCCGACAAGCGTAGCTGTGGGCTGGGACCCCTCATTGCGCAGTTCGAAGTTGATTTGGTTGGTCTCACCCGGATCGATGCCGCCAGTGACAGGGCCGCTCTCGCTGACGAGGAAGGCCATCGCCGGCACGATGATGTACGACGGGTTGATGTTGCTGGTGGTAATCGTCACCTGGTTGTTCGCGGGGTTTGGATCCGGCGGACTCACGCCGCCGACGCTGGCGGTCGCGACGAGCGGCCCGACGCCGGAGGGCGTGGTGACCACCACGACGACCGCCGCTTGGGCGCCGCTGAGAATGGTGCCGAGCGAACAAGTGACGACTCCACCGGCCTCGGAACAAATGCCCTGGGAAGCGTTGAAGGCGAGATTACTTACGCCGGGCGGCAGCACGTTCGTGACGGTGACGCCACTGGCATGGTTCGGGCCCCGATTGATCACGGTCAGCGTGTAGGTCAAAAGAGTGTTGACGGTCGCGTTGGTCGGCGTCGTGAACATTGCGACGGCCAGGTCGGCGTTCGCCTGGATGAAGGTAGTCGCGACGGCGGTGTTGTTGGCCGGATTGAAATCGACCACGCTGCCGGCGGCTTGCGCAGTGACCGTCTGCGAGCCCAACCCTGTCGCCGTCGCCACAATGGACACTGCGACCGAATTACTCCGCAGGATGCTGCCTAGATCGCAGAGGACGCTGCCGAGATTGTTTGAGCACGAGCCCTGTTGCGCGGCCACCGAGACGAAACTCATGCCGGCTGGAAGAGTGGTCGAGAGTTGCACGCCCAGCCCAACCTCGGGTCCCGCATTGGTGACCGTGACCGTGTAGGTCACGTTGCTGCCGAGCATGACCGGGTCGGGCGAATCGACAATCGAGACCGCCAGGTCGGCATTCGGGTTCAACGGGTCAATGGTGCTGAACGCCAACTGCCAGCCGCCGGCGATGCGGCCGTTATCACCGGCGAAATCGTCCAGAACGTAGAGTGACCACAGGCCGTTCGCTATCTGACCATTGAACGCCGCCAGGGTGGCCGCATAGGGTCCGGCCGGCGCCGGGAACGGGAAGATGTCCGCGGCCTCGGGTGGAAGGTCGGTGTAATCGGTGGGACGGTACGTGCCCGAGACAATCGGCCCCTCCTGCGGGAGTTGTGCCGCCGCGGCGTCGTCAAACTTCAGCACGACATTGGTGACGCCGACGCTGGCGCCCGCATCGGACATCAGCAGCACTTTCTGCCCGCCCGGGGACACGAGCAACACGTCGAGGTCCGCCGGGAACGAGTGGTTCACGTTCGAGAGCGTGACGGTAACGTTGTTGACAACGCCGGCCAGGCCGGACACCAGGACCGACGATGGATAGAGCGCCGCAGGGCCACTGAAAGGAATGCCGATGACGCTCTGGTTCACGAGTGTGCCCGCGCCGCCAAGCCCGAGGGTAAACGAGACGAAACCCAGAGGCGCCCCGACATTGGTCGAGCCTTCCTGGAGCTGGAAGGTCGCCGTGACGACGCCACCGTTGGTGCCCACAGCCTCGAACTCGAACGGCCGCGCTGCCGCCGCTCTGAAGGGCACGAGCGCGCCGTAATCCTGCTGGTCGCTCGGATCCTTGACCCCGCCGGTGGGCAGGAGTTTGGCGATCAGGTTCGTCGTGTCCAGGGTGCCGACGTTGCGGAGGTAAAAGTTGACAGTCACCGTTTCACCTGGTTCGAGCCCTCCGGTGATCGGGCCTGATTCCGCCAGGAGCGACGTCGCGAAGGGCACGATGAGCGGCATCGGGTTCTGGACCGTGGTGATCACCACTGCGTTGTTGTCGAGCGGATTGACCTCGGGAGCGATGCTCGCGACGGTAGCTGTATTGGTAATGATGCCCACGCGGGTTGGCCGGACATTGATGGTCACGGTGGCGCTGCCACCGGCCGGCAGGGAGCCAAACAAGCAACTCACCGAACCGGCCGACGCACTACATGAACCTCGCGAGGAGGAGAGCGAGACGACATTGACGCCGGGCGGCAGCGAGTCGAACAGCGTGGTGGCTGGCGCGACGCGCGGCGAGACATTGGTGACGAGGATGTTGTAGGTCAGATTGCTGCCCACCAGCACCGGGTCCGGCATATCCGTCATGTTCACGGCCAGGTCCGACGAGCAATCGCCGCTGCCCGGGTTGCACAAGGCCGGGTAGATGGTCAACGTGACGCATTGCACGGTGCCGGTGAGCCCAAAGCGAAAGTCACCCACGCGCAGCCGCCAGGTGCCATTGACGTTCGTGCCGCTCTTGCCATTGAAGACCAACAGTGACTCTTCTGGTTTGAATGTGCCGAGGAATGGCGGAAGGCCGTCGGAGATGCTCTTTGTACCGGATTCGTCGAACACCGTCGGCTCCGTGCAACTCAGGCCGTAGTCTGGAGCGGTCCCACCATGTCGAAACGAGAGAATACGAAAGGTCCCATCCGGCGCAAAAAGGCCAATACCCAGCTCACGATCGGACGGGTGGAGAAGGTGCAGAGACACAGTGATCTTGCCGATGGAACCTGGAAAGTTACTCACCGCAATCGGCACGTCCACAAGACCGAAGTTGGTGCCCATGGGATCCGGGATGGGAGTCACTGTGAAATTGGAAAACGCCACCGGAATCAGGCCGATGGCGCCACTGGTCATCGTAAAGTTGTTGGTCGAGAAGCCCAGCGAGGAGGAGACGACGAGCGTGAAGTCGATGGCCGTGCCACAGGCGAAGCCGGGCGAAGTGAAGAAGCGGAACGGCGCGGAGTTCGTCGCCGTGGAGCCAGGCGGCATGTTTGGATAAGACTGAACCGGCACGGAGATAGTCACGTTCGGGGTGACGGTCGAGAGCGTGCCCACGATGTTGGCGGCGGGGTTGACGGCGTTGTTCCGAAGGACCAGGTCGAGGTCGTTGCACTCGTTGGGTTCGATAATGCCGTTGAGATTGCCCCCGGAAAGGTTGCTGGCGATGAGTGTCGGCAGCGGCGGCGGAATACTGGTGAGGGCGCCAATGGGATCGACGATTCCCCAGCCGGAGTCGGGATCCATGCCGGGCGCCTCGATGTCGAGCGCAGTATTCGTAAGGGCAAAGCGGAGTTGCTGCGGTGTCAGCCCCGGATTGTAGGACTTGATCAGGGCTGCGAGGGCTGCCGCATGGGGGGCCGCGGCGGAAGTGCCGAAGAACGGGTTGAAGCCGGGCGTCGTCGTTTTCACCCCGTCCGCCGCGGCGATATCCGGCTTTGCGCGAACAATGCCGCCTGTGGCCAGGAAGTTGCTCGGATTGTATGGATTCCCCGCAGCGTCATAAAACATGCGCCGGGGACCATCTGAGCTGAACGTCTCCACCGGGTTCGCTGCGCCCGCAATAAACGCATTGGGAAATCGTGTGGCGACGTTCACGGCCGCCACCCCAAACGCATTGCTGGCACAATTGTGGCCGCGAATTTCCCCGGCGGTCGCCGTGGTCAGCAATCCCCGAAAGACCGAAAAGTGAAGGAACCGGTCAACGCCCCGGGCCCGTGCGACAAGCACGGCCTGCCCGGGATAGGCCACGCCGGCGTCCTCGTAAGGATCCTGTGTGCCCGTCTGAGGATTCGTGGAACTGGCGACCACCATGTTATTGGTCGGATCGATGATGAATAAATCATAATCGTTGGTGGAACCGCGGAGGGGGTCGGACCAGAACAGGGAAGTGTCCCCGGGACTGCTCGTAAGAGGAACCAGATTGAGCGTCGTGTTTCCGTAAGTATGAGGCGTCCAGGTGCCGCCCATATAGGTAAACGTCCCCTGGCCGCTGAAATTGCCTTCCCAGGTCCCGGAGGTGCCCTTGTTCAGATTGCCTTCGTTTCCGGCCGACGAAAAATAGAGAGCGCCGCCGGCTGTCACGGTGTTCACGGCGTCGGCGACGATTCCGTCCTGAAACGGCGACTCGTCGAGGTAGATGATATCGTCCACGATGATGTCGCAGCCGGCCGCCCGCAGATCCCGGATATTTTGCGCGAACTGGGCGGGGCCGCCGTTCGCGGAGGAAAAGAATAACTGCGCCTTCGGCGCCAGATCCGCAACGATCTCAAGCATTGCAGTGCCTTCACCCGTGCAACACCCGGCCTGGCCGGGAAGGATTGTGACCGATGGCACATCCCCCGAAGCCAGGGATCCGGCCAGGAAGTCGACGCTATCGGAGATCACGCCCACTTTAACGCCAGCTCCCATGACGTTGAAGTTTGTGCGCGCCAATCCGGCTCGGTGGGTGGTGTCGCCTTCGGAGGTGAGCCGACCCGTATGCGTCTTCGGCTCCAGCGCCGGCCGAATCCACCGCACGTCCGCCGAACCCGCCACCACCTCCAATGCTCCCAGCGGAAGGCGGGCGCGAATGGCGTCATACTCTGGATGCGTGCTGACAATGTCCCCGTTCTGACGAATGAGCGTCAACAGCGCCGCGGTCACTTTGGCACTGATGTCAACCAGCACCCGCCCGTCCGCTTCCGGTTTGAAGTTCAATGGTTGAGTTGGAACCCCGGGCGCAATTGGCTCATTGCGGTTCATCTTGATCGCATACACGAGGTGGCTGTGCAGCTTGCGCTGCGCCGGCGTGCGGGCCTCCTTTTCGTCCAGCAGGGCTGATATCTGCTGGACCGTCACCGCGGGCAAGCCGGCTTCGGCCGCGCGCAACGGGAGCGCCCCGCCGACGCCCAAAAGCAGGCCAACGCCTAGCGCCAGCGGCGGCTGACAAAAGTTCCACCAAGCAATTGGCATTCTATTCATATCAAATTTGCGATGAACTGGTGCGCGAGGCGGGTTCTACGGCGCGCGCAAACGGAAGTACCGGGCGTTGTTTGTCATACTCACGATAACAGAGTTCATCCCGTTGGCCACTACCGGCGCAACGGGGTAGTTGGTCCAACTGGCCGAACGCAACGAGTTGGCGTACTGGAGCGTATAACCCGCGGCGGGCGCGGGCCAACGCAGCACACAATCGGTGCCTTCGTGGGCGATGGCGATCGCCAGCGTCAGCGGGACCACGGAGGTCTTGATCGAAAAACTGTTGTTGGCCGGCACGACGTCCATCTGGCCCCCGGAAACGGTCGCCAGCGACGTGATGGTGCCCGGCAATGTGGGCGCGCCGAGGATAGTGACGTTAGAAGAGACGCCGCTGCCAAGCGTGCCGAAGTTGCAGGTGACGATGCTGCCCGCGTTGCTACAGATATTGGTGGGAGACACGGAAATGAAGTTCATCCCCGGGGGCAGGGTATTCGTCAGCACCACCCCGGTGGCCACGGAGGGGCCGTTGTTCATCACGAGGATCGTGTAGGTGAGCGTGTCGCCGGCCGCAATCGGATCGGGCCCGTCCGTCGCTGCGATCGAGAGATCCGCCAGCGGCACGATGCTTTCCGTGGTGGTGATGCCCAGGGACCAACCTCCGGCGATATTCCCGATGTCACCCGTTTCGTCATCGACCACGTACAGCGACCAGACGCCGTTCGGAGGGGTGTTGCTGAAGATGGACAGAGACGAGTTGGTGTAGGGACCCGGTATCCCCGGGAAGGAATCCGCCGAGCCGACGCCAAACCAGTTGGCCGGCCGATAGGTGGCCGAAACAATCTGGTTGCTGTCCGGGATGGAAGTAGCCGCGGCGTCATCGAATTTGATCGTCACGTTGGCGATCGGGTTGGCCGAGCTGCTCGAACTGCCGGCGTCGGACATTAAAACGGCCTTCTGCCCGCCCGGTCCCACGAGGAGGATGTCGATGTCGTCCGGGAACGTATGGCTGATATTGGCGACAGTTACCGTGAGCTTGGTAATCAGGCCGGCAAGACCGGAAACGATATTGGTCATTGGGTAAGGCGAGGCCGGCCCGCGGTCATTGATGGCGGCGCCGCCGCTGTTGACGAAGTTGTTGGCATTGAGACCCAGGGTAAAATCAAAACTCACGGTGCCCAGATTGTTGGCGCCATCCTGGAGCCGGAGCACCGCCGTGATGCGCCCGCCGTTCGTGCCGGTGGCGGTGAACGTGAATTGCATGGAGACGACGGCGCCCGACGCGGCCACCACGCCGAAAGGCTGCGCACCGCTCGAGAGCGTCACACCGTTGCTATTGAGCAGTGTGGCGACGAGATTCAATGTGTCGACGTTTCCAATGTTGCGCAGGCCGAAGTTCACCGTAACCCGCTCGCCCGGATCGATGACGCCGCTGGGCGGCAGGTAGTTTTCCGAGACAATCGACGAGCCGGCGGGCACGATGATGCTGGCGTCCTCGTCGAGTATCGTCAGCGTCGCGGTGCTGGGCGTCCCGAGCACGGCGCCAATCGGGTTGACCAGCCGCAGGCCGACGGTTTCGTTGCCCTCGATCAGCAGGTCGTCGTTGAGTCGAATCACCAGGGATTGGCTCGTCACGCCGGGCGGGAAAACGATTGAAACGTTCGTCCCGACGTAATCGACGCCGGCCGTGGCAGTACCGTTGGTCGTAAAAGCCTGGACCGTCACGGTGCCCGCTGTGCCCCCGGACCGAATCACCGGGATCGCCGCGTTCGAGACGGTCTCGGAGACGCTGAACGTGGCGGCCCCGAAGGAGACGCTGGTGTCATTCTCAACGATCGTCACGACCGCGTTGCTGGGACTGATGAGGGCCGCGCCGGAAGCGTTGAAAAGACGGACGGTGAATGTTTCGTCACCCTCGATGAGCAGATCGTCCGTGATGGGGATCGGAATGAACTTGAACGTCTCGCCAAAGCCGAAGGTGAGCTGGCCGCTCACGTTGGTGTAGTCCAGTCCTACCGTCGCCGTGCCGGCCATCGTCTGGAACTGGACCGTCACGGTGGCAAATGGGAAGGCCCCATTCCGGGTGACCGTGACGAACGCGGTGCCGGCGCTTTCGTCCACCGAGAACGCAGCCGCCCCAAAGCTCACAGTGTCTTCATCGTCGAAAATGGACACCGTCGCCGTGCCCGGAACGCCGACCGTGGAACCCAGGGAAGGGTTGACCAGGTTCAAGTTGAAGAACTCGGTGCCTTCACCGACAGCATCGTCGCGAATGATTATTGAGACGGTCTTGAGCACTTCGCCGGGTGCGAAAACGAGCGTGAGGTTTGTGAACGCGTAATCCTGGCCAGCGATCGCCGTGCCGTCGCTCGTATTGAACTCGACGCTATCCGTTCCGTTGGTCCGCCCGCGGCGAACGACCTGGATGTCGACCGTGCCGTCCGTCTCAAGCACCGCGAAGTTCGTCGCCAGGAAACTGAAACTGACGTCATTGTCCACGATGACGAGGGAGGCCACGTTCGTGCCGCCGGCGAGTGTGGATTCGCCTCTTGGGTTCAGCAGTGTGAGCGTCAGGAGTTCATTGCCCTCGCCAAGGTTGTCGTCGATAATCGGGACCCGGAAAGAGGCCGTCAATTGACCCGGAGCAAAAACCAACGTGCCGTTGGTCCCGCGGTAATCGAGGCCGTCGAGCGCCGTGTTGTCGCTCGTGGCAAAGCCCACGCTGACCGGGCCGGTTCCCTGCGGAGACCGGGAAACGGTGATCAAAGCGCTGCCGCCGTTCTCGTTCACGACGAATACCGGTTGGCTGAACGAAAACACGGCTTCATCGGCCAGGATGGTCAATGTGGCGCTGCTCAGTCCAAGGGCGGCGCCCGTGACGTTGAACAGGTTCAGCCGGATCTGCTCCGGGCCCTCCACGAGCGTATCGTCGAAGATCGGCACGGTAAACGTCTTCACCGTCTGGCCGTCGCCAAAGACCAGCAAACCGTTGGTGTTGATGTAATCCAATCCGGGCGTGGCTGCGTTCGTCAGCCCGAGACTCAGTGCGAAGAACACCGAGGCGGCCCCCGCGCTGCCGCCCGCCCGGGTTACGGTAATGGTCGCCGCGCCCCCCCGCTCGCTGACCGTGAAATTGCTGGTCGCGAAGCCAATCAGGCCGATGCCGAAGTCGTCGTCGACGATTTCCAGCACGGCGGTGGGAACGTCAATGGAAACGTTGCCCGCCGGGTAAGTGCGGGTTTGGTTGAAAAGTTGCAGAGCGACGGTTTCATTGACTTCGATTAGAGTGTCGTCGATGATCGGCACCAGAAAGGACGCGACCGTCTGACCGTTGGTGAACACCAGTTGACCGGCCTGAGCGAAAAAGTCCAGGCCTGGGGTGGCGGTCCCGTTGGTCCCGGTGGCAAAGTTGACCGTGACCGTTCCCACCTGGCTGCCGGCTCGTTGCACGGTAATCACTACGTTGCTACCCTGGCTTTCCGAGGCGCTGAACCGCGGGACGGTGAAGAGCAACGCGCTGTCGTCGTTGATCAGGTTGACCGTTGCGACTGCGGGGAAGCCGAGGGAGGCGCCGCCCGTGGGGTTGGACAATTGCAGTGTCAGCGTGCGGTCGGCGTTCGTAGCGATGTCGTCGATCACGGGCAGAACCAACGTGCGAACCGTTTCACCAGGGCCGAAAAACAGGGTGCCATTCGTCGCCACGTAGTGGGTGGAGGCGAGCGCGGTGCCGTCCGCGGTGGCGAAGGCCACGCTGACGGCATTGGACGTGCCGACGAGGCGGCGGACGGTAATCGTCGCGTTGGTCGAGTTTTCCAGCACGTTGTAGATCGGATCGCTGAAGGCGAATTGCCCGGATCCAACGTTGTCGCCCCCTGCCAGACGGGCAATGAAGTTGCGCGGCGCGCCGTCGAAGTGCCGGAAGCCGCCGCCAATGATGATCTTGCGGTCGGTCTGGAGGGCGATTGTATTGATATAATTGTCCGCGCCGGAGCCGATGTTGAACGTGAAGTCAATCGAACCATTGGAATTGAGACGAGCGAGGTGATTGCGTTCAACCCCGTTAAACAGGGTGAACCCGCCACCCACCAGAATCTTGCCATCGGGCTGCAGGGCCAGCGCGTTGATGTATTCGTTGGCGCCGGAGCCGGGGTTGAACGTCGGGTCGAGCGAGCCGTCCACGTTCAGCCGCAGCACGCCTGCCCGCGGAACGAAGCTGGTGAGAGTGGGGCTGTAGCCGCTAAAGTAGCCGGCCACGAGGATCTTATTGTCGCCCGGCTGAATGACAATGGCCCTCACCGAATCGTCAAAACCCAGGCCGGTGCTAAAGGTCGGATCGATCGAGCCGTTCGGCCGCAGCCGGACGATGCCGCCGGCAGAAACACCGTTAAAGATTGAGAAATCTCCGCCGGCCAGAATTGCGCCATCAGCAGCCAAGGCCACCGCATGCACGTCCCCGTTGGCGCCGGTGCCCGGGTTAAAGCCCGGGTCGAGCGCGCCGTTGGCTTCCAGGCGCGCGATTCTGGATAAACTCAAACCATTGACCGTGGTGAAACTGCCGCCAATGACAATGCGGCTGTCGGTCTGCAGCGCGATGGCGTCCACCACGTTGTCCACGCCGGAGAGACCGGACAGGAATTCCTGGTCCTGGGAGCCGTCGGTGCTCAGGCGGGCCAAATAGCTGATGACGTTGTTGGCGACGTTGGTGAACAGGCCGCCGATGAGCAGCCTGCCGTCCGGCTGCACCGCCAGGGCGCGCACCGAGTTGTTGATGTTGGTGCCGGGGTCGAAGGTCGTGTCCACACTGCCGCTCTGGTTGAGCCGCACAATATGGCTTCGATCCGCACCGCTGAATTTCGTAAATTCCCCGCCGACGAACAACTTGTTGTTGTTCGTCTGGACGCCGACCACGTCGACGGGCCCATCGGCGCCCGTGCCTCCGAAACCGGCGTCAATCGATCCGGCCGGCTGATCGTCCTCCAAAATGGCCAGAGTCGCCGAGATGATCCGGCCGTTGGTGGACGCGCCGCCGGTCGGGTTCGACAAGGAGAGAAGAATGGTCTTGTCGCCCTCGACGATAAGATTGTTCGTGACCGTGACCACGAAGGTGTTGCTCCGCTGGCCATCCAGGAAAACAAGGTTGGTGCTGGCAGGCGCGTAATCGAGTCCGGCCACAGCGCTCCCGCCGGGGACGGTGGCCACATCGACGGCCACAACACCCGTGCGGCCAGCAAGGCGGGTGACTGTGATGAGCGCATTGGTCGCGTTCTCGCTGACGACGTAGGTCCCGGTGCTGAAGCCCAGAAAGCCCGGGCCGACGTCCTCGTCGAGAATCGTCACGGTCGTCGTCCCACGGGCGCCGACGATGGCCCCGCCCGTCGGATTGAACAACTGCACGGTAAAAGTCTCCGGTTCCTCGACCAGTGCGTCGTCCACGAGAACGATGTCGGTAATGAGCTTGGGCGAGGAATCTCCGTTGGCCCAGAACAGCGTGTTGGTGACAGCGATAAAGTCGACCCCGTTGCTCGCCGTGCCCGAAACGGTCCTGTAGTCGACGGAGACCGACCCGCCGGTGCCAAACTGGCGCGCGACGGCCAGAGTCACCGAGCGGTTGCTTTCCGTCGCCGTATAGTTCGTCGCCGTGAAGCTGAAGGCGCCGTTGGTCAGGTTGTTGTTGAGAATGGTGAGGATGGCCGTCGAGTTTGATCCGATGGTCGCGCCGCCCGCGCGCATGAGCGTCAACGTCACGGTTTCATTGGTTTCCGCTTCGAAGTCCGGCACAATGGGCACGTTGAAGGTGTTGACACTCACGCCATCGGCGAAGGTGAGCTGTCCGGATCGCGGCTGGTAATCCGACCCCGGCTGCGCGGTCCCCGGGGACGTGTCAAAGTCCACCGTCACAATCCCAAAGGTGCCGCCGATGCGCACGACGGTGATCACGGCGTTGGTTTCGTACTCGTTCACCACGTAATTCGGCGACGCGAACTGGATTAGGCCAGGTGAGAAGTCGTCGTCCACGATGACCAGCGTGGCCGACGAGATGCCGAGCTGCGACGCGCCGGTGATATTGGTGAGGAACAAGCCCACGGTTTCGGGGCCTTCAACAAACGGATCGTTCACGATCGGGACCTGAAATGTTTTGAGCGTCTCGCCCGGCGCGAAGGTGAGCGTGTCGGTCACGTTCGTGTAATCCTCAGACGCGGTGGCAGTGCCCGGGCGGGTCAGGTAATCAATCGAAACGCTGCTGTTGGTGGTGCCGCTGCGCACCACGGTGATGGGAGCATAGCCGGCAATGGCGTTCTCGTTGACAGTGTAACTCGGGCCGGAGAACCCGACGAGACTGTCATCGCTCTGGATGACCAGGGTGGCGTCGGGCACTTCGCCCAGGGTCGCCCCACCCGTCAGATTGGCGAGCGACAACAGGACCGTTTCGTCCGGCTCGATAACGATGTCATTGACCAACGGGACAACGAAGGTCTGCTCGACCTCGCCTTCCGGGAAAAAGAGCGAAGCGGTGACGTTCGTGTAGTCCAGCCCGGGCAAGGCCGTGCCCGGACTCGTTGCGGCCTCCGCGGTTACTTCACCGGTCGTCCCGCCCGTGCGCCGGACTGTGATGGTGGCCTGCCCCGCGTTTTCCGTGACCAGATAGGAAGACCGGCTGTATTCGATGCTTCCCGGGCCGGCAATGGATCCACCATACAGGCGGGCAATCGAGTTGCGGGTCTGGCCCTGCACGGAGGTGAAACCTCCGCCAATGACAATTCGGCGGTCGGGCTGAATCACCGCGGCGGCGATGAAACTGTTGGCCCCCTCCCCGAAATTGATGGTGGGATCGGTCTTGCCGTTGGGCAGGAGCCGCGTTATGCGCCGGCGAGTGACGCCGTTGAAGATCGTAAAGTCACCTGCCACAATGAGATTGCCATCGGCCTGGAGCTCGATGTCGAGCACGGAGCCGTTTGCCCCGTCGCCGCTGGTGGGCGGAAGGAATAGTGGGTCGACGGCGCCATCCGGGTTGAGCCGGGCCAGACCGCCGCGGGGATTTCCGTCGACGGTCGTGAAAGAACCGCCCAGGAGAATTCCGCCGTCCGCCTGGAGCGTGATCGCCCGCACCGTGCCGTTGGGGCCTTCACCCAGATTGAAGCTCAAGTCCAGGCTCCCGTCGCGGTTGAGGCGCGCGATACCCGGGCGGAACGTGCGCCCGACGATGGTAAAGTCCCCACCCAGGACGACTTTGCCATCACCCTGAATGGCCACGGCGTAGACGGTGCCGTTGGCGCCTTCTCCGGGATTGAACGAAGCATCCACGGTGCCATTGGTGTTCAGCATCACGATGCCGGCCCGCGGGATTCCATCGAAGGTCGTGAACGAACCTCCCACGACCACCTGGCCGTCGGGCGCCAGCGCCAGGGAAAACACCGGGTTGTCTGCGCCCGCGCCGGGATCAAAAAAGATGTCGAGCGAACCGTCCGAAAGCATGCGGGCGATGTGGGCTCGGTTCGTGCCATGGACCCGGTCGAAGAAGCCCCCGATGATGAGCCGGCCATCGGGCTGGGGGGCGATGGCACGCACGGGACGGTTGGGGCCAAGGCCGGCATTGAAGGTGGGATCGAGCAACCCGTTGGGGTGCAGGCGCGCCATGCGGTTGCGCGTGACGTGATTGACGGAACGGAAATCTCCGCCGATGAGGATTTTCCCGTCGGACTGGAGGGCCAGCGCGTAAACCGGGCTGTTGGCGCCCGCGAGGGGATCCAGCGTCGTGTCGAGCGAACCGGCGGGCGTGTTCACCGATTCGTCGTCAATGATGCGCAGCAACGCCACGGTCACCGGCCCGCCCGCGGTCAGGACGAAATTAGTGATGCGCAGGGTGACCACGCGATCGCCATCGGAAACGGAATTGTTCAGCAGCGTCACTTGGAAGGACTTGCTGAATTCGCCCGGGCCGAAGACCAGCGTCCCATTGGTGCCCAGGTAGTCCAGGCCATCCGCCGCCGTACCGTCCTCCGTTTGGAATGTGCAGGAAACCGTGCCGGCGACGCCGCGGACGCGATTGACGATGATGGTCACATTGGTGCCGTTCTCGTTGGCGTCATAAATGGGCTGGCTGAAAACCAGCGTGCCGAAAGCGTCGTCGTTGCCGATGGTGAGCGTGGCGGTAGTCTGGAAGCCGATGCCGGAACTGGCTGAAAAATTGACGAGCGCCAGATTGACCGTCTCGTTGGGCTCCACCAGTCCGTCAACAATCAGCGGCACGATGACTTGTTTGTTGGCCGTATCACCATTGACCCAGGAGAGCCGGTTGGTGATTCCAACGAAGTCGACTCCCGCGATGGCCGTGCCGCTGGTGGCGGTAACGTCCACGCTCAACGGCCCGACGCTGCCATCGATGCGGGCGACGGTGATGATGGCTGATCCAGAGAATTCGTTGGTGATGAAGTTCGCCTGAATGAAGTTCAAACGGCCCGAAGCATGGTCGTTGTCGATGATGACCAAATTGGCCGTCAGGTCCGAAGTGAGTTGGCCGCCGGGCAGTTTGGCGCCGCCGGTCGCGTTGGTGAGCACCATGAAGAAGGTTTTGTCCGGTTCCGCGATGACGTCATCAAATATCGGAATCTGGATGTCGATGCGCGTGATACCCTGGCCGAAAATGGCCGTGAACAGGGTGCGATCCTGCAAATTGGTGAAGTCGACGCCGCCAAACGCTGTGCCGTTTCTGAAAAAGTAATCCACCGTCACCAGGCCGCTGGACCCGTTGGTGCGGACCAGCGTCACCGTCAGGTTCGTCGCGCCCTCGCTGGCCGTGAACACCGGTTTGGCAAAAGCCATGATGCCATGATCGAAGTCGTCATCCGCGATCGTCGCAGGCGCGTGGGACCGGCTGATGGCGCCGCCCAATGGAATGAATTCACCGCCCAGAAACACGCTGCCCACCGGGTTGAAGAGGCCCAGGTCGAAGATCTCATCTCCTTCCCGCAGGTCATCGTTCGTCAGGGGAATGATAAAGTACTGAGGCTCGACATAGCCAATGCTGTAGGGAGCCACGTAAGCGTCTTCCGGCCAGGTGGGCGTGGTTTTAGTAAACGGGAAGTCGGCGCCGGCCTGCGCCGTGCGATTGCTCGTCGCCACGTCCCCTAAGAGCGTCCCCAGCCGGCCGTCCACGCGGCTCATAGTGACCGTAAAATCACCGGTGCCTTCATCCGCGCCATAGTCGGCGTAGGTGAATCGGACGTTGCCCGGGCCGGGGGTGCGTCCGCCAATCAGCCGGGCGACGTTGTAGCGGGCGCGCTTCTCCTGGCGATTCCAGACATGGCGTTCGAAAAGGACCTCGAACGGAGTGAGCGTAAAGAGGCTAAAGGCGCCAATCGCACCCACGCGTGGAATAATATTCGTTTCGCACAGGTCGATGGTGTGCATGCAGCCGATGTTGGTGAACGAGCCGCCAATCATGATATTGCCGTCATTTTGCAAGGCGAACCGGCTCACGAAACTGCGCGCCTCCCCGCTGAGGCCGTGGATCAGGCCGGCAAACTGGTTGTGCGCCGTGTCCAGAAAACCGGTATCCAGCGCGCCGTGGTCGAAGAGCCGGGCCATGCCCACGCGACGCGTGCCGTTGAAAGACTTGAAAGGCCCACCGCAAAGAGCCTTGCCCGATGCATCGATCAGCACGGTGAACACCGGCCCGTCAAACCCGCTGCCGGGGTCGTAGTCGGTGTCCAGCGAACCGTCTGGCAGGAAGCGCGCGATGGAGTTGCGGCTCCGGAAGTCCACCGAATCGAACGCCCCACCGACGACGATTTTGTTGTTCCCCTGCGCGCCGATGGCCCGGACGGTGCCGTTGACGCCCCCGCCGGGATTGAAACCCAAGTCCAGGGCGCCGTTGGCGTTGAGCCGGGCAATGCGGTTGATCGCCACGCCATTCACCGAGGTGAAATCGCCGCCAATCATCATCTTCTTGTCCTCGCCGATCGTCTGGATGCTGGCCGTGTACTCCCAGTACGTGCCGATCAGTCCGCTGCCCTGATTCATGACAATGGTCACTATCGTGGACTGGCCCGGGCCGAAGTTGATAGAGAACGAGCCCACGCCGTTGATGTACGTCGTGTTCGTCAGCAGAACGCCCTCGTAATAAATCCGCATCTCATCCGGGATGGATAGGAAGTCGTAATTGACGGTTATGACGCCCTGCTTGCCCCCGGTGTCGACCACGTTGATGTCCTCGGCCTGCCCGCCGAAACTGCCGCCGCCCGTCAAGAGGGGCGGCGAGGTCTCCAGCAACGCGACAGTCCAGACCGTCGCGTTGGGCCCGGCGCCGGTGTCGAACGTCGTGTCGAGCGAACCGTCGGCGTTGATGCGCGCCACGCTTTGCCGCGCGATGCCATCGTAATGAGTGAAGTCGCCCGCGATCACCACTTTGCCGTCGCTTTGAAGCGCCAGCGAGCGGACGATCCCCGGGCCGCCGTTGCGGGTGACCCCGGCGCGCGGGTTGAATGAGGCGTCGAGCGTGCCGTCCGGGTTCAGCCGGGCGATGCCCATGCGGGGCTGGTTGTTGAAGGAACTGAAGATGCCGACGATGACGATTTTGTCGCTGAGGGCGCTCGTGACGTTGGTGCCCAGAGATCCGTAAATGCCGACGTCGGTGACTGGCCCGTTGGCGCCCGTGCCGGGCGTAAACGTCAAATCGAGCGATCCGTCGATGTTGATTCGAGCCACGCCGCGGCGCGGGTTGGCGTTGTAGGCGGTGAAATCGCCGACAATAACGGTCTTCTGATTGCGATCCACCGCCAGCGAGTTCACGGTATTGTTGGCCCCTGGCGTCAGGTTGTAGGCGCGGTTGGTCGTGAAGAAAACATTGTCCGGGTTCCACATCCGGTCGGCGATGCCCGACGGCTCCTCGTCATCGATAATGGTCGCCGTCGCGCGCCGGCCGGATATGCGAACGGGCGGGTTGCCGCCAATGGGAGTCAAACGCAGCGCCACGTCCTCGTTGAACTCGACCACGTTGTCGTTGACGACTGGCAGGAAAACGCTAACCCGTTCAATGGCGTTCGGGAACGTCACCCGAATCCGGCAGGGATTTTCGATGTTGACGGTTCCAGCGACGGCCCTGATTCCCGCAAGGGTCGGATGGATGTCCGGAAAATTCGTGATGACGTCTGAACCGTCGGTGTAGTCCGTGTTGGGATAGGGAAAGTATTCGATGTTCGTGGACACGAGGTTGGTCACGGTGAAGGAGTCGAGGCCGCAGATAAGATCGGCATTGTCCGAACCGGCCTCCAAAGGCTGCCCGAAGGCAAACGCGGGCGGGGGAGCGTGACCATAGAGGGGCACCAGATCCAGAAACACCTGGCCGGGCCCGCCTCCCGGCAACAGAATTTCGATCTCAATCTCGCTGTTGAAATTCGTAGTGTCGAAAAAGGTTCCGCTGACCGCGTCGAACGCCGGCCGGCCATACTCGACGCCACGGAAGTTGAGCCGCTCAAAGGTAAACGCGATGGCCGGCGGCGGCAACACTGTCGGGATTGTCGCTCCCCCGAGCACCTCAACGACCACCAGCGTCGCGTTGGTCAGCAGCCCCATCGTAGGGACGATGACCGCGGGGTTTTCGCCAGGCGCAGGTCGCGGGTTGGAGATGAGCAGCGGCACTATGGCATTGAAGGTGGGGCTGAACAGGTCGGTGCCCACGCCCACGACGAAATTGGTGCTCGTCTGGCCGTCGTCGAAGACCAGTGTGCCGTTGGTCGGCCAATAGTCGACTCCAGCCACCGCGCCGCCAAAGAACAGATCGTCCACAGTCGTATAGTCCACCAGCACCCGGCCGGTGCTGCCCCCGACGCGGTTGACGGTCACTACGACGCCCTGGACGTTGTGGATTCCCTCGAACGCGCTGCCGTTCCATACGAGCTGATACGACTCGAACTCCGTGCCCGCGTAATTCGTCTCGGAAAACTCGAACCGCCCTGCCGCGGCAAGGAATGGCACGGTCTCGTTGTCCACGATGGTCAGCACAGCGGTATTGAACGCCCCGAGTGTGGCGCCGCCCGTGGGATTGGCCAGGGAGAGATTCACGGTCTTGTCGACGTTCGGCTCCGGATTGTCGAGGATCGGGATGGTGAACGTTTTGTTTGTCTCGCCGAACTGGAAGGTGAGCGTGCCCGAGCGTCCGATGTAGTCGAGGCCGTCCCGGGCAGTGCCGTCGGCCGTGGAGTAGTCCACCGTGACCGCACCCGGCGCGCCGCCGCCGTAAACCACGCTGATGGTCGCGTAGCCCGGCGCGACTTCACTCACGAGATACCTGGCCGACTCGAACTGGATTTCTGTAGGTACGACGACAGGCGGCGGGTTGTTGGTCACCACGCCGGTCATCAACCAATTCAGGAGATACGGGCCAGTCGAGCCAAACCACCCGGAGAGTTTCACGTGGTACTCGGTGCCGGCTATGGCGGGCCAAAAAATCTGGCTGTGGAAAAAAGTCCCCGGCCCAATACGGTGTCGAAAAGGAAGAACGAGCCAAATGTGTCGAAGGAAACCGTGCCACTGGCCGGCGCCGTCCACCGAAACCAAACCGACGCCCCGTTCGGGATCGGAAACCCAAAGCGCGGGTCGATCACCAGGGGCTCCCCCGGTTCCACCGTCGCGCCCACCGTGTTGCCCGTCACGGTTCCGGAAAAGCCGGCGAGGGTCTGCGCGTTCACAAAAAGGTCGTTCGCGGGCTGGGCAACGGCGCTCCCCGCGCCCAGCGCCAGCAGCCCCGCGCCCCAAAGCGCCAGCCAGCCAGGCCAGCGCCGTAGTGGGGCAGCCGTCCCGGCTGTCACTCCGGGCGTCTCACCCTCGAAGATGCACGCGGGCGGGACGCCCGCGCAGACAGGCGAGTCGCCTGCCCTACTCACCGGTTCGCCGCGTGGCGGCCTCAAGCCCATCCTTCTCACCCATCGTTCCATCATGCTCATCATAGTGCTCAAAAAGAATTCATCGTCCGGCGCCGCCCGGCTGTCACCGTGGGACCTGCCGCGCCCGGTAGAAACGCCAGTCCAGGCCGTGCGCGGTGGAATCTGTAAAAATGAGTTCGTAGCCGCTCGTCGTGTTTGTCTTCAGGGGCAGCCAGTTGACAAGGTTCGTCGATGCATCGATCACGTAAACGCCTCCTGGCGTGGTCCGCAAAGTCAGCACCGGTCCGGTGGCCCCCATGCTCGCCGCCACGAATCGCGCCACAGGCTGATCCCCGTTCAGCCGGGCCACGCCATTGCGAAGGAACCCATTGACCATCATAAAGGCGCCGCCAATGACGACTTTGCCGTCCGGCTCGAGCGCCACGGAGTAAACCGTGTTGTCCGCCCCGCGGCCCGGATCGAACACGGAATCCAGTGCGCCGGACGCCTCCAGGCGCGCCACCCTCATTCGGGTCACGCCGTTGAAGTTGGTGAAGTTGCCCGCCACGATAATTCTGCCGTCGGGCTGTACCGCGATAGCCCGGATATCGGCATTGGCGCCCGAGCCGGTGTTGAAGCCGAAGTCGAGAGTACCGCTGGCGTTGAAGCGGGCGATGCGGCGGCGCGCGAGGCCATCGACGCTCGTGAAAGCGCCGCCAATAATCACCTTGCCGTCGGGCTGGCTGGCTACCGCGTAGACAAACCCGCCGCTGACCACCCGCGGAATAAAGGTCGGATCGAGCAGGCCGCTGGGGAACAGCTTGGCCACGTGGACACGGCTGACGCCATTATAGTTTGAGAACGCTCCTCCGATCACGACGCCACCGGATGGATGCCCGGCCAGCGCGTGGACGATGATATCCGGCCCTGTCCCGGGCGTGAACGTGGCGTCCTGCCCGCCATCCGCCAGGAAACGCGCCACACGGGCTGTGGGCTGGGTGAAACCGCCTCCCACGGTGACGCTGGCGCTCGGTCCGGCGAGCAACGCGTTCACGATGCTGTTGGCCCCGCCGCCCTGCGTTAAGAGAGCATCGGGCAGGCCATTCGCGCCAACACGCACGACCCGGCCAAACGGCTGGCCGTTGAACGCCGTGAACGAACCGCCTGCGGCCACCCGGCCGTCCGGGTAAACACCGACCGCCTGCACCGAGCCGTTGGCGCCGACGCTCGTGTCAAAACCCAGGTCCACTGAGCCGTCCACGTTCAAACGGACCAGATACGCCCGCGCCACACCATTGAAATTGGTGAACTCGCCCCCGGCCACCACTCTGCCATCCGGCGCGACGCCGACGGACCGCACCGGGCTGTTGGCGCCCGTGCCCGGATTGAACGTCGGATCCAGGCTGCCCGGGCCGAATTCGTCATCTTCGATGGTCACGACCACGGCGCTGGGACCGCTGATCAACGCGCCGCCAGTCGGGTTGGAAATCGTCACAATGAACGCCTCGTTACCCTCCACCAGCACGTCATCCACTATCTGGATGGTGAATGTTTCATTGGTCTCGCCATCGGCCAGGCTGACGACGCCACCCGAGGCAACGTAGTCGATGCCCGACAAGGCCGTGCCGCCGCCCGCGCTCCAGTTGACCGAGACCACGCCGCTGGCGCCGTTGGTGCGCACGATCGTAATGGTCAAGTTGGCGTTGCTTTCGCTGACATTATAGGCGGTCTGGTTGAAGCTCAGACTGCCCGGACTGAAGTCGTTGTCGATGATGTTCACCGTCGCCAGCGGCAGGGAAATCACCGCCGGGCCCGTCACGTTGGTCAGCGCCACATAGAACGCCTCGTTTCCCTCGACCAGGACATCATCGCGGATTGGGACCGTGAAGTTGAGGTTTGTCTGGCCTGGAAGGAACGTCAGCGTGCCGTTCACCGGCGTGAAATCCAGGTTCGGCAACGCCCCGCCGGGGATTGCGACCGTCGCGAAGTCCACCGAAACAGGGTCGTTCGTCGCGCCCACGCGCACGACTCCGATGAGCGCGTTGCCGCCGATGACCTTTTCGTTCACGCTGAACGCAGGGAAGGTGAAACGCACCGCGCTGTCGTCATTGACAATGGTCACGTAGGTCACCGCCGCGTCGTTAAGCATCGCGCCGCCCGCCACATTGGTCAGGGCCAACTGGAATACCTCGTTTGGCTCGATCAACACGTCGTTCGTAATGCCGACGACAATCGTCTTGATCGTCTCGCCGGGGACGAAGATCAGGTGCTCGTCGACGATTCCATAATCGATGCCGCCAATGGCCGAGCCGAGGTCGGTGCTGATGACGTCCACTTCGACCTGCCCCTGCGAACCGCCGACGCGGGCGATGGTGACGGTGAGGTTGGTGCCGCTTTCCAGCACAGAGTATCCCGATTGAATGAATTGCAGAGTGCCCGGTGTGATGTCCTCGCCGCCCACGAGCCGGGCGATGTAATTGCGCGGCACGCCATTGAACTGGGTAAAGCCGCCGCCGATCACAATCGAAGCGTCCGTCTGAAGCACCACCGTCGCGATGAACAGGTTCGCGCCCGTGCCGAAGTTGATGCTCGTGTCCAGCGCGCCGTTGCTTTGCAGCCGGGCGAGGCGATTCTGGGCCAGCCCGCCGACGCTGTTGAATTCGCCGGCAATCAGGATCTTTCCATCGCTCTGCACGGCCACCGAATACACGAAGCTGTCCGCTCCCGCCCCCGGATCGAACGTTCCGTCCAGCGACCCGTCCGCGTTGAGCCGGGCGATGTAAGGCCGGAGCGTCGCGCCGACCCGCGTGAAGGAGCCGCCGATGACGATGCGGCCGTCGGGCTGAACGGCGATGGCGCGCACGTTGCCGTTCAGCGGCGCTGTGCTGTCAAAAGTCCCGTCCACCGAGCCGTCGGCGTTGAGCCGCGCCAGGTAGGGCACGTTCTGATTGTTAAACGTCGTGAATTCGCCTCCGACGAGCATCCTTCCGTCCGACAGTAGCGCCAGGGCGAACACCGTGCCGCCGGCACCGGTGCCGGGCTGGAAGATTGGATCGTTGACGCCGTTGGCGGTGAGCCGGGCGATGCCCTTGCGGGAAATCCCGTTGAAGGTGGCGAAGTCGCCGCCCAGCAGCACTTTGCCGTCCGATTGCAATGCCAGTGCGAAGACGGGGTTGTCGGCGCCGGAGCCGGGATTGAAGGAAGTGTCGAGCGCGCCCGAACTGGTCAGCCGCGCGATGTGGCCCCGGTTGCGGTTGCCCATGCGCGTGAATGCCCCGGCCACGATCACCTTCCCGTCCGGCTGCAACACCAACGCGTTGACGTCCCCGTCCGCCCCCGGCCCCGGATCGAAGCTCTGATCCACGCTGCCATCGACGTTCATCCGCGCCACACGACGCCGCACGACGCCACCGAACGCGGTGAACTCCCCGCCCACCAAAAGCTGCCCGTCCGGTTGGATCGCAATCGTGTTGACGAAGGCGTTCGGGCCGGGCACCGGGCTGAATGACGTGTCGATGGAGCCCGCCGGCACGGCTTGGGACTCGTTATCATTGATGGTGAGCACCGTGTTGGTGATCGGACCAGCCGGGGCCTTCGAAAAGTTGAACAGGAACAGGAGCACTGTCTCCGGCCCTTCCAGATCCGGATCATTGAGGATCGGCACGGAGATCGTCTGCACGGTCACGCCGTCCGGGAAGGTCAGCGTCCCGTTCGTGCTGATAAAGTCCAGCGTGTCGGTGGCAGTGCCGCCAACCGCCTGGAAATCCACAGTGACCTCCTCGGCGTCGCCGCCGGTTCGGACGACATCGATGATCGCGACCCCGCCCTCTTCGGGCGTGTAATAGTTCGCCGAGCCAAACGACAGCGAGCCGTAGGCGTCGTCGTCCTGGATTGTCAGCGTGGCGGTGTTGATGAATCCAATGGATGCGCCGCCCATCACGTTGACCAGGCTCAAGGCGACCTGCTCGGGGCCTTCCACAAAGCGGTCCCCAAGAATGGGAATTTGCACGACCTGCTGCGTCACGCCCGCGCCAAACGTGACTGTATTGGTGATGCCGCCGTAATCGACCGAGGCGCGTGCCGCCCCGGCGCCCGGCGGCAGGTCGGTCGTGCGGAACTCGACGCCGACCGTTCCCCGGCTGGCGCCGGTGCGTCGCAGAGTGATGTTGGCCTGTCCGCCGCTCTCGCCCACGGTATAGTCCGTGGACGTGAAGCTGATGCTGCCGGCGCCGGTCGTTTCGCTATCGAAGATCAGCACAGTGGCATTGGTCAGGCCCAGCGTGCCGCCGCCGGTTACATTGAACAGGCGCACGCTGAAGTTCTCCTCGAACTCGCTCAGGATGTCGTCATTGATCCGGACCGCGAAGCTCTTGTTGGTCTCGCCCGTTCCGAAGGTGAGTGTGCCATTCGTAATGGTGCGAAAATCATTCGTCGTGGAAGGCAGCGTCCCGCCGATGGCCGAGCCGTTGAGCGTCTGGTATTGCACCGTCACCAGGCCTTCAGAGCCATTCGTGCGGGTTACGGTTATGATTGCGTCGAACACGTCTTCCTTGAAGCTGTAGATGGGCCGGGCGAACCCGATGACGCCGTGGGCCTCGTCGTCATCCACGATGATGACCTCGGATCGGCAATTGAACCCCAGCGCCGGCTGGTTGGTCTGGAATGGACCGAAGCTCTCCGGCTGCGACAACTCGACGAAGAAGTTCTTGTTCCCGTCCACCACCGAGTTGTCGAGGATGGGAATGAAGATGAGCCGCTGGCCCGCCGAGCAATCGGCCCAGGCAACGGTCCCCGACACCCGCACGTAGTCGATGTTGGATTTGGCCGACCCGTCGACCGTCCGGTAATGGACCTGGACGCCGCCCAGGCCGCCATTAATGCGCTCCACGGTCACTGCCAGAACGCCGCCGAGCACGTCTTCATC